>Ga0207664_10000060_pt1 | contig 116764 bp, 107 predicted proteins | sample LARL83metaG_FD_184349 | JGI IMG/M metagenome (GOLD analysis project Ga0207664, IMG submission 184349) | Corn, switchgrass and miscanthus rhizosphere microbial communities from Kellogg Biological Station, Michigan, USA - LAR L8-3 metaG... | ecosystem: Host-associated > Plants > Roots >...
CCGCGCGTGCGCGTACTGCACGTAGTAGACGGGGTTCTCGCTCGACTGCTCGCGCGCGAGGTCGAGGTCGAGGTCGACGGTCGAGTCGTGCGAGCGCTGGAGCATGAAGAAGCGCGTCGCGTCCACGCCGATGTCGTCGATCAGCTCGTCGAGCGTGTTGAAGACGCCGCGCCGCTTCGACATCGCCGAGCGGTCGCCCGCGTTGATCAGGTGGACGAACTGCATGATCAGGATCTCGATCGCGTCGGGATCCCCGCCGAGCGCCTGGAACGCGCCCCTCAGCCGCGCGACGTAGCCGTGATGGTCGGCGCCGAAGACGTCGATCTGGCGCTCGAACCCGCGCGCCCGCTTGTCGAGCAGGTAGGCGCAGTCGGAGGCGAAGTAGGTCGGCTCGCCGTTCGCGCGTTCCAGCACGCGGTCCTTGTCGTCGCCGAACGTGGTGGTGCGCAGCCACAACGCGCCCTCGGAGCGGTACGCGTGCCCGCTCTCCTCCAGCGCCGCCAGCGCGCGTCTGACCGCGCTCGGCTCGCCGTCGTAGAGCGAGCGCTCGCTGAAGACCTGGTCGTGCGTCACGCCGAAGCGGGCGAGCGTCGCCTGGATCCGCTCCAGCATCTTCGCGACCGCCTCCTGCGCGAGCTGGTCGGGGTCGGCGGTGGCGGCGTCGGCGATCTCGCTCGCGAGCTCGCGCACGTAGTCGCCCTCGTAGCCGCCCTCCGGGACCTGCTCGCCGCGGGCGCGCGCCCGCACCGACTCGCCGAGCTTGCGCACCTGCGCGCCGGCGTCGTTGAGGTAGTACTCGCGTGAGACCGCGTGTCCGTGGAAGGCGAGGATCTCGGCGAGCGCATCCCCGTAGGCGGCGTGCCGGCCGCTGGCGGCGACGAGCGGGCCGGTCGGATTCGCGCTGACGAACTCGACGAGGATGCGCTCGCTGGTGCTCGCGCCGCCCCCGCCGAACGACTCGTTCCGTTCGAGCACGTGCGCCAGGGCCTCGGCGTACCACGCGTCGGCGAGGAAGAGGTTGAGAAAGCCCGGGCCGGCGACCTCGAACTTGGTCAGGCCCGCGCCCAGGCGCTGCGCCAGCTCGGCTCCCAGCCGCTCGGCGATCTCGCGCGGCGGCGCGCCGACGCTCGGCGCCAGCAGCATCGCCGCGTTCGTCGAGTAGTCGCCGAAGCCCTCGCGTCTCGGGCGCTCGACGGTCGGGGCGGTGCCCGCGTCGACGCCGTCGCGCAGCGCGGCCGAAGCCGCCTCGACGGCGGCGCGCAAGTCCTGCAAGGGGGTCACGGCGTCGGAGGGTAGCGGCGCCCGCGCGCCAGCGCCCTGCCCACCCGCGCCGCCGCGTCGTGGGGGCGCCGGGTTACATCGGCCCAGGTGAAGCGCAGCACCGTCCAGCCCGCCGCCGTCAGGTCGTTCCCACGCTGCCGGTCCTCCTGGAAGGCCCGCCGCGTGGCATGGGCGCCCCAGCCGTCCAGCTCGACAGCCAGCCGCTGCGCGGGCCAGCAGGCGTCGACCTCCATTCCCTCGATCCCGTAGTTCGTCTGCGGTTGCGGCAGATCGTGGACATCGAGGAGGGCGAGAAAGCGGTCTTCGAGCTCGGAGCGGGTCACCGGCGCGCCGATCGCCGCTAGCTGCGCGAGCGCCCGCCGCAGCTCGGCGTGTCCCTTCCCCCGCCGCCGCGCGGTCGCCGCCATCGCCCGTTCGATCGCGCGCAGGTCGACCGCACGCCGGCGCTCGGCCTCGTTCAGCGCCTTCGCGAGCTCAGCGCGCGAGACGGTTCCCGCCAGGTCGACAAGGGTGCGGGCCACGCTGGTGACCCGGATGCCGTGGACGCTTGTCACGTCCTCGGCGTCGAGCGCCGTCGTGCGGAAGACACGGATCGCCTTGGTGCTCGACCCCCGCCCGGCCGTCGTGACCTCCGCGCGCGCGTGGTCGCCCGGCGGACGCAGCCCGTGGAGCGCCGCAGCGTCCCGGTGGCTCAGCATCGCCCCGTCCCCGACCGCCAGCACCGCCGCCATCCACCACCCCTCGCGGCGCAGTCTGGCGTGCCCGACGGCGTAGACGCCATGATGGACGCGGACGAGCTGCCTCCCAGCCGCTCGCCACTCGATCATCTTCGAGGACAGGCCTGCGGCGAGTAGCTGCCGCCGGGCGACCACCCCGTGCTGCCGCGCTGCGAGCGCCCGCAGCACCGCGTCCGGATGATCGACGGATTTTCCCCCTCCGATGGGGAAAATCCGTCGATCATCGGGGCGGACGCCGGGCACGCCCGGGACGCTGGCAGGACCGCCCGTGACGTTTCAACAGGCGTTTGCGTCAGTAGTGGTACGGCTCTCTCGCGAGGATCTTGTGGCCGCGGTAGACCTGCTCGAGCAGGACGACTCGCGCGAGCTGGTGCGGGAGCGTCAGGCGGCCGAGGCTCAGCCGGTGGTCGACGGCGTCCAGCGCGAGGCCGAACGGGCCGCCGACGACGAAGCAGACGTCGCGGCCGGCCTGGCGGCGATCCTCCAGGAAGCGGGCGAACGCCTCCGAGCTGTACTGCTCGCCCTCGGCGTCGAGCAGCGACACGAAGGCGCGCTCGGGGATCCGGCGGGCGACCTGCTCGTCCTCGCGCACCTCCACCAGCTCCACGCGGGCATGGCGCGCCAGCAGCTTCTGGTAATGCTGGACGTCGTCGGCGAACGGCGGGCGCAGGCGGCCGACAGCCAGGACGACGATCCTCACGACTGCGATACTAGGCGTCATGGACGACGACGACCGCGAGCGCCACATCAACATCCACTTCTCCCCGGAGATCATGGCCGGGGTCTACGCCAACTTCGCGAACGTGAGCCACTCGGAGTACGAGTTCACGATCACCTTCGCGCGCGTCGACCACGAGGTCGACGACGACGAGATCCCCGGCGTCGTGGTCTCGCGCGTCAACCTCTCGCCGCGCTTCATGCGCGAGCTGATCGACGCGATGCAGGACAACTACTCGAAGTGGCAGACGAGCGAGGGGATCAAGAACCTCCCCGAGTTCGACGGCCCCGACGAGCCGTCCGCCTAGGCGGCGCGGGACGACCGTGAGCCTCGCGCTCGGCTGGAGCGGCGGCAAGGACTCCTCGCTGGCGCTGCGCGCGCTGCGCGCCGCCGGCCGCGAGCCGGTCGCGCTGATCACCACCGTCACCGAGGGCGTCGAGCGCATCAGCATCCACGGCGTCCGGCGCGAGCTGCTGCACGCCCAGTCGCATGCGCTCGGGATCCCGGTCGTGGAGGTGCGCATCCCGCTCCCGTGCCCGAACGCGGTCTACGAGGCCCAGATGGAGGCGGCGCTCGCCGCGCCGCCGCTCGACGCCGTGACCGAGGTCGCGTTCGGCGACCTGTTCCTGGAGGACATCCGCGCCTACCGCGAGGAGCGGCTCGCGCCCAGTGGCCGCGGCGCCCTGTTCCCCGTGTGGGGGCGGGACACCGCGGCGCTGGCGCGGGAGTTCCTGGACGCCGGCTTCCAGGCGATCGTCGCGACCGTCGACCCGCGCCATCTCGACGGCGCGTTCGCCGGTCGCGCCTACGACGCGGCGTTCCTGCGAGACCTGCCGGCAGACGTCGACCCCTGCGGCGAGAACGGCGAGTTCCACACGTTCGTCCACGCCGGCCCGATCTTCGACGCGCCGATCGCGGTCGAGACAGGCGAGGTCGTCGAGCGCGACGGCTACGTGTACGCCGACATCCTCCCCGCCGCGCAAGCGGCGGCGTGACGCATGCGCGTCGCCGTCATCGCCGACGTCCACGCCAACCGCCACGCGTTCGAGGCGGTGCTCGACGCCGTCGAGGCCGCCGGCGTGGAGGAGCTGTGGTGCCTGGGCGACCTCGTCGGCTACGGCGCCGACCCGGACGCGTGCGTGCGCCTGGCCCGCGATCACGCGGCCGTCTGCCTCGCCGGCAACCACGACCTCGCCGCCTGCGGGAGGCTGCCGCTCGACCAGTTCGTGCGCGGCGCCGAGCTGTCGATCCACTGGACGGCCGAGGTGATGGACCAGGAGCTGCTCGGCTGGCTCGCGACGCGCGAGCCGCAGAAGCTCGACGAGGCGGTCGGCCTCTACCATGCCTCGCCGCGCGATCCGGTCTGGGAGTACGTCCTCTCCCCATTGCAGGCCGAGCTGTGCTTCGACCGGATGGAGCATCGCGTCGCATGCGTCGGGCACTCGCACATGGCGCTCGCCTACTGCCGCATGGAGGGATCGCCGGCCTCAGGCGACACCTGCCGCGACGGCGCCGAGCGCGACCTCGCGGCAGGAACGTGGCTGCTGAACCCGGGCAGCGTCGGTCAGCCGCGCGACGGCGACCCGCGCGCCGCCTGGCTGCTGCTCGACACGGGCGCCTGGACGGCGGCCTTCCACCGCGCCGAGTACGACGTCGCGGGGGCCGCGGCGGCGATCCGCTCAGCGCGCCTGCCGGACTCGCTCGCCGAGCGGCTCGCGCACGGTCAGTAGCCTGTTGGGCTTCATGCGGTTCGCTGTGAAGGTCGTCCCCCTTGGCCTGCTCGGGTTCGCCGTCGCGCTGCTCGTCGCGTGCGGCAACAGCAACGGGCTGCTGTCCGGCTCCGACGCGCAGGGCCTCCAGGCGGCGCTGTCCGCCGCGCAGTCGGCCTGCGCCGGCGGCGACGCCGCGGGCGCGGCGAGCGCGGCGCAGAGCTTCTCGGCGCGTGTCGACGCGCTCGGCAGCGGCGTCGACCGCCAGCTCGTCGCGAACCTGAAGCAGGGCGCCTCGACGCTCGACTCGCTCGTCGCGCAGACCTGCACCGGCACGACCGCGACCACCGCGACGACGCCGACCGTCACGACGACCGCGACGACGGCGCCGACCACGACCGCAACGACGCCGACGACCCCCACGACCACCGCCACGACGCCGACGACGACCGCGCCGCAGACCACGCCCACGCAGCCCCCGAGCAACGGCGGCGGCGGAGCCGGTGGCGACAACGGCAACGGCAACGGGAACGGGAACGGCAACGGGAACAGCGGCGGCGCGCCCGGCGACTCGGGCGGCGCCGCGCCCGGGCAGCTCAAGAAGCAGGCGGAAGGCGGACAGTGAGCGAGACCGTGATCGCCGGCCGCTACGAGCTCGGACGCCGCCTCGGGATCGGCGGCATGTCGACCGTGCAGATCGCGCTCGACCGCCGGCTCGAGCGCCACGTCGCCGTCAAGTTGCTCGCCGAGCACCTCGCCGACGACCCGGCGTTCGTCTCGCGCTTCCGCCGCGAGGCGCTCGCCGCCGCGCGGCTCGTGCATCCGAACGTCGTGCAGGTGTTCGACTTCGGCTTCGACGAGGCCGCGCACCACCACTTCATCGTGATGGAGCAGGTGCCCGGCCGCTCGTGCGCGGAGCTGCTGCGCGAGCGCGGCCACCTCGACGTCGAGGAGGCGGTCGAGATCGTCGCGCAGGCCTGCCGGGGTCTCGACTACGCCCACCGCAACGGGGTCGTGCACCGCGACGTCAAGCCCGGAAACCTGCTCGTGACCGACGACGGCGTCGTCAAGCTCGCCGACTTCGGGATCGCGAAGGCGACCGAACAGTCTTCGATCACGCAGGTCGGCTCGGTGCTCGGCACCGCCGCCTACCTCGCGCCCGAGCAGGCCCGCGGCGAGGAGGCCGGGCCGCGCTCGGACCTCTACTCGCTCGGCGTCGTCACCTACCAGCTCCTGTCCGGCCGGCTGCCGTACGAGGCGGCGTCGCTGTCGGAGCTGGCGCTCAAGCAGCAGCGCGAGCTGCCGACCCCGCTCGACGAGCTCAACCCGGCCGTCCCGCCGGAGCTGGCGCAGGCGGTCGCGGTGGCGCTCGAGCTCGAACCGGACGGCCGCTACGAGACCGCGGCCGAGATGGAGCACGCGCTCCGCGACGCCATGCGCGGGATCGCGCCGGCCGGCTTCGAACCGCGCGACACCGCCGCCACCCGCATCATCGCGCCGGCGGCCGCGACCGGCGAGACGCGCGCGCTGACCTCCTCGCGGCGCGCGCCCCAGCAGGTGCCGGCGCGGCGGCCCGGCCCGCCCCCGGGCGCTGCCGGCCGCCGACCCGCCGCGCCCGCCGCCGCGCGGCGCGACCGCGGCCTGCGCCGGCTCGGCGTGCTGCTCGCGGTCCTCGCCGTGCTCGCCGCGGGCGCCGCGATCGTCGCCGCAAGCAGCAGCGGCGGCGGCTCGGTGCAGCTCAGGCCGATCGTCACGCGCGACGCCCAGCAGGCGATCCAGCAGCTCCAGGACCTGATCGACAGCAACACCAGATAGCGCTCAGCCGCGCGGAGCGGCGCCGTCCCGCACCGCCGCCGCGGCTTGCGCCAACGTCCCGGCCGCGATCGCCGCGCGCAGGTCGGCCATCAGCCGCGCGACGTAGGCGAGGTTGTGGAGGGTGACGAGCCGCAGCGCGGTCAGCTCGCGCGCGCCGAACAGGTAGTGCAGGTAGGCGCGCGAGTAGCCGCCCGCGCACGCCGGGCACGGGCAGTCCTCCATGATCGGCTCGCGCACGTGCTTCCAGCGGCCCTTCGTCAGGTCGACGCGCCAGCGACGCTCGGGATCGGGCACGATCGCCATCCCGTGCCGGCCGAGCCGCGTCGGCATCGCGCAGTCGAACGTGTCGATCCCCAGCTCGACGCCGCGCACGAGGTCGTCGATCTCGCCGATCCCGAGCAGGTGGCGCGGCTTGGCGGGCGCGACGTCCTCCAGCTCGGCCGTCGCCCACTCCACCACCTCGTACATCTGCGCCTTCTCGGCCCCGAGCGAGCCGCCGATCGCGACGCCGGGCGCGGCGCTCGCGCCCACATGCCGCGTCGAGGCGCGCCGCAGGTCCTCGTGCACGCCGCCCTGTCCGATCGCGTAGAAGGCCTGGTCGGCGCGGCCGTGGCGCTGCTGCCACGCGAGGCAGCGGTCGAGCCAGCGGTGCGTGCGCTCGGTCGAGCGCGCGGTGTAGTCGCGGTCGACGTGGAACGGCGTGCACTCGTCGAACGCGAGCGCGATGTCGGAGCCGAGCGCCGCCTGCACCTCCATCGAGGTCTCCGGCGCCATGAAGCGCTCGCCGCCGTCGATGTAGGAGCGGAAGCGCACGCCCTCCTCCTCGATCGCGAGGATCGCGCCCGCGCGATCCGTGCCGCTCGGCGCCCGCCCCTTGATCTCGTCGGCGACTGTGCCGTGGCCCATCGAGAAGACCTGGAAGCCGCCGGAGTCGGTGATGATCGGCCCGCTCCAGCGCATGAACTCGTGCAGGCCGCCCTGCTCCGCCACCAGCTCGTGACCGGGCGTCAGGAACAGGTGGAAGGTGTTGCCGAGCACCATGTCATAGCCCAGCGCGGCGACCTCGCGCGGCTCGATCCCCTTCACGACGCCCTTCGTCGCGAGCGGCACGAACGCGGGCGTGCGGACCTCGCCGTGCGCGAGCCGCAGCACGCCCGTGCGCGCACGGCTCGCGCGGTCGCGGTGGTGGATGTCGAGCAGCGCCTCGGCCACGGCGCGGGACCCTAGCGAGGACCCGCCGCCTCCTGACGCGCGGATCGGCGTGGCTGGCAAGGACGCAGGGAGCGTGGCCTGCTCACGCAGGCGAGCGACCGAGGACGCCGCCAGCCGCGCCGAGGCGCGCGTCAGGCGTTGATCGGCACGCGGCGAGGCTCACGCTGCTCGGGCTTCGGGATGCGGACCTCGAGCACGCCGCGGTCGAAGCTCGCCTGGACGGACTCCGGGTCGACGCCCTCGGGCAGCGTGAGCGAGCGGGAGAACGAGCCGTACGCGCGCTCGAGCCGGTGGTAGCCCTCACCGCGCTGCTCGTGCTCGGCCTTGCGCTCGCCGGAGACCGTGAGCACGCTGTCCTCGACCTCGATCTTCACGTCGTCCTCGGCGACGCCCGGAAGGTCGGCGCGCAGCAGGTAGTGATCGTCGGCCTCGACGAGGTCCATCGCCGGCAGCCAGCGTCGGCCGACGCCCTCGCCCGCGCTCACGGGCGTGTCGAAGAAGGAGTTGAAGAGCCGGTTGATCTCGCCCTGGATCGTGTTCAGCTCGCGGACCGGCTCCCAGCGTACGAGTGCCATCTGTCACACCTCCGTACCGAAAATCTAAGTGACTTGCGATCAAGTCTAGCAGCGCCTGCGGGCAGCGCAAGGAGCGGCTACCCGTGCGGGAGCGGCCGAAACGCGGCCTGCCCGGGCGCGGCCGTCAGATCGACGGCTGCTGCGGGACCAACCGGTCCCAGAACAGGCCGAGCAGGCGCAGCTCGTCCTCGCTGAACTGTGTCAGGAAGCGCCGCCGGATGCCGGCGACGTGCGTCGGGCGCGCCTGCTCAAGCAGCTCGATCCCCGCCTCGGTGATGCACGCGAACGCGCCGCGCGCGTCGTGCGTGCAGGCGCAGCGCATCAGCAGCCCGTCGCGCTCGAGCCGGTCGACGAGCCGGCTCATGCCGCTGCGGCTCAACAGGACGCAGTCGGCGAGGTCGCACATGCGCATGCGCCGCTCGGGCGACTCGGCGAGCTGGATCAGCACCTCATACGAGGTGAGCGGAAGCCCGTGCGCCGCTTCCATCTCGGCGTCGAGCGCCTTCAGCACGCTCGCGTGCACCCGCAGCAGGCCGCGCCACGCGTTCAGCTCGGCGGGACAGAGCCCCTCCACCGCTGCGACCGGAGGATTCGCGACTGTCATCGGTGTCTCGGTGGCGAGCGACACGATTCAGGCCTCGACGGCGAAGATAGCAGCGCTCGCTCGGGCAGCGGACGGCAACCGCGTCCTCACCGCCCCCGTTCCAGCTCGCGCCGCAGCAGCTCGTTCGCCCGCGCGAGCTGCTCAAGCGTCGCGTCGGCGACGGAGCGCACGCCGACGGCGCGGTTGACGCGCGCGTTGATCTCGCGGTGCGTCTCGCGCGTCACGCGCGCGCGCTGCGAGACGAGCTTGGCGCGCTCCTCGCGCAGGCGCTCGCGACGCTCGTAGGAGGAGCCCGGATCCCCCGCGGCGCTCGCCAGCTCGGCCGGGTCCGCCACCGCCGGCGCGCCGTCGCCCGCCGCGGGCGCCGTCCCGCCGGTGAAGGCCACGAACGCCGCCGACGGTCTCGGCTCGGGGTCGGCGAACAGCGACAGGTTCTCCCCCACCGCGATCGGCTCGTCGGGCCGCGCGTCGGAGGAGAGCGCCTCGAACAGCTCGCCCGGCTCGCTGCGCACGCGCTCGGGCGGCTCGTCGAGCACGCCGTCCTCGAGCGCCGGTCTCAGCTCGATCGCGTGGTTGCGCTCCTCCTCGATGCGGTTCGCGAGCGTCTTGAGCGTCAGGTCCGAGGGCAGGAACAGGAAGCTCACCTGTCTGCGCGGCGCCGGCGAGCGGCGGATGAAGCGCCCGACGACCTGGCGGAAGAACAGCTCCGTGCGCGCGCTCGTCGCGTAGACGCCGACGCGCAGGCGCGGGATGTCGACGCCCTCGGAGACCATCAGCACCGAGACGATCCAGCGCTGCGTGCCGGCGGCGAAGCGCGCGATCCGCTGCGACGCGTCGGCCTCGTCGGAGGTCACCACCAGCGGCGGCTCGCCGCTGATCGCCTCCAGCCGCTCCGCCAGCCGCGCCGCGTGCTGCTTGTCGATCGCGACGACGAGGCCGCCCGCGTCGGGATGGTCGGCGGCGCGGATCTGCGCGAGGCGCGCGTCGGCGTCGCGCAGCACGCGCCGCACCCAGTCGCCGCCGCCGTCGAGCGCGGTGCGCAGCCGGCGCGCGTCCTCGGCGCGGGGCAGCGCGACGGAGAAGTCGGCGCGGCGCCGGCGCCCGTCGCTGATCCACTCCATGTCGCCGTCGTAGGGGACGAACGTGATCGGCCGGCAGACGCCGTCGAGCAGCGCGTCGGTGTAGGTGTACGTGTAGTCGGCCGAGGAGAAGCCGTCGGCGTCGTACTCGACCCACGGGATCGGCGAGTTGTCGGAGCGGAACGGCGTGCCGGACAGCAGCAGCCGCAGCTCCGCGCGCGCGAAGGCGTCCATCGTCGTGACGCCCCAGCTCGCGTCCTCGCCCATGTGGTGCGGCTCGTCGGCGATCAGCAGCGTGCGCCGAGCCGCACACGCCCTGCGGTGCGGCTTCGGCCCAGCCGCGACCGCCTGGTAGGTGACGGCGACGCCGTGGCGGTCGGGCGGCTCCGGCCCCTCCGCGTTCGGCCGGTTCGGCTCGAGGTCGATCCCGTAGCGCGCCGCGTCGGCCGCCCACTGGCGAGCGATGTGCGCGGTCGGAGCGAGGATCGCGACTCGCTGCACGCGCCCGGCGTCGAGCAGCTCGTACGCCGCGCGCAGCCCGAACGTCGTCTTGCCGGCGGCCGGCGTCGCGGAGGCGAGAAAGGCCTCCCCGTCGTGCGCGGAGAACGCCTCGAGCGCTCGCTGCTGCCACGCGCGCAGCGGCCGGCGCGCCGGCCAGGGCGGCAGCGATCTCCTGCGTGCAGCGACGACGCCTGCGCTCACGCACGACTCCTTTCATGAGCGGGACGGGTTCGCGAGGGGACGCGAAGGGTAGGCAACGCGGCGGACGTACCGAGGCCCACCAATCGCACGATTTTTCGGTCTATAGTGGCTTGATGGGGGACTCGGGGGACGCGATGGTGGGCGACGCGCGGCGTGAGCCGGACACCGGCGGCCCGCGCCGCCGAGCGCCCGCGGCCGAGGCGCTCGACACGCGTCCCCGCGCGCTCACCGTCGGCGAGATCGCGTGGATCGCGCTGCTGCCCTGCGCCATCGTCGCCGTGCTCGCGATCGTCGTGCTCGGACCGCCGGTCGGGCATCTGCTCTTCAGGCCGGGATCCGACCAGCTCTGGCCACCCGAATGGTGGGAGGCGGCGGGTCGCGCCGAACCCGTGAAGCAGGGCCGCTACGTCGTGGCGGTGCTCGTCCCGGCGCTGCTCGTCGCGGCGGTTCTCGCCGGCGGCCGCCGAGAGCTGCATCTGCGTCCCGCGATCGCGCGAGCGGCCGTCCACGCGGGATCGCTGCTCGCGGCGGCGCTCGTCGCGGCGGCGCTGATCGCGCAGCATCCGCTCCTAGAACCGGAATCGTTCGCCCCGCCCGTCTTCGCGCTGGGCTCCGTGCTCGGCGCCGCGGCCGTGGTCCTGGCGGGGATCGGCGCGCTGCGCGTCCGTTCCGTGCCGGCGCGGCTGACCGCACTCGCACGCAGCACCGTCACCCGGCGCCGCGCGGCGTTTGCCGTCGCCGTCGGATTCACGGCGATATGGCTGCTCAAGGCCGTGACGACGGACCGCATCGGGCTTGCCAGGATCGGCCTGAACCTCCCGTGGACGCTGAACGACGCCGTCGCCGTGCTCGACGGCCGCACGCCGCTGGTGGACTACCACCCGATCTACGCCAAGCTGCTGCCGTACCCGACCGCGCTCGTGCTGGGCGCCTTCGGACCGACGACGCTCGCGTACAGCACGTTCATGGCCGTGCTCGACGGCCTGGCGCTGCTCGCGGTCTTCGACGTCTTCCGGCGCGTCACCCGCGGCCCGCTGCTCGCCCTCGCGCTGTTCCTGCCGTTCGTCGCGGTGAGCGACATCAACGCCGGACTCAGCGGCAGTCCGATGACGATGTCCTCGATGTGGCCGATGCGCTACGGCGGCATCTACCTGCTCGTCTGGCTGACCGCGCGACACATCGACGGACGCGGTCCGCGGCGCGAGTGGCTGCTCTTCCTCGCCGGCGGTCTGATCGCGATCAACGACCTGGAGTTCGGCGGCGGCGCGGTGCTCGCGAGCGTCGTCGCACTGCTGTGCGCCCGGCCGAGCTGGACGGCGCGCGAGCTGATCCGGCTCGCCGCCCGCGTCGCCGCGGGAGCGCTCGCCGCCGCCGCGCTCGTCGCGGCGATAACGCTCGCCCGCTCCGGGCGGATGCCCGACCCGGGCCTGCTGCTCGAGTGGCCGCGCATCTTCACCACGCTCGGGTGGTTCTCGCTGCCGCTGCGAACGTGGGATCTGCATATCGCGATCTACGCGACGTTCGCGGCGTCGATCGTCGTCGCCGCGGTCCGCTGGACGCGCCGCGACGACGACGCGCTGCTCACCGCCATGCTCGCCTGGAGCGGCGTGTTCGGGCTGCTGTCCGGCGGGTACTTCATCGCCCGCCCCGACGTCACGAAGGCGATCGGGAGCCTGTCCGCCTGGAGCTTCGCGCTCAGCATGCTGACCGTCGTCTGCGTCCGCGCGCTCGCGGCACGCGGCTGGCGCCGGCCGACGCTGGCGGAGCTGCTCGTGCTGTTCGGCTTCGGCCTGTCGATCTGCGCGCTCGCGAGGACCTCGCCGCCGACCGCGCAGATCGCACGGCTGGCCCACGGCGGACCGCGGCGAACGTACGAGACGCGGGTCGAGCGGTTCGTTCGCGCTCACACGGACCGCGGCGAGACGGTCGCGATCCTCGTGCCGTTGAGCTATCGGATCGCCTACAAGCTGGGGCTGCGGAACGTCGCCCCATACGCGTTCATGAACGCGATCGTCACCCGCTCGCAGATGCGCACGCTGATCGACACGCTGCGCAGCGATCACGTCCGTGAGGTCTTCATGCCGGCCCCGGGGAAGATGGTCCTCGCGGAGGGCGAATCGGCCGTCCCACAGGTCCAGATGCTGCTCGAAATAGGCTACGCCCTGGGCTCGAGCAGCCCGCAGGGGCTGATCGAGCTGCGACGTGCGTGAGCCCTGCCCGGAGCCGACGCGCGCTCGCGTGCGCGTGCTGAGCGCGTCCGAGGTCGCGTGGGTGGTGCTGCTTCCGTGCGCGCTGGCGGCCGTCGTCGCGATCGTCGTGCTCGGGCCGCCGCTCGGGCGGCATCTCTTCGCGCCCGGATCCGATCGGCTGTGGCCGCCCGGGTGGTGGGAGACGGCCGGGCGAGCCGAATCGGCGAAGCAGGGCCGATACGTGCTCGCGGCGCTCGCGCCGCTGCTGTTCGCCGCCGCGATCCTCGTCGGCGTTCGCCGCGGGCTCGCGCTCCGCTCCCCCCGGATCCGCCCGATCGTCCTCGCGGCCTATGCGCTCCCGCCGGCGCTGCTGGCCGCCGCGCTGCTGAGGCAGCACCTGATGGCCGACAACTACAGCGCGATGCCCGCGCTCGTGCGGCCGAGCGCGGTGGCGTTCGCGGCGACAGCCGTCGTGGTCGCCCTCGCCGCGATGCGCAACGGCCGCGTGGCCGCGCGGATCGTCGCGCTGGGGCGGGAGACGGCGCTGCGCCGCGCGGCGGCCGTCTCGGCAGCCGTCGCGTTCGCGACGCTCTGGATGCTGCCGGCGATCCAGACCGAAGCCGTGATCGGCGACAGCGGAGGACCCAACCTGGCGTGGACGCTGAACGACGCGATCGCGGTGCTCGACGGCCGCACCCCGCTCGTCGACTACCACCTGATCTACGCCAAGCTGCTGCCGTACCCGACCGCCCTCGTGCTGGCGGCGTTCGGCACGACGACGCTCGTCTACACCGCGTTCATGGCCGTGCTGAGCGTGCTCGTGCTGCTCGCCGTCTACGGCATCTTCCGGCTCGTCACCTGCAGCTCGCTGTTCGCGCTCGCGCTGCTCCTGCCGTTTGTCGCCGCGAGCGACATCCCCCCGGGCACGAACTTCGTCAGCCGCTTGGGGAGCCCGATGACGATGCCCGCGATCTGGCCGATGCGCTACGGGGGCGTCTACCTGCTCGCGTGGCTCACCGCTCGCCAGATCGCCGGTCGGCGACCGCGGCGGCCCGGGACCGTCTGCTTCGTCGGCGCGCTGGTGGCCGTCAACGCGCTGGAGGTCGGAGCTGGAGCGCTCCTTGCGACGATCGCGGCGCTGCTGCTCGCGCGCCCGCCGCGCTCGCGGCGCGAGCTGGCGCGGCTCGCGCTGGAGCTGGCGGCCGGAGCGGTCGCCGCCGTCGCGCTCGTGGCGGCCTCGACGCTCGCCCGCGCCGGTGCGCTGCCCAAGCTCAGCCTGCTGCTCGAGTGGCCCCGGACCTTCACGAACCTCGGCTGGTTCTCGATGCCGCTGCCGACATGGGGGCTCCATGTCGGGATCTACGCGACGTTCGCGGCGGCGCTCGCGACCGCGGCGGTGCGCGCGGCGCAGCGGCACGACGGCCGCCTGCTGACCGGCATGCTGGCCTGGAGCGGCCTGTTCGGCCTGTTCGCCGGCGGCTACTACATCGGGCGTCCGGACGTCTACAAGCTCACCAGCATCCTCTCGGCCTGGAGCTTCGCGCTCACGCTGCTCACGATCGCGTGCGTCCAGGCCTTGTCGGCACGCGGCTGGCGCCGCCCGAGCCTGCCCGAGCTGCTCGTGCTGTTCGGGTTCGGGCTGTCGCTCGCGGCGCTGAGCAGGGCTCCGCTGCCGCAGCACGAGATCGCCCGTCTCGCGAGGCGCTATCCGGCGCCGGCGTACGAGGCCACCGCCGAGCAGTTCGTGCGCGCGAACGCGCAGAGCGGGGAAACGGTCGCGGTCCTCCTGCCGATGGGCTATCGGATCTCGCATGCGCTCGGCATCCGGAACGTCGCGCCCTACGGGTTCATGAACGCGATCGTGACGGCTCAGGCGATGCGCACGCTCGTCGCGACGCTGCGCCAGGACGCGGTCCGCACGGTCTTCACGCCGCTGCCCGGCGCGATGCTGCTCGGCGAGGGCGACGTCGCCGCGCAGCAGTTGCGGGCGCTGGGCGACATAGGCTTTCAGCCCAGCGGCTCAAGCGCGGGGATGCTCGTGTTGCGCAGGGCGTGACGCTGCTAGACCAGCGAGCGACCCGTCATGCCGTCGGGCTGCGCCTCCCCGAGCACGCGCAGGACCGTCGGGGCGACGTCGGCGAGGATCCCGCCGTCGCGCAGCGCGAGGTCCGGCACGGTCACGATCAGCGGCACCGGGTTGAGCGAGTGCGCCGTGTTCGGCGACCCGTCCGGCTCGAGCATGTTGTCGGCGTTGCCGTGGTCGGCGGTGATCACGCACGCGCCGCCGGACGCGTGGACCGCCGCGACGACCTCGCCGAGGCAGCGGTCGACCGTCTCGACCGCGGCGACCGCCGCCGGGATCACTCCGGTGTGGCCGACCATGTCGGCGTTGGCGAAGTTGATGATCCCGAAGCGCGGCCGATCCTCGCTCCAGGCGCGCGCGAACGCCGCCGCGGCCTCGGGCGCGCTCATCGCCGGCTTGTGGTCATACGTCGGGACGTCGCGCGGCGAGGGGACCAGCTCGCGCCGCTCGCCGGGGTACGGGGTCTCCTCGCCGCCGTTGAAGAAGTACGTGACGTGCGGGTACTTCTCCGTCTCGGCGACGTGAAGCTGCGTCGCGCCGCGCTCGGCGAGCACGTGCGAGAGGGTGATCCGCGGACGCTCCGGCGGGTAGGCGATCGGGTACGCCCAGCCCTCGCGGTACTCGGTCATCGTCGCGTAGCGCTCGACCGGCGGGGCGCCGCCGCGGTCGACGTCGCGGAACGCGGGGTCCGCGAGCGCCTGCGTGATCTCGCGCATGCGGTCGGGACGGAAGTTGAACGCGATCACGGAGTCGCCCGGACAAATCCGCGCTTCGTCGCCGACCGCGGTCGCCGTCACGAACTCGTCGGTCTCGCCGCGCGCGTAGGCGGCGCGCATCGCCGCCGGGCCGCTGTCCGCGGCGTGCTGGCCGCGCCCGTGCACGAGCAGGTCGTACGCCTGCTGCACGCGCTCCCAGCGCTTGTCGCGGTCCATCGCGAAGTAGCGGCCGATCACGGAGCCGATCCGGGCGCGGCCGGGCGGGCGGGAACTGGTCGCCGCGTCGGCGAGCCAGTCCTCGACGGTCGCCAGGTAGGCCTCGCCGGCCTTCGGCAGCGTGTCGCGCCCGTCGGTGAAGGCGTGCACGACGAGGTCGGGAACCTCGAGCTGGCCGCCCATGCGGATCAGCGCCTCGAGATGGTCCCAGCCCGAGTGCACGCCGCCGTCGGAGACCAGTCCGATCAGGTGGACGCGCTCCGCATTCGCGAACGCCGCGCGCAGCACCTCGTTCCGCGCGAGCGAGCCGTCCGCGCACGCGTCGTCGATGCGCGTCAGGTCCTGCCGCACGACCGACCCCGCGCCGAGGTTGAGGTGGCCGACCTCCGAGTTGCCCATCTGCCCGTCCGGCAGCCCGACCGCGCGGCCGCACGCCGTCAACTGCGTGTGCGGGTAGCGCGCCCACAGCTCGTCGAAGACCGGCGTCGCGGCGAGCGAGACGGCGTTGCCGGGACCGTCCGGCGCGAGTCCCCAGCCGTCGAGCACGACGAGCACCGCGCGCGGCGCCGGCAGCGCGCTCGGTCCGGGAGCGAGCGCCATCAAGCCGCCGCCACGATCGCCGCGAACGACTCCGCCTCCAGCGAGGCGCCGCCGACCAGCGCGCCGTCGACGTCGGGCAGCGCCAGCAGCTCGGCCGCGTTGTCGGGCTTGACCGAGCCGCCGTAGAGGATCCGCACCCGCCGCGCCGCCTCCTGCGAGCGCGAGCCGACGAGCGCGCGCACGAACGCGCACGCCTCCTGCGCCTGCTCGGGCGTCGCGACGAGGCCGGTGCCGATCGCCCAGATCGGCTCGTAGGCGATGACGACGTCGCCGAGCCGCTCGTCGGCGACTCTCTCCAGGTCCTCGCCGATCTGGTAGCGCAGCTTGCGCTCGGTGTCGCCGGCCTCGCGCTCGGCCTCCGTCTCGCCGACGCAGAGGATCGGCTTGAGGCCGGCCTCCAGCGCCTTCGGCGCCTTGAGCTGGAGCGCGCGGTCGCTCTCGCCGAACAGCGCGCGCCGCTCGGAGTGGCCGAGCACGACCCCGTGGACGTCCAGCTCCGCGAGCATCGCCGGCGCGACCTCGCCGGTGAACGCGCCGCTGTCCTCGTGGTGCATGTTCTGCGCGTAGACCTCGACGCGCGAGCCGCGCGTCGAGTCGACCATCGCGCCGAGCGCGAGGAACGGCGGACAGATCGCCACGTCCACGTTGTCCGCGGTCGCCACGCGCGGCAGCAGCGCCGCGACGAACGCCTCCGCCTCGGCGATTGTCTTGTGCATCTTCCAGTTGCCCGCGATCAGCGGACGGCGCGCGCTCGTACTCACGACAAGGCCTCCACCCCGGGCAGCCGCTTCCCCTCAAGCAGCTCCAGCGATGCCCCGCCACCCGTCGAGAGGTGCGTCACCGCCTCCGCCAACCCGAACTGCTGGAGGGCCGCGGCGCTGTCGCCGCCGCCCACGACCGTCACGCCGGGCGCCGCCGCGACGGCCTCGGCGACCGCGCGCGTCCCGGCCGCGAACGGCCCCAACTCGAACGCGCCCATCGGACCGTTCCAGAAGACCGTGCCCGCGGCGGCGATCTCGCGCGCGTAGCGCGCCGCCGTTCGCGCGCCGACGTCGAGCCCCATCCAGCCGTCCGGCACGTCGACGCCGTCCAGCTCCTTGCGCTCCGCATCCGCGGCGAAGCGGTCGCCAAGCACGAGGTCGCTCGGCAGCTCAAGGCGGCAGCCGCCGGCCGCCGCCGCCTCCAGCGCCCGCCGCGCCGGCTCGACGCCGTCCTCCTCGCACAGCGAGGCGCCGACCGCGTGACCCTGCGCCTTGAAGAACGGGAAGCACATCGCCCCGCCGATCAGGACGGCGTCGGCCACCTCCAGGAAGCGGTCGATCACCGCCACCTTGTCGGTGACCTTCGCGCCCCCCACGACCGCCACCAACGGCTTCGCCGGGTCCTCCAGAATCGCGTTGAGCGTCGTCACCTCGCGCTCGAGCAGGCGGCCGGCGGCGTGCGGCAGCCGCCGCGCGACGCCCTCGGTCGAGGCGTGCGCGCGGTGCGCCGCGCCGAACGCGTCGTCGACGTAGGCGTCGGCAAGCGCCGCGAGCGCGTCCGCCAGGGCCGGGTCGTTCTCGGTCTCACCCGGCTCGTAGCGGACGTTCTCCAGCAGCAGCACGTCGCACGGCGAGAGCGCGTGCGCCATTGCCGCCACGTCGTCGCCGACGACCCCGGGCGCGACCTGCACCGGCACGCCGAGCAGGTCGTCGAGCCGCTCCGCCACCGGGCGCAGCGACAGCGCCGGCTCGCGATCCTTCGGACGTCCGAGGTGCGAGACGAGGACCAGCGCCGCACGGCGCGCGAGCAGCTCTCTCAGCGTCGGCAGCGCCGCGCGGATGCGCGTGTCGTCCGCGACCTTCCCGTCCTTCAGCGGGACGTTGAAGTCGACGCGGACGAGGACTCGCTTCCCCTCGACGTCGAGGTCGTCGAGCGTCCTCACAGAACCCGCTGGACGAGGTCGACGATGCGATTCGAGTAGCCCCACTCGTTGTCGTACCAGGCGACGACCTTCACCATCGTCTCCTGCATCACGGCCGTGAGCTGCCCGTCGACGATCGACGAATGCGGGTTCTTGACGATGTCGGTCGAGACGATCGGGTCGTCGGTGTAGGCGAGGATGCCATGCAGCGGGCCGCCCTCGGCCGCCGCGGCGTGCAGCGCCTCGTTGACCTCGGCGACGCTCGTCGCGCGCTTGGCCACGACCGTCAGATCGACGACCGAGCCGGTCGGGACGGGGGCGCGCACGGCGAAGCCGTTCAGCTTGCCGTTCAGCTCCGGGATCACGAGGCCGATCGCCTTCGCCGCGCCGGTCGAGGCGGGGATCAGGTTCAGCGCGGCCGCCCGCGCGCGCCGCAGGTCCTTGTGCGGCATGTCCTGAAGGCGCTGGTCGGCCGTGTAGGCGTGAATCGTCGTCATCAGGCCGTGGTCGATCCCGACGGTGTCGTTGAGCACCTTCGCGACCGGCGCCAGGCAGTTCGTCGTGCACGAGGCGTTCGAGATCACGTCATGCGCGGCCTTGTCGTACGTGTCGAAGTTCACGCCGAGCACGACCGTCGCGTCCGGACCCGTCGCGGGCGCCGAGATGACGACCTTCTTCGCGCCGCCGGCGAGATGCTTGGCGGCGTTCTCGCGGTCGGTGAAGAAGCCGGTCGACTCGATCACGACGTCGACGCCGAGCTCGCCCCACGGCAGCGCGCCCGGGTCGCGCTCGGCGAGCACCTTCAGCTCCCGGCCGTCGACGCGGATCCCGCCGTCGGAGACCTCGACCGTGCCCGGGTAGGGACCGAGGATCGAGTCGTACTTGAGCAGGTGCGCGAGCGTCTCGGCGTCCGTCAGGTCGTTGACGGCGACCCACTCGATGTCGGCGCCCTGCTCCTGGGCGGCGCGGAAGACGTTCCGGCCGATCCGGCCGAAGCCGTTGATCCCAACCCGAAGCGGCATGCGTGCGGTCCTTCCTTCGTAACGAAAGCGTGCTGGCGAGAAGAGGAATGCCGGGCGGGATGAGGCATGCCCGGCGGGGCGCGAAGGCTATCAGCGCACCCCGCCGCCGGGGCCGCGCGGCACGGGTCAGGCGATCGAGCGGGAGCGTGCGAGGGCGTCGACGAACAGCCGCTCCCATGCCTCCGCCATGTTCCAGATCGTCTCGCGCCTCGCCCACCCCTTCGCGCGCTTGGCGCGCCTGGCGCGCTCCCGGCGCGCGCCGATCAGCCGCTCGAGCGCGTCGAACCAGCCGTCGTCCTCGACCAGCTCGCCGCCCTCCTCGTCCCCGAGGTGCGCGTAGGAGCCGACCGGCGAGGCGAGCCACGGCACGCCCGCCGCCGCGTACTCGCGCGCCTTGACGTTCGAGCGCCCGCGATTGAACGGTATGTCGGCGAGCGGCACGATCCCGATGTCGAAGTCCGCCAGACGCCCTGTGAGCAGCTCGAGCGGCACGGCCTCCTCGCAGGCGTAGCGCTCGTGCCGCATGCCGACGCTCGCGAGGTCGATGTTGATCGTCTCGACGCGCACGTCCGGATGCGCGTCGAGCAGGCGTTCGAGCGTCGGCACGAGCCCGAGCCGCTCGGCGTCGACGAGGTGCTCGCGACCGGCATGCCAGCCGATCACGACGCCGTCGTGACCCTGCGATTCGACGCGGTTGAACGCGCCTGGGAGATAGTTGTCGATCACGTGGACGTTGCGCGCGCCGGCCTGCTCGAAGCGATCGGCGAGGTGGTCGCTCGGGGTCGTCACGAGCTGCACGCGCGCGACGTGCTCGAGCAGCAGCTCGAAGTTGCGCCGCGCGCGCGGCATCCACGGCTGGTCGGTCCGCTCTTCGAGCCCGAGCGGCATGTCGAGGACGTTGTCGTCCTCGTCGAAGCCGACGGCCACGCCGGCGTCGAGCAGCCTCGTCACGACCTCGCCGTCGTCGTAGAGCAGCGCCGGGCGGTGGAGGTGGACGAAGTCGCAGCCGAGCAGCGGCGCGACGTCGATGACCCTCTTGTACTCCTGCACGACGTGGACGATGTAGTGCCCCCGTTCGCGCATCGCCATCAACGGCAGCACCAGGCGGTAGTAGGCGTTCGCCCCGTCCTGCCCGACGGCTCCCAGTCGCATGTCCCCCTCCCCCTCGTCGCCTGCGTTGATTCTCGCAGGGCCGCCCGGCCTGCGCTCGGGTTCGAGCGCCCGAGACCTACGGCTGGAGCCGCACGCGCGTCCAGCCGCCGTCCGGCGCCCGCGTATAGCGGAAGCGGTCGTGCAGGCGGTTCGCGCGCCCCTGCCAGACCTCGATCTCGTCCGGCTCGACGCGGTAGCCGCCCCACTGCGGCGGGCGCGGAACGATCGCGCCGCCGTAGCGCTCGTCGAGCGCCTGCCAGCGCGCCTCCAGCTCGGTGCGATCCGCGAGCGGCCGGCTCTGCTCCGAGGCCCAGGCGCCGAGCTGGCTGCCGCGCGGGCGCGTCGCGAAGTACGCGTCGGACTCCTCCGGATCGAGCCGCGCGACGCTGCCGGTAATGCGCACCTGCCGCTCGAGCGCGATCCACAGCAGCACGAGCGCGGCGAACGGGTTGGCGTCGAGCTCGCGGCCCTTGCGGCTCTCGTAGTTCGTGTAGAACGCGAAGCCGCGCGCGTCGATTCCCTTCAGCAGCACCGCGCGCGCGGACGGGCGCCCGTCGGGCGTCGCGGTCGCCAGCGTCATCGCGTCCGCCTGCGGGACGCCGGCGGCGAGCGCGTCGGCGAACCAGCGCTGCACGAGCGCGATCGGGTCCGGCAGCAGGTCGCCCTCGCTCAGCTCGAAGCTCATCGCGTGCACTCGGCGCTCATCGCGTGCATCTTGCCGCGCGCGGCGGCGCGCCGCTCAACTGCGGCCGGCGCGATCGATGTCGCGGTGCGCGACTTCGACGAGGTACTCGCCCTCCTCGCGGTAGCGCGCCGCGACCTGCTCGGCGATCGCCACGGAGCGATGGCGCCCGCCCGTGCAGCCGAGCGCGATCGAGAGATGCGCCTTGCCCTCGGCGACGTACTGCGGCAGCAGGTAGTCGAGCATCGGCCACAGCCGCTCGTAGAACGCCTCCAGCGCGCCGTCGCGGTCGATGTAGGCGACGACCGCCGGCTCGAGCCCGGTCAGCGGCCGCAGTTCGGGCTCGTAGTGCGGGTTGGGCAGGAAGCGCACGTCGAACAGCAGGTCGGCGTCGCGCGCGGGCCCGTGCTTGAAGCCGAAGCTCTGGACGGTCACCGCGAGTCTCCCGGGAGCGCGCGTGGGCAGCAGCTCCTCGGCGAGCTTGCGGCGCAGCATCGCGCTCGTCAGGCCGGTCGTCTCGAGCACGACGTCGGCGCGCTCGCGCACCGGCGCGAGCAGCGAGCGCTCGCGCGCGATCCCGTCGGCGACGCTGCCGCCGGGCGAGAGCGGATGGCGGCGACGCGTCTCCTGGTAGCGCGTCAGCAGCGACTGCTCGTCCGCTTCGAGGAACAGCACGCGATGCGTGACGCCGGAGCGCTCGAGCTCGTCGAGCACGGCGACGAGACCGGCGAAGTAGCTGCCGCCGCGGGCGTCGGAGACGACCGCGGCGCGCTCGACCTTCGAGCCCTCGTGCAGGAACAGCTCGGCCAGCGTGCGGATCATCTCCGGCGGCAGATTGTCGACGCAGAAGTAGCCCTCGTCCTCGAAGGCAGCCATCGCCGTCGACTTGCCCGCACCGGAGAAGCCGGTGATGACGACCAGGTCGGTCAGCGCGGAGCTGCGGATGTCCGCCTGCGCCCGGGTGAGCTCGAGCCTCCGCGCCGCCGGGCGCTGACGGTCCCCGAGCCCCTCGGGCCGGGAGATGCTCATGCGCTCATTGTGGCGTGTGCGGCGGATGGGGGTGTGAAGAGGGGGTTAGTGGCCCGTCTTGTTGAGCTGCGCGTAGAGGTCGCGCGCGACCTTGCCGGGCAATCCCGGGACCGCCTCCAACTCCTCGCGGCTGGCCGCCAGGAACGCCTCCGGCGAGCCGAAGTGGTTCAGCAAGGCGCGCTTGCGCGCCGGCCCGACCCCGGCGAGGTTGTCGAGCACCGATCTCGTCATCGCCCGGTCGCGGCGGATGCGGTGGTGGCCGATCGCGAAGCGGTGCGCCTCGTCGCGCACGCGCTGGAGCAGATGGAGCTCGGGCGTGTCGTGCGGCAGCACGATCGGCGCCACGCGGCCCGGGACGAACAGCTCCTCGATCCGCTTGGCGAGCGAGACGATCGCCACCCCGCGGCGGCGGAAGCCCGCGAGCGCGCGCAGCCCCGCCGAGAGCTGGCCCTTGCCGCCGTCGATCACGACCACGTTCGGCAGCGCGGCGAAGCTCGCGTCGTAGCTCTCGTCGTGCGGCGAGCGGTCGTGCTGGCGCTCGTACTGCGCGAGCCGGCGGCTCAGCACCTCCTCCATCGAGGCGAAGTCGTCCGGCACGCCCTCGACGCCCTCGCGCAGCGTGAAGCGACGGTAGTCGGCCTTCTTCGGCGCGCCGCCCTCGAACACGACCATCGACGCGACCGTGTGGGTGCCGCCGAGGTTCGAGATGTCGAAGCACTCGACCCGCAGCGGGATCGCGTCGAGTCCGAGCGCCTCCTGGAGGCGCTCGAGCGCCTCGACGCGCTGCTGGCGTCTGCGCTCGCTGCGCAGCTTCTCCTGGTCGAGCGCGAGCCGCGCGTTGCGCTCGGCGAGCTCGAGGACGCGGCGCTTGTCGCCGCGCTCGGCGGCGCGCAGCTCGACGGGACCGCCACGACGCTGCGCGAGCGCTTCCGCGAGCGCCGCCGGCGCGCCCAGCTCCTTCTGCACCACGATCAAGGGCGGGATCGCGACCGCCTCGCCGTAGTACTGGAGCAGGAACGCCTCGGCCACCGCGGGCAGCTCGTCCCCCGCCGCGTTCTCGAGGTAGAAGCTCTGGCGGTCCGACAGCACGCCGTCGCGCACCTGGAAGACGTGCGCGTTCGCCTCCGTCCCCTCGACCGCGACCGCGACCGCGTCGAGCGTGCCGATCGACTCGTTCGCGACCCGCTGGCGCTCGAGCAGCGAGCGGATCGCTCTGAGGCGGTTGCGCGCGAGCGCCGCGTCCTCGAAGCGCTGCTCGGCCGCCGCCGTCCGCATGCCGCCCTCGATCGCCCGCTCGATCTCGCGGTAGCGGCCCGAGAGGAAGTCGACGACGCCGTCGATCGAGGCGCGGTAGTCCTGCTGTGAGACGTAGCCGACGCAGGGCGCGGTGCAGCGCTTGATGTAGTAGTCGAGGCACGGCGAGCCGCTGCGGCGGCCCGGCTCTGGACCCTCGCAGGTGCGGAACATGAAGACTCTCCCGAGCAGCTCGAGCGTCTCGCGCACGCGCTTGGCGTTGCTGTACGGCCCGAAGTAGACACGCTCGCGGCGGTGGCGCTCGCGCGTGAAGTAGACGCGCGGATAGGCCTCGTCGAGGCTGATGCCGACGTACGGATACGACTTGTCGTCGCGCAGGCGGATGTTGAAGCGCGGCTTGTACTGCTTGATGAAGTTCTGCTCGGCCAGCAGCGCCTCAGACTCGGTCGCGACGACGAGCGCGTCGATGCGGTCGATCATCGGCAGCAGGTCGCGCCCCACCTGCGTGCTGGGGTTCGAGAAGTGCGACGCGACGCGCTTCTTGATCGACTTCGCCTTGCCGACGTAGATGACCGTCCCCTTCGCGTTGCGAAAGAGGTAGACGCCCGGCTGGTCCGGCAGCGCACGCCGCTGCTCCGCGAGCCGCTGCTCCCGCGTCGGCGCCGCCGGCGCCGCGTCCTCGCCGCCGCCGTCCCACGCACCGCCGGCCGCGGCCGCTCGTCTGTTCCCGTTCGTCCCGACCATCCTCGGCTGTCGAGGATAGGGCCGGCGTCGGTGCGTCAGCCGCGGCGGCGGGCTGCTTGCGCGCGACGCAACGCTCGTTCCCGCCGCGCGTGACGCCTCCAGCGCCGTCTGCCCGGCTGATCGGTGAGCAGCACGGTGGAGAAGACTCCCGCGACGAACAACGCGGTGAGCACGGCTCTCACGGGCGCGGACCATTCGAGCACGTAGGCGGCCATCACGATCAACGGCATGACGATGCCGGTGACGTCGATCCAGATGCGGGTCAGAACGCGATTCATGGCTCGATCGTAAGGCGCGTGTCTACAGCCGATCTATGGCAAGCACGGTCAACCAGACGATCGCTCCTGTGAGGAATCCGACGATCAGGCCGATCCGCATCGCGGCGGCCGCCTGCTCCGGCGGCAGCCTGCGCAGGTGCACGATGAGCGCGGCGAGAACCGTGCCGAACGTCGTAGCGAACGTGATCGTCGAGACCCTGCCGGGATCCGGCAGCTCAGACACGAGCAGGACGATGAGGATGAACGCCGGCGTCATCTGACGAGGCGGACCTCGAGGCCCGTCGCGAGGCCGGCGGTGTCGCCGGCGCCGTTCAGGAGGCCGAGGATGCGGGTGACGTAGGCCCGCGTCTCCGGGTAGGGCGGGACGCATCCGCAGGCGGCGACGGCGCCGGGACCGGCGTTGTAAGCCGCGAGCGCGAGCGGGACGCTGCCGAGCTGGCGCAGCAGGTCGCGCATCAGGTGCGCCTGCGCGTCGATCGCCTTGGCCGCGTCGAACGGGTCGTCGAGCCCGAGCGAGCGCGCCGTGCCCGGCATGAACTGCGCGATCCCCTGCGCTCCGGCCGGCGAGACGGCCGCGGGGTTGAAGCCCGATTCGGCGTAGAGCTGGGCCGCCAGCAGCGCGGCCGAGACGTTCCAGCGCTGCGCCGCCGCCGCGATCGGCGCCGCGAATCGCGGCGGCACGAACGACGGCAGCCCACCGCGCCCGTCGGCGCCGCCGAAGCCGACGGAGGTCGAGCCCGCGTTTAGCACGTAGCCCCAATGCCAGCGCTCCCACGCGTACCGCTGCCGGAACCCGAAGCGAGGCGCGTGCGCCTCCAACCACCCGTACGCGCTCGCCGGGCCGAGGTCGAGCTCGGTGCCGAGGCGATGCAGCGATCTGCCGGGCGGCGCGACCCATCTCGGGTCGGGATGCGCCGCGAACAGACGCGCCTGCTCGGCGTCGCCGCGAAAGCCGCTGACGACGATCAGCGACACGCCGTCACGTGCGGCCGCGACCGCCATGCGGTCGAACGCGAGCGCGACGTCCGGGCGCATCGGCTTTCCCTGCCGGTAGGCGAGCGGCCCGCGGTAGTCGCCGGCGCCGCCCGCGGCGAAGCCGGCGGCGACGCCCGGCGAGAGCTGCGCCTCGGCGACCGCGCGCACCGCCGCGCTGGCCCGCCGTCCGCCGACCGTGACGACGGCAGGGTCCTCGACCGTCACGCGTACGCGCGTCGGCGCGAACGTCGCGCCGTCCGGAAACGCGACCTCGACGCGGCGCGCGCCGTTGAGCCGCGCGACCGCGAGCGCTCGCGCGCGGGCCAAGGCCAGGTAGGCGCCGCGCTCGAGGTGCCGCGGGTTCGGGACGCGGCCGACGAACGCCGGCTCGAACAGCCGGTCGTAGCTCGCGCGCATCGCGCGCGCTCCGGCAAGCGCCCCGAGGTCGGCGGCCTGCTGGTCGCGCCCGGTGGCGCCCAGCCCGCGCGCGATCCCGCCGAGCACGAGCGCCGCGACCATCGCCGCGCACATCGCCGCGACCAGCAGGAGCAGCGCCTGCCCACGCTCGCCCGGCGCAGCGCCCCCGCCGACCGATGCGACAAGCGCGAGCGACCCCTGCTCCGCCGCGGCGCTTCCGACGATCGAGGCCGTAGGCGCGAGCGGCGCGACCGGCTCAGCCACCGTGGTCCTCCTGGTTGAGCCGCAGCGCGGCGACAGCCTGCTGTGCCTCGACCGGCGCGCGCACGCCGCCGGCGGCGAGGGCCGCCGCCGGCCGCGACGGAGGCGCCATCGCGGCGAGCGGCCGGCCGAGCGCGGCGAGGCTCGCGAGCGCCTGCTCGATCATTCCCTCCGGCGCGGCGGGCTCGCGCACGACGACGATCGCGTCGTGCCACGCGAGCACACGGTCCAGCGCGGCCGTTCGCGCGAGCGGAAGCGCGGCCGCGCCGGGAACCCCGGCGGCCGCAGCCGCTCGCGCCAGCTCGGCGCTCATCGCGGCGGCGCGCGCGACGGCGTCCTCCTCGGGCAGCGCGCCCCGGCGGTCGGGCAGCCACACGAGCCGCCCGCTCGCGCACGCCGGCAGGCTTCGCTCACGCAGCCGCGCCGCAGCCCTCCGGGCCGCCGGCGTCGGAACGAGCGCCGCCCGCGCGCCAAGGCCGACAGCCCCCGCGAGGCCGCAGTCGGAGCCGAGCGCCCGCGCGAGCGCGACCGCCACGCCGGCGGCCGCCGTCCGCCCGCGCGCCGGGGCGCACAGGACCGCGACGAGCGGCGCCGGCCCGCCGCGACTGGGCTTCCCGCCGCGTGCGAAGCGCGCGAGCCGCGGGGTCGCCATCGCGGCGGTCATCGCCGCGCCCCCGCATCCGCGCTCGCGGTCGCGGCGAGCCGCGCAGCGAGACCCGGGATCAGCGACGGCGGCGTCACGCGAACGCGCAGCCGCGTCCCGCGAGCCGTGACGACGATGCGGGAACGCGCCCAGCCCGGCAGCGCGGCCCGAGCGGCGGCCGCGCCGTCGCGCCCTTCGGCGATCGCGACCGCGCCGCTGTGCGCCGCGTGGCCCGCCAGCTCGCAGGCGAGCCACGCGGCCAGCGCCTGAAGCAGCCCGAGCGCGATGGCGACGAGCAGCGGCAGCAGCGCGACCAGCTCGACGGCGGACTGCCCGGACTCGCCGGCGCGCCTCACCGCTGCTCCTCGAAGCGCGCCCGCGCCGTCACCGCCGCGAGCGTTCCGCCGCCGATCGCAAGCGGCACGCGCAGCACGAGCGAGACCGAACCGTCAGGCGCGCGCGACACGCGCAGGCCGCGTGCAAGCCGGGCGGGAACCACCCCGCGCGCGGCTGCGGCCGGGTCAGCGCCGATTGCGGCTGCGCGCGCGGCCGCCCGCGCAGCCGACCCGCTCAGCCAGACGGTCTCGCCGGCGAGCAGCGCCTGCCACAGCAGCGTGACCAGCAGACCCACGAGCGGCAGCAGCGCGACCAGCTCCACGGTCGCCTGACCGCGCGCCTCATGACAGCTTCGGGCGGCTTTGCGGCGGACGGACGCGAGCATGCGCCCACGCTTCCAGCCGCCGCGTCACATGTCTGTCGCGCTCTGCGCCGAACAAGCGCGGAATCGCGCGCAACGCGAGCGGTCGCCGCAAAGGCGCCGTGGTTCGGCGCCGCGGTTCAGTACTCGCGCGAGACGCGAAAGACGTGGTAGACGCCGTAGCAGGCGAGCGCGACCAGGGCGATCCACACGATCGTGCCCGGCCCGGTCGCCCACAGGCGGTCGGTCGCCGTGACGGTCAAGGCCAGCAGACCGGCCGACGCGTAGAGGATTCCGCGGTTGCGATCGCCGAGCGAGTAGATGTCGGTGCGGTGCTCACGGTAGAGCCGCACGCCGAACCAGGCGATCGCGCCCAGCATCGCGATCAGCAGGGACTGGAGGATCGCCGCGCTCGCGTTGCCCCCGCCGGGCACGAGCATCACCAGCGCGGCGAGCGCGAGGATGATGAGGACGTTGCGGGCGGTCGCCGTCACTGCCGCTATTGCAGCAGATGCTCCGCGGTCAGTTCGCCCGCCGCGAGCTCTTCGGCCAACGCCGCGACCTGCGCGTCCTCGTCCGCGCCGGCGCGCTCGGGCGCGAAGCGGTAGCCGACGCCGAAGTGCGTATGGATGTAGCGCCAGCCCGGCGAGGCGCGCTCGAGCTTCTGGCGCAGCTTGCGCACGAACACGTCGACCGAACGATCGCCGTGCGCCATCGCGTATCCCCACACGCGCTGGTAGATCGCCTCGCGCTCGAGCACGTGCCCGGCATTACCGGCCAGCAGGCGGATCAGCTCGAACTCGCGGCGCGTGAGATCGAGGCTGCGCGTCCCGACGAACGCCTGGAACTGGTCGGATCGGATCGACAGCTCGCCGGCTTCGAGCGCAGGACGCTCGGCCGGCGGGGCCGCCACGCGTCCGCGGCGCACGATCGCCTCGATGCGAGCGATCAGCTCCTCCGGGTGACACGGCTTCGCGAGCCAGTCGTCGGCGCCGAGCCGCAGCGCGCGCACGCGCTGGGCGACCGTCGACGGGCCGGTACAGACGATCACGGGCAGCGCCGGCAGCGCGACGCAGACCTGCTCGAGGTACGCCCAGCCGGGCGCACCGAGCACCGACAGGTCGACCACGAGCGCGCCGAGGCGCAGCGCGACCAGTTCCTCGATCGGCACGGCGGCCGACAGCACGCGCTGCTGCCAGCCGCGCGCGCGTACGCGCTTTTCGAGCACATGGAGAAAGCCACTGTCGCCGTCGATGACGGCCAGGCGGAGCGGCGCCGACCGCGCTCCTTGGGAAGGGGACTCGCCGAACGGACGATCCGGAGCCACGGCTGATGAGCTGTTCATGGTGGCGCGAAGTCTAACGGTCGGCTGCGACGCCGCCGGGGAGACTCCTGCTTCGGTAACAGGCGATTCACAACCTCTGCGGAGATTGCGGCTTTTTGCGCGCACCGCTTCGATCAGCGGATCGCGCAGCCTGTGCAGCGGGCGCCCACGGCTTTCCTTGCTCTCGCGCGACATGCTCTAACCGCGCGTGAGCAGTTCGGCGCTGACGGTCGCGAGTCGCAGCGGATCCGGCCGCTGCCCCGCCGCGACCTCCATCAGCAGCGGCGCCGGATGCGCGCGCATGAGCGGCGCGATCGTGCGCCACGGCAGCGTTCCGCGGCCGGGCGCCATGTGCAGGTCGAGGCGCAGGGGGACGATCCCGGGCGGCGTGCCAGGGCCGCGTCGCAGGCCGAGATTGTCGTGCACGTGGAAGAGCACGACGTCGGCGTGCGCCGCGGCGAGCACGTCGACGAGTCCGACCCCCGCCATCTGGCAGGTGAGGTGGGCGTGGCCGAGGTCGAACGCCAGCCCGACGGCCGGGGAGTCGAGGCGTCGCACGAGGTCGCGCACGAACAGCGGCGCGTGGCTCAGCAGCGGAGCGCTCGGATAGACCGGCGCGAGGTTCTCGAGCGCGATCGTGACCCCGAGCCGCTCGGCGCGCTCGGCGAAGCGCCGCAGCGCGCGCTCCTCCGCCAGCAGGCGGTCCTCGGCGCGATCGGCCGCCGCGCCGGCGGCGACCGGCACGCACGCCGCGTGGTAGACGATCAGCGCCGCCCCGACTGCGACCGCATAGTCGAGCAGGCCGGCGAACGCCGCGTCGTGGAGCGGATCGCCGAGCCGGAGGTCGTCGGGCGCATGCAGCGCGACGTGCAGGCTCGTGGGCGCGAGCACGGCGCGCAGGCAGTCCCCGTGCCGCTGCGCGCAGAGCGGGTCGGCGAGCATCGCGATCGGCGGCGAGTGGAGCTGGATCCATCCGTAGCCGCACGCCTCCAGGCGCTTGAGCTCGGGCGCGGTCGGCCATGTCTCGCGCGGGACGTCGAGCCCGAGGCGACCGCCGAGCGGACGGCTGTCCGCCAGCGGGGCGAGCGGCGCAGGCTCGCGCGTGCGATGGATCGTGAGATCGCTCATGACGCGACGGTACGCCCGCGCGCGTGCGTGGATGTAGCGCGCCTGTGACAGCGCGGTGACCTAATGGTCACAAGATCCCGCGCATTTGCAGGAGGATCCGCGGCGGCGGCAGCGACGGCGGCCGCCCGCGCGGGAAGTGGCCGCCGCGCTACTCGGCGAAGCGCTCGTAGCGCGCGTACAGCTCCTCGACCGCGCGCTTGGCGGCCGTGTGCCGGTCGGTCGAGTCGGCCGCACGGTCGGGATCGGCCCACGCCGCCGGGTCGGCCAGCTCGACCTCGAGCGCTCTGAGCGCCGCCTCCGCCGCTTCGATCTCGCGCTCGAGCTTCTGCGCCTCGCGGATCGCGTTCTTGGAGCGAGCGGGCCTGGCGGCGCCGTTGCCGGCCGCGGGCTTCGCGCCGTTCGCGCCGGGCCGCGCCTGCGGGCGCTTCGCATTCGCCCTGTCGGCCGCGGCCCCGGCCGCCCTCGCGGCCTCCTCCAGCGCTCTGCGCTCCTCGCGCATGCGCAGGTAGTCCGCCCAGCCGCCCTCGTAGCTGTGCAGCGTGCCGTCCTCGACCGCGACCGTGCGCGAGCCGATCGCGTCGAGCAGCGCGCGGTCGTGCGAGACGAGCAGCACCGAGCCGGGGAAGCCTTCGAGCGCCTCCTCCAGCGCCTCGCGGCTCTCGACGTCGAGATGGTTCGTGGGCTCGTCGAGGATCAGCACGTTCGCGCCCGAGTGCACGAGGATCGCGAGCGACAGCCGCTGGCGCTCGCCGCCCGACAGGCCGACGATCGGCTTCTCGGCCTCCTCGCCGGAGAAGAGGAACTGGCCGAGCAGCGCGCGCGCCCTGTTCGGCGTGAGGCTCGTGGCACGCTGCGCCGCCTCCAGCACGGTGCCCGTCTCGCCGAAGTGCTCGGAGTGCTGGGAGAGGTAGCCGACCTGCACGTTGTGACCCTTGCGCAGCTTGCCGGCGGCGAGCGGCCTGTTGCCGGCGAGCGTCTCGATCAGCGTCGTCTTGCCGGAGCCGTTGGCGCCGACGAGCGCGACATGCTCGCCGCGCTCGAGCCACAGCTCTGCATGCTCGAGCAGCGTCCTGCCGGGCACCTCGATCCGCCCGTCCTCCAGCTCGAAGCTCACGCGCCCGGCGCGCTCCGGTCTCTTGAACGAGAACGACAGCGTCGTGACGTCGCGCGGGTCGCGCTCGATCCGCTCGATTCTCTCCAGCCGCTTGGCGCGCGACTGCGCCTGCCTCGCCTTCGTCGCCTTCGCGCGGAAGCGCTCGACGAAGCGCTCCAGGCGCGCGATCTCCGCCTGCTGCTTGTCGATCGCGCGGCCGAGCGCCAGCTCGCGCGCCGCCTTCTCCTGACGCCACCTGTGCCACGGCCCGGCGAAGAAGCGCGAGCGGCCGGCCTCGAGCTCCAGCACCGCCGTGCCGACCGCCTCGAGGAACCAGCGGTCGTGCGCGACGAGCACGACCGCGGCGTCGAGGTCGATCAGGTACTTCTCCAGCCACTCGAGCGAGGCGATGTCGAGGTGGTTCGTCGGCTCGTCGAGCAGCAGCAGATCCGGTTCGCCGGCGAGCGCGCGGGCGAGCGAGCCGCGCGTCAGCTCGCCGCCGGAGAACGTCGACAGCTCGCGGTCGAGCTGCTCGTCGCCGAAGCCGAGGCCGTGCAGCATCGTCTGCGCGCGGTCGCGCCAGCGGTAGCCGCCGTGCTGGTCGAGCCGCGCCTGCGCGCGGGCGTAGGCGTCGAGCGTTCGCTCGTCGTGGGCGCCGTCGGCCATCCGCTGCTCAAGCCGCGCGAGCTCCGCCTCGACGGCGAGGATCTCCTGCGCGCCGGAGAGCACGTAGTCGCGCAGGGTGATGTCGCGTTCGCGCGGCGGGCGCTGGTCGTGCAGCGCGACCTTCACGCCCTTCTGGAAGGCGAGGTCGCCGACGTCGACCGACGCCTCCCCCGCGAGCATGCGCAGCAGCGTCGTCTTGCCCGCGCCGTTGCGGCCCGAGAGCGTCATGCGATCTCTGCGCTCCAGCTTGAAGGAGACGCCGCGCATGAGCGGCTCGCCCGCGATGTCCTTGCCGATGTCCGATGCGATCACAACCGCCATGTCGCCCTCATGTTGCCGGATCCTCCGCTATGGTTCCGGCCCGCATGAAGCGTCTGCGCACAGTCCTTGCCGCCTGCGTCGCGAGCTGCCTGCTGCTGCTCGCGCTTGTGCCCGCGGCGCTCGCCGACGCCCCCGCCGGCGGCACCGGCACCTACGGCCCGGCGGACGACAAGGTCGTCACCGACGCCGGCTTCATCGTGATCGCGTTCTTCCCGACGCTGATCCTCGTGCTGAGCCTGGCGCAGTGGCGGCTCGACAAGCGCAGAGACGCGCGCAAGGCCGCCGCGAAGCGGCGCGCCGGCTCCGCCGACTGGCGCGGCGGCTGGTAATCAGGCGGCGCCGGACGCGCGCCAGGCGGCGTCCTCGCCGGTTCGCGTACGAAGTCGATGCGAGCGGCGGGCGGGCGCGCGCCAGCCTGTTCCGCGCTGCCTCGCCCGAATCGGGGCTTGCCGCGATTGAGCTTGGCAAGAATCCGGTGCGATTCTAGAATCGCACGCGCATCAGGAGAGCACTCGACGGGAGGCAGTGTGATGAGCGACACGACGGGCGGATCGGTTCCAGAAGGCGAGCACAGCGTTCCTGTACCGGCTGCGACGGCCTCCGTCCCGGCGACATCCGGGGCGCGCGTACCCGCAAGCGCGGACATGATGCAGGCCGTGACGATGATCGACCGCGGCGTCAAGGAGCGACGCGACAGCGACACTGTCCTGATGAATTACTGGTTGTATCTGTTCCTCGTCTCGTGGATCACGTTCGGGATCTACACGATCGTCCTGTTCTTCAAGCGTATCAATCGCATCGACGGGTTCAGCGGGCGCAAGGCCCTCTATTACGAGGCCGTGATCGACTGGACCGAGCGGTACGCGAAAACGCAGGGCAAGGAGGACGCCGTCCACCACATGCTCGGCGACATGCGCTCGGAGGTGCGATCTGCCTACAAGGGCGACATGCGCAAGATCGGAGCGGGGATCTCGTTCCTGCTCACGCTCGTCACGCTCGGCTTCTACGGCCTGTACGTGCTCTACCGGATGAACCGCTACTGGTGGGACGCGCAGGTGCTTGAGCAGGACTTCGACGACAAGCTGTCGCAGGCATGGACGACGCTCGATCTCATGCGCTACCCCGTCTCATTCACGCTCGACCAGGGCAAGCGGCGAAGCTACGCGCTGTACCTGATCCTGTCGATCGTGACGCTCGGGATCTGGGGCATCGTCTGGGACTACAAGATCCAGACCGATCCCGAGAACCTCTTCAAGGAGTTCCACTCGATCGAGGACACCGTCTTGCAGACCGTCCGGGCGCATTAGCAGGCTTCGGGTTCGCCTTCGCGACGCCGTAGCGATCGGGCACGACGACGCCGAGCACATCGACACAGCACATAGCGCCACGCTGCCCGTCGATCGCCGCAAGATCGTCGCCCGCGGCGTGCTCGTGAATGACCGCTACGGCGCCCCGACGCAGAACCCGGCCGTCGCGATCGAACGATGCGCGGATTGGACTCGCACGGGCTGCTGCGGGAGCTGCACCTTGGCGACGGCCGACTTGGACTCTTCGCGACCCTGAACGAAACGTGCACGGACGGCTGCGTCATGGTGCCGGAGCGCGAGCTTCGCGAGCGGGCACCGCCTGATTCCCTGTTCCACCGGGTAACCGCCCGCCTTCGCGCGGGTAAGGTCGTGGCATGAGTTACTTCGTGACCGGCGCGACGGGCTTCATCGGCCGCCACCTCGTCGAGCGGCTGCTCGAGCGCGACGGCGCGATTCACGTGCTCGTGCGGCCGGAGTCGATCGGGCGGCTCGACGCGCTGATCCACCGCTGGGGCGGCGCCGGCCGGATCCGGCCGGTGATGGGGGACCTGCGCCGGCCGCTGCTCGGCCTCACCCTCGAGCAGGTCGCGGAGCTGCGCGGCGAGATCGACCACTTCTTCCATCTCGCCGCGGTCTACGACATGACTGCGAGCGAGGCGCAGGACCGCCTCGCGAACGTCGAGGGCACGCGCCACGCGGTCGCGCTCGCCGGCGCGCTCGAGGCCGGCTGCTTCCACCACGCGTCGTCGATCGCGGTCGCGGGCGCCTGGAGAGGCGTCTTCCGCGAGGACATGTTCGACGAGGGCCAGCCGCTCGAGCACCCGTACCACCGCACGAAGTTCGAGGCGGAGCAGCTCGTGCGCGCCGAGCGGACTGTGCCGTGGCGCGTCTATCGCCCCGCGATCGTCGTCGGTCATTCCCGCACCGGCGAGATGGACAAGATCGACGGCCCCTACTACTTCTTCAAGCTGATCCAGCGACTCGGCGGCAGCTTGCCGTCCTGGCTGCCCCTGGTGGCTCCGGAGCTGGGCGACACGAACATCGTGCCGGTCGACTACGTCGCCGCCGCGATCGACGAGATCGCGCACCGGCCGGGGCTCGACGGCCGCGCCTTCCACCTCGTCAGCCCACGCCCGCAGCGCGCGGCCGAGGTCGTCAACGCGTTCGCGCGCGCCGCCGGCGCGCCCCGCATCGCCGTCCAGCTCGACGACGACCTGACGTTCGGACTCGCGGGCGCCGCGCGCGCGGTCGCGCTGCGGCTGCCGGGCGCTCGCACGGTTCGACGCGGCATGTTGGCGCAGGTCGGGATCCCCGATGAGGTCGTCGACCACAGCGCGCTGACGCCGGTCTTCACGACCGAGGAGACCGAGCGCGCGCTCGACGGCAGCGGCATCGAGGTGCCCGAGCTGGAGACCTACGCGCCCGTGCTGTGGGATTACTGGGAGGCGAACCTCGATCCCGACAAGTTCCGTGCCGACCGCTCGCTGAGAAACGCGGTCAACGGCAAGACGGTCCTCATCACCGGCGCCTCGAGCGGCATCGGCCGAGCCGCCGCCGTCAAGCTCGCGCGCGCCGGCGGCATCCCGCTGCTGGTGGCGCGCAGCGCCGACAAGCTCGAAGAGGTGCGCGACGAGATCGCGGCGTTCGGCGGGACGGCCTACGTGTACAGCGCCGACGTCGCCGACCCCGAGTCGGTCGACCGGCTCGTCGCGCAGATCCTCTCCGACCACCCCGCCGTCGACATCCTCGTCAACAACGCCGGCCGCTCGATCCGCCGCTCGATCGCGCTCAGCTACGACCGCTTCCACGACTTCGAGCGCACGATCCAGCTCAACTACCTCGGCGCGGTGAAGCTGATCCTCGCGCTGCTGCCGCACATGCGCGCGCGCAAGAGCGGCCACATCGTGAACATCTCCTCGATCGGCGTGCAGACCAGCCCGCCGCGCTTCTCCGCCTACGTCGCCTCGAAGGCGGCGCTCGACGCCTTCACGCGCGTCGTCGGATCCGAGACGATCGCCGACCGCGTCACCTTCACGACGATCCACATGCCGCTCGTGCGCACGCCGATGATCGCGCCGACGAAGCTCTACAACTCGTTCCCGACGATCTCACCCGAGGAGGCGGCCGACCTCATCTGCGAGGCGATCCGCTCGAAGCCGAAGCAGATCAACACGCGCCTCGGCACGTTCGGCGAGGTCGCCTACGCGCTCGCGCCGAAGGCGGTCGACCAGCTCCTCCACCTCGCCTACCGCGTCTTCCCCGACTCGGCGGCGGCGCGGGGGCAGGTCGGGGGCGACGAGGTCGTCTCCCGCGAGCAGTTGGCCCTCGCGCACCTCACTCGGGGCGTTCACTGGTAGGTCGTCGTCGCGGTTCGGCGTCTGCGGTACGCCGGGGCGCGGCCTTGTTGGACCCTCGTAGCTGAAGCGCCGAGGGCGCCTACGCACGGCGCCGCGTCGGCGGCCCGGTGCGCCGGCGCTGCTGATCAGCCGGGCGCGGATGGTCCCTCCTGGAGAGGCTCCCCGGAACCCGCAAACGCGGGGGCCTGCGGCACGGCCCCTCGAAAAGGCCTCTCCAGAGGGAGCCATCCGCGGCCCGGCGTACCGTCAACGCCGAAACGCAACCGAGCCGCCACCGCAGGCGTCAGATGCGGAAGACCGGCACGAGGCGTTTCTCGTGCTCGGCATCGATGCGGGCGATGACCTCGATGTGCTGCTCCAGGCCGCTTCCGCGGAGCTTGGTGGCGAGCAGCTCGTCGACCTGGAAGATGCCGGCGCTGTTCGACATCGCGATCTCGACGCGGACGGCGCGGTCCTTGCCGGGCGTGATTCGCACTTCCTCGATCGCGTAGGCCGACAGCGAGTGGATGTTCTGGTGGCCGGCCTCGAACGGGACGCGCGAGCGGCCGCGGGCCATGTCGAGCGCGTCGGCGACGCGGACGATGCCGGCCTCGATCGTGAACGGGTCGCCGCGGCGGCGGTGGCCGATGATCGAGTGCAGCGTCTCGGCGACGACGATCGAGCGCTCGGGCTCGTCGTAGGCGTTTGCGAGCAGCGCGCCGAGCTTGTCGGCGGTGAGGAAGAGGCTGTAGGCCTCGTGGTCGGCGCGGTGGATCGTCATGCCGATGTCGTGGAACAGCGCGCCGCCGGCGATCACGACCTCGGCGTCGCGCTCGCTCATGCCGTAGTCGGCGACGACGTTCGGCACGACGCCCCGGCGGACCAGCAGCCGGGCGAGCCGCAGCGCGACGTTCAGGACGATCTGGATGTGGATCCACGAGTGGTCCGACATGCCGAGGCGGCGCGTCGCGTTGACGGCCGAGACGTGCCACCACGCCTTCACCTGGTCGTCGGCGTTGACCGCGTCGAGCAGCCGCTCGAGCTTGCGGTTGCCGCGCGTCGGGACGCGGATGCGCACGTCAGCGATCGCCTCGCGCGGCAGCCGGTCCGACGGATCGACCTGGGCGCCGCCCCCCGCGGGCGGTCTCGCCCCCGGCTCCGCTGCGCTCACGAAACGTCTCGACGGGCCGGGCTCATGCTCGCGCCAGGCTAGCGGCAGCCGCGGCGTTCCTCACAACAGACGCCCGAGCACTCCGCGACGCCGCCACGCCCGCTCCCACGCGAGCTGCTCCTTGAGCCGGCGTACCTCCGCGCCGCGATGTCCGCCTCGAGCCGCGCGACTTCCAGCTTCAGCTCCGCTGCGAGCTCACGCAGATCGACCGGCCGCTGCATCTGCTGTCTGCGCTTCGGGATTGTCGGCTCGGCTTGCATCACGCCCATGCTAGGTGGCCTCCTCATCGCGGCGCAACAGCGCATCTGTGGATTGGGGTCAGCGGCTCGATCGAGCCCTCTGGCGAGTCGTTTAAGAACGCTCCCGAGCGCAACCGCCGGCAGTCGATGTGGAACGCGAGCGGTCGTCGCGCCGGCAAGCGCGAGCGCAATTGCCGAGAGCACGACGGCCGGAAGGACGCGGTGGCGGCGCATCAGGCGACGCGGCAGTCGTCGCGGGGCAGGAACGGCAGGCCGGGGAGGCGGGTCTCGGCGCTGAGCAGGCGCATGTCCTCGTGCGTGCGCTGGAAGTCCGCGCCGAGCTGGGGGCCGGCGCCGCCCTCGGCGCCGAGCGAGAACGACGCGGACGAGAGCGCGTAGGTGCGCCGGTCGACCGAGCCGGTCCGTGCGACGCGCTCGTGCCACGCGGCGATCGCGCGCCGCAGGCGCCCGGTCGCGAGCGGATCGCTCAGCGCCGCGATCAGCGCCTTCGCCGCCGCCGCGTTCGCCGGGTCGTGGAGGTCGAGCGTCGCGTCGAGCTCGGTGACCCGCTGACCGCTTGCTCCGCCTCCGACGCGTCCGCTGCCGCCGGCTGCGCGGGCGGCGACGCGCGCGCCGTTGCGCGCGACGGCATGGATCGCGAGCTGCGTCGGGCGGCCATCGGGGTCGAGCGCGTAGGAGACGACCGCCTGGCGCTGCGCGCTCGGACTCACGAGGTCGCGGCCGAGTGCGATGTCGAGCGCGGCGCCCGCGTCGAGCTGGAGGAACCACGTCGTGCTCCCGTCCCGTCTCTGGCGCGCCCCGAGCAGCGCCTCGGCGGAGGTCTTCAGCGCCGCGGGTCCGACCGACGCCTCCAGCTTGGCTGCCGCGCCGTGCCCCACGTACCGCTCGTCCGGCGGCGGCAGCTTCGCGTGCGGGCGCCAGCCGATCGCGTCGCACAGGATCGAGCAGCGGCTGCGCAGCAGGTCGACGGCCTGGCCGCCGATCGTCGCTTTCGCGCCGTAGCGGTCGATGAACGCGTGCGCCGCCGCCCCGTCCGCGAGCGTCCACGAGCGGCCCGACTCGACGTGCGCCGAGATCCCGGCGGTCGCCTCGAGCTCGCGGTGGCCGTCGCCGCCCAGCTCGAAGCCGAACACCAGTCCCGCGCCGACCGTCGCGCCGTCGACGAGCGTGACGGTGACGCGACCGTCGGAGGTCCGCGCGGCGGTGAGCGCCCCGCTCTTGCCGACCCTGACGACGTCGAACGCCCCGTCGAGCGCCTCTCTTCTGGACGTGCGCTCGAGCGGGCATGGAGCGAGATCGGGACGGGCTGGTTCGGGCGCCGGGCAGATCGTGCCGGTGACGCGGCAGATGCCCCGCTGGAAGCCGGCAAGCACCTGGCTGCCGACTCCCCCCGAGGTCAAGCCGGCCGCGAGCGCGAGCACCAAAGCGACGAGCGCGACAAGCGCCACATACTCGCTCGTTGCCTGTCCACGGATCCCGCGCCAGCGCTCCATCGCGCCAGCATCCCGTCCGAGTTCAGGCGATCAACCGCTCACACCGTGATTGGCACACCCCCTGCGCAGCGATGCGCGCGCCCTGTGCGGAGTCGTCGCGGCTCAGGCCGCCAGCTCCCGCAGCACGCCCTCGCGCAAACCGCCGCGCGCGATCTCGAGCGGGCCGAGCCGCCGCGCGAGCGCCTCGAGCACGACGATCCCCGCCGGCAGCAGCCGGGCGCGTTCGGGCGCGATCCCGAACCGCTCGGCGGCGACCGCCGCCGGCGCGGCGATCAACGTCGCGAGCGCGCGCTCGAGACCGATCGCATCGAGACGCGGGCCGGCGAGGCGCCGCAGCGACGTCGCGCTCCCGCCGACCGCCAGCCGAATCGCGACCGGCGGCGGCGCGACGCCCGCGAGCGCCGCCGCGACCGCGCCGCGCAGCGCGCTCAGATCGACCGCGCTCGGTGGATCGCCGTGCAGGTACGCGGCCGCGAGGTCGCCGCTGCCCAGCGGCAGCGAGACCGACCACGACGGCCCGCCCGCGCACGTGCCGGCGACGAGCTGCGCCGACCCGCCGCCGACGTCCGCCACCGCGACCGCGGCGTCGTGCCCCGTGCCCTGGAGCATGCAGGTCGCGCCCGCGAACGCGAGCCGCGCCTCCTCGTGCTCGTTCAGCAACTCGACGGGCGCCCCGGCCGCGTCCGCCAGCGCGTGACAGGTCGCCAACCCGTCGGCGGCGCGCCGCAGCGCGGCCGTGGCGACGACGCGCAGCCGCCGCGCTCCGAGCGAACGCGCCTCGCGCGCCTGCTCGGCCACGACGCGCGCGAGCGCCTCGCGCGCGGCCGCCGGCAGCGCCGCGTCCGCCCGGCACGCGCGGCCGAGCTGCGTGAACGCGCGCCGTTCCACGACGGGCACGAGCCGCAGGTCGGCGCCGCCGCGCGCGACGACGTCCGCGACCAACAGGCGCGTCGTGTTCGAGCCGATGTCGATGCAGGCGCAGCGCACGAGCAGGGAGAGACGGTCGCAGACGCAGTTTGAGGCATCATGGGCGCTCGTGAACGACGAGCTGGCGATCGAGGTCCGCGGGCTGCGCAAGCGCTACGGCGACCTGGAGGCGGTACGCGGGATCGACTTCTCGGTGCGGCGCGGCGAGGTCTTCGGTCTGCTCGGACCGAACGGCGCCGGCAAGACCACGACCGTCGAGATCCTCGAGGGCTACCGCGACCGCAGCGACGGCGCGGTGACCGTGCTCGGCCACGATCCCCAGCTCCGGCCCGCGGACCTGCGCGAGCGCGTCGGCATCGTCCTCCAGAGCACCGGCATCTACCGCCACCTGACGGTGCGCGAGACGCTGCGCCACTTCGCCGGCCTCTACCCCGCCCCGCGCGGCGTCGAGGAGGTCGTCGACCTCGCCGGCCTGCGCGGCAAGGAGGACGCCCGCACGCGCACGCTCTCGGGCGGCCAGCTCCGACGGCTCGACCTCGCGCTCGCGCTGATCGGCGATCCCGAGCTGATCTTCCTCGACGAGCCGACGACCGGCTTCGACCCGGCGGCGCGGCGCGGCGCGTGGGACACGATCCGCTCGCTCAAGGCGCTCGGCAAGACGGTCGTGCTGACGACGCACTATCTCGAGGAGGCGCAGGCGCTCGCCGACCGCGTCGCGATCGTCAAGGACGGACGGATCCTCGTCGAGGGCGCGCCCGCTGAGCTCGGCGCGGGCGACGGCGCGACGCGCTACCGGGTGGCGTGGCGCAACGGCAGCGGGCTGCTCAACCAGCGCGAGACGGACGACCCGACGACGCTCCTGCACGAGCTGACCGCCGCGGCGCTCGCGCGCGGCGAGCGGCTCGACGGGCTCAGCGTCACGCGCCCGACGCTCGAGGACGTCTACCTGGAGCTGACCGCCGATGGCTGAGGCGCACGGCTTCGCGGCGCTGTCGTGGCGCCAGTACCGGCTCGAGCGCCGCATGTTCTGGCGCAACCCGAGCGCGGCCTTCTTCAACTTCCTGCTGCCGCTGCTGTTCCTCGTGCTGCTGTGCGCGGTGCTGACGAAGCAGAGCGACCGCGACGTGATCGTGCCGGGGATCGCCGGCATGGCGGTGCTCGCGACGACCTTCAGCGCGCTCGCGTACAACATGGTCTTCCTGCGCGAGCAGGGGATCCTCAAGCGCATGCGCGGCACGCCGCTGCCGTCCGGCGCCTACCTGCTGGGCATCGCCGGCAACGCGGTCATGAACACGGCGGTGCAGATCGTGCTGATCACGGTCGCCGGCAAGCTCTTCTACGGGATCGCCTGGCCGCGCGACGTCGGCGAGCTGGTGCTGTTCGTGGTGCTCGGCGTCGTCTGCTTCGCGTCGCTCGGCGTCGCGCTCGCGCACGCGATCCCGACGTTCGAGGCGGCGACGGTCTACGTGAACATGATCTTCCTGCCGGTCGTCTTCATCTCGATCGACGCCGCGCACGATCCGTCGTTCCTGAAGGGGATCGCGGAGGCGCTGCCGCTCGCCCACCTCGTCCAGGGGCTGCGCGACGCGATGGTGACCGGCACCGGGATCGGCGACGCGTGGTCGGCGCTCGGCGTGCTCGCCGTCTGGACGGTGCTCGGCGTCGTGCTCGCGATCCGCGGCTTCAGTTGGGAGCAGCGCCGGAGCTGACGCGCGCGCCGTCGCCGACGACGAACGCCGGCGGCGGCGCGCCGTCCAGCGTGACCGGCGTCGCCGCGAGCGGCGAGGCGGCCCACTCCTCGCGCAGCAGGCTGTAGACGTGCACGTCGTGCGCGCTGGCGCCGTGGCGGTGCCAGCGGCGCAGCAGCCCCTCGTGCACGAAGCCGACCCGCTCGAGCGCCGCCCGCGAGCGCGCGTTCTCGACGTCCGCGTAGGCGCCGAGCCGGTCGAGTCCGAGGTGGACGAAGGCGAGGTGCGCCATCAGCGCCTTCGTCTCGCGATTCGCTCCCGTCCCCCACCAGCGGCGCCCCAGCCAGGTGCCGACGACGGCGCGCCGATCGCGGGGGGAGAGCTCGGCGAGCCCGACGACGCCGATCGGCCCGTCGGCGCGGTGGACGATCAGCAGGTCGAGCTGCTCGCCGCGCTCGCGCCGGTCGGCGAGCCCGACGATGTAGGCGACCGGTTCCTCGATGCGCACGTACGGTCCCCACGAGAAGAAGCGCGTCACCGCCGGGTCCGAGCCGAGCTCGAACAGGGCGTGCGCATCGTCCGGCGTCGCGTAGCGGAGGGTGATCGACGAGCCGTGCAACTCCATGCTGAGAGAATATGACCGGATGCTGACCCCGGACTCCGACGCGCGCGACCGACCGGACCGGCGCGGCGACTGCACGTTTGGCGATGCTCGGGACCGCTCATACGGGGGGATGACGTGAGCGACGGCGTCGGCACTCAGTCATCCTCTGGCAGAACGCCCGGGCCCGCCGGCCCGCGCGACGACGCCGCCTGCCCGGAGGTGCGGTTGCTGTTGCCGGCGCTGCCGGCGAACGTCGCGCTCGTGCGGCAGGCGCTCGCCGGGCTGACCGACGAGCTCGGCGTCGAGCCGGCGCGTGCGGCCGACATGAAGATCGCGTTGACGGAGGCGTGCACGAACGTCGTCGTCCACGCCTACGGCGACGCGCCCGGCCCGCTCGAGGTGACGATGGCGGTCGAGCATGGGCGCCTGGTGCTGAGCGTGCGCGACCGCGGCTCGGGGCTGCACCCGCTGCCGGGGCGCGACGAAGGCTCGCCGCTCGGCTTCGGGCTCGCGCTGATCGCCTCGCTCTCGGACGAGCTGGGGCTCGTCGGCGGCCGACACGGCACCGAAGTGCGGATCGCATTTGCGCTTGGCGACGCGATTGCGCCGCCGCTCGCGATCCAGCCGTCCGCCGAGCCCGCCCCGCGCGCCGAGGAGATCGTGCTGCGGCTGCGCCCGCCGAAGCGCACGGCCGCGGTGCTGGGTCGCGTCGTCTCGCTCGTGGCGGCGCGCGCGGACTTCTCGATCGACCGGCTGTCCGACGCGCAGATCGTGAGCGACGCGATCGCCGGCGCCGCGCCGGCGTACCTGTCCGACGGCGCGCTGGGCGTGGCGATCGACGAGCACGAAGGCGGCTTCGACCTGCTGGTCGGCCCGTTCCGGACCGGCGGCGCGCAGCGGCTGATCGACGACACGCAACTGCCGGGACTCGGCTCGCTGCTCGAGCGGCTGACCGACACCGTCGACGTCGAACAGGCGGGCGCCGCCGACGGCGAGCGGCTGCGCGTGAGGCTGCTGACGCGCGACTGAGCGGTTGTGCGACAAGGCTTGTTCGCGTCCTGACTGTTCGGTTCGACCCGTGGCGGGACATGGGTCGAATCCGGTTCGACTGGCGCGAATCCCCCGTCACCCGATACGCTGTATCGCATGGCAGCGGGAAATGCCTTCGTCCGCGTCCTCGAGGAGGACCCGGAGCTCGCGGCCGGGCTCGACCCCACGAGCGTGCAGCTCGCGACCCGGCATGCGATCGCGGCGGTCGAGCTGGTCCCGCCCGGCCCGTGGGAGCCTGCCTTCCCCGCCGACGGCGGTGGCGGCAGTCTCGGGCTGCTCGTGCTGGACGGCTTGCTGATGCGCGACGTCGCGATCGCGCAGGCCACCTGCACCGAGCTGATCGGCCGCGGCGACCTGCTGCGTCCGTGGGACTGGCAGCGCGACCTGTTGACGATCAAGCCGGTCATCTCGTGGACGGCGCTCCAGCCCGTGCGCCTCGCCGTCCTCGACCGTCGGATCGCCGCCGTGATGGGCCGCTGGCCCGAGCTCTTCAGCGCCGTCGTGGCGCGCGCGGTGCGGCGCTCGTTCGAGCTGGCGACCAACCAGGCGACGAGCCACCTGACGCGCGTCGACGCGCGGCTCGAGCTGCTGTTCTGGGGCCTGGCGGACCGCTGGGGACGCGTCGGCACCGAAGGCGTGGTGCTCGAGCTGCCCCTGACGCACCAGGTGCTCGGCCGGCTGGTCGGCGCGCAGCGGCCGTCGGTGACGACCGCGCTGTCGGACCTCGCCCGGCGCGGACTGGTCGAGCGGCGCGAAGACGGCGCCTGGCTGCTGCGCGGCGATCCGCCCGGCGACCCCGGCGCGGCGGGCCTCGGCGCCGCCAGGCGGGCGACGCCGACGGCCTCCTGACCCGGAGAGGTTCTAAGCTCTGCGCCTCATGACCGGCGCGGCAGCCACGGCCCAGGAGCCCGACGACGCCGAGGTCGCGGGCGTCGCCTGGGACCTCGAGCCGCTCGCGCGCGGAGCGGGCGAGGCGGGCGTACGCGCGCTGCTCGCGGAGGCCGCCGCGCGCGCCGAAGCGTTCGCGGCGCGGCACGCGGGCAAGGTCGCCGAGCTGGACGCCGCGGCGCTGCGCGCCGCGATGGAGGAGCTGGCGGCGATCTCGGAGCTGGTCGGCCGCGCCGGCTCCTACGCGTCGCTGCGCTTCGCCGTCGACACCGCCGACCCGGCCTTCGGCGCGCTGCTCCAGCACGCGCAGGAGCGCGCGACCGCGATCCAGACGACGCTGCTGTTCTTCGAGCTGGAGTGGGCCGCGCTCGAGGACGGGCGGGCCGAGGCGCTGCTCGCCGATCCCGGCCTCGCCTTCTGCGCGCACCATCTGCGCAGCGAGCGGCGCTATCGCCCCTACCTGCTGAGCGAGCCGGAGGAGCGGATCCTCAACGAGAAGGCGATCAGTGCGCGGGGCGCGTGGACGCGGCTGTTCGCCGAGTTGATGTCGACCACGAAGGTGGCGCTGGCGGACGAGCCGGAGGCGGTCTCGCTCGAGCAGGCGCTCGCGCGCCTCTCCGGTCCCGACCGCGAGCAGCGGCGCGCGGCGGCCGAGGCGGTCACCGAGGCGCTCGCGCCGGGCATCCGCACGCGCGCCTCGATCTACAACACGCTGCTGCACGACAAGGCGGTCGACGACCGCCTGCGCGGCTACCCGCACTGGCTCGCCGCGCGCAACCTCGCCAACGAGGCGAGCGACGAGTCGGTCGAGGCGCTCGTGAGCGCGGTGCGCGCGCGCTACGACGTGCCGCGGCGCTGGTACCGGCTGAAGGCCAGACTGCTCGGGATCGAGCGGCTCGCCGACTACGACCGCGCGGCGACCGTCGCGACCGCCGACGAGCGCTTCGCCTGGTCGGACGCGCGCGAGCTGGTGCTCGACGCGTACGGCTCGTTCGCGCCCGAGCTGGGCGCGCTCGCGCGGCGCTTCTTCGACGAGCGCTGGATCGACGCGCCGGTGCGGCCGGCCAAGCGCGGCGGCGCCTTCTGCTCCTACACGGTCCCCTCCGCGCACCCCTACGTGCTGCTCAACTACACCGCGCGCCGCCGCGACGTGCTCACGCTGGCGCACGAGCTCGGCCATGGCGTGCACGCCGCGCTCGCGGCGCCGCAGGGCGTCTTCCACCAGTCGACGCCGCTGACGCTCGCCGAGACGGCCTCGGTGTTCGGCGAGGCGCTCGTGTTCGGCCGGCTGCTGGAGGCGGCCGCGACGCCGGAGTCGCGCCTCTCGCTGCTGGCCGAGGCGATCGAGGGCGCGATCGCGACCGTCTTCCGCCAGACCGCGATGCACCGCTTCGAGCAGCTCGTGCACACCGCGCGGCGCGAGGAGGGCGAGCTGTCGGTCGAGCGCTTCGGCGCACTGTGGAGCGAGACGCAGGAGGAGCTGTTCGGCGACGCGGTCGAGGTGACCGACGGCTACCGCTCGTGGTGGTCCTACATCCCCCACTTCGTCAACACGCCCGGCTACGTCTACGCCTACGCCTACGGGCAGCTCCTCGCGCTGTCCGTCTACCAGCGCTACCGCGAGGAGGGCGCCGGCTTCGTGCCCGACTACCTGCGGCTGCTCTCCGCCGGCGGCTCGATGGCGCCGGAGCAGCTCGGCCGCATCGTCGGGATCGACCTCGCCGACCCCGGCTTCTGGGACGCCGGCCTCGCGCTCGTCGAGCAGCAACTGCTCGCCGCCGAGCAGGCCGCGCGGGACGCGCGCCCGCCGACCCGGGCGTAGGAGCGCGGCCACGACTGGCGCAATCGGCAGCGGCGCGGGAACGGCGGCCGCGCCGGCGGCCGGCCTGACGGAGCAGGAGGCGGCGCGCCGTCTCGCGGAGCGGCCGCCGCCGCGCGCGGTCGCGACGAGCCGCTCGTACCGCTCGATCGTCGTCGCGAACGTCTTCACCGTCTTCAACGCGATCCTCGCGGTCGCGGGCGCCGTGACGCTCTTGTTCGGGGACTGGCGCGACGCGCTGTTCCTCGGGATCCTCGTCGCCAACACGGCGATCGGGATCGGGCAGGAGCTGCGCGCGAAGCGCGCGCTCGACCGGCTCGCGGCGCTCGTCGCGCCGACGGCGGGCGTCGTGCGCGACGGCGCGCTGCGGCGCCTGCACGTCGACCAGGTCGTACCCGGCGATCTCGTGCGCGTCGAGGCGGGCGACCAGATCGTCGCCGACGGGGTCGTGACCGCCGCCGAGGGGCTCGAGCTGGACGAGTCGATCCTGTCGGGCGAGTCGGCGGCGATCGCGCGCGGCGTCGGCGAGCGGCTGCGGTCCGGCTCGTTCGTCGCCGAGGGGGCGGGCTCCTATGTCGTCGAAGCGGTCGGCGCGGCGAGCTACGCCGAGCAGGTCGCCGGCGAGGCGCGCGCGTTCCGCCATCCGCGCTCGCCGCTCGAGCGCGCGCTCAACCGCCTGCTGATCGTGCTCGTCGCCGCGATGGCGCCGCTCGGGATCCTGCTCGTGACGGTCCTCGTCGTGCGCGACGAACCGGCGCACAGGGCGGTCGCGACCGCGGTCGCCGGCGTGCTCGCGCTCGTGCCGGAGGGGCTGCTGCTGCTGAGCGGCTTGACGATGGCGGTCGCGGCGCTGCGGATGGCGCGGCGCGGGGTGCTCGCGCAGCAGCTCAACGCGGTCGAGTCGCTCGCCTCCGTCGACGTCCTCTGCTGCGACAAGACGGGCACGCTGACCGAGCGCTCGCTGCGGCTCGTCGGGGTGGTGCCGGCGATGGACGGCGCCGGGTCGGTTGACGAGGCCGCGCTGCGCGCCGCGCTGGCGCGCTACGCCGCCTGCTGGGAGCGCGGCGACGAGACGCTCGACGCGCTGGCGCAGGCGGCGGATGCGGAGATGGCGGCGGACGCGCGCGTGCCGTTCTCCTCGCGCCGCGCCTGGGGAGCGGTGCGGCTCGACGGCGAGACGCTCGTGCTCGGCGCGCCCGAGGCGCTGCCGCTCGGCGCGGAGCTGGCGGCGCGCGCGGCCCGCGAGATGGCTGCGGGCCGGCGCACCGTCGCCCTCTGCGCGACGCGCGCGCCGATCGTCGAGCGCGACCCGGAGGCGGCGCCGCCGGACGGGCTGCGACCGCTCGGCCTCGCGCTGCTGGCCGAGCGCCTGCGGCCGAACGCGCGCGAGACGCTCGCATTCCTGCGCGAGCAGGGCGTCGCGGTGAAGGTGCTCTCCGGCGACGCGCCCGCGACCGTCGCCGCGATCGCGCGCGACCTGCGGCTGGCCGAGGAGATCGTCGCGATCGACGGGCGCGAGCTGCCCGACGACGAGCGGACGCTCGCCGAGCTGGCCGCGCGCGCGACCGTCGTCGGACGCGTCTCACCCGAGGGCAAGCGCCGGTTCGTGCGCGCGCTGGCGGCACAGGGCCGCTACGTCGCGATGGTCGGCGACGGCGTCAACGACGTGCCGGCGCTGAAGGCCTCGCGGCTCGCGCTCGCGCAGGGCAGCGGGACGCAGATGGCGCGGGCGGTCGCGGACCTCGTGCTGATCGAGGGCGACTTCGCGGTCGTGCCGCGGCTCGTCGCCGAGGGCCGCCAGATCCTGCGCAACGTGCAGCGCGTCGCGAAGCTGTTCGTCAGCAAGTCGGTGTTCGCGGGGGTCCTGGTCGTGACGCTCGGCGTCTCGACGGTCGCCTATCCGTTCCTGCCCCGCCATCTCAGCCTGGCGTCGTCGTTCGCGATCGGGATCCCCGCGTTCGTGCTGGCGCTGGCGCCGAGCGCGGGCCGCTGGGAGCCGGCCGGCTTCCTGCGCGAGGTCGCGCGCTTCGCCGTCCCCGGCGGGCTGGCGCTCGCCGCCGGCGTGATCGCGTCCTACCTGCTCGCGCTCGAGCTGCTCGGCTTCTCGACGATCGACGCCCGTACGGTCGCGACCTCGGTGCTCGTGGTCGTCGGGCTGTACCTCGTGGCGCTGCTCGAGCGCGGTACGGACGCGGCCGGCTCCGGCACCCGCGCGCGCCGCCGCCTCGTCGCGGCGCTGTGCGCGCTGCTCGCCGCGGGCTATGTCGCGATGCTGGCGCTCTCGCTCACCCGCCGCTTCTTCGCGCTCAGCGCTCCGGACGCGGCGATCGCGGCCGTGAGCGCGGCCGGATCGGCGCTCGGCGTCGCGCTCGCGCACGTCGCGCTGGCGCGCCTCGCGCTGCGGCGCGGGAGCCCCGAGCTCCCGCGGGCGGACGCGGCCTGAGCGCCGCTCCGCCGTCTTCTCTCCCGTTCTCGGCGGTCAGCCGTCGCCGCGCGCGACGCGCTCGGCGATCAGCTCCTCGCGCACGCCGCGGTGGAACAGCGCGCGGCGGACGATCGCCTCGGCGAGCGTGTCGGCGTCGACGCGGTACTCGCCGGCGGCGACCTGTCGCGCGAGCAGCCGCACGCGCGAGGAGCGCGTGATGCGGTCGTGGCGGGCGCTGGCGATGCGATGGATGCGGTCGTTCGTGGCGACCATTCGATGTCCTCCTGGATCGGTCTGACGTCACGGGAGCGCGCCCGGGCGGGCGGCTCGTCTGGGTGCGTCAGGCGATCGGAGGCGCGCGGGCGCCCGCGCTCGTCGTCGCGGGCGCGGCGGGAGCCCAGCGGTCGCTCGCGACGGCGGGGGCGCCGTCGGGCAGCTCGAGGACGAGCGCGTCGACCTGGAGGGAGAGATCGCGCCCGCCGCTCGCTCCGCCGGCCGCGGCGCTGGCGCCGCCGCCGGTGGCGACCGGAGAGGCCGGCGTCTGGAGCGGCTCCGGCGGCCCGCGCAGCCGGGTCGGCTGCCGCTCGCTGCGGCGGACGTGCGCGATCGTGCGGGTCGCGATCGGAGCGATGACCGTCGGCGGCGCGACCGCCCCGACCGTGCCGGTGGCGGCGTATGCCTGCACCATCATGCTGACGACGCCGGCGCCGGAGACGGCGTCGCCCGCGAACGTGGCCGTCACGGGCACGATGCCGAGTCTCGCGAGCGTCTCGCCGACGGTCTTCGCCGGCACCTCGGTCGGCGTCTGATCGGCGGCGGCCGGGTGCGGTCTCGACGGGGCCGCGACCGCCGAGGGCGGCGGTGCGATCGCGGGCGCGGTCGTCGCCGCGGGCGGCGCGATCGGCGTCGTCGCGGGCGTCGTCACGACGACCGGGTCGCTCGGCGCCGTGATCGAGCGGGTCTCGGTGGGCGCCGGGGCCGGTGTCGGATCGGGCGCCGGAGCCGGCGTCGGGCTCGCGGGCGGCGCGGGATCCGCGGGCGGCGCCGGGTCGGTCGGGACCGGATCGGTCGGGGCCGGATCGGTCGGCGCGGGGCTCGGAGTCGCCGGCGGCGCGGGATCCGTGGGCGGCGCGGGCGTCGGCGCCGGCGCGGGGGTCGGGGTGGGCGCAGGGGCCGGCGTCGGCGCCGGCGCGGGGGCCGGGGTGGGCGTCGGAGCGGGATCGGCCGGCGTCTGCGCAACCGGCGGGGTCGATTCGGCCGGCGGCGTCGGATCGCTCGGGGTCTGCGCGGCCGGCGGAGCCGGTTCCGTCGGGGTCGCGGGATCCGCCGGCGCGGTCGTGTCGCTCGGCGCCGTGGGGTCTGTCGCGGTCTGATCGCCGGTCGCGCCGCCGTCCGCGAGCGCGATCGACGCCAGGCGGTGAGCTTCTCCGAGCGCGCGTCCGCGGCCGTGGGCGAGCGCCGTCGCCGGAACGAGCGCCAGCAACGCGAGCACGACGAGCAGTCCGAGGGTCGGACGACCGCACGCCGAGCGGCGAGGATGTGGGGCAGCGGACTGTGCGTGGACGTCCATGTGCGTGCGGTGGCAGCCTCTCAGGCTTACGTCGGCAGCAGCGGCGAGCCTATTGAGCGAATCGGGGCGCGACCATCCGGCGTTGACCCCACCGGGTTCGCGTTCTGACCCCTTGGCGCAGCGTTCGGACCCCGCTGCCTCGGCGCACGGGCCTCGGAGGCGCACCCCACGGGTGCCGGCGCATTCGCTCGACGCCACGATCAGACTGTACGCGCCGTGGCCAGCGCGTTCAGCAGCAGCGTCGATCTCTCCCCCCTGCGCGACCGCGTCGCGCTCGTCACCGGCGGCGCGAGCGGGCTCGGCCGGGCGACCGCGATCGCGCTCGCGGCGGCCGGCGCCGAGGTTGTGGTCGCGGACGTCGACGAGGCCGGCGGCGCGCAGGTCGCCGCGCAGATCGGCGGCCACTTCGTCGCCGCCGACGTGTCCGATCTGGAGGCGAACCGGGCGATGGTCGCGTTCGTCCGCGAGCGCTGCGGACGGCTCGACCTCGCGCACCTCAACGCCGGCGTGACGAGCGGCTGCGGCCTCGGCGAGGACTTCGACCTCGCCGCCTACCGCCGCGCGATGGGCGTGAACCTCGACGGGGTCGTGTTCGGCACGCACGCCGTCCTCGCCGCGCTGCGCCGCAACGGCGGCCCGGACCGCGGCGCGATCGTCGCGACCGCGTCGCTCGCCGGCCTCACGGCCGTCCCGATGGAGCCGCTCTACGCCGCCAACAAGCATGGCGTCGTGGGCCTCGTGCGCTCGCTCAGGCCGTCGCTCGCGCTCGACGGGATCCGCGTCAACGCCGTCTGCCCCGGCTTCGCGGAGTCGGCGATGACCGCGCCGATCCGCGCGGGCCTGGAGGCGGCCGGCTTCGAGCTGATCCCGGCGGAGGTCGTCGCCGAGACGGTCGTGCGGCTGTTCGCGTCCGACGCGACCGGCGAGTGCTGGTTCGTCCAGCAGGGACGCGAGCCGGCGCCCTTCCAGTTCCGCAACGTCCCCGGGCCGCGCCCGGCGAAGTCCCCCGAGGAGGTCTGATGGAGTTCGAGCCCAGCGACCGCGCGAAGGACTTCAAGGAGCGCCTGCAGGCGTTCTTCGACGAGCGCGTCCATCCCGTCGAGCGCGAGTACGTCGAGGCGGTGCGCGCCGCCGGCACGCCGCATCACTACCCGCCGCTGATCGAGGAGCTGAAGGAGGAGGCGCGCCGGCGCGGGCTGTGGAACCTGTTCCTGCCCGACCCCGAGCACGGCGCCGGCCTCACCTACCTCGAGTACGCGCCGCTTGCCGAGCTGATGGGCCGCACGATGATCGGCGCCGAGGTCTGCAACTGCTCCGCGCCGGACACCGGCAACATGGAGGTGCTGCACCAGTTCGGCAACGAGGAGCAGAGAGAGCGCTGGCTCAAGCCGCTGCTCGACGGCGAGATCCGCTCCGGCTTCGCGATGACCGAGCCCGACGTCGCCTCCTCCGACGCGACGAACGTCTCGCTGCGGATGGAGCGCGACGGCGAGGACTTCCTGCTCAACGGGCGCAAGTGGTGGACGACCGGGGTGATGCACCCGAGATGCAGAATCCTGATCGTGATGGGCAAGACCGAGCTGGAGGCGCCCGTCTACGCGCAGCAGTCGATGCTGCTCGTGCCGCTCGACACGCCGGGGCTGACGATCCTGCGCAGCCTGCCGGTGTTCGGCTACGAGGACCCCGAGGGCCACGGGGAGCTGGAGTTCAAGGACGTGCGCGTCCCGCAGTCCAACCTGATCGCCGGGCCGGGCGCCGGCTTCCTGATCGCGCAGGCGCGGCTCGGCCCCGGCCGCATCCACCACTGCATGCGCGCGATCGGCGCGGCCGAGCGGGCGTTGGAGCTGCTGTGCGCGCGCGCCGACGCGCGCGAGACGTTCGGCAAGCCGGTCTCGACCCGCTCGAACATCCGCGACTGGATCGCCGAGGCGCGCATCGAAATCGAGATGGCGCGGCTGTTCGTGATGAAGACGGCCTGGCTCGTGGACACGGTCGGCGGCAAGAACGCGCGCATCGAGGTCGCCGGGATCAAGGTCGCGGTGCCGAACGTCGCGCTGAAGATCATCGACCGGGCGATCCAGGTGCACGGCGGCGCCGGCGTCTCGGACGACTTCCCGCTCGCCTGGATGTACGCGCACATGCGCACGCTGCGGCTGGCGGACGGGCCGGACGAGGTGCACAAGCTGTCGATCGCGCGGCGCGAGCTGCGGCGTCAGCGGGGCGAGGCCGAGCCGCTGATGTAGCGCGGCCACCGGCTACCCGTCGCCGCCGGAGGTCGTGGTGGTGGAGGTGTCGGAGCCGCCCGGCGAGGCGCCGCCGCCGCTCGAGCCGGAGCCGCCGCCGCTCGAGCCGCCGCTCGTGCCGTCGCCGGAGGAGCCGATGTCGCCGCTGCCGGCGTCCGTGCCGCCGCCGTCCCCGCCGCTCGACCCGGACGATCCGGAGCCGCCCCCGCCGCTCGAGCCGCCGCTCGTGCCGCCATGGCCGTCGCCCGAGCCGCCGCCGGCGCCCGAGCCGCCGTCGTCGCCGCCACCCGTGGACGAGCCGGTGCCCGCTCCGCCCTGCCGCTCGCCAGGCACCGTGCCACCGCCGCGGTCGTCGCCTCCCCCTGACGTGCCCTGCCTCGGCGCGGTGCCCCCGCCGCCGGCCGCGCTTCCGCCATCGCGCGGGCCGGCGGGCACCTCGGGGGCACGGGGGAAGGAGACCGGCGCCAACGCGACGAGGCGCCGGTGGCCGGGACCGCCCGCGCGCGACGTCGGGACGACCGACGAGCCGCCGGCCGCCGCGACCGCCCTGGACGGTGGGACGGTCGCGGCGGCGCGCGCCGCACGCACGGGATGGGGCCGCGCGTGCGGCCGGTCGTGGCGGGTCGTGGCGACCGCCCCGACCCCGGCTGCCAGCACGCCGGCGGCGAGCATCGCCGCTCCGCCCTTCGCGAGCAGCCCGGCGACGCCGGCCGAGCCGCCGCCGACGGCGACCTCCGCGACCGCGCCGGCGCCATGGCCGGCGGCGCTTGCCGCCCACGTGGCGAGCGGCATCGGCGTGATCGCGGTGAGCCCGGCCCGCAGCGTCACGCGCGCGCGGTGGACGAGTCCGCGCAGCGCGCTCTCGCTCAGGCCCATCTCGGCCGCCGCGGCGGCGTGGCTGGCGCCGTCGACGGCGGTCCGCAGCAGCGCCTCGCGCTGCGCCTCCGGCAACGCGGCGAGCCCCGCGAGCGCCTCGCGCACGGCGATCCGCCGGTCGAGGTCCTCCTGCGGAGCGCCGGCGCCCGTGATCGCCTCGCTCAGCTCCGCGTAGTCGTAGCCGGAGCCGCGCAGGGCGTTGAGCGCCGTGTTGTGGACGATCCGGTAGAGCCACGCGCGCGCGTCGCGCACGTCGTCGCCGCGCTGGAGCGCCAGCCACGCCTGGAGCAGCGCCTGCTGGAGCGCGTCCTCGGCGCGCGCCTCCGGCAGCAGGACGCGACGGCAGTAGCCGAGCAGCGGGCGGCGATAGCGCTGCACGAGCGCCTCGAACGCCCGCTCGTGACCGCCGCGCGCCAGCTCGAGCAGGCGCGCGTCGCTCTGCGTGCCGAGCAGGCGGACGGTGACCGACGGGCTCATCGCGGCATCGCGCGTCGCATGGTCGCGGACGGGGCGGCGGCGCGCGCGTGGCGGCCGCCGCCCGTCGATCCGTGCTCCGTTACGAGCCCGCCTGCTGCTGGTCGAGCAGGACGAGCTTGAACTCGGCGCCGTTGGAGCCGATCTTCAGGATCGCCTCGTGGACGAGCGCGCCGGGAACGAGGTCGGCCGTGCCGCACGACGGCTGCTGGCCCTGCTGGGCGCCGTCGTCGTCGCCCTGGCCGTTGTCGTCGCCCTGGTCGCCGCCCTGCTGGTCGCCGCCCTGGCTCTGCTGATCGCCGCCCGAGTCGTCGCCCGAGCCGCCGTCGCGCGAGGCGCTCGCGCCCTGCGCCATGCAGTTGATCTCGGTGTCGCTCGTGACCTTGCCGCTGACGGTCGAGCCGTCGGCGAGCGCGATCGTCAGCACGCCGTTCGTGAACGACGCGACTCTGCCGGCGTCGGCCGGCGCGCTCTGGTCGCCCGACGGGCTCGTGTTCGCGGCCGCGCCGAAGTGCTCAGTGCGCGTGTGGTGCGCCGTGACGTGGTGATGGTGACCGTGATGCCCGCGCGAGCCGTGCCCGTGGTGCGCGGAGGCGGCGGCCGGGACGGCAAGCGCCAGCGCGAGCGCGCCGGCGGCCAGCAGCAGGATTCGTCTCATCGTCAGTCCTCCTTCGGCGCGTCGAGCGCGCCTCTCGGGGTCTCCTGTTCGATAAGACACCCCCGCGCCAGATTCCTCACGCGACCCCGGCTGCCCATCTAGAACAAACGTCCAGACCGGCCGCCGGCGCCCGGCCGCGCGACGCTGGCTACGCTGCCGCGCGATGAGCGAGGCACGGCCGGTCCGCGAGGAGGACGCGTTCGACGTCGCAGCGGTCGACGCGTGGCTGCGCGGCCGCGGGGTGGACGGGCTCGGCGCGGCGGGCGAGCTGCCGGAGGTGCGCCAGTTCACCGGCGGGGCCTCGAACCTCACCTACCTGCTGCGCTACCCGCGCCGCGAGCTGATCCTGCGCCGTCCGCCGGCCGGCACGAAGGCCGCCTCCGCGCACGACATGGCGCGCGAGCACGACATCCAGGCGGCGCTGAAGCCGGTCTTCCCGCAGGTGCCGACGATGGTCGGCCTCTGCACCGACCCCGCGATCGTCGGCGGCGAGTTCTACGTGATGGAGCGCGTCGAGGGCCTGATCCCGCGCGCGAAGATGCCGCCGCAGATCGGCGCCGACCCGGAGCTGATGCGGCGCCTCGGCGAGCGCTTCGTCGACCTGCTCGCCGAGCTGCACGCGGTCGACCCGGCCGCCGCGGGCCTCGCCGAGCTGAGCCGCGGCCCCGGGTACGTGCGCCGGCAGGTCGAGGGCTGGTCCGAGCGCTACCGCCGCGCGAAGACGTGGAACGTGCCGTCGTTCGAGCGGGTGATGCGCTGGTTGGACGCGGCCCAGCCCCGCGATGTCGGCGCGTGCGTGATCCACAACGACTTCCGGCTCGACAACCTCGTGCTCGACGCGCGCGACCCGCTGCGCGTGCTCGCGGTGCTCGACTGGGAGCTCGCGACGATCGGCGACCCGCTGATGGACCTCGGCAGCTCGCTCGCCTACTGGGTGCAGCGCGGCGACGGCCTGACCGGCCGCCTGTTCCTCAGACAGCCGTCGAACCTCCCGGGCATGCCGACGCGCGCGCAGATCGTCGCCCGCTACGGCGCGCGCACGGGCCGGGCGACCGACGCGTGGACCTTCTACGAGGTCTTCGGCCTCTTCCGCCTCGCCGTGATCGCGCAGCAGATCTATTACCGCTACCACCACAGGCAGACGCGCAACCCGGCCTTCAGGCGCTTCTGGGTCGCCGCGCATCTGCTCGAGCGGCGCTGCCGGGCGGCGATCCGCGCGCAGCGCGGCTGACGCGCGGCGTCAGACCTCGAAGAACGTCTCGTCGAAGGTGGGCGTCGGCCACTCGAACGAGACCTCCCCGCGCGAGCGCACCGACGGCTCCTCGCGCCAGCGCGCGAGCACCTCGGGGCGAAGCTGATAGGCGCGGTAGAAGCGGCCGCGCGCGTCGCGCTGGTTCGTGCGCTCGCACTCCTCGGCGCCCTGGCCGAAGCGCACGAGCGACGCGAGCTTGTCCGGCGAGCAGGGCGGTCCCGCGGTGCCCTTCGGCGTGATCGCGACCTGCGCCGAGCCGTTCGACGGCAGCATCGCGGTGAAGCGTTCGGCGTCGGCGACCGCGAACACGAACATGAAGTTGCGATACCAGCGGCCCTCTTCCGGACGCTCGCGGCGCGTGTGGTAGGCGAGGTGGATCTTGTCGATCAGCGTCGCCATGTCGGTCGCCGTGCGCACCGTCACACCGCGGGCGGCGAGCACGAACGAGCTCGGCGAGCGGAACGTGATCTCGGCGCGCGCCTTCGCATGGGCGGCGATCGGGATCAGCGTCGAGGTCTCGCCGCGCCGGTAGAGCCTGAAGCTGACGTCGTTGGAGCAGGCCTCCCATACGCGGCCCTCGATCGTGCGCCGCACGCGGCCGGGGAAGCCGTTGAACGTGTGGCGGACGGTCGAGATCGGGCGCCAGACGCCATCGCTTCCGATCGTCCCGATGTCGCCGATCTCGATCGGAAACTCGAGCGGGACAACCGGCCGCATGCCGAGACGGCCGTGAACCGCTGCGACGAAGCCTGGAATGTCTGCCATAGGAGCCTCCGCGTGCCCGAGCGCCCCGTACGCTCCGTCACGCGTCACCTACCTATTAAACAGCATTTCTGTGCATCAGAACGCCTGAAACAGGGCGTTCAAGCGGCCGCCGGAGCGGAAACCGGCTCGATGCTCGCCGCCGGTTGCGGCACGAGCCGGCGCGGCGCGGGGGCCGGCGGAACGGGCTCGAGCGCGGGCCGTGCGCCGGGGCGCGTGCCGCGCACCTCCTGATGGCTGCACACGACGTAGCACCACTCCATCAGCGCCACGCGCGCGGCGGGCGCGAGCTCGGCGATCCGCGTGCCGAGCACGAAGCCGTCCGCGCTCGGCCGGCAGGAGCGCACCTCGACGATCGCGTGCACGTCGCGCGGGGCGCCCTCGCTGTCCTCGAGCTGGAGCCGGACCGGCACGCGCGCGCCGACCTCGATCGGCGCGGTCGCGAGCAGGCCGAGCCCGGCGGCGTTCGCGTCGCGCAGGCGGCCGGGGATCGAGCCGTTCGGCGTCAGGCAGAGCGCGGGCGCATCGCCCTCGAAGCGGTAGATCAGGCGCCGCTGGCGGCGTCCGGCGACGAGCGCGAGCGTGCGCAGGATGCGCCGCAGCTCGACCAGCGCGAGCAACGGGACGACGACCTTCGCGACCGGCGGCAGGTCGGGCAGCGGGCCGACTCCCCACAGGTCGAGCACGCGCATCGCGATCCCGGCGAGCAGCACGACGGCCAGGACGCAGGCGATCTTCAGCTTGCCGAGCGCGTGCGCGCCGCCGAGGTCGATGCCCTCCTTCGGCGTCACCTTGAAGGCCGTCTTTCCGGGCGCGATCGCGCAGCGCAGCGCGCGCGCGTAGATGTCCATCGTCATCAGCTCGTAGTGCGTCGTCTCGGCGATCCGCATGTAGCCGCGCGCGAGCGCCGAGCCGGCGCCGAGGTTGAGCGCGAGCGCCGGCAGCCACAGCGTCAGCAGGCCGAGCAGGTCGACGCGCATCGGCAGCCAGCCGGTCCACACGACGAGCGCGAGCGTGACGAGCAGCAGCAGGCGCATCGGCGGCGCGAGGTAGGAGGAGAGGCTCGCGAAGTAGGAGAGGCGCTGGAGCGGCTTCAGCTCGCGCGCGCGCAGCGGCGACTCCGGGAGGGTGAAGACGGCGAGGTTCCCGCGCGACCAGCGGTCGCGCTGCAGGAGGTAGCCGTCGAGGTCGTGCGGCGCGAGGCCCTGCACCAGCACCTCGTCGTGGTAGCGCGAGCGCCAGCCGTGGCGCTGGAGGCGGATCGTGGTATGGAAGTCCTCGGCGATCGTCTCGGTCGCGACGCCGCCGATCTCCAGCAGCGCGCGGCGGCGGATCACGGCGGCCGAGCCGCACCAGAAGGCGGCGCCGTGGCGGTCCTTGCCGGGGCAGATCACGTGGTAGAAGAGCGACTGCTCGTGGCGCCCGACGGCGTAGTGCTGGACGGAGTCCTGGTTGGAGAAGTCGTGCGGGCTCTGGACGAGCGCGATCCGCGGGTCCTCGAAGTAGCCGACGAGCGCGTCGAGCGCGTCCGGCATCGGGACGTGGTCGGCGTCGAGCACGAACACGAGCTCGCCCTCGGTGCGCGGCAGGGCGGCGTTGATGTTGCCCGCCTTCGCGTGGGAGTTGTCCGGCCGCGTCAGGTAATGCGCGCCGGTCAGCTCGGCGAGCGCGCGCATGTTCTCGCGGCGGCCGTCGTCGAGCAGGTAGGTCGTGTGCGGGTAGCGCAGCGCGCGGCAGCCGGCGAGCGTCGCCAGCACGACCTCCTCCGGCTCGTCGTAGGTGCAGACGTAGACGTCGACCGGCGGGCGGCTGGCGATCGGCGGCCGGCTCGCCGGCGTGTGCCTCCACGAGAACCACGTCAGCGTCGCGAGCGCCCAGATGCCGTACAGCTCGGTGACGAGCAGCATCGTGAAGGTGATCGGGCTCGTGCTCGCGCCCGTCCAGCCGATGCGCCAGGTGAGGTAGACGGCGCCCCACAGCAGCGCCGCGAGCGCCAGCGTGCGCGCGAGCCGCTGGTGACGCTCGAAGAAGAGGCCGTAGCGCGGCCGCGCGCCGGCGCCGCGCGCCTCGGTTCCGACCCGTCCGGCGATCCACGCGGTGCCGAGCGCGAGCCGCAGCGCGCGTCCGACGAGGATTCGGAGCCGGATCCACGACCGAGCGAGCATGCCGGTTGGATCGGCCGCCGGGGCTGCGTCCGCGAGCGGACTGGACGGATCTCCGAGATCCGCAGCGCGGCGCTCAAGCCGGCTGACTTAACAGATAAAAGGTGCAACAGGCCCTTCCCTTCTTCTAAGGTGGGCCGATGTCGCTTGGGGGAGCGATCGAGCGCCCGCGCGAGCTGCGCCGCTTGCCGCGACTGCCGCCGTGGAGCGCAGCCGCCTGGTCGGCGGCCGCGGTCGCCGTCGCGTTCGTGCTGCTGACGCTGTGGTGGCTCTCGCAGGACAGGGCGGTCCCGTCGGGCGACGCCGCCGAGGAGCTGTGGGCCGCCTTCAGGTTCCGCGACTACGCGCTGCACGGCGACCTCGGCGCGATCTTCGACTACCCCGCCTACTACCCGCCCTATGGGCTGCTGCTCGGCGGGCTCGCGTCGATCGTGGGCGGGATCAGCCGCAACGCCGTCGTGATCGGCGTGAACCTGGTCTGCGTCCCGCTGCTCGCGCTGAGCTGCTACCGCATCGGCCGGCTGGTGGCGGGCGCGCGCGCCGGCGCACTCGCGGTCGTCTTCGCGCTCGGGTCGCCGCTGCTGATCGAGCAGCTCCACGTCTTCATAGTCGACGCCCCCGAGGCGACGCTCGTCGCCGTCTCGGTCTGGCTGATCCTGCTCAGCGAGCGCTTCCGCCGCAGCGGCGTCGCCGCGCTCGCCGGCCTCGCCGTCGGGATCGGCGTCGGGACCAAGGAGCAGTTCGCGTTCTACGTCGCGGGCCTGGTCGCCGTCGTCCTCGCGCGCGGCGGCTGGCGCAACCTGCGCGGCTTCGCGACCTTCGCCGGCATCGCGCTGCTGGTCGGGACGCCCTGGTACATCCACAACGCCGACGCGCTGAGCCGGATCTACAGCGCGTCGCAGACCGGCGCAGGGCTGCGGTTCCCGGTGCCGCCGTCGGCCCGGCCGCCGCTGCTGTCGCTCGCGAACGCCGAGTGGTACGGGTGGGCGACGCTCAACGGCCTGCTGTTCGCGCCGCTCGCGGCGGTCGCGGCGATCGGCGTGGCGAGCGCGATCTGGCGCCTGCGCCGGCCGAGCGCGCGCGGCGGCGTCGTCCAAGAGCTGCTCGGCGGGCTGATCGGATCGTGGCTGCTGCTGACGCTCGTGACGCACCACGACATGCGCTACACGCTGCCGACGGTCGTGTATCTCGCCGTCCTCGGCACGGCCTGGATCGCGCAGCTTGCACGGCGCCCGCGGACGGTCGCGACGGCGGTGCTCGCCGCGGCCGTCGTTGCGACGACGCTCGGCATGACGTTCGGCGTCGGCGCGGCGGTCCCGGCGCGGCCGCCGGGGAACCTCGGCGCCGCGCTCGGCGTCGGCGTCCCGCCGCGGAACCGCGTCGTCGTCTACGCGAACCACGACTATCTCGTCGCCGGGCCGCGGCGCGCCGCCGACATGCTCGGCTTCATGCGCGGCCTGCGCCGGATCGGCGTCCGCCGGATCTACTGGGATCCGGCGGTCTCCGGTCCCGAGCACGAAGACTTCAACGGCCCGGGCCTGAGCGTCCTGGGCCGCATCGCGGGCCTCAGGGTGGCCGACGCGATAGTGCCGGGCGCCATCCTGCCGCACTACGCGCTGCTGTGGTACCAGCCCGTCCCGCCGGGGTCGCGACCGTGCGTGCGCTTCGAAGACGGGATGGGCGTGTGGGCGCTGCTTCCCGGCGGCAGGGGCGCGGTGCCCTACTGCCCGGGCCGCGGAGTCGTCGGGCCGGGCGGCCCCGTCCCGTCGATCGCCGAAGGCACGGGCGGGACGAACCTGCCGTGAGGCGGCGGCGCGCACGGCTGCCGCGCGCAATGGAGACGGCGGGAATTGAACCCGCGTCCGCGGTCGCGTGAAAGGCGGCTTCTACGAGCGTATCCGGCGCTCTGATCTCATCTCCCGCTCGCCTCGCCGGCGGGGTTGCGGGGGACCAGCCTCCTGAAGCTGTCCCCGGTTCGGCGGAGGCGGGCCTCGCCGGGTGAGCCTGCGTTCTGATTCCGGCGATCCCCGCGGCAGGCCGGCGGGGGCCGAAACCTCACGGCGCTAGCTAGGTGCTAGGCGGCGAGGGCGTACTCGTGAGAGTCCGCACGTATGGTTTTCCCGGTGGTTTTACGAGGCCAACCGGGACCTCGGCTCGCAACCACCCCCACGAAGACAACCACGTCGAAGCCTGTCGTCCCCTTGGGGTTTACTGCTGCCTGAAGTGTAGCTGCCACACTCCGTTCCATGGACCAGCGCGTCGAATGGCTCCCGCCCGCGACGCCGGCGCCGCCGGCGCCCTCCTCGCCGCCCCCGGCGGTGGCGCCGGAGGACGTCGGGCTGCCGCCTGCCCAGCCGCGCACCGGCGTCAAGCGCCTCGCCGGACCGCTCGCCGCGATCGGCGCGCTGCTCGCGAAGTTCAAGTCCGTCCTGCTGTTGCTGCCGAAGCTCAAGCTGCTCACGACGTCGGGCACGATGCTCGTCTCGATCGCCGCGTACAGCCTGATATGGGGCCTGCCGTTCGCCGCCGGGTTCGTGCTGCTGCTGCTCGTGCACGAGCTCGGCCATGTGATCCAGCTCCGGCGCGAGGGGGTCAAGGCGAGCGCGCCGATGTTCGTGCCGTTCATGGGCGCGGTCGTGATGGCCCGCTCGCTCGGCAGAGACGCGGCCGCCGAGGCGCGCGTCGGGCTCGCCGGGCCGGTGCTGGGATCGCTCGGCGCCGCGCTGCTGATCCCCGTCTGGCAGGCGACCGGCAACTCGTTCTGGCAGGCGCTCGCGTTCACTGGCCTGTTCCTGAACCTCTTCAACCTGCTGCCGGTCGTCCCGCTCGACGGCGGACGCGCGATGGCGGCGATGGCGCCGTGGATGTGGTTCGTCGGGCTCGCGGTGATGGGCGCGCTCGCGATCGTCTTCCCCAACCCGATCATCCTGGTGATCTTCGCGCTCGCCGCCTTCTCGACCTACGGCCGCTGGAGAGCCCGCCGCGCCGGCGGCGCCGAGAGCGAGAGCTACTACCGCGTCTCGCGAGCGCAGCGCATCGCGATCGCCGGCGTCTACCTCGGCCTGATCGCAGCGCTGGTGATCGGGATGGACGCGACGCACCTCGCGCGCACGTTCGCGAACGTCTGATCGCCGGGCGCCGCGCCGGCACGGTTCGAAGCGGAGCGCCGCCGGCCCGCTCGACGGTATGGTCGTGCGATGGCGACGCGAGGGGGGATCGCGCCGCGGCCGATCGGCGCGCACCCGCATGAGGGGGAGCGCGCGGCGCGGCCGCTGACGGCCGGCGAGACGGCGTGGCTGCTGCTCGTGCCCGCGCTCGCGCTCTCGCTCGTCGTGATCGTCGCGCTCGGGCCGCCGCTCGGCCGCCTCGCCTTCACCGGTCTGAGGTACGCGTTCTGGCCGAGCGAGCGCCCCGTGCTGATCCCGAAGCCGACGGTGCTCGCCCGCTTCGCGCTGACGGTCGTCTGCGTCGTCGGCTTCGCGGCGGCGATCCCGTTGGCTGCGCGGCGGCCGCCGCGGCTGCGCCCGGCGCCGGCCCGCGCGACGCTGATCGCGCTCCAGGCGCTTGCGCTGCTCGTCCTCGCCGGGCTCTGGATCGCCCAGCACAGCGTCAACCGCTTCGGCGGCGGGGACCCGAGCTACTTCACGTGGCCGACGATCGCCGTCGCCGCGGCGCTCGCGGCGCTGGCGCTCGCGGCGCTGCGGGACGCGCGCGTCGTGGCGCGGCTGCGCGCGCTCGCGCCGGGCCGCGGCTGGGCGGTCGCCTGCACCGCGCTCGCGCTCGGCGCCACCGTGCTGTGGCTGCTGCCGTCGATCTTCACCGACTCGAACATCGTCTACGGGCAGTCGGGCGTCTTCTTCCACCTGCGCAACACCTACGACGAAGCGGTGAGCGTGCTCGACGGCCGCGGGCCGCTCGTGAACATGGCGAGCTACGGCGCGCTGATCCCGTACCTGATCGCGCTCCCGCTCGCGTGGTCGCACGCCTCGGTGGCCGTCTTCACGAGCCTGATGGTCGCGCTCACGACCGGCGCGCTGATGGCCGTCTTCGGGATCCTGCGGCGACTCACGCCGCACCCGCTCGCGGCGCTCGCCCTGTACGTGCCGTTCGTCGCGACGAGCGTCTTCATCGTCCTCGGGTCGTCGGTCGAGCGCTTCGACTTCGGCAACTACTTCGGGATGTTCCCGGTCCGCTACGCCGGGCCATACGCGCTCGCGTGGCTGCTCGCGCGGCAGCTCGGCGGCGAGCGGCCGCGCTCGCCCGTCGCGCTGTTCGCGTTCGCCGGGCTCGTCGTGCTCAACAACACCGACTTCGGGCTGCCGGCGCTCGGCGCGACCGTGCTGGCGCTGCTGTGCGCGCGACCGCCGCGCTCGCGCGCCGCGCTCGCCGCGCTCGCGGGGCGCGCGGCCGCCGGGCTGGCGATCGCCTACGCGCTCGTCTCGGTGCTCACGCTCGCGCGCGCCGGAACGCTGCCGCGCTTCGAATGGCTGCTCGCCTACGCCCACCTGTTCGGCCTCTCCGGCTACCAGAACCTGCCGACGCCGACGCTCGGCTTCCACCTCGTGATCCTTGCGACCTACGTCGCCGCGCTCGCGCTCGCCGCCGTGCGCTTCGCGCAGCGCGAGGCCGACGCCACGTTCACCGGGATGCTGGCCTGGTGCGGCCTGTTCGGGCTCGGCACCGGCACGTACTTCGTCTACCGCTCGCACCCGCTCACGCTCCCGGCGGCGTTCTCGATCTGGTCGCTGACGCTCGCGCTGCTGCTGATCGCCGCGCTGCGCGCGGGCTTCGTGCGCGGACGGCTCGCGCCGTCGCTGCCGACGCTCGCGCTGCTGTTCGGCTTCGGGGTCGTCGGCTGCTCGCTGGCGCAGTTCCCGCTGCCGTGGCAGCAGGTGCAGCGACTGGAGCGGACGAGCCCGATACGGCCGCTGGCGACGCCGGAAGCGGTCGCGTTCGTGCGCGCGCACGCGCCGCCCCACTCGACCGTCGCGATCCTCTATCCGACCGGCCACCGGATCGCGTGGGACGCGCACGTCACGAACGTGATGGGCTACACCGGCATGACGCAGATGCCGACGATCGATCAGATGAACCAGACGCTCGACGCGCTGCGCGCCGGCCACGGCAACCTGATCTTTCTCGGCGAACCGTACCCGCCGGAGGTGCCGGGGGCGCTTCAGAGCTCCGGCTTCCGCGTCATCGCGAGCGACCCGGCGAGCGGGCTCATAGCGTTCCGCGGCGGCGGCTGACGCGCCGCGTCAGCCGCGCTGGGCGTCGCGCAGCTCGCGCTGCACGTCGCGGGCCATCTCGCGCTGCTTGATCGCCTCGCGCTTGTCGAAGCGGTCCTTGCCCTGCGCGAGCGCGAGCTCGACCTTCGCGCGCGCGCCTCTGAAGTAGATCCGCGTCGGCACGAGCGTCAGGCCGCGCTCTCTCGTTCTGCCGAGCAGGCGGTCGATCTCGCGGCGTCTGAGCAGCAGCTTGCGGTCGCGCTCGGGCGCATGGTTGTCGTGATAGGCGGGCGGATACGGCGGGATGTGCAGGTGGTGGAGCCACACTTCGCCGTCTCTGACCGTCGCGTAGGCGTCCTTGAGCTGCGCGCCGCCGGTGCGCAGCGACTTGACCTCGGTCCCTCTCAGCACGATCCCGCACTCGACCTTGTCGAGCAGGTTGAAGCGATGCGACGCGGCGCGGTTGGTCGCGACGTCGCCGGCGCCGATCTTGCGCTTGCCCTTGCCCTTCGCCATGGCCCTGAGTCTGGCGGATTCGCCCGCCTCACACCTCGACGGGCAGCAGGTCGACCCGCCCGCGCGCGGTGTCGACGCGGTCGACCTGCACGCGCACGCGGTCGCCGATGCGGATCCCCGCGCCGCTGCGGGTGCCGTGGAGGATCGTGCCCTCTTCGTTGAGCTCCCACCATTCGCCGCGCAGCTTGCGCACCGGCAGCATCCCCTCGTGGCCGTCGCCGAAGACGACGAACGCGCCGGCGCCGATGACGCCCGTCACCTCGCCCTCGAACGCGTGCTCCCAGCCGTGCTCGAACAGCTCGCGCTCGAGCAGGAACGCGCGCGCGACGTCGTCGGCGGCGCGCTCGACGCTCATAGCGTCGCGCTCGCGCGCCGAGCACCAGTCGCCCGCGCCGGGCAGGCCGGACGCTCTCGGCGCCTCCTCCCCGCCGCCGACGGCGCTCAGCAGCGCGCGGTGGCAGACGAGGTCCGGGTAGCGGCGGATCGGCGAGGTGAAGTGGCAGTAGTGCGTCAGGCCGAGGCCGGCGTGGCCGAGGTTCGCCGGGTCGTAGCGCGCGAGCTTGAGCGAGCGCAGCACGAGGCTGCTGAGGCCGATCCCGCCCTGACCGGTGCGCGCGACGTGCTGCTCGACGAGCCGCGAGCACTCGGCGATCGTCTCCGCCGCCTGCTGCGGCGTGAGGCGATCCCACCCGCCCGTCGGCGGCGTGGCGACATCGAGCGAGGCGAGCTGGGCGACGAGCCGCTCGGCCGCCTCGCCCTCCGGACGCTCGTGGATGCGATAGAGCGTCGGGACTCTGCGCTCGGAAAGGAGCTTCGCGACCTGCTCGTTGGCGAGGATCATCAGATGCTCGATCAGGCGGTGCGCCTCCGTCTGCACGACGCGGTGCTGGGCCGTGACGTGGCCCTGGGAATCGAACGCGAAGTCGGGCTCGGAGGATTCAATCGCGAGCGCGCCGTGACGCTCGCGCTCGGCGTGCAGCGCGGCGGAGGCCTCGCGCGCGGCGGCGAGCGGCTCTGCCCACGGCTCCTGCACCTGCTCGCGCAGCGCGAAGATGCGATCCACCTGGTCGTAGTCGAGGCGCGCGTCGGAGCGGATCAGCGAGCGGTAGAACGAGGCACGCTCGACTCTGGTGCCGCGCAGGTCGACCTCGACCGTGACCGCGTTGCGATCCTCGCTGGGACGCAGCGAGCAGGCGCCGTTCGACAGCGCCTCGGGCAGCATCGGCTCGACCTTGCCGGGGACGTAGACGCTCGTGCCGCGGCGGTAGGCCTCCTTGTCGACGAGCGAGCCCGGGCGCACGTAGGCGGAGACGTCGGCGATGTGGACCCAGATGCGCCAGGCGCCCTCGCCGCGCCGCTCGGCCGAGATCGCGTCGTCGAAGTCCTTCGCCGTCGCCGGGTCGATCGTGAACGTCGTCAGGTCGCGCAGGTCGCGACGCCGCACGCCCGAGATCCCGTCGCCCTCCGCCGCCGTGCGCGCCGCGCGCTCGACGGCCGGGTCGAAGCGGCGTCGCAGGCCGCAGTCGAGCATCAGCGCTTCGAGCACGTCGCGCGCGACGTCGGGACGCCCGATGCGCCGCTCGACCTGCGCGTGCCCGCGCCCGCCCTGGCCTCCGCGGCCGCCGGTCCTCAGCAGCACGAGATCGCCGACACGGGCGCTGCGGTCCTTGTCGACGATCAGTTGCGGACCGCGCTCGAAGAACGCGTCGCCGATCAGGAAGCGCCCGCGCTTGTCGAGCACCGCCACGACGGCGGTGCGCGGAGCGGCGCGCTCGCGTGGCTCGTAGCGCGTCACCGTGTCTGGGCGGCGAGCTGGCTCAGCGCGGCGTCGAGCGCCTCGTCGCGCCGGGGCGTGCTCGGGTTGTCGCCGGCGCGCACGTTCGGCGCGATGCCTCGCCCCTCCGCGACGCCGTGGCCGCCGATGTTCTCGCCGTCCGGCAGGAAGTACTGGCCGACGGTGAGGTCGAGCGCGCCGCCGTTCGGGAGCTCGCGGATCTCCTGGAAGACGCCCTTGCCGTAGGTGTTCGTGCCGATGACGACGGCGCGGTGGCGGTCCCTCAGCGCGCCGGTGACGATCTCCGCCGAGGAGGCAGTGCCGCGATCCACCAGCACGACGACCGGGACCGAGGTCGGGATCGCGCCGCCGGTCGCCATGTAGACGTGGCGCGGCCGCGCGCGGCCGTCGGTCGAGACGATCGTGCCGTCGGGGATGAAGATCGAGGCGACGTCGACCGCCTCGTTCAGCAGGCCGCCGCCGTTGCCGCGCAGGTCGAGCACGATCCCTCTCGCGCCCGCTCTCAGCAGCCGCTGCACCTCCGCGCGCACCTGCGCGCCCGAGCCTTCCGTGAAGCTCGTGAAGACGACGTCGCCGTACGCTCTGCCGCGCCGTCTGACGATCTGCCCGGTGACGACCGGCTGCGTGACGCGAGCGCGCTCGATCCGCTTCGTGACGCGCCCGCCGCCGCGCGCGATCGTGATCCGCACCGGCGTCCCCGGCGCTCCCTTGATCAGGCCGATCGCGTAGCTGGAGGAGCGCCCGGTCAGCGAATGGCCGTCGACGGCGACGATGCGGTCCGCCGGCCGCAGGCCGGCCTGCGCCGCGGGCGTGCCGCGGATCACCGACTCGATCGCGAGGCCGCCGCCGGACAGCGGGCGCACGGTCACGCCGATGCCGCTGAAGCTCGGGTTCGTGACCTGCTCGAACTGCCTGTACGTTCTCGGGTCGAAGTAGTGCGAGAACTGGTCTCTGAGGCTCGCGACGGCGCCCTCGATCCCGCGGTTCACGAGGTCGGCCTTGTCGACCTTGCGGTAGTAGACCTGGTCGATCGTGTCGACCGCTTCGTGCATCAGCCGCGTGTCGTCGCCGGCGACGAACGCGTTGCGCAGCGGGCCGGGCAGGTCGCCGGGGTGACCGCCGAGCCAGATCCCGAGCAGCAGCACGACGATCGCCCCGAGCACGCCGAGGAGCACGGGCAGGGTCCGGGGGGAGCGGCGGTTCACCGCGTCAGCGTACCGACCGACGCCGCTCGCCCCGGCCGGCGGTACGCTCGCAGGGCAAGCGACCCCGACCGTGGAGGAGCCGATGTCCGTCGAGCAGCAGTCCCGCCCCGCCATCCGCGATCGGCTCTATGTCGGCGGCGCGTGGGTCGAGCCCGGCGGCGAGGGGACGCTCGAGGTCGTCGAGGCCGCGACCGAGCAGCCGCTCGCGACGATCCCCGCCGGGACCGCGCAGGACGCGCGTCGGGCGGCGGCCGCCGCGCGCGCGGCGTTCGCGGCATGGGCGGCGACGCCGGTCCCCGAGCGCCAGCGCCTGCTGCGCGCGATCGCCGACGGGCTCGAGGCGCGCGCGGACGAGATCGCGCGCACGGTCACGGCCGAGGTCGGGATGCCGCTGAAGCTCTCGCGCATCATCCAGGCGGGCCTGCCGATCGCCTCCTTCCGGATGGCCGCCGACCTGCTGGAGCAGGCGCCGTTCGAGCAGGAGGTCGGCTCGGCGCTGGTCGTGCGCGAGCCGGTCGGCGTCGTCGGCGCGATCACGCCGTGGAACTACCCCCTGCACCAGGTCGCCTGCAAGGTCGCGCCGGCGCTCGCGGCCGGCTGCACGGTCGTGCTGAAGCCGAGCGAGGTCGCGCCGCTGAGCGCGTTCATCCTCGCCGAGGTCGTGGAGCAGGTCGGCCTGCCGGCCGGCGTCTTCAACCTCGTGACAGGCACGGGGCCGGTCGTCGGCGAGGCGATCGCGTCCGACCCGGACGTCGACATGGTGTCGTTCACCGGCTCCACCCGCGCGGGCAAGCGCGTGAGCGAGCTGGCGTCGGCGAGCGTCAAGCGCGTCGCGCTGGAGCTGGGCGGCAAGTCGCCCTACGTGATCCTCGACGACGCGGATCTCGCGCAGGCGGTGCCGAACGGCGTCGCGAAGGCGTTCCTCAACTCAGGTCAGACGTGCAGCGCGCTCACGCGGATGATCGTGCCGAAGGATCGGCTTCCCGAGGTCGAGCGGATCGCCGCCGCCGCGGCGGAGAAGTTCGAGCCCGCCGACCCGACCGGCGAGCGCAACGGGATCGGACCGCTGGTGTCCGAGGTCCAGCGCGAGCGCGTGCGCGGCTACATCGCGCAGGGCGTCGCAGAGGGCGCGCGGCTGGTGTGCGGCGGCGCCGAGCCGCCGGAGGACCTGCCTTCCGGCTTTTACGTGCGCCCGACGATCTTCTCCGACGTGACGCCGGAGATGACGATCGCGCGCGAGGAGATTTTCGGCCCCGTGCTCGTGATCCTGCCCTACGACGACGAGGACGGCGCCGTGCGGATCGCCAACGACACGATCTACGGCCTCGCCGCCGGCGTCTGGTCCTCCGACCCCGCGCGCGCCGACCGCGTCGCCCGCCGCCTGCGCGCCGGCCAGGTCGAGATCAACGGCGGCGCCTTCGACCTGCGCGCGCCGTTCGGCGGCTTCAAGCAGTCGGGGAACGGGCGCGAGAACGGCCGCTTCGGGTTGGAGGAGTATCTGGAGGCCAAGGCGCTCTTGCGGTAGTCGGGCCGTTGCTGGTACGCCGGGGCGCGGCCTTGCTCCCTCGCGAGAGGCCTGTCATGGCTTGCCGCGGCGCTTCTCCGTGCTTGTGGGATCAGGGGGAGCCTCTCGCGAGGGACAAGCCGCGCCCGGCTGATTGGCAGCGGCCCGAGCCCCGGCGCAGGGCCTTGGCCTCTGCTGTCCTCGCCCCCTCAGCGGCTGGCTATAGGGCGCGATCGGGGCTGGAGCTACCACGCGAAGGTGTTCCGCCCACGCCGCGGGGCCGAGGCCCCGAACGCTGCTGGTCAGCCGCGCGCGGCTTGTCCTGCTGGAGAGGCTCCCCCTGATCCCACCGACGCGGAGCAGCGCCCACGACGTCGCATGACAGGCCTCTCCAGCAGGAGCAAGGCCGCGCGCCGGCGTACCGCGAACGCTGAAACGCCCTAGATCCGCAGGAAGCGGCGCAAGGACAAGCCGGAGCCGATCGCGCTGATGGCGATGCCGGCGGCCATCATCACCACGATCAGCGCCGTGAACGGCATCGTGCTCGGGGCGGCGATGAGGGTGAAGTCGCTGGCGAGCGGGTCGATGATCGCGATCTTGCCGATCGCGAGCAGGAGGATCGCGAGCAGCGTGCCGAAGGCGCCGACGACGATGCCCTCGATCACGAACGGCCAGCGGATGAACCAGTCGGTCGCGCCGACGAGCTTCATCACCTCGACCTCGCGGCGGCGCGCGTAGAGCGAGAGGCGGATCGTGTTGGCGATCAGGAAGATCGAGGCGGCGATCAGCAGCGCGGCGAGCGTGGCGGCCATCAGCTTCACGAAGCGCGTGACCTCGAGGATCTTCTTCGTGTCGTCGCGCTTGGTGTTGACGCTGTCGATCGCGCGGTCGACCGGGGTCGCTCTGCCGCCCGACGAGGTCGGCGCGAGCTGCGCGGCGATCGTCAGCACGTCGTCGGGGTTCTTCGGCGTGACGCGGAAGGTGTCCGGCAGCGGGTTGGAGCCGAGCAGCGCGAACGCCGCCGGGTCCTGCTTGCTCTGCTGCGCGTACGCCTGCTGCTTGGAGACGAACTCGACGCGCTTGACGTCCGACATCTGCGCGAGCGTCTGTCTGACGCGGGCGACGTCGGCCTGCGTCGCGCCTCTCACGAGGTAGACGTCGACGAGCACGCGCTTGCGCACGTCGTTGGCGGCCCCGGTCGTCGCCTGCACGATCGGGATGAAGACGCCGACGACGAGCATCGTCAGCAGGATCGTGGCGAGCGCCGCGAAGCTCGGAGCCGCGTTGCGGCGCAGCGCGCGGACCGCCTCGCGCAGGAAGAAGCCGACCTTCATCGCTGCTCGACCGTCGGGGGGGACTCGGGCAGCCCGTCGCGCATCCGCACGGCGAACTCGCGCGTCGATTCGTCGCGCACGTAGAGGCCGGTCGCCTCGTCGCGCACGATCCGTCCGTGGGAGAGCTCGATCACGCGGCGACGCATCTTGTCGACCATCGCGTTGTCGTGCGTGGCGATCAGCACCGTCGTGCCGGCGCGGTTGATGCGGTAGAGCAACTGCATGATCCCGATCGAGGTCTCGGGGTCGAGGTTGCCGGTCGGCTCGTCGGCCAGCAGCAGCGGCGGATGGTTCACGAACGCGCGCGCGATCGCCACGCGCTGCTGCTCGCCGCCGGAGAGCTGGTCCGGGTAGTTGTGCAGCTTCGTCGAGAGGCCGGTGAGGCGCAGGATGTCCGGCACCTTCGCGCGGATCTCCTTGCGCGTGCCGCCCGTCACCTGGAGCGCGTAGGCGACGTTGTCGTGGACGGTGCGGTTCGGCAGCAGCTTGAAGTCCTGGAAGACGACGCCGATGTTGCGGCGGTAGTACGGCACGCGCTTGTGCGTGATCTCGGCGAGGTCCTTGCCGGCGACGCGGATCGCGCCGGCGGTCGGCTCGAGCTCCTTGATCAGCAGGCGCATGACCGTCGACTTGCCGGAGCCGGTCGAGCCGACGAGGAAGACCCATTCCCCGCGCTCGATCGAGAAGGTCGCCTGGTCGAGGCCGACTGCGCCGACGTCGTAGCGCTTCTCGACGCCGCGGAACTCGATCACGGTGGCGCCGCCGGGCGTCGCTCTGTGGGGGACCGCGGAGCGCGCGGCCGCGATCGGCGCGTGCTCAGCCGCGGTGCGGCGGGAAGGACTGGGGGTACCGGTCTTCACGGGCATCGAGCTCCGGCACAGTAACGACGCGTGCCGGAAGGGACCAGGGACGAGCTGGTGCTGCAAGCAGTTTTGCAGGCATTTCGGCGGCACGCGTTGCGAGCGCCGGCGCGCCAGCGCGATCCGGCGCTATCGTCGCGGCATGACCGCGATCTCCACCTCCGCCGCCCAGAACGGGCTCCCGATCCACCGCGTCCAGATCGACGGGACGCGCGCCGTCACGGCGCTCGTCGCGTTCGACGCCGGCGCGCGCACCGAGCGCCCGGAGGAGAACGGGATGGCGCATTTCCTCGAGCACCTCGTCTTCAAGGGCGGCGAGAAGTACGCGGACTACCGCGCGGTCAACGAGACGGCCGAGCGGATCGGCGGCCAGCTCAACGCGTACACGAGCCACGACCTCGTCGCCTTCCACATCACGGTGCGCGCCGAGCGCGCGCTGGAGGCGATCGACCTGCTGAGCGACTTCGTCGGCCGACCGCGGCTCGACGCCGAGGAGCTGGAGCGCGAGCGCGGCGTCGTGATCCAGGAGATCGCGCGCGCCAACGACCAGCCCGCGACCGTCGCCGAGCACCTGATCGACCACGCCGCCTTCGGCGAGCACCCGCTCGGGCGCACGGTGCTCGGCCCGGTCGAGCACCTGCGCGACACGTTCACGCGCGAGGCGATCGTCGCGTTCCGCGACCGCCGCTGGGCGGGGGCGCGCGGCGGCGCGTTCGTGGTGGGGAACCTGGAGCACCTTCCGCCGAACGGCTCCCTCGACGAGCTGTTCGGCCGCTTCCCCGCCCTGCCGGAGCCGGAGCCCTACGATGCGGCGCCGCCGCTGCACGCGCGCACGCTCGTGGAGGAGCGCGACTCGAACCAGTCGCACCTGCGCATGTCCTACCGCCCGGCGATCGATCCGACCGACCGCGCCCAGCGCGCCGCGCTGACGATCTACGCGACGCTGCTCGGCGGCTCGATGGGCTCGCGCCTGTTCGATGAGATCCGCGAGCAGCGCGGGCTCGCCTACTCCGTCTACGCGCTCTCGCACAACAGCTCGGACGTGCCGATCCTCCAGCTCTCGGCGGGCCTCGACTCGGCCAAGTGCGTCGAGGCGTACCGCCGCATGCGCGAGATCGTCACCGAGCTGCGCGAGCAGGGGCCGCGCGAGGAGGAGGTCGAGCGCGCCCGCGCCTACGCCGCCGGCGCGCGCGTGCTCGCGTTCGAGAACACGAACGCCGTCGCCCGCCACGCCGCGCAGCAGACGATCCTGTGGGGCGAGGAGATCGACCCGGACGTGGCGATCGCCGCGCTCGACGCGGTCGGCTACGACGACGTCGCCGCCGTCGCCCGCGACGTCGCGGACGAGCTGGCCGTCGCCTGCGTCGGCCCGCATGCGGTCGAGGACTTCGCGTAGCCCGCCGATCGGGCGGGCCGCCGGCCGGCTGCATTGCGTTCGCGCCGCCCGAGCGGCGACAATCCGCCGCTGTGCCGCCCGCGGACCTCTCCGACCTGAACCTGCGCGAGCTGCGCCGCTACGTCGAGCGCGTCAGCGACCGCTGGCCGATATCGCGCGCGCTCGTGGGCGGGGCGCGCGTCGACGACGCGCACGGCGCGCCGCCGCAGCGCGAGCGCGGGCCGGAGTGGGTCGTCGTGCTCGTCTCCGACTACTTCGACGGCGTCCCGTGGCTCGAGCGCGTCTACCAGGCCGGCTCGCTGTGGGATCGCTCCGAGATGGGCGCGCCCGCCGACGTCCACTGCTACACCGAGCCCGAGTTCTCGCGCCGCCGCGACCAGCTCAGAGCGGTGAGAGACGCCGCCGAGCGCGGCATCGACGTGCTGGCGAGCTCCTAGGAGATCGCGACCATCCGCTCGATCGGCACGCGCGCGCGCTCGGCGACCGCGACGTCGACCTTGACCTCGAAGCGGTCCTCGCGCAGCGCGTCGCGCAGCTTGGGCAGCGTGATCATCTTCATGTACTTGCAGCTCGCGCGCTCGTTGGCGGCGATGAACTCCACGTCGGGCGCCGACTCGCGCAGCGGGTAGAGCATGCCGGTCTCGGTCGCGACGATCACCTCGCCGTCGCGGCCCTTGCGCTCCCGCGCGAATCTCAGCATCCCGCCGGTCGAGAGCATGTGCACGCCCTCGGCGGACACGTCGCCGGCGGCGACGTACTCCATCACGCTCGTGACGCAGCCGCACTCGGGGTGGATCAGGAAGTCCGCGTCCGGGTGCGCGGCGCGCACGGCGTTGATGTCGTCCGGGCGGATGCCGGCGTGGACGTGGCACTCGCCGTCCCAGACGTGCAGCTTGCGGCCGGTCCGCTTCTCGACGTAGGCGCCGAGGAACATGTCCGGCCCGAACAGGATCTCGGTGTCCGGCCCGTGCTCGCGGTAGATGTGCTCGACGACGGCGACCGCGTTGGCGGAGGTCACGCAGTAGTCGGTCTCGGCCTTCACGTCGGCGGTCGTGTTGACGTACATCACGACCAGCGCGCCGGGGTGTCTCGCCTTCCAGGCGCGGAGCTGCTCGGCGGTGATCGAGTCGGCCAGCGAGCAGCCGGCGTCGCGGTCGGGGATCAGGACGCGCTTGTCCGGGCAGAGGACCGAGGCGGTCTCGGCCATGAAGTGCACGCCGCAGAAGACGATCAGGTCCTGCTCGGCCTTCGCGGCCTGCTGGGAGAGCCCGAGCGAGTCGCCGACGTAATCGGCGACGTCCTGGATCTCGGGGAGCTGGTAGTTGTGCGCGAGGATGACGGCGCCGCGCTCGGCGGCCAGCTCGCGCACCTCCGCCTGGAGGGCGGGGATGTTCTCGAGCATGAGAGGGCCGGCATTCGCACTTGGTGTTTGCACCAAAGGGAGGCTCATGAGAGGGGCTCCAATATGAGGGACAGGTCCAGTGCCGGGGCCGAGTGCGTCAACGCCCCGATCGATATGAAGTCTATCCCGGTCTCCGCGATCTCCCGGAGCCGCTCGAGCGTCACGCCGCCGCTCGCCTCCAGCGCCGCGCGGCCGGCGGCGCGCTCCACCGCCGCGCGCATCGTCGCGAGATCCATGTTGTCGAGCAGGACTCGCGGCGCGCCCGCCTCCAGCGCCTCGTCCAGCTCCTCCAGCGTGCGCACCTCGACCTCGAGCGGCAGGTCGGGGCGCGCCGCGCGCGCTCGGCGCACCGCCTCCCCCACCCCGCCGGCGGCCGCAGCGTGGTTCTCCTTGATCAGGATCTCGTCGAACAGGCCGATGCGGTGGTTCGTGCCGCCGCCGAACCAGACGGCCGCCTTCTCGGCCATCCGCAGGCCCGGCGTCGTCTTGCGCGTGTCGAGGATGCGCGCCCCGGTGCCCTCGACCTCTCTGACGCAGCGCGCGGTGAGCGTCGCGATCCCCGACAGGCGGCCGAGGAAGTTCAGCGCGGTGCGCTCGGCGCCGAGCAGCGCGCGCGCGTTGCCGCGCACGTAGAGGACCGGGGTCCCGGCGGGGTGCCAGACGCCCTCCGGGCACTCGGCCACGACGCGCGCGCCGGGGTCGAGCGCGAGGAACGCCAGCTCCGCGTAGCCGATGCCGTAGATGACGCCGGGCGCCTTCTGGAAGACCTCCGCTCTCGCGCGCGCGTCGGCGGGAATCGTCGCCGCGGCGGTCGCGTCGCCGTCGCCGATGTCCTCGGCGAGCGCGCGGGCGACGATCTCGGGCGCGTCCGCGGGGAAGTCCGGCAGAGCGCGCGCGCGGTCGGACTCGGGCGCGAGCGCGCGCGGCTCGTCCAGGCGCGGTGGGCGGTCAGGCATCGCGCAGCACCGTAACGGTCGCGAATGCCGGATCGCTCGCGCCGTGCAGGCGCGCGCCGGCGGCGGCCAGCTCGCGCAGGTAGGCGACGACCTCGGGGCGGATGCGCTCGCCCGGCAGCAGCGCGGGGATGCCGGGCGGGTAGCCGGCGATCGCCTCGCACGAGATCCGTCCGAGCGCCGCGTCGACGGGGACGACCTCGCTCGCGCCCAGGAACGCGTCGCGCGGCGCCACCGCCAGCTCCTGCTCGAGCGCCGGCGGCTTCACCAGCGGCGCGCGCTCGGGCGCGATCGGCCGCGCCACGTCCGCGACCGTCGCGCGCAGGTCGTGGACGAAGCGCTCGAGCGCCTCCGGCTGCTCGTGCAGCCCGAGCACGAGCACGAGCGTCGCGTGCGTCGCCAGCTCGACGTGGATGTCCGAGCCGGCGCGCAGCTCGGCGGCGACCTCGTAGCCGCTGCGTCCGGTCCCGCGCACGTCGATCACGAGCCGCAGCGGGTCCCACGCGTGCACCCCGGGCTGCCCGACGAGCCGCTCGCCCGCGACCGCGCAGCCCGGTACCGCGTCGATCGCGGCGCGTGCGCGCGCGGCCGCCGCGAGCGTGTCGTCAAGCAGCGACTGCCCATGGATCGCGAGCTGCCGCCGGGCCGCGTCGAGCGAGGCGAGCAGCAGCGAGCTCGGGCTCGTGGAGCGCACGAGCCGCACCGCGCGCCCGACCGCCGCGAGGTCCACGCGGACCCCGTCCCGCCCGCGCGCGACATGCAGCATCGCCGCCTGCGTGAGCGCGCCGACGATCTTGTGCGTCGAGGTGATGACCGCGTCCGCCCCGAGCGCGAGCGCCGAGCGCGGCACGCCGGGATGGAAGCCGAAGTGCGGTCCCCACGCCTGATCGACGACGAGCGCCGCGCCGGCCGCGTGCGCGACCTCCGCGAGGCCGGCGACGTCGGCGACCATCCCGTAGTAGGTCGGCGAGACGACGAAGACCGCGCGCGCGTCGTCGCAGCGCTCCAGCTCCGCGCGCAGCGCCTCCGGCGTCACGCCGTGCGCCATCCCCAGCTCGTCATCGGTCTCCGGCGCGACGAACGCGGGCATCCCGCCGCTCAGCACGAGCCCGTCGATCAGGCTCGCGTGCGCGTTGCGCTGGAGGACGACGCGCGTCCCCGGCGGGGCCAGCGCCAGGCACAGCGCGTGGTTGCCCTGCGTCGCGCCGTTCGTGAGGAACCACGAGCGCGCCGCGCCGTAGGCGGCGGCGGCCAGCTCCTCCGCCTGCGTGTACGGCGTCGGCTCCGGCCCCATGTCGATCCCCTCGGTGTCCTGCGGCACGTCGAGCAGCAGCGCGCGCTCGCCGAGCGCCCAGCGCAGGCCGGGGTCGGCCCCGGCTCCGCCCTTGTGGCCGGGGACGTGGAAGCGCGTCGGGCCGCGGAAGCCGTAGGCCACGAGCGCGTCGAGGTAGGGCGCGGTCGGCTGGCGCGCGCCGGCGGTGCCGCCGGGACCGGCGGCCGCCGTCATCTCCCCGCCGCCCGCAACAGCTCCGCGCGCACGAAGCCGTCGAGGTCGCCGTCGAGCACGCGGTTCGCGTCGCCCATCTCGAAGTTCGTGCGGTGGTCCTTGACCATCGTGTACGGGTGCAGCACGTAGGAGCGGATCTGCGAGCCGAAGTTGACGTCCTGCGCCTCGCCGCGCTCCTTCGCGATCTCCTCCTGGCGTCTGCGCTCCTCCAGCTCGGCCAGCTTCGAGCGCAGCATCCCCATCGCCGTGAGGCGGTTGGAGGACTGCGAGCGCTCGTTCTGGCACTGCACGACGATCCCCGTCGGCCTGTGCGTGATGCGCACCGCCGAGTCGGTCTTGTTGACGTGCTGGCCGCCGGCGCCGCTGGCGCGGTAGGTGTCGACCTGGAGGTCGTCGTCGTCGATCACGATCTCGCCGACGTCCTCGACGACCGGCGAGACCTCCAAGCCGGCGAAGCTCGTCTGGCGGCGGTTGGCGGAGTCGAACGGCGAGAGGCGCACGAGCCGGTGAACGCCCTTCTCGGCGCCGTAGAGGCCGTAGGCGTTCTCGCCTCTGACGCGGAAGGTGGCCGACTTGATGCCGGCCTCCTCGCCCGGGCTCGCCTCCAGCAGCTCGACGCCGAAGCCGCGCTTCTCCGCCCAGCGCATCTCCATGCGCAGGACCATCTCGGCCCAGTCCTGGGCGTCCGTGCCCCCCGCGCCTGCGTTCACGGTGACGAGCGCATCGCCGGCGTCGTACTTTCCGGAGAAGAGCCGCTCCAGCTCCAGCGTCTCCAGCCGCCGTTCGACGGACGCGATCTGCTCCTCCAGCTCGCCCGCCAGCTCGGGATCCTCGTCGGCCATCTCGGCGAGCGGCTCGAGGTCCTCGACGTCGCGCGCGAGGCTCGTGTACGTCTCCAGCTTCTTCGTGGCGCGCGCGTGCTCGGCGCTCGTGCTCGCCGCCCGCTCCTGGTCGTCCCAGAAGCCGGGTGCGCCCATCTCGCGCTCGAGCTCGTCGGCGCGCGCCTTTAGCCCGGCCGGGTCAAAGATAGTCCGCGAGCAGCTTGAGCTGGTCGCGGATCGCCGCAAGGCGCTGCGGCGTCGGCTCCGACGAGGCGTTTGCGGCGGTGGACACGCCCCGGAGGCTATCGGGCAAGCCGGCCGCGGCGCGGTCAGGCCGCGCGCGCCGCGGCGCTCACGTGCCGTGGCACTTCTTGAATTTCCTGCCCGACCCGCACCAGCACGGGTCGTTGCGACCGATCTGGTCGATCGCGTCGACCTTGCGCTGGGTCACGTGCGCGCCGGCGTCGTCGCGCGGGGCGGGCGCTTCGGCGACGCCGAGCGCCGACGGCGCCGCGTCGCTGCCGGCGAGCGCGCCGAGCGCCGTCGCGGTCGACGACCCGCTCGAGTACGTGAAGCCGCCCCCGCCGACCCAGCTCGAGCTCGGCTCGCCCGGATCGGGCAGCGTCTGCTCGGGCTCGCCCTCGACTTCCATCGCGACTTCGACGTTGAAGACCATGCGCGCGAAGTCGGACCAGATCGTGTTCATCAGGTCCTGGAACAGCTCGAAGCCCTCGTTCTTGTAGGCGATCAGCGGGTCGAGCTGGGCGAGCCCGCGCAGGCCGATGCCCTCGCGCAGGTAGTCCATGTCATACAGGTGCTCGCGCCAGCGCAGGTCTATCGTCTGGAGCAGCAGGTAGCGCTCGAGCACGCGCATCAGCTCGTCGCCGAGCTCGCGCTCGCGCTCGTCGTAGAGGCGTTGCGCGTCCTCGATCAGCCTCTCGGTCAGTTCCTCGCGGTTCGTTCTCGCGGGATCGACGTCCTCGAGCCCGAAGCTGGCCGGGAATATCTCGGCGACGCGCGCGAACAGCCCCTCGAGGTCCCAGTCTTCCGCGTAGTCGCCGGCGGTGAACTCTTCGACGACGCGCGTGAGCATGTTCGCGATCTCCTCCCTCGCCTGCTCGCCCATGTCGCGCCCCTCGAGCACCTCGTCGCGATACGCGTAGATGATCCGGCGCTGCTCGTTCATGACGTCGTCGTAGTCGAGCACGCGCTTGCGGATCAGGAAGTTCTGCTCCTCGACCTTCTTCTGCGCCTTCTCGATCTGCTTCGTCAGCAGGCCGGCCTCGATCGGCTCCTCGCGGCCCTGGTCGTCGGTCGTGCCGAAGCGGTCGAGGATGCGGTAGATGCGCTCGCCCGCGAACAGGCGCACGAGGTCATCCTCGGCCGAGAGGAAGAAGCGCGACTCGCCCGGGTCGCCCTGGCGGCCTGAGCGGCCGCGCAACTGGTTGTCGATGCGGCGCGACTCGTGGCGCTCGGTCCCGATGATGCAGAGGCCGCCGGCCTCCATCACCCGCTTGCGGTCCGCTTCGCAGCGCGCTTCGAGCTCGGGCAGCACGCGCGCCTCGTGCTCGTCGTAGTCGGGGTCGCCGGGGCTCAGGCCGAGCCTCGCCAGCTCATGCTTGACGAGGTGCTCGGGGCTGCCGCCGAGCTTGATGTCGACGCCGCGGCCGGCCATGTTGGTCGCGATCGTGACTGCGCCCGGGCGGCCGGCCTCGGCGACCGTCTCGCCCTCTCGCTCGGCGTGCTCGGGCTTCGCGTTCAGCACCGTGTGTCTGATCCCGCGGGCTCTGAGCCGTTCGCCCAGCAGCTCGGAGACCTCGACCGAGATCGTGCCGACGAGCACCGGCTGGCCTCTCGCGTTGCGCTCGGCGATCTCTTCCACGACCGCCGACCACTTGCCCTCCTTGGTCTTGTAGACCTGGTCGTTGCGATCGTCGCGGATCATCGGCTGGTTCGTCGGCACCTGCACGACGGCGAGGTCGTAGATTTTCATGAACTCGGTCGCCTCGGTCAGCGCCGTGCCGGTCATGCCGGCGAGCTTCTCGTAGAGGCGGAAGTAGTTCTGGTAGGTGATCGAGGCCATCGTCTGATTCTCCTCCGTCAGGCGAACGCCCTCCTTCGCCTCGATCGCCTGGTGGAGGCCCTCCGACCAGCGGCGCCCCTCGAGGATGCGGCCGGTGAACTCGTCGATGATCTGCACCTCGCCGTCGATCACCGCGTAGTCGACGTCGCGTCTGTAGAGCGACTCGGCCTTCAGCGACTGGATCAGGTGGTTGACGAGGTAGCCGTTCTCGGCGCGGTAGAGGTGGTCTATGCCGAGGAACCGCTCGGCCTTCTCGACGCCGCGCTCGGTGACGGAGACCGTCTTGTGCTTCTCGTCGAATTCGTAGTCGAAGTCGGCGAGGAACTCCTTCTTCGACCTCGGGTCGAGGCCTCTCGGCATCTCGCCGGGCGTCAGCATCGGCGCCAGGCGCGCGAATCTCGCGTAGATGTCGGACGAGTCCTCCGGCGCGCCGGAGATGATCAGCGGCGTGCGCGCCTCGTCGATCAGGATGTTGTCGACCTCGTCCACGATCGCGTAGGCGTGCGCGGCCGAGCGGCGCTCGAGGCGGTCCCTCGCCGAGCGCACTTCGCCGAGGTCGCGGCCGCCGTGCTGGACCTTGTCCTCCAGCGTCGGCGCCATGTTGTCGCGCAGGTAGTCGAAGCCGAACTCGGAGTTCGTGCCGTAGGTGAGGTCGCACCTGTACGCGCGGTGCTTCTCCTCGAGCGGCTGCATCGCCTGGAGGACGCCGACCGACACGCCGAGCATGTCGTAGATCGGGCTCATCCATTCGGCGTCGCGGCGCGCGAGGTAGTCGTTGACGGTCACGACGTGGACGCCCTTGCCGGCCAGCGTGTTGAGCACCGCCGGCAGCGTGGCCGTGAGCGTCTTGCCCTCGCCGGTGCGCATCTCGGCGATCGCGCCGTCGTGCAGCACCATCCCGCCGATGAGCTGGACGTCGAAGTGGCGCATGCCCATCGTGCGCCGGCCGGCCTCGCGCACGAGCGCGAAGCATTCGTAGAGCAGGTCGTCGAGCGACTCCCCGTCGCGCGCCCGCGCGCGCAGCGAGTCGGCCGCCGCGCGCAACTGCGCGTCGGTCAGCTCCTGGGTCTCCGGCTCAAGCTCGTTGATGCGCGCTACACGCTGCTCGTAGGACCTGAACTTCTTGGCCTCCCCCAAGCGCAGCGCACGGTCGATCAGCGACATGCGGCCTAGCGTAGCAGTGGCCGCGGGGCCGGATGCGACCTACGCGTGACCGCTCGGACTGGGCTTGCGGCGGGCCGTCAGGCGGGCGTCGGGCCGGGTCCGGCGAGGCCGTTCACGGCCTCCTGGGCGGCCCGCGTGGCGCGGCGCTTGCGGCGCTGCTCGCGGTGGCGCTTGACCTGGCGCGCGAGCTGCTCCTCGCAGCAGACGATCGCGTGCTTCATGTCGGGGGCGGCGGCGCGAGCGCGCAGCGTGACGCCCTTGAGGTACAGCGTCGCCTCCGCGACCTCGCGGTCGGCGATCGCCGGGTTGCGCTCCTCGCTCAGCTCGACCTCGAGCTGCGCCAGCTCGGAGATCTGGCGCTCGATCGCGCGGAAGCGCTTCTCGACGTGCCCCCGCATGCCGTCGGTGACCGGGGTGTTCCGTCCCTTGACCGCGATGCGCATGATGCGCCCCCTTGTTCGTCTCCGGTGGGGTGTGGACCTCGTATCGAAGAAGATCCTTCCCCGATCGTAGACGCGCCAACGGTCGAGTTCCAACCGTGCTTTCCCCGCAATTCAGCGCGGCAGAGTCCGGCAGTAGGCGATCGCCCCGATCTGACGGGCGCCGGCGGCGCGCAGCGCGCGGGCGCAGGCGTCGAACGTGGCGCCGGTGGTGTGGACGTCGTCGAGCAGCAGGACGCGCTCCGGCACCGCGCCGCGGACCCGCAGCACCTGACGCGCCGCGGCGCTGTGGCGGGCGTCGCGAGCCGCGCCGAGCTGGCGCGACGGCGCGCCGGCGCGGCGCAGGCAGGCGGCGAGCGGCAGGCCGCCGCGCACGGCGAGCGCCTGGGCGATCAGCGCCGCCTGGTCGAACCCGCGCGCGCGCCGGCGCGCCGGGTGCAGCGGCACCGGCACGAGCGTCGCGCCGTGCAGCAGCTCGCGCGGGGCGGTCGCGGCGAGCTGGGCCGCCATCAGGCGCGCGACCGGCAGTGCGCCGCGGAACTTCAGCGCCGCGACGAGCCGGCGCGCCGGCCCGTCGTGAGCGAGCGGCGCCCACGCGCGCTCGAACGCGGCGCCGCGCGCCGGGCAGCCGGCCGCGCCGGCGCAGGGCGCCGGCAGCCCGCAGCGCGGGCAGCGCGGGCCGGCGAGCCAGGGCAGCGCACGCCGGCAGGGGACGCACAGCTCCGCCTGCGCGCCGGCGAGCGGCGCCCGGCAGGCGAGGCAGGCCGGCGGCGCGAGCGCCGCCGTCAGCTCGGCGCGCAGCCGGTCGAGCAGCTCGGCGGCTCCCATGGCCGCCAGCCTCGCCGCTCGCGCTGACACGGCGCCACACGCGAGTGCGACAATTCGCGCGCATGTCTCCGGACGCATCGTGGACGTTCGACCCGGGCGTCGTGATCGCCCTGGCGCTGTACTCGGGCGTCTACCTCGTGCGCTGGCAGCGCGCGCGCACGCCGGACGAGCCGCACCCGCCGAGCGTCGCGCGCCTGCTCGTCTTCTTCGCCGGGATCCTCGTGTTCGTCGCGGCGCTCTGCTCGCCGATCGACCGGCTCGCCGAGCAGTTGCTCGTGATGCACATGGTCCAGCACGTGCTGCTGCTCGACGTCGGCCCGATCCTGCTGATCCTGGGCCTGACGAAGGTGCTGCTGCGGCCGGCGACCCGCCGCATCCACTGGCTCGAGCAGCGCGTCGGCTTCCTGGCGGCGCCGCTGTTCGCCGTCTTCCTCTACAGCGGCGTGATGTGGCTCTGGCACGTGCCGGCGCTCTACGACGCCGCCGCGGCGCACACCGGCATCCACGTGCTCGAGCACCTCTGCTTCACGCTCGCGGGCTTTCTGTACTGGTGGCACCTGATCTCGCCGGTCGCGACGAGACTGCGGCGCGAGGGCACGACGCCGCTCGTGTACATGCTCAGCACGAAGGTGACGGTCGGCTTCCTCGGGATCCTGCTGACGTTCGCGCCGACCGCCGTGTTCACCTACTACGACCACCAACCGCGCTACTGGGGGCTCACGCCGGTGAGCGACCAGGCGCTCGCCGGCGCGGTGATGGCGCTCGAGCAGGCGATCGTGATGGGCATCGCCCTCGCCGTGCTGTTCGTGCGGATGCTCGCGCAGTCCGAGCGCGACGAGCAGCGGGCGGAACGGTACGGCAGCGCGATCCGATAGACCTTCCTCAGGTAGAATGATCCCTTGTCGGCGAGGGCCTTGCATAGGGCTGGCGCCGTCGGGGGACGCGTCGCGCACGCTTCGTCGACGCATGCGCTTACCGCTGGGGAGTCCGCATGGCTCGCGGTCGTCCCCGGCGCGATCGTGCTGCTCGCGCTCGTGCTGCTCGTGGGGCCGCCGCTCGGGCACGCGCTGTTCCCGCCGCCGGCCGACGCGGGCTTCTGGCCCTTCTACGTCGCGGACGAAGCGATCAGGCCGGAGCCGGTCGAGCACGCGCGCTACCTGCTTGCGCTGCTGGGGCCGCTGATCGTCGCGGGAGGCGCGGCCGCGCTCGCCGGCCGACAGCTCGGCGACCGGCTCAACCGCGTGCTCGGCGCCGGCGGCCGCGTGCTGCTCGCGGCGTTCGTGCTCGTGTGCGTGGCCTACCAGGAGACGCACGTCTACAGCGCGGCAGTCACCGAAGAACCCGCCGCGGCAAAGCACGTCTACTTCACTCCCGCCACCTTGGCGATGGCGGTTGCGCTCGGCCTGCTCGCGGCGTGGACGCTGACGCGGCGCGAGCTGTCCGCGCGCGCCGCGCGCCTGCTGCGGGAGACGCCCCGGACGCGGGCGATCGCGATCGCGATCGCCGCCGCCTACGTGCTGTTGTGGCTCTCGTCGGCGTTCAACACCGACGCCACGCTCACGACCGTCAACGTCAACATCTCCGAAAACGTCCCGTTCTGGACGGACGAAGCGTTCTCGATCCTCGACGGCCACGCTCCGCTCGTCGACTTCCACGCGCAGTACGGGCACCTGTGGGCGTACGTCGCGGCGGGAGCGTTGTGGCTGTTCGGCGCGACCTTCGCGACCTATGCGCTCACGATGCTCGCCGGGACCGCGGCCGCGCTCGCGGCGGTCTTCGCCACGTTGCGGCGCGTCGCCGGAGGCGCTCCGGCCGCCCTTGCGCTGTTCCTCCCGTTCGTCGCGACGAGCTTCTTCATGGAGAGGGGGCCGCTTGCCGACCGCTACGGCCCGGCCGGCCTCTTCAGCCTCTTCCCGATGCGCTACGCCGGCCCGTTCCTGCTGCTGTGGCTGGTTGCCCGGCGGACCGCACGGACCACGAGCGCGCCGCCGATCCCGCTGTTCGCGGTCGCCGGACTGGTCGCGATCAACAACGTCGAGTTCGGCGTCCCGGCGCTCGGCGCGACCTTCGCCGCGCTGCTCGCCGACCGGCGGCGATGGTCGCGACGCGGGCTCGCGCGACTGGTCGGCGCCGCGCTCGCCGGCCTCGCCTGCGCGGTGGTGATCGTGGCGCTGCTGACGCTCGCGGTCGCCGGCTCGCTGCCGCACCTCGGCATGCTGGAGACGTTCCCGCGGATCTATGCGATCGATGGCTTCGGGCTGCTGCCGATGCCGCCGCTGGGGCTGCACCTCGTCGTCTATGTCACGTTCGCGGCGGCGCTCGTGCTCGCCGTCGTGCGCGCGCTCAGTCGCGACGGCGACGGCGACGGCGTCCTCACGAGCACGCTCGCGTGGTCCGGCGTGTTCGGCCTCGGCGCCGGCGCCTACTTCGCCGGTCGCTCGCATCCGGAGGTGCTGGTCGACCTCTTCTCGGCCTGGGCGCTCGCCCTCTCACTGCTGGCCGTCGTCGTCGTGCGCGCCATTCAACTGCGTCCCGTGCGACGGCCGCGACTGGTGGAGCTGCTGGTGCTCGCGGGCCTCGGCGCGGCGGCCTGCTCGATCGCGCAGATCCCGACGCCCTGGTCGCAGCTCGCGCGCCTGGAGCAGACGCCGTACCCCAGCAAGCGCGTCGAAATGACACGGACCATTGGCATGCTGACGAGACGCGGCGAGGCCGTCGCGATGGTGATGCCCGACGGGCACCGCATCGCCTACGAGCTCGGACTCGACGACGTCACGCCGTACGCGAACCTCGGCTCGATGATGACCCGCCCGCAGTGGAGCGAGATGCTTGTGGCGCTGCGACGCGCGCGCGGGCGCACGATCATCGTCCCGCGCACGGACCTGCACCCGCAGCAGGCGCGCTTCCTCGTGCGCGCGGGCTACCGTCCGTTCTTCCACGAACCGCAACTGATAGCGCTCTCGGCGCGATAGACGAGCTCAGCGCGGCCGCAGCCGCTCCACGATTCCCTTGTGGCCGGCGATCGCGCCGATCAGGATCGCCTCGGGCGCGACCTCGCTGCCCGGCAGCACGACGGAGTCCTTCAGCGCCGCGCCGTCGCCGATCACGGCGCCGTCGCCGATCGCGAGCGGCCCCTGGAGGCGCACGTCGGCGCCGATTCGCACGTCGCGGCCGATCCACACCGGCGGCTCGATCAGCGTCGCGTCGGTCAGCTCGGTCCCCGCGCAGATGCGCACGCCGTCGGCGATCTCCTCGCCGCGCAGCTCGACGCGCAGCTCGCCCCGCATCGCGTCGAACGTACCCGCCTTCAGCTCGCCGAGCGACCCGACGTCGTTCCAGTACTCGTCGATCTGGTGGATGTGGAACGGGACGTCGTGCTCCAGCAGCGCCGGGAAGACGTCGTTGGCCCAATCGACGAACGGCCGTCGCGGGAAGTAGTCGAAAATCTCCGGCTCGAACAGGTAGATGCCGCAGTTGCCGAGATCCGACAGCGCCTCGGCGGGATCCGGCTTCTCCTGAAAGCCGGTGATGCGACCCTCGGCGTCGTGCAGCACGACGCCGAACTCGCGCGTGTCCTCGACGCGCTTGACCGCGAGCGTGCCGATCCCGCCCGCCTGCTTGTGGCGCGCGACGAACGCGCCGAGGTCGATGTCGGTCAGCGCGTCGCCCGAGATGATCAGGAACGGGCCGCCGTCGAGGAAGTCGGCGCAGTTGCGCACGCCGCCGGCGGTGCCGAGCAGCTCGGGCTCCTCGCGGTAGGTGAGCCGGTCGCCGAAGTAGTCGCGGATCGTGTCCGGGAAGTAGTGCAGGTTGGCGATCACGTCGTCGTAGCCGTGGCGATCGAGCAGGTCCACGATGTGCGCCATCACCGGCCGGTCGAGGACCGGCACCATCGGCTTGGGCAACTCGAACGTGAGCGGCCGGAGGCGTGTGCCGAGGCCGGCTGCGAGGACCATGGCCTTCATCGGCGCCGGACCCTAGCGGACGTGCCGGCAAGCGCGCCGGCCCGCGCTCAGGTCCCTTGCTCCCAGGTGGTCAGATAGGCCCGCTGGGCGTCGGTGAGCGCGTCGATCTCGACGCGCAGCGCCGCGAGCGTCAGGCGCGCGACCTCGTCGTCGATCTGCGGCGGGACGGCGTGGACCTGCGCCGGCAGCGTGCCGGCGGCCTGCACGAGGTGCTCGGCGGCGAGCGCCTGGTTGGCGAACGACATGTCCATCACGGCGGCCGGGTTGCCCTCCGCCGCTGCGAGGTTGACGACCCGTCCCTCGGCGAGCAGGTTGATGCGCCGCCCGTCGGCGAGCACGTGCTGCTCGACGTACGGGCGCACCCGGCGTCGCTCGACCGCCAGCTCGCGCAGCGCGGGCAGGTCGCACTCGACGTCGAAGTGGCCGGCGTTGCACAGCACGGCGCCGTCGCGCATGACCGCGTAGTGCTCGGCGCCGATCACGTCGCGGTTTCCGGTCGCGGTGACGAGGATGTCGCCCTTGGCCGCCGCCGCCACGCCGGGAAGGACCTCGTAGCCGTCCAGCTTCGCCTCCAGCGCCCGCACCGGATCGACCTCGCAGACGACCACGTGCGCGCCCGCGCCCCTCGCCCGCAGGGCGATCCCCTGCCCGCACCAGCCGTAGCCGACGACGACGACGACCCGCCCCGCGAACAGCAGGTTCGTCGCCCGCAGGATCCCGTCGAGGGCGGACTGGCCGGTGCCGTAGCGGTTGTCGAACAGCCGCTTCGTGCGCGCGTCGTTGACGGCGACGATCGGGAAGCGGAGCTGGCCGGCGGCCTCGAGCGCGCGCAGGCGCACGACGCCGCTCGTCGTCTCCTCCGTGCCGCCGAGCACGTCCCCGAGCGCGTCCGCCTCCGACCGGCGGGCGTGAATGGTCGAGACGAGGTCGGCGCCGTCGTCCATCGTAAGCTGCGGACGCGTGTCGAGCACCGCCTCGATGTGGCGGTAGTAGGTCGCCATGTCCTCGCCGTGGATCGCGTGGACCTGCGCCCCGTCGCGCTCGACGAGCGCCGCCGCGACGTCGTCCTGCGTGTCGAGCGGGTTGGCCGCGCACAGCGCCACCTGCGCGCCGCCGGCTATCAGCGTGCGCGCGAGCGCCGCCGTCTCGGCGGTGACGTGCAGGCAGACGCCGACGCGCAGCCCGTCGAACGGCCGCGTGCGCGCGAACCGCTCGCGGATCGAGCGCAGCACCGGCATCTGCTCCTCCGCCCACGCGATCCGCGCGTCGCCGGCCTCGGCCAGGCCGAGGTCGGCGACGTCGGATGCGCGGGTTGTCGCTCTAGTAGCGATAGTGGTCCGGCTTGTACGGTCCCTCGACGGGGACGCCGATGTACGCGGCCTGGTCGTCGCTGAGCCGCGTGAGCTTGACGCCGAGCGCGTCGAGGTGCAGCCGCGCGACCTTCTCGTCGAGGTGCTTGGGCAGCACGTAGACCTTCTTCTCGTACTCGTCGTTCTTGGTGAACAGCTCGATCTGGGCGATCGTCTGGTTCGTGAACGAGTTGCTCATCACGAACGACGGGTGGCCGGTCGCGTTGCCGAGGTTCAGGAGGCGCCCCTCGGAGAGCATGATGATCGTGTGGCCGTCGGCGAACTTCCACTCGTCGACCTGCGGCTTGATGTTCACCTTCTGTATCCCCGGCAGCTTCGAGAGGCCGGCGATGTCGATCTCGTTGTCGAAGTGGCCGATGTTGCCGACGATCGCCTGGTGCTTCATGCGCGCCATGTGCTCGGCGGTGATGATGTCCTTGTTGCCGGTGGCCGTGATGAAGATGTCGCCCTCGCCGATCGCGTCGTCGAGCGTCTTGACCTCGTAGCCCTGCATCGCCGCCTGGAGCGCGCAGATCGGGTCGATCTCAGTGACGATCACGCGCGCGCCCTGGCCGCGCAGCGACTCGGCGCAGCCCTTGCCGACGTCGCCGAAGCCGCAGACGACGGCGACCTTGCCGCCGATCATCACGTCGGTCGCGCGGTTGATCCCGTCCACGAGCGAGTGGCGACAGCCGTAGAGGTTGTCGAACTTCGACTTCGTCACCGAGTCGTTGACGTTGATCGCCGGGAACAGCAGCGTGCCGTCCTCCATCATCTCGTAGAGGCGGTGGACGCCGGTCGTCGTCTCCTCCGTGACGCCCTTGATGCCCTGGCCGATCTTCGTCCAGCGCTGCGGATCCTCGGCGAGCGTGCGCGTGAGCACGCTGAGGATGACCTGGAGCTCCTCGTTGTCGGCGCCGGCCGGGTCCGGCACCGCGCCGGCCGCCTCGTACTCGGTGCCCTTGTGCACGAGCAGCGTCGCGTCGCCGCCGTCGTCGAGGATCATGTTCGGCCCGTCGCCGTCCGGCCACGCGAGCATCTGCTCGGTGCACCACCAATACTCCTCGAGCGTCTCGCCCTTCCACGCGAAGACGGGGATGCCGGCCTTCGCGATCGCGGCGGCCGCGTGATCCTGGGTCGAGAAGATGTTGCACGAGCACCAGCGCACCTCGGCGCCGAGCGCCGTCAGCGTCTCGATCAGCACCGCGGTCTGGATCGTCATGTGCAGCGAGCCGCTGATGCGCGCGCCCTTGAGCGGCTGCGACGCCGCGTACTCTTCGCGGATCGACATCAGGCCGGGCATCTCGTGCTCGGCGAGCTCGATCTCCTTGCGGCCGAAGTCGGCGAGCGACAGGTCGGCGACCTTGAAGTCAGTCTCGGTACTGCTGGACAGAGCAGTCATCGTGGCGCGGTCTCCATGGCATCGTGGTCGGCGGTGGTCGTGCGGCGGTGCGGCGCGGCGGCGGCGAGCAGCGCTTCGTGCTTGCGTTGCTCCCAGCGCAGCCAGTCGGCGGCGTCGACGTGCTCCGGCCGGCTCGGCTGCGCGGCGAGCCACTCCTCGACGGCCTCGCGCAGGTCGGTGTCGTGCCGCATTCGCAGCGCGAAGCCGACATCCGAGAGACCGACCTCGAAGCGTTCGAGCAGTTCGCGCAGCGTGCGCAGGCGCTGGAGCTCGGCCGGTCCGTACAGCCGGTAGCCCGCCCCGGAGCGCTCCGGCATGACGAGCCCGCTGCGCTCGACGTAGCGCAGCATCCGCGGCGACCAGCCGGTCGTCTCAGCCGCCTCGTGGATCGTCAACGCGTCATCGCCGGCCATCAGGCGACCAACGTTACCAGAGCTGTGTCAAGGTTTGGCCGCGTCATCCCACTAGCATCGCCGCGTGCGCTACCACGTGCAGATCAGCCGCGGCTTCCGCGTCGCCCGCGAGCTGAATCTCGCCGAGCCGGAGCTGCGCGCGCGGCTGTTGGAGCCATGGTCGCGCCGAGCGTTCGTCACGTTCGGCGGTCGCGAGTGGGAGCCGGGGCGCTGCGAGCTGCGTGTGCTCGCCGGCCCCGAGCTGGCGGCGGCCGACCTGGCGATGGGCCAGGGCTGGCAGAGCGCGGAGCGCTCGGGGCGCGACGTGACCGCCGAGCTGCTGGCCGCGCCGCCCGCGCCGGCGGTCGCCGCGCTGCTCGCGCAGACTCCGGCCGCCGCGGCCGCCGGGACGGCCGCGCTGGAGCGCGCGGGCGTTCGCGCAGTCGTGTGGGAGCAGGCGGCCGGCGCGACGGCGGCGCTCGTCGTCTTCGACGGCGCCGCCGGGCACGCGGACGCGCGCTGGTGGCTGGAGGTCGGCCGCGCGCTCGGCGCGCTCGGCGAGCGGACCGTGCTGGCCGTCCGCGGCGGCGCGGCGCTGCCTGAGCCGCTCGCGAACGCCCCGGCGCTGCGGCTCGAGGGAGACGCCGAAGCGGCGGCGCAGGCGCTGCGCGAGCGCCTGCGTCTGTAACGTCGCCCGCAGGCGGTCGCTTGCGACCGCCGGAGGGCGAAACCAGCATCGCGGTCGCTTGCGACCGCCGGAGGGCGAAACCTCGGTCAGGCCGCCGCCAGCGGCTCGCTCGCGGGCGCCGTCGGGGGGGTCGGCGGCTGGGAGCCGCCGAACGGCACGGTCACGCTGTGCGGGACGACGAGCACCGGGCAGGTCGCCGTCTCGACCGCGTAGGCGGCCGCCGCGCTGACGTTCACGCGGCCGGCCGGCGCCTCCGGGCGCGAGGCGACCACGAGCAGGTCGATCGCGCCGTCGCCGGCGCGCACGACCTCCGCGCCGAGCGCGGCCGACAGCATCTGCGCCGTGCCGTTCGCCCCGCCGGTCGGGACGTCGGCGAGCAGGCCGATGCGGCGGATCGCCGCGTCCGGGCGCTCGCGCAGCTTGGCGGGCGCGATCGCGACCGCGCACGGGCCGCCCTCCAGCAGGCGCTGCGCGGACGTCCCGGGCCGCACGGCGCCGGGCGCGGTGCGGTACTCCGAGCCGAACACGATCACGTCGGCGCCTTCGTGCTCGGCGAGCTTCCACAGGCCCTCGCCGGTCGCGGCGCTGGCGACGACGTGCAGCGGGGCGTCGGGCTGGCCGATCGCCTCCGCCCCGCGGCGCAGCAGGTCGCGCGCGGCGTCCTCCTCGAGATCGCATTCGGACTGCGGCGTATGGCGCACGTACGCGAGCGAGACCGCGCCGCCCGCCTCCGCCAGCAGCCGCCCGAGCGCGAGCGCGTCGCGGTCGTTGTCGGTGTCGTCGTAGGAGATGATGATCTTCGCTGCCATGTCGGCTCCCGGGGATTCGCGGGTGTCTGACGGGTCGAGGTGAGCCTTTCACCGCGCCCGCCGGCGCGCCAGCGAACCTCTTGATTCCGGAGATAAGCTGCGCTGATGCTGAACGTGGCGCGGCTGCGGGTCCTCGTCGAGGTCGTGGCGCGCAGCTCGTTCTCGGGCGCCGCCGACGCGCTCTCCTACACGCAGTCGGCCGTCTCGCAGGCGATCGCGACGCTGGAGGCGGAGACCGGCGCGACGCTGCTCGTGCGCGACCGCCGCGGCGTGCGCCCGACCGCGGCCGGCGCCGCGCTCGTCGCCCACGCGGAGGCGATCCTCGCGCGCCTGGAGGCGGCCGAGGACGAGCTGGCGGCGATCCAGGGCGTGCGCGCCGGCCGGCTGCGGATGGCGTCGTTCCCGACCGCCGGCGCGACGCTGATGCCGCACGCGATCGCCGCCTTTCACGCCGCCCACCCGGGCGTCGAGCTGAGCCTCGCCGAGGACGAGCCCGAGCACGTGGCGCCGCGCCTGCGCGACGGCGAGCTGGACCTCGCGCTGCTGTTCGAGTTCCCCGGCGACGGGCTCGCGCTCGGGAGCGGGATCGCGCGGCGCGCGCTGCTCGACGACCCGCTCCACGCGGTGCTGCCGGCGGACCACCCGCTCGCGGGCGAGCCGCAACTCGAGCTCGCCCGGCTGCACGACGTGGCCTGGGTGCAGACCTCGGCGGCGAGCCCGTGCGCGCGGCACGTCGTGCGGATGTGCCACGCGGCCGGCTTCGAGCCGCAGGTGTCGTTCGAGAGCGACGACTACGAGACGGTCCAGGGGCTCGTCGCCGCGGGCGTCGGCGTCGCGCTCGTGCCGCGCCTCGCGCTCGCGCGCGTGCGCGAGGACGTCGTCGTGCGCGCGCTCTCCCCCGATCCCCCGCTGCGCCACATCGTCGCCGCGACGGCGGCGGGAGCGGGAGCCGCCCCGGCCGCCGTCGCGATGATCGACATCCTCACGGCCGTCGCGCGCCGCTACGAGGACGGCGTCGCGACGGCCTGAGAGGAAGCGGGGAGATCGACCCAGGAGGTGCCTCGGCGCGATCTCCCCGCCGCTTGGACGTTGCGGTCGTCAGCCTCCCTCGGCCGGCGCGGCGGCCGCGTACGCGGGCGCCGGGATGCCGTTCGGGAACCCGAGCGACGGCACGTCGGACGGGTACACCTCGTGGCCGTGGACGGCGAGGTCGCCTTCCTCGAGGTCCTTGTCCGACATCCGCAGCGGAACGACCAGGCCGATCAGCTTCAGCAACACAAACGTGCCGATCGCCGAGAAGCCGATCACCCACAGCGCGGTGATCGCCTGGTGGCCGAGCTGCGTCGCCCCGCCGCCGTAGAGCATGCCCGCGATGCCGGGCAGGTTCGCGCTTCTGCCGCGGCCGATGTACTCGATGATGTGGGGGTCGGCGAAGAAGCCGACCAGCAGGCCGCCGGCGAGGCCGGCGAAGCCGTGCGTGTAGACCACGCCGAGCGTGTCGTCGACGCTGCGGAAGGGCCGCACGCGCGAGAGGTAGTAGTAGGCGAAGTAGACGATCGTCGTGCCGATCAGCCCGATCGCCGCCGCGCCCCAGCCGTTCACGAAGCCGGCCGCCGGCGTGATCGCGACGAGGCCGACGATCATGCCGTTGACCGAGCCGATCAGCGACGGCTTGCGGCCGGTGATGTAGTCCCACGCGACCCAGCCGAGGAACGCGACCGCGGTCGCGAGGTTCGTGTTCAGCACGGCCGTCGCGGCGTTGACGCCCGCGTAGTACGGGTCGCCGCCGTTGAAGCCGTTCCAGCCGAGCCACAGCAGGCCGGCGCCGGTCGCGACCATCAGCAGGTTGTTCGGCGCGTCGATCTCGCGGTCGCGCTGGAGGCGCGGCCCGATCACGGCGGCCGCGACGAAGCCGGAGATGCCGGCCGAGAGGTGGATCACGTACCCGCCCGAGTAGTCGAGCGCGCCGTGCTGCGCCCACCAGCCGCCGCCCCAGATCATGAACGCGTTGACCGTGTAGATCAGCGTCGACCACAGCAGCACGAACGGGATCCACGCCTTGAAGTTGAAGCGCCCGAGCACGGAGCCGAGCAGCAGCAGCGGCGTGATCGCGGCGAACACGAACTGGAAGTACGCGAGCGTCGCGGTCGGGAAGTGGAACGGCGGGCCGGTCGTGATCAGCGGGATCGACGCCTGATCCTGCAGGCCGTGCGCGGAGAGGATGTTCCCCGGCTTGCCCAGCATGTTGCCGAAGATCCCTGTCTTGCTAACCAGGTGCCACGGTGTCCCGAAGCCCATCTTGAAGCCGAACAGCACCCAGGTGATGAGCACCAGGGCGAAGGCGATGAAGGCCATCATCATCGCGTTGACGGACCAGCGCTTCTGCATCACGCCGCCGTAGAGGACGACGAGGCCCGGCACGCTCATCAGGCCGACGAGCGTCGCGGCGGTGAGCTGCCAGGCGTTGTCACCCGGGTTCAGCCATGTCGGATACGCAGACCACATGTGGTGGTTCCTTCTCCTTTGCGTTCGCCGCGCCTCGGCGGCCCTCCTGGATCGAGGCGACAGCTTCGCGCGCGCGGGCGCGTTCCCAATATCGACATTGGGCCAAAGACACGCGTGTACACATGGACAGCAGGAGTCCCGCGCGCGCCCGCGGGCGGGTTACAGTCCCGCCATGCCCGTCGAAGGTCAGTGGGAGCGGCAGCAGACGCCGCTGCGCCGCCTGACGCGCCGCGAGCTGCGGCTGTTGAAGGGCTTCCTCGCGGTCCTGCTGGTCGCCGTCGCCGCCAGCGTGGCGCTCATGCTGACGACGTCCGACCCGCCCGTTCCGCCCGACTGCATCCAGGTGACGGGCGGCAGCACGCTCGGCGCCGTCAACTACCGCGTCTGCGGCGCGGACCGGGCAGCGTGGTGCCGCCAGGTGGCGGGCCGCGACGACCCGACCTCGCTGGCGGTGCAGCGGCGCTGCGTCGCGGAGGGGATCAGCCCCCGATCAGCGCGCCCTTGAGCCGCTCGATCGCATCGACGGGAGTCGGGTCGACCCCGCGCAGAACGGCGAGGTAGAGCGAGACGAGGTCGCCGAGCAGCACGAGCGAGACGAGCCGCTCGACGCGCGTCTCGCCGCGCGTCTCGACGCGGAACGAGGCGGCGGCGCTCGCGCCGATCAGGCCGCGCGTCAGCTCGATCCGCTGGCGGATGCGCGGGTGCAGGTCGGAGTCGTCGAGGAAGACGGTGCTGAAGGCGCCGAGCTCGGCGGCGCCCGCCCAGCCGGCGACCTCGTTGTGGTCGAGCTCGGGCAGCTCGGAGGAGAACGCCGGGATCTTCGCGTTCTCGTTGAGCTGCGTCTTCCAGCGGTAGGCGATCGGGGCCGTGAGACCCGCGCCGGCGATCTGCGGGATCGTGCCGTGCAGCCCGCGCGCGAGCTGCTTGGGCAGGCTGTCCTCCGCACCGTCCGGACCCCACTCGGCGAGCAGCTCCTCGGTGTGGGCGGCGGCGACGTCGATCTCCGAGTGCAGCGACTCGGCGGCGCCGCAGGCGGCCGCGACCTCGAGCGCGATCACGAGCGCGTAGCCGACCGCGGCGCGCGGCTGGAACGCGCCGGGCAGCGGGATCACCGGTACGCCCTCCTCGCGCGCGGCGGCCGCCAGCTTGCCGCCGGTCGTCGCGACGACGCGGCGCGCGCCGAGCGCGCCGGCGCCCTCGAACGCGGCGAGCGTCTCCTCCGTGTTGCCGGAGTAGGAGGCGCACAGGACGGTCGCGTCGGGCGTCGTCCAGGCCGGCACGCCGTAGTCGCGCATCACGATCAGCGGGCGCGAGGCGCGGTCGCCGAGCGCCGCGCGCGCGAGCGCGCCGCCGATCGCCGAGCCGCCCATGCCGGCGACGATCAGGCCGCCGGGCGCGTCGTGCGGCTCGAGCTGCGCCGACTCGACGCGCCACAGCGCGTCGCGCAGGTGCTCGGGCAGGCCGAGGATGTCGTCGATCTGCTTGCTGGCGTCGACCGCGTCGATCGCCTCGCGGGTGAGGGGGGCGTCACTCATCAGCATCAAAACTTGATCGCTCCGTCGGGAAGGGACACGTTCGGCGAGAGGCGCGCGCCCGCCGCGAGCTGGTTGTCGGCGCCGAGCGTGACGCACTCGCCGAGCACGACGCCTTCGCCGAGCCGGCAGTGCGCGCCGACGCGCGCGCCCGGCCCGACGATGCAGTGGGTGAGCTGCGCGTGCGGCCCGATCGTCGCGCCGTCGAGCACGACCGAGCCGTCGACGTGCGCGCCCTCGCCGACCTCGACGCCGCGGCCGAGCACGCTGCGGCCGGTCACGAGCGCGCCGTCGGCGACGCGCGCCCGCGGGCCGACGAGCGCCGGCCCGACGACCCGTCCGGTCAGCTCGGCGCCGTCGGCGACCGCCAGGTGCGCGGCGTCGTAGGCGTCGGTGACGCTGGTCTTCACGGCGCCGTCGAGGATGTCGTACGTCGCCTGGAGGTAGCGGTCGGGCGTGCCGATGTCGAGCCAGTAGCCGGACGCCTCGTAGCCGTAGAGGCCCTCGCCGACGAGCGTCGGGAAGACCTCCCGCTCGATCGAGACGTGCTGGTTCTCCGGCACGCCGGCGAGCACGTCGCGGTGCAGCACGTAGGCGCCGGCGTTGATCAGGTTCGTGTCGATCTGGTCGGAGCTGGGCTTCTCAAGGAACTCGCTCACGCTGAGATCGCCGTTGCGCCGCACGAGCCCGTAGGCGGAGGGATCCTCGACCGGCACGAGCGCGAGCGTCGCGCGAGCGCCCGTGGCCTCGTGCTGGGCGAGCTGCGCGGTCAGGTCGATGTCGGTCAGCACGTCGCCGTTGAGCATCAGGAAGCGCTCGTCGAGCAGCGACTCGGCGAACTTGACCGCGCCGCCGGTGCCGAGCGGTCTCGGCTCTTCGACGTAGCGCAGGCGCACGCCGTACGCCGAGCCGTCGCCGAGCACGTTGTGGACGCCGGAGGCGAGAAAGCCGCACGAAATCACGACGTCGTCGACGCCATGGCCGCGCAGCCATTCGAGCATGAAGGCGATGAACGGCCGGTCCACGAGCGGCACGACCGGCTTCGGGACGGTGGAGGTGAGCGGGCGCAGGCGGGTCCCCTCTCCCCCCGCGAGGATCAGCGCCTGCATCTCAGGCCCCCGCGTCCGCTGCGCGCGACGCGCCGGCCGCGGCGAGCGCGGCCGCGCCGCGGTCGGCGCCGCGCCCGGTGCCCTCGAAGGCGAAGCCGGCCGCGCGCACGGCCTCGGCGTCGAGCGCGTTGCGCCCGTCGATCACGAGCCGCCCGCGCATGCGTCGCGCCGCCGTGTCCCAGTCGAGCGCTCTGAACTCCGGCCACTCGGTCACGAGCACGGCCGCGTCGGCGCCGTCGAGCGCCTCCAGCGCGCTCGGCGCGAAGTGCACGCCCGGCATCAGCCGCTTCGCCTCGTGCTCGGCGATCGGGTCGTAGGCGCGCACGGTCGCGCCGTCGGCCTGGAGGCGCGCCGCGAGCACGAGCGAGGACGCCTCGCGCATGTCGTCGGTGTCCGGCTTGAAGGCGACGCCGAGCAGCGCGACCGTCTTGCCGACGAGCGAGCCGAGGTGCTTCTGGAGCTTCGAGATCACGCGCCGCTTCTGAAGCTCGTTGACCTCGATCACGGCGGTCAGGAGCTGGAAGTGGTAGCCGGAGTTGCCGGCGAGCTGCTTGAGCGCGCTGACATCCTTCGGAAAGCAATTGTGGGAAATCAGGTGTGTTGAAGTCACGAAAGAATGTGCGCCGGGGACCTCGAGCGAGTACACCCATCCGTCGAACGGCTCGCGCCGCACGTCCGTGACCCGCACCCACGCCGGCCCGTCGCCGAAGCGCCGGTAACCGGTCGGCTTGACGCGCTTGCGCTGCCGTGCGATCGAGGCGAGCACGCCGACGCGGTCGCGCCGCGGCACGAGCTCGATCGCGCGCTCGACCTGGTCGGCGCCAACGATCCGCAGCCAGTACGTGTCCTTCGTCGACTTCGCGACGCGCCCGATCCGCTGGCTCGCGACGAAGCCGAGGTCCGCGAGCAGCCGCAGCACTCCGTCGGCCAGCTCGCGCGAGACCGTTCCGAACTCGAGGATCACGCTCGGACCGCCGTTGACGAGCGACCAAGAGCCGTCGCCCTCCCACAGGCCGGCCAGGAGCGCGAGCTTCTGCGCGCGCGGCAGGCCCCACGCGAGATCCGGGAGGCGCTGCTCGTAGCTCGTCCGCCCGAGGCCCAGCACCTTGGTCCACCAGGCGCCGAGCAAGCGTGACTGGACGGTCACCGTGTGTGCCGTCGGCGCGCGGTACGCGCGTGCTCTCACTCCATGCCTCAGCCAGAAGGCCATCACCTCGTCGACGAGGTGCTGCGCGCGCGTCGGGTGGAACGACCACATGATCCGCGCGCCGTTGCGGTCGTCGAACGTCGTGCTCCCTTCCGCCAGGTACAGCCCGACCACCCACCAGAAGCGCTCGTCGCAGACGATCTCGTGCGGCACCTCGGCGCCGTTCTTCGCCGTCTTGAACGCCGCGCCGCGAAGGGAGACGGCACGTGGCCGAACGATCACGTCGCCGTGACCCGCGCCTGCGGCCTCGACGGCCGCCATCGTCGGCAGCAGCGCCGGCGCGTCCTCGCGGTCGTGCGTGCCCTGCGCAAGCGGCAGCCAGTCGTCGATCGTCAGTTCCTCCGCCAGCTTGATCTCGACCTCGTCGTCCGAGCCGTCGCCGACGAACCACGGATGGTCGGGCGTGCAGCGCACGCGGCCGCCCGTCTTGGTGCGGACCTCCAGCACGTCGCCGACGTGGCGCCGGCGCGTCGCCGCCATTACCGGCAGGAACCGCGGCGCGTCGCTGCCGGGCATCCACGACAGCACCTCCAGGTCGTCCGGCCATGCGACGCCGGCGTCATCGGCCTCCGGCTCCTCGACCGCGAGACGAGTCCAAAGCTGCTCGAAGCTCAGCAGCGTCGTGCGCCCGCGGCGGCGGACCAGCACGGTCTCATCGCCGGCGAGGCACGAGCCGCCGTAGCCGATCCCCGGGCGCAGGAAGTGCTCGCCGATGCGGCGGTCGAGGCCCATGCCCTTGGCGACCTCGAGCACGTCGGCGCCGGTCTCCTCGCAGACGTTGGCGATCTCGTTGATGAACGAGATTTTCGTCGCGAGGAACGCGTTGGAGGCCATCTTGATCATCTCGGCGCTCGCGATGTCGGTGCGCACGAGCGGCGCGCCGACCGGCGCGTAGAGGTCGACGACGGCGTCGCCCGCCCAGTCGCCGTCGTCGCCGACGACGACGCGGTCCGGGCGGCGGAAGTCGGCGAGCGCCGTGCCCTCCTTGAGGAACTCCGGGCAGGAGACGTAGCGGAAGCCGTCCTTGCCGCGCGCGGCGAACGCGCGCTTGATCGACGCCCCGGTCCCGACCGGCACGGTCGACTTCATCACGAGCGCGTGGCGATCCGACGGCGGCATCGCGTCCACGACCGCGTGCACCGCCGAGAGGTCCGCGTCGCCCGAGTACGTCGGCGGCGTGCCGACGGCGACGAACAGCAGCCGCGCATGCTCGAGCGCCGGCCCGAGCTCGGTCGAGAAGTGCAGCCGCTCGCGGTTGGCGGCGATCGACTCGGCGAGGCCCGGCTCGTAGATCGGCACCTCGCCGCGTTCGAGGCGGGCGATCTTGTCGGCGTCGATGTCGACGCACCACACCTCGTTGCCCAGCTCGGCGAAGCCGGCGGCGGTCACGAGACCCACGTAGCCGGTGCCGATCACCGCGATCGGTTCGCGCGGGGGAGTCATGCGGCGGCGAAGACTACTAGCGCACGCCCGTCCTCAGCGCGTGCCGAGCCGCGTCAGCGAGCCCGCGAGCGCGAGCATCTGATCGTTCGTGAGCTTCTCCTGGAGCGAGTTCGAGATCCAATACACCGCCTGCGGGGTGTGCCACGCCACGAGCCGCAGGTGCAGGCCGTCGTAGTAGACGTCGAGCGGCTTGCCGTTGACGGTGCGATGGTCGGCCGACGGGTTGCGCAGGATCGGCGGGTCCTGCCATGTCGTGCCCTGGACCCCGTAGTAGTTGCCCGGGTCGCCGTTGAGCCGCACGACGAGGCGGTAGGCGGCGTGCACCGACCCGTCGGGCGCGCGGATGCGGTAGTTGCGCGGGTACGCGCCCGGGATCGGCGACATGTACTCCCCGTTGCCCGCGAGCAGCTTCGGATAGTAGATCGGGAAGCCGAGGCCGCCGCCGACCTGGATCGCGTAGCTCTCGCCGACCGACGCCGCGGCGACGAGCCCGCTCGTGCTCGGCCCGTGCCGACGGCCGCGATGGCCGCCGTGCCCGCCTCTCCCGCCGGCGGCGCCTCCGCCGGAGGCGCCCGGATCCTTCGGCGGCGGTTCGAGGAACTGATGGCGCATCTGCGCGAGCACGTCGGCGCCGGCGATGACGTACGAGGCGCCGCCGGGGATGTTGAGGTAGTCGGGCGGGAACTGGATCTGGCGCACCGGCTTTCCGGCGGAGTAGATCACGAGGTCGGCGAGCTTCAGCAGCGCGTCGACCGAGTGGAGATTCGGGTCGGTCGAGGAGTAGCGCCCGACGATCCGGGTGAGCAGATGCGGGTCGGACACGAACTTGCCGGCGCCGTACTGCGACTTGACGTCGCGCAGGAAGGCCTGCTGGCGCGCGGCGCGCACGAAGTCGGTGTCGGTGTGGCGGTAGCGCACGTAGGCGAGCGCGTCCGAGCCGCACAGCTTCTGATAGCCGGGTCTGATGTGGATCTCGGAGTACTGGTCGCTGCCCGGCGCGTTCGTGTGGTTGTAGTTCTGGTCGACGTCGACGTAGACGCAGCCGATCGCGTCGATCGCGGAGCTGAAGCCGCCGAAGTTGATGTTGATGATGTGGTTGATGCGGACGTTCAGAAGCTGCTCGATCACTCTCGCGGTGAGCGCCTCGCCGCCGTCCGTGTAGGTCTCGTTCAGCTTCGCGCCGCGCCGCCACGCGCCGCCCGGCGTCTGGAAATCGACGCGCAGGTCGCGCGGCATCGACAGCACCGTCGTCGCGTTCGCGTGCGGGTCGAGCCGCACGAGCATCATCGTGTCCGAGCGCGCGTCGCTGGAGGCGTCTCTGAAGCGGTGGTCGGAGCCGATCAGCAGCAGCGTCTGCGGTTCGCCCGCCTGCGCCTCGGTGACGATGCTGCCGAGGCCTCTGATCGTCGTACCGCGGTTGAGGTCGTTGACGAAGCTCTGCACCGTCGTCAGGCCGACCGTCGCGGTCACGCCCGCGCTCAGCAGCACGATCACGACGCCGGCGAGCAGGAAGCGCCACCAGAGGCCGCCGCGGCGCGGGAACGCAGGCGACTGCGGCCCGCCGGGGGCGGATCCCGGGGTGGCGGGCGCATTGCGATTCACGAAAGCCCTCCCTCGATCGCCGTCAGGCCGGCGCCGCCGCTCGCGCGCTCGCGCGCGAGCCAGTCCGGCAGCGCGCGCACAAAGCCGGCGAGCGCCTCGCGGTAGCGGCGCAGCGAGGCGATCGAGACCCACTCCTCCGGGCCGTGGTGGCCGCCGCCGACCGGTCCGAACTCGACCGCCGGTATGCCGGCCTCAAGGAACGAGATCACGTCGGAGGCGCCGTCGCGCCCGACGCTCAGCGCCTCGCCCTCGGTCGTGCGCGCCACCGCGTCGCGCAGCGCGCGCACGTACGGGTTCGTGCGCTCGACGTGCGCCGGCGCGCGCGTCAGCGTCTTCGTCACCGCCACGTCCGGCAGCGCGCGGATCTGCGCGAGGATCGCGCCCGGGTCCTGGCCCGGCAGGTAGCGGATGTCGACGACCATCTCGCAGCGGTCCGGGACCTTGTTGAAGACGTCGCCGCCCTCGATCCGCCCGAGGTTGATCGACGGGCGGTCGAACAGCTCGGAGGACTCGCGCGCGAAGTCCATCGCTTCGATCCGGCGGAAGACGTCGAACGCCTTCAGCACGGCGCTGTCGCCGAGCCATGGCGTCGAGCCGTGCGCGGCGCGGCCGCGCACTTCGATCCGCATCGCCAGCACGCCCTTCGCCTCGATCCCGATGTGCAGGTTCGTCGGCTCGCCCGTGATCGCGAAGTCGGCGCGCATGCCGGCCGCGACGAGCTCGTCGGTCGAGCGCGCGTCGACGTCCTCGGCCTCCTCGTCGGGCACGCAGAGGAAGCGCACGCGCACGCGATCCTGCTCGGCGCAGTCCTTCACCGCGCACATCATCGCGGCGAGGCCGCCCTTCATGTCGTAGGCGCCGCGGCCGATCAGGCGGTCGCCCTCGACGCGCGGCTCGTACTGCTCCTCGTGGCCGGGGACGACGTCGAGGTGGCCGTGCAGCAGCACGGTCGGCGCATCGTCGCCGGGCGCGCCGACGTCGGCGACAAGCACCGGCAGCCCGTTGTGCGCCTGCTCCCTCACGGCGATCTCGCGCGCCTCCAGCCAGCCCTTCACGAACGCTGCCGCCGCCGCCAGCTCCTCCGGACGCGAGGTGTCATAGGAGATCAAGCGCTCGGCGAGCGCGCGTTCGTCGACCACGATCGAGACAGGATACGAGCCGCGCTGGCCGTCACCGCCCAGCGCAGGTCGGCTCAGCCGCCGGCGGCGATCCGCTGGAATGCCTCCCAGCGGCGTCTGTCGCGCGCGGCGAGGCGCTGCTCCTCGGAGCCGTCCTGCGCTCTGGCGTAGGCGTCCTCGGCGGCGCGCAGCTTCTCGCCGATGTCGGTCGGGTCGAGCTGGTCGGGGCGCACGGCGTCCTCGACGAGGATCAGCGCGCGCCCCTCGGCCACCTGGAGGTAGCCCTCGCCCTGCGCGTAGCGCACGATCTCGTTCTCGGACCGGTAGAGCCGCAGCTCCGTCGGGTCGAGCATCGCGAGCAGCGGCGTGTGATTGGCGAGGATGCCGATCGAGCCCGTCGCGGTGCGCGTCGAGACCATCTCGACCTCGTCGTTGAAGACCTCTCCCTCGGGGGTGAGGACCTCGACCGGGAACTTCGTGCGGGCCATCGCGCGCCCCGCCTAGCCCTTCGCCGCCGCGACGACGTCGTCGATCGTGCCCTTCAGCAGGAACACGCGCTCGGGCAGCTCGTCGTGCTTGCCCTCGATGATCTCCTTGAAGCCGCGGATCGTCTCGGCGATCGGGACGTAGGCGCCCGGCGTGCCGGTGAACTGCTCGGCGACGTGGAACGGCTGCGAGAGGAAGCGCTCGACCTTGCGCGCGCGCTGCACGACGAGCTTGTCCTCGTCGGAGAGCTCGTCGATGCCGAGGATCGCGATGATGTCCTGGAGCTCCTTGTAGCGCTGGAGTGTCCGCTTGACCGCGTTCGCGACCTCGTAGTGCTCCTCGCCGAGGATGTCGGGCTTCAAGATCGTCGAAGTCGAGTCGAGCGGGTCGACGGCCGGGTAGATGCCCTTCTCCGAGATCGAGCGCGACAGCACGGTCGTCGCGTTGAGGTGGGCGAACACCGACGCCGGCGCGGGGTCGGTGAGGTCGTCGGCGGGCACGTAGATCGCCTGCACCGAGGTGACCGAGCCCTGGCGCGTCGAGGTGATGCGCTCCTGGAGCTGGCCCATCTCCGACTCGAGCGTCGGCTGGTAGCCGACCTGCGAGGGCATGCGGCCGAGCAGCGCGGAGACCTCGGAGCCGGCCTGCACGAAGCGGAAGATGTTGTCGATGAACAGCAGCACGTCCTGGCCCTGCTCGCGGAAGTACTCCGCCATCGTCAGGCCCGAGAGCGCGACGCGCATGCGCGCGCCCGGAGGCTCGTTCATCTGGCCGAAGACGAGCATCGTCTTGTCGATGACGCCCGACTCCTTCATCTCCAGCCACAGGTCGTTGCCCTCGCGCGAGCGCTCGCCGACGCCGCAGAAGGCGGACAGGCCGCCGTGCTCCTTGGCGAGGTTGTGGATCAGCTCCTGGATGAGGACCGTCTTGCCGACGCCGGCGCCGCCGAACAGGCCGACCTTGCCGCCCTTCGCGTAGGGCGCGAGCAGGTCGATCACCTTGATGCCGGTCTCGAACATCTCGGTCGTCGGGGTGAGGTTCTCGACGGTGGGCGCCGGGCGGTGGATCGGCCAGCGCTCCTCCGCCTCGACCGGGTCGCCGAGGTCGATCGGCTCGCCGAGCAGGTTGAAGATGCGGCCGAGCGTCGCGCGGCCGACCGGCACGCTGATCGGGCCGCCGGTGTCGAGCACCTCCGTGCCGCGGGCGAGGCCGTCGGTCGCGTCCATCGCGACCGCGCGCACGCGGTCGTCGCCGAGGTGCTGCTGGACCTCGCAGACGAGGATTCCGTCCTCGCCGCGGTCGATCGTGACGGCGGAGTTGATCGCGGGCAGCTCGTCGGGGAAGACGGCCTCGATCACGACGCCCTGGATCTCCTCGATGCGCCCGACGTTCTTCGTTGTCGGTGCTGTGGCTGACATAGGTTCTAGTTCTCCTCGGGAAGTCCAGTCGTCGTTACGCGAGCGCCTCGGCGCCGCCGACGACCTCCATGATCTCCTGCGTGATCTCCGCCTGACGGGCGCGGTTCATCTGCAACGTGAGGTCGCCGATGATGTCGCCGGCGTTGTCGGACGCGCTGCGCATCGCGGTCATGCGCGCGCCCAGCTCCGACGCGGTGCTCTCCAGCAGCGCCCGGTAGATCGAGATCTCGACGTAGTCGGGCACGAGCCGCCGCAGGATCTCCTCCGGCTCGGGCTCGTACTCGACCAGCGCGTGATGACCGCTCGGTCTGTCCGCCTCCTCCGGCGTCTCCGCCTCGAGGATCGTCGCCTGCTGGAGCGGCAGCAGCGTCTCGCGCCGCACCTCCTGCGAGATCGGCGAGATGTAGCCGTTGTAGAGGATCTCGACGCGGTCGACCTTGCCGTCGACGTAGGCGGCCGTCAGGCACGAGGCGATGTCGCGCGCGTTCGCGTACGACGGGCGCTCGGTGAAGCCGGTGAAGCCCTGCTCCGGTTCCGTGCCGCGGAACGTCAGCGACGAGACGCCGCGGCGGCCGGTCGCGTAGTAGACGATCTGCTTGCCCTCGGCCTGGTAGTCGGCCGCGGTGCGCACGCCGGCGCGGATGATCTGCGAGTTGAACGCGCCGGCGAGGCCGCGGTCGGCGGTCACGAGCAGCAGCGCGACGCGCTCCTCGCGCTCGTGCTCGTCGAGGATCGGCAGCGCCGGCACGTTGCCGGCCGCCTCGGCCGCCTGGCGCGTCATCCGCCGGATCGCGCCGGCGTAGGGGCGCAGCGCGGCGATGCGCTGCTCGGCGCGGCGCAGACGCGCGGCGGCGACCATCTCCATCGCGCGCGTGATCTTCTGGATGTTCTTGACCGACGCGATGCGGTTCTTGACGTCTCGCTGGGCCATGGGGAGCTAAACCGCCGCGGCCTCCGGCTCGCGCTCGTCGTCGGCGGCCTCGGCCGCCGGCTCGGCGTGCGTCGGGCGCACCTCGGGGGCGGCCTCGTCGGTCAGCGGCTGGCCCTCCTCGTCGAGGTCATAGCCGAAGTCCTCCGCGAAGCGCTTGACGAGTGCGTCGACCGCCGCCTGCGTCTCGTCCGACCAGTCGCCGCCGGCGATCTTGCCGCGCACCTCGCCGCCCTCGGCGTGCGCGCGGCGCGTGAGGCCGTCGAGGAAGCGCTCGACCTTGTCGGCGTCGATGCGGTCGAGGTAGCCGTTCGTGGCGGCGTAGATCTGGATCACCTGGTCCTGCACCGGCAGCGGCTGGCGCTCGCCCTGGTTGAGCGTCTTCACCAGGCGCTCGCCGCGCGCGAGCGTGCGCTGCGTGTCGGCGTCGAGGTCGGAGCCGAACTGCGCGAACGCCTCCAGCTCGCGGTACTGCGAGAGCTCGATCTTGATCTTGCCGGCGACCTTCTTCATCGGCGAAATCTGCGCGTTGCCGCCCACGCGCGAGACCGAGATGCCGACGTTGATCGCCGGTCGCACGCCCGAGTAGAACAGTCTCGGCTCAAGGAAAATCTGCCCGTCGGTGATCGAGATGACGTTCGTCGGGATGTAGGCGGAGACGTCGCCCGCCTGGGTCTCGATGATCGGCAGCGCGGTCATCGAACCGCCGCCGAGGTCGTCGTTGAGCTTGACGGCGCGCTCGAGCAGGCGGGAGTGCAGGTAGAAGACGTCGCCGGGGTACGCCTCGCGGCCCGGCGGGCGGCGCAGCAGCAGCGACATCTGGCGGTACGCGTACGCGTGCTTCGTCAAGTCGTCATAGACGCAGAGAGCATGTCTTCCGGCGTACAGGAAGTGCTCCGCCATCGCGGCGCCCGCATACGGCGCCATGAACTTGATCGGCGCGGCCTCGTCGGCAGGCGCGGCGACGATGATCGTGTTGTCGAGCGCGCCGTTCTCGGCGAGCGTCTCGGCGAGCTGCACGACGGTCGCCATGCGCTGACCGATCGCGACGTACACCGAGATGACGCCGCTGTCCTTGTTGTTGATGATCGTGTCGAGCGCGATCGCCGTCTTGCCCGTCTGGCGGTCGCCGATGATCAGCTCGCGCTGGCCGCGGCCGATCGGGATCATCGCGTCGATCGCCTTGATGCCGGTCTGGAGCGGCTCCACGACCGGCTGGCGCTGGACGACGCCGGGCGCCTTGAACTCGGCCGGGCGCGTCTCGGTGGTCGCGATGTCGCCCTTGCCGTCGAGCGGGTTGCCGAGCGGGTCGACGATGCGGCCGAGCAGCGCCTCGCCGACGGGGATCTCAAGCAGGCGGCCGGTGCGCTTGACCGTGTCGCCCTCGACGATCTTCTGCCACTCGCCGAACAGCACGACGCCGACGTTGTCGGACTCGAGGTTGAGCGCCAGGCCGGTGACGTCGTGCGGCAGCTCAAGCATCTCGAACGACATGCAGTTCTCGAGCCCGTGGATGCGGGCGATGCCGTCGGCCACCGACAGCACGGTGCCGACCTCGGTCAGGTCCGCCCCGCCGGTGTCGAGGCCCTCGATGCGCGACTTGAGGATTGAGGTGATCTCGTCGGGCTTGATCTGCATGACAGGTTCAGTGGCTCCTTGACGGGTAGGCGCAGTGGCGGCTACGCCTGCGCGACGTGCTTGCGAAGTTGGTCGAGGCGGTGCTTGATCGAGGCGTCGAGGATCGAGTTGCCGACGCGCAGCACGATCCCGCCGAGGATCGAGGGATCGACTCTGCTCGTCAGCTCGACGCGCTGACCGGTCTGCTCCCCGATCCGCTCGCCGATCGACTTCACCGTCGCCTCGTCGAGGCCGACCGCGCTCGTCACCTCGACGGGCAGCAGCCGGTTCTCCTCGTCCCACAGCCGCCCGTACTCGTCGCGGATGCGGAAGATCACCGGCATGCGGTGGCGCTCCAGCAGCGTCTCGAGGAAGTTGACGATCGCCGGGTCGGCGTCCACGAGCGCCTTGTGCAGCCCGTCCTTCTTCTCCTGCGTCGAGAAGTACGGCGAGAAGAAGAACACGCGCAGGTCGCCGTTCTCGTTCAGCGCCGCGGCGAACTGACCGAGCTGCTCGCGCACGACGTCGAGCTTGCCCTGCTCCCTGGCGACCTCGAAGAGGGCGCGCGCGTAGACCCGGGCGATCTCCTCCATCGTCTCCTACCCCTGGTTCCGCTCGCCGGAGAGGGCACTGAAGTCCAGCTCGGACAGCGCGTCGTCGACGAGGCGACGCTGGTCGGACTCGTCGAGCGTCTTGCGCGTGACGCGCTCGGTCGCCAGCACCGTGAGGTCGGCGACCTCGCGGCGGATGTCCTGGATCGCGGCGCGCTTGGCGGCGTCGATCTCCCGCAGGGTCTGCTCGTGCAGCTCCTCGCGCTGCGTCTTCGCGGCTGTGAGCGACTCCTCCTTGGCGACCTCGCCGGCGCGCTCGGCTCTGGCGACGATCTCGTCGGCCTGGGCGCGCGCGTCGGTCAGCCGCTGGCGGTACTCGGCCAGCAGCGTGTCGGCCTCCGCGCGCGTGCGCTCGGCGGCGTCGATCGACTCCTCGATCGCGCGCTGGCGGCGGTCGAGCGCGTCCGAGATCGCGGGGAACGCGTACTTGCGCAGGATGAAAAGCGTCACGAAGAACGCGAGCAGCAACCAGATCATCAGGCCCACGGAGGGCGAGACGAGGAAGTTGCCGCTGTCCGACGCTGCGATGACGGGGGTCATGACGATTACGAGAGGAAGAACGCGATCAGGCCGAAGATGAAGGCGTAGAAGACGATCGCCTCGGTCAGCGCGAAGCCGAGCCACTGGATGCTCGTGATCTCGTCGCGCATCTCGGGCTGGCGCGTCACCGACTCGATCACCTTGCCGAAGATGTAGCCGACGCCGACGCCCGGGCCGACGGTGCCGAGACCGGCGCCGACGCCGAGCGCGATCGCCTTGCCGGCCTTGCGGCCGATCGCCTCGTTCTCGGCGACCGAGGCGGCCAGCGTGTTGATGACGGAGAGGTCCACAGCAGACTCCTGTGTCGTTAGTGAGACTCGGCGACCGCGCCGCCGAGGTAGATGGCAGTGAGCGTGGCGAAGATGAACGCCTGGAGCGTGGCGACCAGGCCCACCTCGAAGAGGAAGAAGGCGACCGCCATCGTGCCGGTCAGCAGCCCGAGGACCACCGAGCCGACGACGGCGAGGTTCAGCAGCACGACGAGCCCGCCGCCCATGAAGAGGATCAGCAGGTGGCCGGCGAGGATGTTGGCGAACAGACGGACGGAGAGCGAGACGAGCCGGACGAAGTGGGAGATCACCTCGATCAGGAAGATCGGGATGCGCGCGGCGCCCTCGACGCCCCCGGGGATCCAGCTCTTGAGGTAGCCGACCACGCCCTTGGCACGGACGCCCTCGACGTGGTAGCTGATCCACACGACGAGCGTCATCGCGAGCGGGATCGAGAGGTTCGCCGTCGCCGCGTAGAGCGCGAGCGACGGGATGTGCGCGCCGAAGATGTTGACCTTGTGCTCGGTGTTCGTCGGCAGCGGCAGGTAGCCGAGCATGTTCGAGAACCAGATGAAGAGGAAGATCGTCCCGACGAACGGGAACCACTTCCGCGCCATCGCGTCGCTCATGTTCCCGTGCGTGATGTTGTCGCGCATGAGCGTGAAGGCGCTCTCGACCGCGGTCTGGACGCGGTTCGGGCGCGCCTGCATCCGTCTCGCGATCCACACCATCGTGCCGCTCGTCAGGACGCAGGCGACGATCAGGTAGAAGACGGCCTTGTTGATCGAGAGGTCGAGCCCGCCGACGTGGATCGGGATCCACGGGTCGAGCTTGAACTCGTTCTGCGGTCTGAAGTTCTCGTTGACCTGGATCGCCGAGGCGCCCGCGGGCGCGATCAGCGGCAGAGCGAGCGGGACGAGCGCCGCAAGCAGGCGGGACGGCGACCTCATGGACGCGGGTTCTCCTTCTCGAACGGGCGCAGGATCATCTGCATGGTGAAGTAGACGGTGAAGAGGGCGATGAACAGGACGGCCGCGGACAGGCCGACGTCGGAGCCCGCGGCGGCTCCGACGGCGAAGATCGTAAGGGCTACGACCCATCCGCGTCCGATCATCGACCCGGCCATCAGCCCCACGGTCGTGCGCACGTCGTGGCTGGCGGCCGCGCGGCGCGTCGTCCAGTCGCCGACCGCGCGCTGCGCGGCGTAGACCCCGGCCCCGGCGATCCAGCCGCCGAGCGGCAGGCCCGCGACCAGGAAGATCGGCAGCGCCAGCACGGCCAGCGCGAGGTCGAGGTAGCGCAGGACTACCATCGGGTCAGCGGACCTCAGTGCGTGCGACGTGGTCATCGGGCTGCTGCTCGGACTGGTTCGGGGGATACATGGAAGGCGTTGCCGCCGGATGCAAAAAGCCCGCACCGGGCGGCGCGGGACTGCCGCGAACCTGAAGATGTCCTCCATGAGTTCGCGGGCGGCCGGAGTGTACAGAATCCCGCGGGCTTGTAACAACATTGTGACAGTCGCCACGCGTCCGGGGCAGCGCGCTGTCCGGTCGCCGACCGCGACCGCCCCCGGCTACGGCCGCTCGCGCTGGGGCTCGAGCGCCGGGAACTCGCCCGTCTCCAGCTCGCGCTCGACCCGCTCGACGATCTCGTGCTCGGTCGTGTCGGGGTCGGCGTGGCGCAACTGCCAGGCGCGCAGCCGCTTGAGCTTGAGGATCTCCAGCACGACGACCAGGTAGACGCTCGCCGCTAGCACGACCAGCGCGAGCGCGGCCATCACGAGCGACCAGCCGAGGCGGTAGTGACCGTGGTGGTCCGAGTACGGAACGAAGCGCATCGCGACCGCGAGGCCGGCGAGCAGGACCGTCCACGCGTACAGGTAGAGGACCGTGCGCCGCTGGCTGAAGCCGATCCGCGCCATGCGGTGATGGAAGTGCTGCGCGTCCGCCGACCATGGGGCGCGTCTGTACTTCAGCCGCCGCGCGACGACGAAGCTCGTGTCGAGGAAGGGGACCGCCAGGATCGCCAACGGCCCGACCAGGGCGATCAACGCGTTCGTCTTCAGCGTGCCCTGGATCGCCGCGCAGCCGAGCAGGTAACCGAGCAGCAGCGCGCCGCAGTCCCCCATGAAGACGGAGGCCGGGTGGAAGTTGTGGATCAGGAAGCCGAGCGCCGCGCCGGCGACGATCGCCGCCAGCACCCCGGCCGCCTCGCGCCCGAGGTCGAACGCGATGATCGCGAACGCGACCGCGCTGATCGCGCACACGCCGGCGGCGAGGCCGTCGACGCCGTCGGAGAAGTTCACGACGTTCATCAGCCCGACGAGCCCCACGACGGTGAGCACCGAGCCCCACCCCGCGCCGAAGCTGAGCGCGCCGAGGAACGGCAGCGTGACGTGCTCGACGCGCACGCCGGCGGCCACCGGGATCACCGCGGCCGCGACCTGCCCGACGAGCTTGACCGCCGGCGACAGCTCGCGCACGTCGTCGACGGCGCCGACGGCCACGATCAGCACGGCGCCGAGCAGAATGCCGGTCGTCTCGCGGTCGGCCGGCAGCCAGATCAGCGCGGCGAGCAGCACCGCCGCGAGGATCGCGAGGCCGCCGAGCAACGGCGTGCGCCGCGCCGCGAGCCCGCGCTCGCGCGGCTCGTCGACCGCTCCGACGCGCACCGCGACCCGCGCGACGAGCGGGGTCAGCAGCGCGGCGACCGCGAACGCCGCCAGGAAGCCCCAGAGCGCGTCGATCTCGCTCACCTGCGAATCGTGACACGCGCCGCGGCGCGGCTCCCGGCTACGCGACGGCGGCGCTCAACTCCGGGTACAGCGGGTAGCGCTCGGCGATCGCGCGCACGCGCTCGGTCAGCTCGGCGCGGCGCTCGTCGAAGCCGGGTCCGAGCGCGGCGGCGATGACGCGGCCGATCTCGGTGAAGTCCTCGACCTGCACGCCGCGGGTCGCGAGCGCCGGGGTCCCGATCCGCAGGCCGCTGGAGACCATCGGCGGGCGCGGGTCGAACGGGACCGCGTTGCGGTTGACGGTGATGCCGATCTCATGCAGGCGGTCCTCTCCCTGCTGGCCGTCCAGCTCCGACTCGCGCAGGTCGACGAGGATCAGGTGCACGTCGGTGCCGCCGGTGAGCACGCTCACGCCGTGACCGGCCTGGAGCACCTCGGTCGCGAGCGCCCGCGCGCCGTCGAGCGTGCGCTGCTGGCGCTCCTTGAAGGCGTCGCTCATCGCGATCTTGAACGCGACCGCCTTGCCGGCGATCACGTGCTCGAGCGGGCCGCCCTGCTGCCCGGGGAAGATCGCCGAGTCGATCTTTCTCTGGTGCTCGGCTCTGCACAGGATCACGCCGCCGCGCCCGCCGCCGATCGTCTTGTGCGTCGTACTCGTGACCACGTCGGCGTGCGGCACGGGCGACGGGTGCAGCCCGGCGGCGACGAGCCCGGCGAAGTGCGCCATGTCGACCATCAGCAGCGCGCCGACCTCGTCGGCGATCTCGCGGAAGCGGGCGAAGTCGAGCTGGCGGGGATAGGCGGACCAGCCGGCGAGCAGCATCCTGGGCTTGCGCTCGCGCGCGATCCGCGCGACCGCGTCCATGTCGATCAGGCTCGTCTCGCGCTCGACCTGGTAGGGCGCGATGTCGTAGAGACGGCCCGAGACGTTGATTCTCATGCCGTGCGTGAGGTGGCCGCCGTGCGCCAGCTCGAGGCCCATGATCGTGTCGCCCGGCTGGAGCAGCGCGTGGTAGACGGCCGTGTTGGCCTGCGCGCCGGAGTGCGGCTGCACGTTCGCGTGCTCAGCGCCGAACAGCTCCTTGGCGCGGTCGATCGCGAGCTGCTCGGCGATGTCGACGAACTCGCAGCCGCCGTAGTAGCGGCGGCCCGGGTAGCCCTCCGCGTACTTGTTCGTCAGCACGCTGCCCTGGCACTCCAGCACCGCCTGCGGGACGAAGTTCTCGGAGGCGATCATCTCCAGCGTGCGCTGCTGGCGCTCGAGCTCCTTCGCCAGCACGTCGGCGATCTCCGGATCGACGTCGGCGAGCGGGCGGGTGAACCAGTCGGGCGGCAGGTCGGTCATACGGGCGTCTCCGTCGCGCCGGCGGCGCTCTCGATTGCGGTGATCTGGTCGACGCGGCGCGCGTGGCGGCCGCCGTCGAAGTCGGTCGCGAGGAAGGCCGCGACGATCGCCTCGGCCGCGGCGGGGAGAAGGCGCGCGCCGGCGAGGGTGACGACGTTGGCGTCGTTGTGGCGACGGGCCAGCTCGGCTTCGGCGGCGTCGTGCGCGTTGACGGCGCGGATCCCCGGGACCTTGTTCGCGGCGATCGCGACCCCGTTGCCGGAACCGCACACGAGCACGCCGCGGTCGGCGTCGCCGTTGGCGACCGCGCGGGCGGCCGGCTCGGCGTAGCGCGGGTAGTCGACCGATTCGGCGTCGTCGGTGCCGAAGTCGAGCACGTCGTGGCCGGCGGCGGCGAGCGAGGCCGCGAGCTGGTCCTTCAGCTCGAAGCCGGCGTGGTCGGAGGCGAGCGCGATCCTCATCGGCGGCCGACGATACCAAGGGCTCTGGCGACCTCCGCGGCCGGCAGCGCCCCCTCGCGCACGATCCGCCACTCGCCGGTGTCCTCGTAGGACTGGAGGTCGATCACGGTCGAGGGCGTGCCGGGGAGCGGGCCGGCGTCGAGGACGAGGTCGGCCCGCCGGCGGATGTCCTCGGGCACCTCGCTCACCGCTCTGGCGTCGGGTCCGCCCGCCGCGTTCGCGCTGGATTGGAGGACGGCCGCGCGCACGGCTGCGAGCGCCGCCGCGCCCGCTCCCAACGCCGGCACCCGCACGCCGAGGGTCCGCACCTCGCCGGAGGGACCGGCTGCAAGGGAGAAGCGATCGGCGGGGTTGGGCAACAGCAGGGTCACGGGTCCCGGCGTGAGCCCTTCGACAGCCGTGCGGGTTCGCGGTGACAGGTCCGTGAGCGCTTCGAGCGCGCGCTCGCGGTCGAACCACATCACCGCCGCGGGCTTGTCGGGGGGGCGGCCCTTCAGCTCGTAGAGCTTGGCGACCGCATCGGGGTTCGTCGGATCGCATGCCAGTCCGTAGACCGTGTCGGCCGGGAAGACCGCCGCTCCCCCGCCCTCGATGCAGGCGGCGAACCGCTCGGCGTCCGCGTGCGTGAGGACGGGGCTCATGCCGGCCGCCGCCCCACCACCACGCGCTCGATCCCCGCGAGGTCGCGGTGGACGTCGATCGACGCCGCGCCCGCGTCGCGCAGCATCCCGCCGACCGTCTCCGCCATCCCCATCCCGACCTCGATCGCGACGAGCGGCGCGCGTCCGACCGCCGCCGGCACGAGTCGCCGCACGACCTCGAAGCCGTCGAAGCCGCCGAAGACGGCGACGTCGGGCTCCGCTATGACCTCCGGCTCCAGCGTCGCCAGGTCCTTCTTGGCGACGTAGGGCGGATTCGACAGGACCGCGTCCAGTTCCCCGTCGACGCCGTCGAGCAGGTCGCCCTGGACGAAGCGCACGTCGAGCCCGAGCGCGCGCGCGTTCGCGCGCGCGACCGCGAGCGCGTCCTCGCTGACGTCGCTGCCGAGCACCTCCAGGTCCGGGCGCTCGTGCTTGAGCGCGAGCGCGATCGCGCCGCTGCCGGTGCCGACGTCGACGACGCGGGCGCCGCGCGGCAGCTCGAGCGCCGCCTCGACGACCCCTTCGCTCTCCGGCCGCGGCACGAGCACGCGCTCGTCGACCGTCAGCTCGATGTAGCGGAACGCGCGCCTCCTCAGCACGTAGGCGACCGGCTCGCGCGCGCGGCGGCGGCGCAGCAGCTCGGCGAAGCGGTCGGACTCGGCGCGCGTCAGCTCGCGCTCGGGCGCGAGGTGCAACTGCGTGCGCGTCGCGCCGATCGCGTCGGCGAGCAGCAGCTCGGCGTCGAGCCGCGGCGTCTCGCAGCCGGCGTCGCGCAGCTCGGCGGTCGCGATCGCGAGCGCCATCCGCACCGCCGGCCCCTCGGCGAATTCCACCCCCTGCGCCCCCATGAGCTCACGCGACCGCCTGGGCCTCCAGCCGGCGGCGCTTCTCGTCGTCCTGCAGGGCCGCCGTCAGCTCGTCCAGCTCGCCGCCGAGCACGGCGTCGATGTTGTGGACCGTGAGCTTGATGCGGTGGTCCGTCACGCGGCCCTGCGGGAAGTTGTACGTGCGGATCTTCTCGGCGCGTTCGCCGGAGCCGACCTGGGCGAGGCGGTCCGCCGCCAGCGCGGCCTGCTGCTCGGCCAGCGCCCTCTCGTAGAGGCGCGCGCGCAGCACGCGCATCGCCTTCTCGCGGTTCTGAAGCTGCGACTTCTCGTCCTGCATCGAGACCACGATCCCGCTCGGCCTGTGCGTGATGCGGACCGCCGAGTCGGTCGTGTTGACCGACTGGCCGCCCGGGCCACTGCTCCTGTAGACGTCGATCTGGAGGTCGGACTCGTTGACCTCGACGTCGACGTCTTCGGCCTCCGGCAGCACCGCGACGGTCGCGGTGCTGGTGTGGATGCGGCCCTGCGTCTCCGTCTCCGGCACGCGCTGGACGCGGTGCGTGCCGCCCTCGTACTTGAAGACGGAGTAGGCGCCGGCGCCCTTGATCGCGAACGCGTACTGGCCCTCGCCCTCGGAGAGCGCCTCGGTCTGAAAGCCCTTGCGCTCGGCGTAGCGGTTGAACATGCGGTAGAGGTCGCCGGCGAACAGGCCGGCCTCGTCGCCGCCTGCGCCGGCCCGGATCTCGACGATCACGTTCTTCTCGTCGTTGGGGTCGGGCTCGACCATCGCGAGGCGGATCTCCTCGTCGAGCGCCTCGATCCGCTCGCGGGCGCTCTGCGCCAGCTCGCGCAGCTCCGGGTCGTCCCCGTCCTCGGCGAGCAGCTCGCGCGCGCCGGCCTCGTCGTCGACCGCGCGACGCCACTCCTGCGCGAGCCTCGCGGCGTCCTCCAGGCTCGCGTACTCGCGCCCGACCGCGGCGTAGCGCTCACGGTCCCCGATCACCTCGGGGTCAGCCATCTGGCGCTCCAGCTCCGCGAAGCGAGCTTCGATCTGTTCGACGAGCTGCTCGATCATGGTCAGAGTCCGAGTCTACGCAGGGTTTCGATGACCGCGTCGGGTCCCTGCGTCACCTGGCGATATGTGAAGCGGACGATGCGCCAGCCTGCGGCCGTGAGGATGGCGTCGCGCTCGCGGTCACGCTCGAAGGCGCGGCGGGTGCCGTGGTCCTGCCAGCCGTCCAGCTCGACGGCGATCCGCTGGGAGTGCCAGACGGCGTCGACCTGGATGGCTTCGATCGTGGCGTTGGTGGCGGGGATCGGCAGGCCGCGGTCGCGCAACAGCGGCAGAAAGGCATCTTCGAGGGGAGAGCGTGTGAAGGTGGCCTCCAACGCGCGCCGCTCCGCCAACGCCTCGTTGAGGGCTCGGTGGCCCGGGCCGCGGCGGCCTCTCGTGCGTGCCAGCGCGGCTTCGACCTGGGTGAGGTCGAATGCGCTGCGCCGCTCGGCCTCCTTGATCGCCTTCGTGAGGTGGTCGTGCGGGACCGTGCCGGCGAGGTCCACGAGCGTGCGGGCGACCGTGGTGACGGGAATGCCTCGGACGGTGGTGATGTCCTGGGCATCGAGGGTGCGCGTGCGGTGGATGGCGATCTTCGCCGACGCTCGCGGGTGTCCGGCGGTCGAGACATCAATGCGTGCGTGGTTGGCGGCGCGCAGGTCGTGCAGCCCCGCCGCGTCCCGGTGGCTCAGCGCCGCCCCAGGCCCGACCGCCAGCACCGCCGCGAGCCAGTAGCCCTCCCGCCGGAGTCTGGCGTGGCCGACGGCGTAGACGCCGGGGTGGAGGGCGAGCAGGTGTCCGCTGCGTACGCGGTCGCGAATCGCGGTTGGCGAGAGTCCCGCAGCGAGGAGCTGACGCCTGGCTACCACCCCCCACTGTCTCGCCGCCAACCTGCCGATCGCTCGATGTGTGTCCGTTTGGGGGTCCATACGACCCCCAGAGGGACACACGTCTCGTCATTCGCCCCGGGGGTGTGGCGGGGCGGCGGGTTAGGCGACGACCTCGACGCCGATGAGGCTCTTGGCGTCGGTGGTGAGGAGGTCGGGCTCGGCGTCCAGGACGGCCTCGAGGGCGGCGATGGCGACGGCGAGCTGGGAGTGGTCGGGTTCGCGGGTGGTCAGGTACTGCAACTGGATCCCGGGCCACATGATCGCCCGGACCCAGCGGCGGTGGCGCTGTCTGCCGCTCAGCTTGATCAGCTCGAACGAGATGCCGGCGATCAGGGGGACGCCGAGGACGCGGGTCAGCAGGAGCCAGTACCAGGCGGGCAGGCCGATCGGGGCGAAGACGAAGATCGCGACGACCATCACGAGCAGCAGGAAGGTCGTCCCGCAGCGCGGGTGGAGGCGCGAGAAGCGCTCGGCGTTGGCGGGCGTGAGCGGGAGACCGGCCTCGAAGCAGGAGATCGTCTTGTGCTCGGCGCCGTGGTACTCGAACACGCGCCGGAGGTCGCGCAGGCGGCTGAGCGCCAGCAGGTAGCCGAGGAAGATCGCCGTGCGGATCAGGCCCTCGATCAGCCAGAACAGGAACGAGGAGCCGAGCTGGTCCTTGATCAGCGACGCCACGCCGACCGGGATCAGGAAGAAGAGGCCGACCGCGAGCAGCACCGACAGCACGATCGTCCCGGCCCACATGCCGCTCGATATCTGCTGCTCTTCCTCCGGAAGCTGGGCGTTGGCGGAGATGCCGAGCGCGTCGAAGCCGACCTTCAGCGACTCGCCGAGCGCGACGACGCCGCGTATCACTGGCAGCCGCAGCGCCCGGTGGCGTCTCAGCCACGAGTCGAGCGGCCTGGTGACGACCGCGATCTCGCCCTCGGCCGCCTCCTCGGGATCGAGCCCGTCCGCGTGCGTCGCGAGCTGCTCCTCCGAGGGCTTGCGGACGGCGACCGACCACGTCCTGATGCCGCGCATCATCACGCCCTCGAGGACGGCCTGGCCGCCGACCGGGGCGTCCCGGGCGGCGCGCATCGGGGCGGCCGCGGCGGGCGCGGCCTGGGCTGGCTTGTCGGCGACGCTCATGACCGCTTCCCCCGAAGGCGGTGCGTCAGACCGCTACGCCCCGGCGCCGGCCCGGCGCTTCGCCGCGCGGCGCTGGAAGCGTTCGACGCGACCGCCGGTGTCGACGAGCTTCTGACGGCCCGTGTAGAAGGGGTGGCAGTTCGAGCAGATCTCGACGTGGATCTCTCTGTCGACGGAGCGAGTCGTGAACTCGTTGCCGCAGGTGCAGCGGACGTGCGCGTCGCGGTACTTGGGATGGATTTCGGTCTTCATCGTCGGTCCAGTGTAGCGACGCGCCGCCGCCCCCGGACTGACCGCCCTACGGCGCCGGACAGGTGGCGGCGACCTCGTTGTTGGACTCGTCCGCCTCTTCGAGCGCGTTTGCGGGATCGACGACGAACGACGCCGGCGCCGCGCCGGCCGCGCACCCCGGTCCGGTGAACGAGACGACCGTGCTGTCCCCCGGCTGGAGGCGCGGGACCGCGCGACGGCGGGCGTTCGGCGTCGCGTCGCCGGGCAGCGTCGCCGCGACGACGCTGCGCGGCGTCGGCGAGCGGCCGGCGTTGCGGACGGTGACGTCGTAGCGGACGAGCGCGCCGCCGCGCGGCGAGGGCGCGGCCTGGACGTCGCCGAGCACGAGGTCCGGACGCAGGTCGGGCTCGCGGCAGGCGGCCGTCGTCACCGCCGTCTGGCGGACCACCGCGCCGGCGGCGTCGGACCAGCGGAACGACACGCGGAAGCGGTACGACGCCGGCACCGCGAGGCGCCCGACCGACTGGCGGTACTTGAAGACGTCAGCGGGCCTGCTGCCGAGCTGCGGGTCGCTCGGGGAGATCCACGCGCCGAGGCCCGGCACGTCGCCGCGCTGCGTCCAGCGGGCGCCCGGGAGGCGCTGCCACAGGTCCAGCCTCACCGCCAGTCTTCTGCCGGTCGCGACCGGCCGCATCCACGTGCCGACGACGGCGACGCGCGCGGCGAGCAGCGGCGAGCGGTGGCAGGAGACGAGACGCGCGCCGGCGGGAGCGCCGGACGCAGCGCTCGCGCCGCGCTCGGATGCGGCAGCGAGCGCCGGCGGCGCGAGGAGCGCGGCGGCGATCAGAGCGGTGGCGAGACGAGCGACCATCGTGTCGCATTAACCGCCGCACAGCGGGGAAGTTGCGTGCGGCAGACCGGAGTCGGCCGCACACGCGCGCTTCAGGTGATCTGGTAGAGCGGCCCGTCGCCGCCCTCGGGCGTCGTCAGGCGGCCGCCCTTCGCCGTGATCGCGCCGCACTGCACGCAGTTCGTGTAGTTGACGATCACGTCGACCGGACCGTGCTCCGGCGCGTCCTCGGGGATCTCGTAGACCCCGGCGGGGCACATCCACTTCCACGTCTCCGCGATCTCGCGCGGGACGTGCTTCTGCACGCGGATGTGGTTCGGCGCGTCGTCGCGCGTGGCGTTGCCGGTGATGAAGACCGAGGAGAGCTTGTCGAACGTGTATCTGCCGTCCGGTCTCGGATAGCGCTTGTACGTGTTGCCGACGAACATCGGCTTCTCGTCGTTGCGGTGCCACGCGAGCCGCCCCGGCGGCAGCTTGCCTCTCGACGCGATCGCGAGGTTGACGATCGGCCCGCCGCGCAGGAAGCCCTTCTGGAACGGCTGGCGCAGGTTGCGCACCTGGTAGAGCTCTCTGCCGGTGAGCGAGTCCTCGATCATGTACTCGTAGGACTCGAACGACGTCTCGCCGTTCTTCAGCCCTCTGTAGATCGCCTCGGCGGCGAGCTTGCCCGAGTTGATGCAGTGGTGGACGCCCTTCAGCGCCGCCGTGTCGACCATGCCGCCGGCGTCGCCGACGATCACCGCGCCCGGCATCGACAGCTTCGGCATCGACCAGTAGCCGCCGC
>Ga0207664_10000063_pt1 | contig 113763 bp, 111 predicted proteins | sample LARL83metaG_FD_184349 | JGI IMG/M metagenome (GOLD analysis project Ga0207664, IMG submission 184349) | Corn, switchgrass and miscanthus rhizosphere microbial communities from Kellogg Biological Station, Michigan, USA - LAR L8-3 metaG... | ecosystem: Host-associated > Plants > Roots >...
CAGGCCGGTCGCGGTCCAGGTGTAGGGCGAGGTGCCGCCGGAGGCCGACATCTGCAGCGACTTGGCGGTGCCCACGGTGCCGGTCTGGTTACCCGGGTTGGCAACCGAAACCGAACCGGTGCCACCGTGGTTGACGATCGGGTGCGAGATGGCGCAGCTGTTGGTGTCGTTCGACCAGCTGGCCTGCTCGGCGTAGGTGCCGTACGAACCGAACGAGACGTTCGCGGCGCCACCGGTGGTGCCGGGGGAGATCCAGGCGCACTCGTCGGAGTTCTCCTGGCCGTTGTAGGACGAACCGGTGTGGTTGGTCCAGCCGCCGGCCGGGTTCTGGTCCGACATCATCTCGTGCCACTCGTGGCCGAGGGTCATCGTCCAGCCGTCCAGGGTGCCGGGGCTGTTCACGAAGCCGACGCCGCAGCCGGAGCCGGAGTCGATGTTGTACGGCTGGTTCGAGAAGGCGATGTCGCCGTAGCTCGAGGAGACGGCGCCACCGGTCAGGGTGGAGTCACCGTTGTAGTCGTGCCACGCGCAGTACTGGCCCTGGTAGTTGTCCGGGTTGGTGCCGTGCGGGGACAGGATCACGTAGTAGGCGTAGCGGTTCGAGGCCGCGGTGGTGTTGCCGAAGTGCGCAGCCGCGTTGACCGCCTCGACGCCCAGCTGGTGGCCGGAGGCCGCCGACGGGGACGCGACCGAGTTGTCGTACCAGACGCCGGAGAGCACGCCGCCGCTCTGGTAGGGGATGTAGCTGGCGCCGGAGGCCGGGCAGCTGGTGGCACCGCTGGAAACGCCGGCACCGTCACACCACTGGGTCAGCTCGGCCGACCACAGCTCGTTGTTGGTGCCGATGCCCTTGAACATCTGCTGAGCCGCGCCGGCCGCGCCGTTGGCGTCGCCGGTGAACTTCAGGTTGCCGTTGGCGTCGGTCGAGCTGGTGCCCCACTGGTTGCCGTAGAAGACCAGGTAGACCTTCGAGTGGCCGCTCTGCACGCCGATGCCGTCGATGCCGCCGCCGTAGGACAGGGTCTGGGTGCCGGTCGCGGTCACGGTGCTCGGGTGAGCGGAAGCGTAGGCGTCCATCTTGTGCTTGGTGCCGATGGTCGGGATGACGCCGTGCCGGTAGGTGTGGCCCACCTGCGGCGAGTACGGGTTGCCCACGGTGGAGGGCGTCGCTGCGCCAGCCTGGGTGGCGGTGGCCAGGCCGACCAGCGCCATCGTCGCGAGGCCGGTGGCCCCGACGATCGCGCCAGCGCGGCGCGATGTTGCCGACATTGTCATGTTCACCTTTCACGGGAGAGAGGGGTGGATCGGGGTGGAGCGTGCCGGACCGGCTGGGACGCCATCGGGGAACGAAGGCACCGTTGCGGGATGCCCGGACGGGCCGGCGGGGAGTGCCGGACTCCTCTCTGCGGCGGGGCAAAGCTCGGCTGTGAACGCTTCTGTTCGGTTGGGTCGAGCGATGCCACCACCATCGAGTGGTGGTCCGGGCGAAACGTAGCCGTGGGACTGTCTGCGCGTCAATGGCAGCTAAATGCCAATTTCTCGATATGCAGCTTAGTTACGGTTCCGTGACCATAATCAGAGGCTGCTGAGAGGGAAGCGCTTGCGGAAAACGTATCCGGTCGGTGGCGGGAATCGACCGCCGACACGCCCCTGTCGAGGTGCCGGACGATGCTGAATCTGGTTTAGTTGTCAGGGCAAAGTCAGTGATGCGTCGTCAACGACGAACGACAACTCTGGCTGCTGCCGACGGTCGCCCGGGAGAACGTTGACGCCCCGCGAACCACGACAACCGGTGAATGGTCAACTTTGCTGGATCAGCAGTTTATGGTCGGCACCGACAAACCACGCCACCACCTGTCGCACTTTTCTGTCGGCGATCGGTACGGTGCGGCCATGATTGACGTCGGTGCGCACGTGCCCGGGCTGGTCGAGCTCGGCATGACCCGGTACGAGGCGAAGGCCTACCTCACGCTCATCCAACGCGAGAGCTATGCCGCCTCCGAGCTGGCCACCGAGGCCGGCATCCCGCGGCAGCGGATCTACGACGTGCTGAACAGCCTGGTGGCTCGCGGCCTGGTCCGGGACTGGCCTGGCCCGGTCACCCGGTACGCGGCGACCGACCCGCAGGCGGCGGTGGAGCGGTTGCTGGCGGTGCAGCGGCAGGCGCTCAACGGCCTGGAGAACAAGTCGACCGGTCTGGCCGAGGCGCTGCAAGAGACCTGGCTCACCGGCCGGCAGGAGACCGCGCCGCTCGATTACGTCGAGGTGTTGCGCGACCAGGGTTTGCTGGGCGCCCGGTTCCTCGACCTGCAGCGCGAGGCGGCCCGGGAGCTGCTCACGCTGACCAAGGCGCCGTACGCGGTGCCGTCGAACCCGGCCGGCCTGGAGTCGACCCGGCGGCTGGTGCAGGCTGGCGGCAGCGTCCGGTGCGTCTACGAACGCAGCATCCTGGACCGGCCCGACGTGGTGGCCCAGGCACTGCTGTTCATCGAAGCGGGCGAGGGCGCCCGGGTGGCCGACGAGGTGCCGATGAAGCTCTGCCTGGCCGACGGCCACCGGGCGCTGTTCTCGCTGACCGACCCGATCGCCGGCGGCCTGACCTCCACCAACATCCTGGTGGAGCACCGGGCACTGGCCAGCACCCTGCGTACCGCGTTCGAGGCGATCTGGGCGCGGAGTGAGCCGTTCGAGCAGGCGCTGGCCCGGCACCGGGCGGACGTCCGGGTCAGCTGAGCCCGTCTGCCAGCAGGCGGCGGACCGACTCCGGCTGGTCGATGCCTGGCGCGAGATCAGGCGCCGGCCACGCTGCCGGGTAGCTCGTCCGCAGCGGCAGCACCCCGGCCCAGGCCGGCCCGGCGACGTCCTCGGCCGGGTCGTCCGGCCAGTTCTGGCTGATCTTGACGGAGTATTCCTCTACGGTCATCGCCAGCACCAGGGTGGCGGCCAGTTCCTTGCCGGTCGGCCGGCGAAGCTCGGCGACCCGGCCGGGGATCAGTGCGTCGGTGAGCAGGTCGAGCGCCCGCAGCTTGGCCGCCGGCTCGGTGACCGGTCGGCACCGGCCGAACAGCACCGCGCTGCGGTAGCGCATCGAGGACTCGAACGCCGACCGGGCGATCACCAGTGCGTCCAGCGCGGTGACCGCCAGCGAGATCGGGCCGCCCTCGGCGATCGACCGCAGCCAGCGCGAGCCGGTCGAACCGTGCAGCAGCACCTCGTCGCCGTCCCGGGCGATCGCGATCGGCAGCACCACCGGCCGCCCCGCCGGGTCGGTGAAGCCGACATGGCCGAGCAGGCTGCCGTCCAGCAGCTCGTGCAGCGCTGCCCGGTCGTCGGTGCTGACCCGCTCGGGCAGCCGGGTCGGCCTGGTGCGGTCGGTGCTCATCGCGGTGCGGGTTCCGATCTGACGCGGTTGGCGGTAGCGGAGAACCTACCGGCCGAGCAGCCGTTCGGTGAGCCGGGCCAGTCCGGAGGGCCGGCCGGTCCGGCGTTCCCGATCGTCGGCCCAGGTCATCGCCCGCAACCCCAGGTTGGCGCCAAGCCAGCGCAGCGGCTCCGGTTCCCAGCGCGGCGAGCGGTGGTTCACCCAGGGCAGCGTGCAGCGGTCGGTCTGCCGGCCGAGCACCAGGTCGGCCAGGGTCCGGCCGGCGAGGAAGCTGGCAGCCACCCCGTCGCCGACGTAGCCGCCGGCCCAACCCCGGCCGGTGGACCGGTCGAAGCCGACCGCCGGATGCCAGTCGCGGGATACTCCGAGCGGGCCACCCCACTGGTGGCTGAAGGTGAGCTCGGCCGGCACCAGATCGTGCAGGGTCCGGCGCAACGCGGCGAACACCGGGGGCACCTGGTCGTAGCCGGGCCGGATCCGGGAGCCGAAGTGGTAGGGCGCGCCGCGACCGCCGAAGGCCAGCCGGCCGTCGGCGGTGCGCTGGCCGTAGATGATCAGGTGGCGCAGGTCGCTGAAGGTCTCCCGGTCGGCCAGGCCGATCCGTTGCCAGGCCTCCTCGGTGAGCGGTGCGGTGGCCACCATCAACGAGTAGACCGGCGCGACCGTTCGAGTTTCGCCTTGCAGCGTCGGGGTGAACCCCTCGGTGGCACGGATCGTCAGGTCGGTCCGCAGGTCGCCGTGCGCGGTGCGCACCCGACCGGGCTCAATCGCCAGCACCGGGGTCCGCTCGTAGATGGGCAGCCGGTCGGCCACCCGGGCCGCCAGCGAGCGGACCAGCTTGGCCGGGTGCAGGGCGGCGCAGTGCGGGCTGAACACCCCGCCCAGCACGCCGGGTGCGGCCAGCCGCTGGCGGGCCTCCGCCGGATCGAGCAGCCGCAGGTCGTCCTCGCCGAAACCGAACTCCCGGGCCTCGGCAACCTCGGCCCGAGCCCGGTCAAGCTGGGGCACGCTCCGGGCCAGGCTGACCGTGCCGCCGTGGGCCCAGTCGGCGGCGAGGCCCTCGTCGGAGATCAGCGCGCCGAGTTCGGCCACCGCGGCGTGCATCGCCCGGTACTGCCGGACGGCCTGGTCGGGGCCGTGCGCGGCGGCCAGCCGGGGCAGCGACACCGGGTAGAGGCCGGAACACCAGCCGCCGTTGCGTCCGGAGGCGCCGAAACCGGCCACCTCCGCCTCGAGGATCGCGATCCGCAAACCCGGATCGGCCCGGTGCAGGAAGTAGCCGGTCCACAAGCCGGTGTAGCCGGCGCCGACGATCGCCACGTCGACCACGCGGCGCGCCGGGTCCACCGTGGCCAGCGACGGCCGGGGAGTGAAGTCGTCCCCGGCCGTCGCGTGCCACAGCGACAGCGACCGGTAGTCGGGAATGGCGCCTACTTCAGGACGTCGGCCAGCTCGATGCTGCGGTAACCGTGCGCCTGCGCGACCGGGGTGTTGGTCAGCTCGCCGGCGTGGGTGTTCAGACCGAGCGCCAGCGCCGGGTCGGAGTTCAGCGCGTCCCGCCAGCCCCGGTTGGCCAGCTCGACGGCGTACGGCAGCGTGACGTTGGTCAACGCGTAGGTGGAGGTGTGCGGCACCGCGCCGGGCATGTTGGCCACGCAGTAGAACACCGAGTTGTGCACCTGGTAGGTCGGCTCGGCGTGCGTGGTCGGACGGGAGTCCTCGAAGCAGCCGCCCTGGTCGATCGAGATGTCGACCAGCACCGAACCCGGCTTCATCCGCGACACCAGCTCGTTGCTGATGATCTTCGGGGCCTTGGCGCCCGGCACCAGCACCGCGCCGATCACCAGGTCGGCGTCGAGCACCGCGCGCTCGACCTCGTAGGCGTTCGAGGCGATGGTCTGGCAGTGGCCCTGGTAGATGGCGTCCATCTGGCGGAGCCGGGCCACGTTGCGGTCCAGCAGCAGCACCTCGGCCTGCATGCCGAGCGCGATCGCGGCGGCGTTCTGGCCCGAGACGCCGGCGCCGATCACCACCACCTTGGCCGCGTACACGCCCGGGACGCCGCCCATCAGCACGCCGCGGCCGCCGCCCTGGCGCATCAGGTGGTACGAGCCGACCTGCGGCGCCAGCCGGCCGGCCACCTCGGACATCGGGGCCAGCAGCGGCAGCGAGCCGTCGGGCAGCTGCACCGTCTCGTAGGCGATGCCGGTGGTGCCGGCCTTCAGCAGGGCGTCGGTGCAGCCGCGATCGGCGGCCAGGTGCAGGTAGGTGAACAGGGTCTGGTCGGCACGCATGCGGCCGTATTCCTCGGCGATCGGCTCCTTGACCTTGAGCAGCAGGTCGCCCTCGGCCCACACGTCGTCGGCGCTGTCCAGGATCTGGGCGCCAGCGTCGGCGTAGTACTCGTTCGGGATGGAGGAGCCCACCCCGGCGTCCCGCTCGACGAAGACCTGGTGGCCGTGGCGCACCAGCTCGTTCACACCGGCGGGGGTGATTGCCACCCGGTACTCGTGGTTCTTGATCTCGCGGGGGATGCCGACCTTCATCAGAGCAACCTTTCTAGGACGTCGATGTCTCAGCTCAGAATGAAGGAAACGCGGACTGATAGCTAGCCGGGCGAAGATTGTTCTGTCAAGCTGGCGCAATGCCCCGTTCTTCTTCGGATCTACCCCGCGAATCGGCCGCCTCGCCGAAGGACCTGCGATCGTCGTCCCGAGCGGTCCGTCGGGTCGAGTCGGTTCCCGGCCAGGACGCGCTCGACCCGGTCGACCGGGCCATCCTGGCCGCACTCGGCGAGGACGCCCGGATGCCGAACAACGCGCTGGCCGAACGGGCCGGCGTGGCAGCGTCCACCTGCCTGGGCCGGGTGCGGGCGCTGCGCGAGCGCGGGGTGATCCGCGGCTTCTCTGTCGACATCGATCCGACCGCGGTCGGCCGGCCGATCCAGGCGATGATCGCGGTACGGATGCAGTCGCACGCCCGCAGCCACCTGCGCGAGTTCGCCGCCTCGGTGGCTGAACTGCCCGAGGTGCTGAACGTGTTCTTCCTGGCCGGCGCGGACGACTTCCTGGTGCACGTCGCCGCCCGGTCGACCGAGAACCTGCGCACCTTCGTGGTGGTCAACCTGTCCGGCAACCCCGACGTCGCGCTCACCGAGACCAACCTGATCTTCGAACACATCCGCGCCGGCTCCGGCTACTGACTGTGGATAGCGGCCCACCAGCCGCGCCAGACGGTTAACCTCTGCCGATGAGCGGATAGGTGAGTCTGGATAAGGTCAGGAGAGCATGCAGATCCCCGCCAGCGCCATTCAGATGATGATTGCTCTGTTATTCGTAGTTCCCGGCTCGGTCTACCAGGCGGTCCGGCAACGGTTACGCGGTCCGGCGCCGGACGATCTGAACTTCTCCAATAAACTGTTCCGGGCTATAGGCGTGAGCACACTCTTGATGGCGATCTATTTCGCTTGTGCCGGACGCTGGATACTCGCTCTCGTCGGAGCGGACGATCGGCATCCGCCGTCATGGCTAGGGGTCGAACGGCACGTGGTCAAACTTGGTTGGGCCACCTTCGCCCTGATTCTTGGTGTTCCCGCTCTACTAGCGCTGTTGGATTACCTGAGAGTGGCACCAAAAAAATTCAGTTTGAAGGATATCGCTTACGAACCCATCCCGCGCGCGTGGGATTTCGCCTTCAAAGACATAGAACCCTGCTTCATCCGGATTCTAACCACCGACGGCACGTGGCTCGGCGGTTGGTTTGGCACGCGGTCGTTCATCTCTGGCTTCCCGGAACCACGGGAGATGTTCATCGAAATTGCACACCAGATGGAGGAGGATGGCGCGATCGGGATCGCTCTACCCTGGAGCGCTGGCATCTATGTCCGATGTGATGACGTTCGGTCAGTGGAACTCCTCCGGCAGCCGGTAGCATCCGAGGAGGCAAAGGACGGAGGCTCGGATGGCCAGTAAGGACAGGGGCGCGTGGGTAGCGCCCCGCAACGGCGGCTATGTGGCTCGCTCCCAGCAGTCCGGCCGTTTCGTCTCCAAGGATGAAGCCGTCGAAAGCAGTCGATCCCGCGCAGCCAAGCGGGACGTCGCCCTGCCACCAGGCCGAGGATCCGCCGCGAAGGCGAAATAAGGACGGCCCGCCGGCCGAAGCCGACGGGCCGTCTGTAAAGCCCAGAACTAGATGTGCTTCATGCCCTCGGTGAGCACCGAGCGCAGGATCTGCTCCATCTCGTCGAACTCGGCCTGGCCGCAGATCAGCGGGGGAGCGAGCTGCACCACCGGGTCGCCGCGGTCGTCGGCCCGGCAGTAGAGGCCGTTGTCGAACAGCGCCTTCGAGAGGAACCCGCGCAGCAGTCGCTCGGACTCCTCGTCGTTGAAGGTCTCCTTGGTGGCCTTGTCCTTCACCAGCTCGATTCCATAGAAGTAGCCGTCGCCGCGGACGTCGCCGACGATCGGCAGGTCGGTGAGCTTCTCCAGGGTGCTGCGGAAGGCGTTCTCGTTGTCCAGCACCCGCTGGTTGAGACCCTCCCGCTCGAAGATGTCCAGGTTGGCCATCGCCACCGCGGTCGACACCGGGTGGCCGCCGAAGGTGTAACCGTGCGGGAAGTAGTCGGTGCCGTGCTGGAACGGCTCCGCGATCCGGTCGGACACGATGCAGGCGCCGAGCGGCGAGTAGCCCGAGGTGAGCCCCTTGGCGCAGGTGATCATGTCCGGCTGGAAGTCGAACTTCTGCGCGCCGAACCAGGTGCCCAGCCGGCCGAAGCCGCAGATCGTCTCGTCCGAGACCAGCAGCACGTCGTACTCGTCGCAGATCTCGCGGACCCGCTGGAAGTAGCCGGGCGGCGGCGGGAAGCAGCCGCCGGAGTTCTGCACCGGCTCCAGGAACACGGCGGCGACCGACTCGGGACCCTCCATCAGGATCGCGGCCTCGATCTGGTCGGCCACCCACTGGCCGAACGCCTTCGGGTCGTCGCCGAACACCGGCGCCCGGTAGAGGTTGGTGTTCGGCACCTTGATCGCGCCCGGCACCAGCGGCTCGAACATGGTCTTGGCACCGGGGATGCCGGTGATCGACAGCGCGCCCTGCGGGGTGCCGTGGTAGGCGACGTACCGCGAGATCACCTTGTGCTTGGTGGGCTTTCCGGTCAGCTTGAAGTACTGCTTGGCCAGCTTCCAGGCAGTCTCCACCGCCTCGCCGCCACCGGTGGTGAAGAAGATCTTGTTCAGGTCGCCCGGCGCCAGGTCGGCCAGCCGGTCGGCGAGCTCGATCGCCACCGGATGGGCGTACGACCAGATCGGGAAGTAGGCGAGTTCGGAGGCCTGCATCGCGGCGGCGTCGGCCAGCTCGCGGCGGCCGTGCCCGACCTGCACGGTGAACAGGCCGGCCAGCCCGTCGAGGTAGCGCCGGCCGTGCACGTCGTAGATGTAGGCGCCGTCGCCGCGCACGATCACCGGCACGTCGGCCTTCTCGTAGGACGACAGCCGGGTGAAGTGCATCCAGAGGTGGTCGCGGGCGGCCGCTGCCAGGTAGTCCGGGTCGTAGCCGCGCGGTTCCGGGACGGAGAAGTCGGTAGTGGTCATGCGATACCCCAGTTGTAGGACTGTTTGGACAGCTTCAGATACATGAAGGTCTCGGTGCGCCGGACGCCCGACAGCTTGCGGATCCGGTCGTTGACCAGTTCCAGCAGGTGCTCGTCGTCGACCACCACCGCCTCGGCCAGCAGGTCGAACGAGCCGGCGGTGAGCACCACGTAGACCAGCTCCGGCATCGCGCACAGCTGCTGGGCGACGGACTGCACGTCGCCGTCGACGTTGATGCCGATCATCAATTGGCGGGCCAGCCCGAGCTGTTGCGGATCGGTGACCGCGACGATCTGCATGACACCCGACTCGATCAGCTTCTGCACCCGCTGCCGGACGGCCGCCTCCGAGAGGCCGACCGCCTTGCCGATGCTGGCGTACGCGCGCCGGCCATCCTCTTGGAGTTGCTCGATGATCGCCTTGGAGGTGTCGTCCAGCTGAAGACGACCTGGCCTGCGCCGTGCGGCAACCATGCACCGATACTGCCCGACCAATCCGGCCGAAGCAAGGGAATCCGAAGCGTCGAGCCGCCATTTTCTGCTGAATCAGCAGTGACTGGCCGTTCGGACGTTGATCCGGTGGTCGCCGGCTGGCTAGGGTGGCGGCACACCGGCACCGCTGTCACGCGGCGGCCGGCACCGCGCGGATCGGAGGGGCAATGGCGCGCTACGGCGCTCAGTTCGGGCCGGACATCACCTTTCTCGGGGTGCCACGCTGCGACTGGGCCGACCCGGCCAGCTATCCCGACGCGGACGTGGTGATCCTGGGTGCGCCGTTCGACGGCGGCACCTCGCACCGGTCGGGCACCCGGTTCGGTCCGCAGTACATCCGGCAGACCTGCTACCTGGCGCACGACGGCAGCCGGCCGTCGCTGGCGCTGCGGGTCGACGCACTGCGCGACCTCACGGTCTTCGACGCCGGTGACGTGGAGATGTTCTCCGGGGACGCCGAGCGTTCGGTCCGCGACCTGCAGCAGGCGGTGCACGCCGTCACCGCCGCCGGCGCGATCCCGCTGGTGCTCGGCGGCGACCACACGATCGCCTGGCCGGATGCCGCCGGGGTGGCCCAGCACCTCGGCCAGGGTCGGGTGTCGATGATCCACTTCGACGCGCACGCCGACACCGGAAACATCGAGTTCGGCTCGCTGATCGGTCACGGGCAGCCGATGCGCCGGCTGATCGAGTCCGGCGCGCTGCGCGGTGACCGGTTCCTGCAGATCGGGCTGCGCGGCTACTGGCCGGAGCCCGAGACGCTGTCCTGGATGGCCGAGCAGGGCATGCGGTCCTACGAGATGACCGAGATCACCGCCCGCGGGCTGACCGAATGCCTCACCGAGGCGTTCGCGATCGCGCTGGACGACTGTGACGGGGTGTTCCTCTCGGTCGACATCGACGTCTGCGATCCGGGGCACGCGCCGGGTACTGGAACGCCCGAGCCCGGTGGCCTCACCGCTCGGCAATTGCTCGACTCGGTAAGGCGAATCGCCTACGAGCTGCCGGTGGTCGGGATGGACGTGGTGGAGGTGTCGCCGCCGTACGACCACGCCGAGATCACCTCGTTCCTGGCCAACCGGGTGGTGCTCGAGGCGCTGTCCGGCATCGCCCGACGCCGCCGCGACCAGGCCGACGGCACCACCTGGGACCCGCGGCAGCCACTGCTGGACGGCCGCTGATCTGCCTATGCGATAGGGGAGGACCGCAATGCGACTGGTGATCCTGGGAGCCGGTGGGGTCGGCTCGGCGGCCGCGAAGATCGCCGCCCGGCGCAGCTTCCTCGACGCGGTGGTGGTAGCCGACTACGACGCCGGACGGGCCGAGCGGGCTGCCGCGGTCACCGGCGACTCGCGGTTCAGCTCCGCCCGGGTGGACGCCGCGGATCAGGCCGCGGTGGAGCGGCTCCTACGCGACACCGAAGCCGACGCGGTGCTCGGCGCCACCGATCCGCGGTTCACCATGCCGATCTTCCGGGCCGCGCTGGCCACCGGAACCCATTACCTCGACATGGCCATGTCGCTGTCCGAGCCGCATCCACAGCAGCCCTACCGGCAGACCGGGGTGAAGCTGGGTGACGAGCAGTTCGAGCTCGCCGACGACTGGGAACGGACCGGCAAGCTCGCGCTGGTCGGCATCGGCGTCGAGCCGGGCATGTCCGACGTGTTCGCGCGGTACGCCAGCGACCACCTGTTCTCCTCGGTCACCGAATTCGGCGTGCGGGACGGCGCCAACCTCGAGGTGCTCGGCGATGACGGGGTGCCGATCTTCGCGCCCACCTTCTCGATCTGGACCACCATCGAGGAGTGCCTGAACCCGCCGGTGGTCTACGAGCGGGACGCCGGCTGGTACACCACCGAGCCGTTCAGCGAACCGGAAACCTTCGTCTTTCCCGAGGGAATCGGCCCCGTGGAGTGCGTGAACGTCGAGCACGAAGAGGTGCTGTTGATGCCGCGCTGGCTGGACGCCGACCGGGTCACCTTCAAGTACGGCCTGGGTGCGGAGTTCATCGGCGTGCTGCGCACCCTGCACCTGCTCGGCCTCGACTCCACCACCCCGCTGCGGGTCGGCGATGTCGAGGTCAGCCCGCGCGACGTGGTCGCCGCCGCGCTGCCGAACCCGGCCGAGCTGGGCAGCCGGATGCGCGGCAAGACCTGCGCCGGCGTCTGGGTACGCGGCACCGGCAAGGACGGCCAGCCGCGTTCCAGTTACCTCTACCACGTGGTTGACAACGACTGGTCGATGGCCGAGTACGGCTCGCAGGCGGTGGTCTGGCAGACCGCGGTCAACCCGGTGGTGGCGCTCGAGCTGATCGACTCCGGCGCTTGGGCCGGCGCCGGGGTGCTCGGGCCGGAGGCGTTCCCGGCCGACCCGTTCCTGGAGTTGCTGGCGGGGGAGTACCAGTCGCCGTGGGGCATCCAGGAACTCGAACCCTGATCCGGTGAGTACGTTCGAGGCATGGCCATCGAGATCGCCGTCCAACTACAGCCCCAGCACGCCGAGTACGACGCCATCCGGCAGGCCCTGCGCCGCGTCGAGGATCTCGGCGCCGACTACGCCTTCAACTGGGATCACTTCTTTCCGCTGAGCGGCGACCCGGACGGCAAGCACTTCGAGTGCTGGACGATGCTCGGCGCCTGGGCCGAACAGACCTCGCGGCTGCAGCTCGGCGCGCTGGTGACCTGCAACAGCTACCGGAACCCCGAACTGCTCGCCGACATGGTGCGCACCGTCGACCACATCAGCAACGGTCGGCTGGTGCTCGGCATCGGCTCGGGGTGGAAGGAGAAGGACTACACCGAGTTCGGCTACGAGTTCGGCACCGCCGGCTCCCGGCTGGACGACCTGGCCGAGGCGCTGCCCCGGATCGAGAAGCGGCTGGCGGCCGGCAACCCGGCGCCCACCCGGCACGTCCCGGTGCTGATCGGCGGCGGCGGCGAGCGCAAGACGCTGCCACTGGTCGCCCGGCACGCCGACATCTGGCACAGCTTCAGCGACCTGGAGACGCTGCGGCGCAAGTCCGCGATCCTGGACGGCCTGTGCCGCGAGGCCGGACGGGAGCCGTCGGAGGTTCGCCGCTCGGTGGGCGCGCCGCAGGGCAAGCCGGACGAGGTGGCGCAGGACTACCTCGACGCCGGGGTCAGCATGTTCACCGTCGGGATCGGCGGGCCCGACTACGACCTGAGCCGGGTCGAGGAATGGATCCGGTGGCGGGACGCCCTCGTTAGCTAGCTAGCTGCGCCACTCAGCCGATGCGGTGGCTTGCTAGCTGCGCCACTCAGCCCATGCGGTGGCTTGCTAGCTGCGCCACTGGGTCTTGCGGCGGTGGCGGTCCCAGATCAAGCCGGCGGCCAGGGCGATCATGGCCAGCACGATCGCCAGCGTGCCGGCCTGGTTGTAGTGGGTGGTGGTGAGCAGCAGGCCCAGGATGATGAAGCTCATCCAGCCGCCGATCTGCCGGCCGCTGCGGAACTCGTGATGCCAGCCCCACTTCTCCGGCGCGCCGGAGTCGTCCCTGACGTGCTCGACCTCGGCGTGCGACGCCTCGTGTGCACCCACTTCGAAGATCACTCCCACCAGATCGATGCTGCCTCTCGCACCCATTCTGGCACCGGCCGCCGGCCGTCGGTGCACCGGACCGGGCGGCGGCCGAGCCGGCCGGCCGGGGCATTGGCCGCATCGGCCAGAATGGCCCGATGACCAGCTCCCGCAGCGTCGTCGTGCTCGGCTCCACCGGATCGGTCGGCACCCAGGCCCTGGACGTGATCGCCGGCGCCCCTGACCGGTTCACGGTGACCGCCCTGTGCGCCGGCGGCGGCAACCTCGACCTGCTGGTCGAGCAGGCGATCCGGTGGCGGGTCCGGCACCTCGGGGTCAGCAGCGGCGTGGCGCGGCTCCAAGAACGGCTCGACCGGGACTGGCCGGCCGGGGTCGAACGTCCCGAACTGCACGGCGGACCGCAAGCCACCGTTGAACTGGCCGCCCTGGACTGCGACGTGGTGCTCAATGCGGTCGCCGGGGCCCAGGGGCTGCGAGCCACCCTGGCCGGGCTGGCCGCCGGCCGGACGGTGGCGCTGGCGAACAAGGAATCGCTGATCGCCGGCGGCCCGCTGGTGCTCGGCAGCGCCAAACCCGGTCAGCTGGTGCCAGTCGACTCCGAGCACTCCGCGCTCGCCCAGTGCCTGCGCGGCGGCAGTTCGGCCGAGGTGGCCAGGTTGGTGCTCACCGCCAGCGGTGGGCCGTTCCGCGGCCGGCGCCGGGACGAGCTGACCGAGGTGACCCCCGCCCAGGCGCTGGCGCACCCGACCTGGGCGATGGGCAAGCTGATCACCACCAACTCGGCCACCCTGGTGAACAAGGGGTTGGAGCTGATCGAGGCGCAGCTGCTCTTCGGCGTGGACTACCAGCGGATCGGGGTGGTGGTGCACCCGCAGTCGATCGTCCATTCGATGGTCGAGTTCACCGACGGGGCGACGCTGGCCCAGGCCAGCCCGCCGGATATGCGGCTGCCGATCGCCCTGGCGCTCGGCTGGCCCGACCGGGTGCCGGGCGCGGCGGCCCCGCTGGACTGGACCCGGGCGCAGGAATGGACGTTCGAGCCACTGGACGACGAGGCATTCCCGGCGGTGGAACTGGCCCGTACCGCCGGAATCGCCGGCGGCTGCGCGCCCGCCGTCTTCAACGCCGCGAACGAGGCGCTGGTCGACGCCTTCCACGCCGGCCGCTGCGGGTTTCTGGCCATCGTGGACGTGACCGGTCAGGTGCTGCACCGCTGGCTCGACTCCGAGCACCGGTCAGCCGGCGCCCCACGCGACATCGATGACGTCGAGGCGGCCGAGGCCTGGGCGCGGCGCACCGCCGAATCGCTGCTCGGCAAATAGGGCGGCCGGGCGCTACCTGGGCATCGGGTGTGCGTCCGCTGGGAACGGCATCCGGCGCCGTACCGGCAAGGCACAATTGAGCCGGGTGCCGCGGGCATCCGCTGCTCCGCACACGTTCGAGAGGAATCACAGGTGCTGTACGCGCTGGGGGTGCTGGCCTTCGCGGTGGGCCTGCTGGCCTCGATCGCGCTGCACGAGATCGGTCACCTGGTGCCGGCGAAGAAGTTCGGGGTGCGGGTCACCCAGTACATGGTGGGGTTCGGCCCGACCATCTTCTCCCGGCACGGTCGAGAGACCGAGTACGGCATCAAGGCGATCCCGCTGGGCGGCTACATCCGGATGATCGGCATGGTGCCGCCCCGGGCCGCCGGCAAGCGGTTCCACTGGCCGCGCCGGCTCGGCGATCTGGTCGAGGAGTTCCGGGCGACCAGCCGCACCGAGGTGACCGCGGCCGACGAGCACCGCCAGTTCTACCGGCTTACCCCGGGCAAGAAGATGATCATCATGCTCGGCGGTCCGAGCATGAATCTGCTGATCTTCCTGCTGATCAGCATCCTGCTCTACGGCGTGGTCGGGCTGAAGGTGCCGACCACCACCATCGGCTCGGTGAGCCAGTGCGTGGTGCCGGTGACCGCGACCGTGGACACCTGCCCCAAGCCCGGCACCCCCGGCTACCAGCCGGCACCGGCCGCTGGCGTGCTCCGCCCGGGCGACAAGATCACCGCCATCGACGGCACCCCGATCAAGAACTGGGATGACGCGGTCCACATCATCGAGAACTCGGCCAACAAGACGGTGAGCATCGCGGTGCGCCGGGACGGCAAGCCGCTGACGCTGTCGCTGTCGCCGGTGGAGAACACCAAGTTCGTCGATGCCACCAGCAATCGGACCAAGCAGGCCGGCTTCATCGGGGTCACCACCACCGAGCACTACCAGCCGCTCGGCCCCGGTGAGCTGACCAGCCAGATCTGGCAGCAGCTCGGCCTGGGGGTCGAGGCGGTCAAGCAGTTCCCGAGCAAGATCGGTGGCCTGGTCGGCACCGTCTTCGAGGGCAAGCCGCGGGACAAGGCCGGCGCGGTCGGCGTGGTCGGACTCGGCCGCATCGGCGGGCAGATCGCCGACAGCAAGCAGGTGGACGCCCTCGACAAGATCTTCACCCTGCTCAGCCTGCTGGCCGGGGTGAACCTGCTGCTGTTCTTCCTGAACCTGCTGCCGTTGCTACCGCTGGACGGCGGCCACGTCGCCGGTGCAATCGTCGAGTCGATCCGCCGCGGCATCGCCCGGCTACGGCACCGGGACCACCGGATCTTCGTCGACGTGGCCCAGTTGGTGCCGGTGATGTACGTGGTGGCCGGTTTCCTGGTGCTGTTCTCGGCGCTGGTGATGTACGCCGATATCGTCAAACCGATCTCGCTAACGAACTGATCTCGTCAACCAACCAGCGGCTCGCCAGAGCCCGAGGAGGATCGTGACCAAGCCCGAGGTGGAATTCCCGACCGGCGAGCTGACCGGTGACCTGCAGGTCCGTGACCTGATCGAGGGCGACGGGGAGGTGGCCAAGGCGGGCCAGCAGGCCGTCGTCCACTACGTCGGGGTGGCCTACTCCACCGGCGAGGAGTTCGACGCCAGCTACAACCGCGGCACCCCGTTCACCTTCCCGCTCGGCGACGGCCGGGTGATCGCCGGCTGGGACCAGGGCGTGCAGGGTATGAAGGTCGGCGGCCGCCGTGAGCTGATCATCCCGCCGCACCTCGGCTACGGCGACCGGGGCGCCGGCGGCGCGATCAAGGGCGGCGAGACGCTGATCTTCGTGGTGGACCTGCTCGGCCTGCGCTGAGCGGAGTCACCGGGTGCTGAGCGGTGGCGCCTGGTGCTGAGCGGTGGCGCTCGGCGGCGCCAGTCGCGCCTACCCTGGTAGGTACGTACACATCTGGAACAGAGAGAAGTCTGCCGTGAGCACATCGGTCTCGTTGGGTATGCCGGCCGGACCCGCGCCGGTGCTGGCGCCGCGCCGGAAGTCCCGCCAGATCAAGGTCGGTTCGGTGCTGGTCGGTGGCGACGCGCCGGTCTCGGTGCAGTCGATGACCACCACGCTGACCGCCGATGTCAACGCCACCCTGCAGCAGATCGCCGAGCTGACCGCGTCGGGCTGCGACATCGTCCGGGTAGCCTGCCCCAGCCAGGACGACGCGGACGCGCTGCCCGCCATCGCCAAGAAGTCGCAGATCCCGGTGATCGCCGACATCCACTTCCAGCCGAAGTACGTGTTCGCCGCGATCGACGCCGGCTGCGCCGCGGTGCGGGTCAACCCGGGCAACATCAAGGCCTTCGACGACAAGGTCGGCGAGATCGCCCGGGCCGCCACCGAGGCCGGGGTGTCGCTGCGGATCGGGGTGAACGCCGGCTCGCTCGACAAGCGACTCCTCGCCAAGTACGGCAAGGCGACCCCCGAGGCGCTGGTCGAGTCGGCGCTGTGGGAGGCGTCGCTGTTCGAGGAGCACGGCTTCCGCGACTTCAAGATCTCGGTCAAGCACAACGACCCGGTGGTCATGGTGCGCGCCTACGAGCTGCTCGCTGAGCAGTGCGACTACCCGCTGCACCTCGGCGTCACCGAGGCGGGGCCGGCGTTCCAGGGCACCATCAAGTCGGCGGTGGCCTTCGGCGCGCTGCTCTCCCGCGGCATCGGCGACACCATCCGGGTATCGCTCTCGGCCCCGCCGGTCGAGGAGGTCAAGGTCGGCCTGCAGATCCTGGAGTCGCTCAACCTGCGGCAGCGCCGGCTGGAGATCGTCTCATGCCCGTCCTGCGGTCGCGCCCAGGTGGACGTCTACTCGCTGGCCGACAAGGTGACCGCCGGGCTGCAGGGGGTCGAGGTGCCGCTGCGGGTCGCGGTGATGGGCTGCGTGGTGAACGGTCCCGGCGAGGCCCGGGAGGCCGACCTGGGCGTGGCCAGCGGCAACGGCAAGGGACAGATCTTCGTCCGGGGCGAGGTGATCAAGACGGTGCCCGAGTCGCAGATCGTCGAGACGCTGATCGAGGAGGCGCTCCGGTTGGCCGAGGAGATGGCCGACGCCGGGGTGCCGTCCGGCGAGCCGTCGGTGGCGGTCAGCTGAGCGACCCGTCCGATTTCGGACGTCCCCCGGTAGGTTGGCATCGTGACGTTGATTCAGGCCCGCCCGCGGGTGCTGAATGCCGCCGACGAACCGGCGCTGCGGGCGCTGGTCGAGACGGCGCCGATCGCCAACTGCGTGCTGCAGTCCCGGCTCAGGTTGGTGCCGGACCTCGATCCGCGCCGGTTCGGCGGCCAGCTGTGGGGGGTGGACGGCCCACGCGGGCTGCGCGCGGCGGCGTTCAGCGGTGGCAGCCTGCTCCCGGTCGGCGACGACCTGGCCGGCCTGGAACTGATCGCCGGCCAGCTGGCCGGCAACCGGCGCAGCTGTTCCTCGATCGTCGGGCCGCTGCCCGCGGTGGTGGCGATGTGGTCGGTGCTCGGCCGGCGCTGGGGGCAGCCCCGGGCGGTCCGGCTGCGGCAGCCGTTGCTGTGCACCGCGGCCGAGTCCGGCATCGAACCAGACCCGGACGTCCGCCCGGTGCAGCCGGACGAACTCGACCGGCTGTTGCCGGCGGCGGTCGCGATGTTCACCGAGGAACTCGAGGTGTCCCCGCTGGCCGGCGACGCCGGGCGCGGTTACCGCAACCGGGTTGCCGAACTCATCGCCGGCGGCCGGGCGTTCGCCCGGTTCGACGATCGCGGCCAGGTGATGTTCAAGGCCGAGATCGGCGTGCTGAGCCGGGCCACCGCGCAGATCCAAGGGGTCTGGGTACGCCCTGAGCTACGCGGCAACGGCATTGCCACTGCCGCGATGGCCGCGGTGCTGAGCTATGCGCTGCGCCGGGCACCGACCGCCAGCCTGTACGTGAACGACTACAACCAGGCCGGTCTGGCGCTGTACGCCCGCCTCGGCTTCCGGCAGGTCGGCACGCTCCGCACGGTGCTCTTCTGAAGCTGTCGGAGAGCTGCTCTAGGGTCCACCGCATGACCTTGGAAGCGGTGATCTTCGACTGGGGCGGCACCCTCACGCCCTGGCACACCATCGACCACCACGACTGCTGGTTCGCGGTCACCGGCGACACCGAGCAGACCGCGGCGCTGATCGCGGCCGAGAACGAGGTCTGGGGCCTGGTGCGGCACGAGCACCGCTCCGGCACGCTCGCCGACATCCTCGACAGGGCGCGGGTGAGCCTCACCGACGCCCAGTTCGAGACCTACTACCGCTGGTGGGACGAGCACAGCTACACCGCGCCCGAGGTGCCGGCCGTGTTCGCCGCGCTGCGCGACCGGGGCCTGAAGATCGGCGTGCTCTCGAACACCACCTGGCCGGAGCACCAGCACGCCCGGATCTTCGTCCGGGACGAGGTCGACCACCTGATCGACGGCGCCGTGTACTCCTCCGAGATCCCCTGGGCCAAGCCACATCCGGAGGCGTTCCGGGCCGCGCTCGACGCGGTCGGAGTGGCTGACGCCGGCCGCGCGGTGTACGTCGGCGACCGGCTGTTCGAGGACATCTACGGGGCGAACCAGGTCGGCATGCGCGCGGTGCTGCTGCCACACAGCACGATCCCGTCCGGTCAGCTCGGCGTGGACGGCACCCCGGACGCGATCATCCAGTCGTTGACCGAACTGGTCGATGTGGTGGACGGCTGGCTGGGCGAACCAGCCTGACCGGACCCTGGCCCGGCCGGCCTGGCCGTCACGAGTTGGCTGCGCCGGGGAAGGCGGTGCTCGGCCGGTCCGGGGTGATCATGGCGCGCCAGGGCAGCGCCGCGAGGGCGGCCCCGGTCAGCCCGGCCAGCGCCTGCTGGCGTAGCTGCCGCTGCGCCCCGCCGGCGCGTACCGCGCACTCCAGCAGGAACCGGTAGGTGGCCGACGACTGCTCCTCCACCGCGACCGCCCAGGCGGCGGCGCCGGCCGCGGAATCGGCCGGCAGTTCGGGCCGGTACTCCGGTTCGGCAGCCTGCGGAACAGCTCCCAGCGCGGTCAGCTGGTCACTCACCGCGTCCCTGGTCAGTCGGTGCGCGGCCTCGGCCGTCCGGGCCCGGCCGGCGGCGTCCCCGCCCACCTGGACCCCGATCACCGGGTAGGCGTAGACGGCAAGGTGCTGCGCGGCGAGCACCTGCTGCAGCCCGTCCACGATCGGGTTGCCGGTCATCCGAGCACCTGCGCGTGGCAGCTCAGGCTGGCCGCGATGCTGGCCAGCACCGGCACCACCTGGACCGCGTGCGGCTCGGTGGCCGGCCACTGCAGCGCGGTGGTCCGCAGCGCGTCGGCGACGGCCCGGGAACCGGCGGCCAGCCCGGGCGACGCGCCAGCTACCGGGGACGGCACGGTCGGGTGCAGGCGCCAGCCGGGGTAGAGCTCGAGCAGTGCCCGGATCGCGTCGCCGTGCTCGGCCACCTCAGCCCGCAGCCCGGCCGTCCGACCGGTCAGCCCGGCGGCCGGACCGTAGTCGGCGAGCAGCCGCTGCTGCCGGACCAGCGCCTCGGTCAGCGCGGCTGGCGGTTCGGCCGGCGGCACCGGCACCGGGTGGTGCACCGGCCGGACCAAGCCGAGGGCCGCGCCGACGCCGGCCGCGGCGACCGCTCCCACGGTGCCGAGCAGTGCGCGTCGGGTGATCTCAGCCATCGGATGAGCAGTCTTTCAGATACCGGTAAGCTGCTCAGACGAAGGCAGCCGACCCTGGTCGGCCTGCGGTTGCACGCCGCTTCGGCGGCGTCGCCGGACCCACAACTGGACACCGGACGGGAGCGTCGAACCATGACTGCGCGGTCACAGCAGCTACACGACTTGTTGGATCCGGTGGTGACCGCCGCTGGCTACGAACTGGTCGACCTGACGGTGACGGCGGCCGGTCGGCGCAGCCTGGTCCGGGTCACCGTGGACACCGACGACGGCATCGACCTGGACGGTGTGGCTGTCGTCTCCCGGGTCATCTCCGGCGCCCTGGACGAGCGGGACGCCGCGTTCGCCGGCCCTTACGTCCTCGAGGTCAGCTCGCCCGGTGTCGACCGGCCGCTGACCGAGCCTCGGCACTGGCGGCGGGCGGTCGGCCGGCTGGTTTCGGTGCCGATCGACGGGGGAGAGCCGGTCACCGGGCGGGTGCTGGCCGCCGATCAGGACGTGCTGACCATCGAGGTGGCCGACGCCGAGCAGAGCTACCGCTGGGCGTCGGTGGGCACCGGGCGGATGCAGGTGGAGTTCTCCCACGCAGACCGGTTCGAGGCGGAGAATTCCGAGCAGGACGACCCGGCGGACGAGGAGGATTGAGCCATGGTCAACGTCGACATCGCCGCCCTGCGAAGCATCGAGCGGGAGAAGGAGATCTCCTTCGAGACCGTGCTGCAGGCGCTGGAGACGGCCCTGCTCTCTGCCTACCGGCACACCAACCACCCGATGCCGCACGCCCGGGTGGAGATCGACCGCAAGAGCGGTGAGGTCACCGTCTGGGCGGCCGAGTACTCGCCGGACGGCGAGCTGATCGAGGAGTTCGACGACACCCCGACCGACTTCGGCCGGATCGCCGCGATGACCGCCAAGCAGGTGATCATGCAGCGGCTGCGCGACGCCGAGCACGACAACACCTACGGCGAGTACTCCGGTCACGAGGGCGACATCGTCACCGGCATCATCCAGGCCGACGCCCAGGCCGCCCAGCGCGGCCTGGTGCTGGTCACCCTGGGCAAGGTCGAGGCGGTGCTGCCGCCGTCCGAGCAGGTCCCCGGCGAGGTGTACGACCACGGCACCCGGATCAAGTGCTACGTCGTCTCGGTGACCCGAGGCATGCGCGGCCTGCAGATCACCCTCAGCCGTACCCACCCGAACCTGGTCAAGAAGCTGTTCGCGCTGGAGGTGCCCGAGATCGCCGACGGGCACGTCGAGATCATGGCGGTGGCACGGGAGGCCGGACACCGCACCAAGATCGCGGTGCGGTCGAGGGTGACCGGCCTGAACGCCAAGGGTGCCTGCATCGGCCCGATGGGCCAGCGGGTGCGCAACGTGGTCAACGAACTGCACGGCGAGAAGATCGACATCATCGACTACGACGACGATCCGGCGGTGTTCGTCGGCAACGCGCTGTCGCCGGCCAGCGCTCGCGAGGTCACCGTGGTGGACCCGGTGGCCAGGGCCGCCCGGGTGGTGGTGCCGGATTACCAGCTTTCGCTGGCGATCGGCCGCGAGGGGCAGAACGCCCGGCTGGCCGCCCGGCTCACCGGCTGGCGGATCGACATCCACTCCGATGCTGAACAGCCGGCTCCCGCCGGGGATGCTGAACAGCCGGCGGTTGCCGGGGCCGTCAGCGCGGCGGAGAATCCCGCTGCCGGTGAGGAGTAGACTGACTTCCGGCCGTCAGCACGGCGGCGACAATCCGATTTCCCAGGTGCCGGTACGCACCTGTGTCGGGTGTCGTCGGCGGGCGGCGGCTACCGATCTGCTCCGTGTCGTAGCGGGTCCGCTCCAGCAATCGGGCACGGCCTCCGGGCCGGTCCGGCAGCTGGAACCGGACCCTCGGCGCCGCAAGGCCGGCCGGGGTGCCTGGGTGCATCCCGATCCCGGTTGCGTGGCGCTCGCCGAGCGGCGGCGGGCCTTCGGACGGGCACTGCGGTGCCAGGTCCGGCTGGATCCGGCGGCGTTGGTGCGGTACGTGGCAACGGTGACCGCCGAGACCTGAGGTTCACCGGCAGCGCCGATCCCGATCGGTGTACGTTCTTGCCGAGCGATCCGATCCTGGATCGATACTCGCGAAAGTGAGAAGACGAGCTATGAGCACCCGATGAAGCGCCAGCGATGAGTGCGTTTCCCACCTAGATCGGGACCTGCGGGCTGCCCCGCCGGTTCCGTTATTAAGGAGTCCAGTGGCAGGCAAGGCCCGCGTACACGAGCTCGCGAAAGAGCTCGGAGTACCTAGCAAGGAAGTTCTGGCGAAGCTGAACGAGCTCGGCGAGTTCGTCAAGAGTGCTTCGTCCACCGTCGAGGCGCCGGTGGCACGTCGGTTGCGCGAAGCGTTCCCGGCCGCCCAGTCGGCCCCGGCGAAGAAGGCACCGGCCAAGCCGGCTCCGGCGCCCACCCCAGTCAGTTCCGCGCCGGCTCCGGCCGCTGCCCCGGCTCCGGCGGCGACCGCCGCGCCGGCCCCGGTGGCCACGCCGGCCCCGGCGGTGACCCCGACTCCGGCTCCTGCGGTCAGCCAACCGCCGGCCGAGGCACCCGGCCGTGGCGGCCCGATGCCAGGGCCGGCCCGGCGTCCCGAGCCACAGCGGCCGGCCGCCGCGGCCAGCGCCGCGCCGCCCACCGAGCAGGCTCCGACCCGGCCCTCCCCGGGGCCGCGTCCGGCCGCCCCGCGTCCGAGTGGCGCCCCGCGCGTCGCCAACAACCCGTTCGGCGTCGGCTCCGGCCAGCCCGCCCCGCGCCCGCAGGGTCCGCGTCCGGGTGGCCCGGCTGGTCCGGGCGCCGGCGGTCCCCGGCCAGCCCCGCGTCCGGGCGGCACCGGTGGCCCGGGTGGCCCTCGGCCGAACCCCGGCATGATGCCGCCTCGGCCCAACCCCGGCATGATGCCGCCGCGGCCCGGCGGTCCCGGCCGTCCGGGTGCCCCCGGTCGGCCCGGTGCCGGTGCGGGTCGGCCCGGTGGGCCCGGTGGCGCCGGTCGTCCCGGTGGTGGCGGCGGTGGCTACCGCGGCGGTCCCGGTGGTGGCGGCGGTGGCGGTGGCTACCGCGGCGGTCCCGGCGGTGCCCCCGGTGGTGGTGGCGGCGGTTTCGCCGGTCGTCCGGGTGGTCCTGGTGGTCGCGGTCGTGGTGCCGGTACCGCCGGCGCGTTCGGCCGTGGCGGTGGCCGTCCGGTTCGCGGCAAGAAGAGCAAGAAGCAGCGCAGGCAAGAGTTCGACAACATGTCGGCGCCCTCGCTGGGCGGCGTCTCGGTTCCGCGCGGCAACGGTGAGGTGCTGCGGCTGCCCCGCGGCGCGTCGCTGTCCGACTTCGCCGAGCGGATCAATGCCGAGCCGGCCGCGCTGGTGACGGTGATGTTCCACCTCGGTGAGATGGTCACCGCGACCCAGTCGGTGAACGAGGAAACCCTGCAACTGCTGGGCGCCGAACTGAACTACAACGTTCAGGTGGTCAGCCCGGAGGACGAGGACCGCGAGCTGCTCGAGTCGTTCGACCTGACCTTCGGGTCGGACGAGGGCGGCGACGAGGACCTGGTCGCCCGTCCGCCGGTGGTGACCGTGATGGGTCACGTCGACCACGGTAAGACCCGCCTGCTCGACGCGATCCGCAAGTCGAACGTGCTGGCCGGCGAGGCCGGTGGCATCACCCAGCACATCGGCGCGTACCAGGTGCACGTGGAGCACGAGGGCCAGGACCGGGCGATCACCTTCATCGACACCCCGGGTCACGAGGCGTTCACCGCGATGCGTGCCCGTGGTGCCTCCACCACCGACATCGTGGTGCTGGTGGTGGCCGCCGACGACGGCGTGATGCCACAGACCATCGAGGCGCTGAACCACGCGCAGGCCGCTGACGTGCCGGTCGTGGTCGCGGTGAACAAGATCGACAAGGAAGACGCCAACCCGGCCAAGGTGCGCCAGCAGCTCACCGAGTACGGGCTGGTCGCCGAGGAGTACGGCGGCGACACGATGTTCATCGACGTCTCGGCGCGGTCGAACCTCAACATCGACGGCCTGCTCGAAGGCATCCTGCTGACCGCGGACGCCTCCCTGGACCTGCGGGCCAACCCGGTCCAGGACGCTCAGGGCATCGCGATCGAGGCGCACCTCGACCGCGGCCGTGGCCCGGTGGCAACCGTGCTGGTGCAGCGCGGCACGCTGCGGGTCGGTGACTCGATCGTGGCCGGCGACGCGTTCGGCCGGGTTCGGGCGATGCTCGACGACGACGGCAAGACGGTCGAGATCGCCGGCCCCGGCACTCCGGTGCAGGTGCTCGGTCTCACCTCGGTGCCCGGCGCCGGCGACTCCTTCATCGTGGTGGAGGAGGACCGGATCGCCCGGCAGATCGCCGACCGGCGGTCGGCCCGCGAGCGCAACGCCCAGCTGGCCTCGAACCGGCGGCGGATCTCGCTGGACGACCTGGACAAGGCGCTGGCGGCCGGCGAGGTGCAGCAGCTGAACCTGATCATCAAGGGCGACGTCTCCGGCTCCGTCGAGGCGCTGGAGGACTCGCTGCTCAAGATCGAGCTCGGCGAGGGCAACGACGAGGTGTCGCTGCGGGTGATCGGCCGCGGCGTTGGTGCGATCACCGAGAACGACATCAACCTCGCGATCGCCTCGGACGCGGTGGTCATCGGCTTCAACGTCCGGCCGGAGGGCAAGGCCCGCGAGGCAGCCGAGCGCGAAGGGGTGGACGTCCGGTACTACACGGTCATCTACCAGGCGATCGACGAGATCGAGGCCGCCCTGAAGGGCATGCTCAAGCCGGAGTTCGAGGAGGCGCAGCTCGGTACCGCCGAGGTGCGCGAGGTGTTCCGGGTGCCCAAGATCGGCAACGTCGCCGGCTCCCTGGTTCGCTCCGGCACCATCCGGCGCAACACCAAGGCGCGCCTGGTGCGGGACGGCATCACCGTCAACGAGAACCTGGCGATCGAGTCGCTGCGCCGGTTCAAGGACGATGCCACCGAGGTCCGCGAGGGCTTCGAGTGCGGTATCGGACTCGGCTCGTTCAACGACATCAAGATCGGTGACGTGATCGAGACGTTCGAGATGCGGGAGAAGCCGCGCGGCTAGCGGCTGGCGGTTAGCGAGAAGTTCCACGCCGTTCACCCGGTGCGCCGGAAGCCTTCCGGCGCACCGGGTCCGGATTGTTCTGCGAGAAAGGCAGTCCTTCGATGGCTGACTCCCCCCGGGCCCGCCGGTTGGCCGGCCGGATCCGGCAGATCGTCGCGTCCTACATCGAGAACCAGATCAAGGACCCCCGGCTCGGCATGGTCACCGTGACCGACGTCCGGGTGACCGGCGACCTGCACGACGCCACGGTGTTCTACACCGTCTACGGCGACGAGACCGAGCGGGCCGACTCGGCTGCCGCGCTGGAGGCCGCTCGCGGCCAGATCCGCACCGAGGTCGGCCGGCAGACCGGGGTGAAGTTCACCCCGACCGTCACCTTCATCCTGGACGAGCTGCCCGAGTCGGCCCGGCACATCGACGACCTGCTGGCCGTCGCCCGGCAGGCCGACCAGCAGGTCGAGCTGGTCCGGGCGCAGGCGGCGTACGCCGGCGAGGCCGACCCGTACCGCAAGCCCCGGGTCGTCGAGGACGACGAGCTGTGGGCCGCCGGCGACGATGACGAGTAAGACGCGCTGACGAGTAAGCGGTGGAACTGACCTTTCGGCTGGCCGAGCCGGACGACTGGTCCGCGCTGTGGCCGATCTTCCGGCAGGTGGTGCGGGCCGCCGACACCTATGTCTACCCGCCGGACCTGGACTTCGACGCCGGCCGGCGGCTCTGGCTGGCCGGGCCGCCGGAGCAGGTGTGGCTGGTGCACGCCCCGGACGGGACGCTGCTGGGCAGCTACAAGAGCGGCCCTAACCGGCCCGGTCCCGGCTCCCACGTGGCCACCGCGTCGTACCTGGTGACCGAGGCCAGCCGCGGACAGGGCATCGGACGGGCGATGGTCCGGCACAGCCTGGAGCTCGCCCGGGCCGCCGGTTACCGGGGGATGCAGTTCAACGCGGTGGCCGCCTCGAACGTGTACGCGGTGAAGCTGTATCGGGACCTCGGCTTCGAGGTGGTCGGCGCGGTGCCGGGCGCGTTCCGGCATCCCACCCAGGGCTTCGTCGACCTGCTGATCATGTACCGCGACCTCACCGGCGAATGACCGCGCCGGCCGCCGCCACGGTCAGCACCCGGCGGATCGTCGCGCTTGCCGCGTCCGCGTTCGTGGTGCTGGCCGCCGAGCCGCTGTTCGTGCTGGTGGACACCGCCGTGGTCGGGCACCTGGGCAAGGTGCCGCTGGCCGCGCTGGGCGCGTCCGGCACCGTGATGACGCTGCTCGCGATCGTCGGCAGCTCCCTCGAGTACGGCACCACCGGACGGGCCGCTCGGTACTTCGGCGCCGGCAAGCGTCCGGCTGCGGTGAACGAGGGCGTCCAGGCGTCCTGGTTGGCGTTGCTGCTCGGGTTGCTGGCGATCGCGGTCGGCGAGCTGGTCGCCGGACCGGCCGCCCGGCTGGTGACCGGCGGCGACGGCGCGGTGGCCGCCGACGCCGAGCGCTGGCTGCGGGTGGCGATCCTCGGCCTGCCCGGGGTGCTGTTGGTGCTGGCCGGCAACGGCTGGCTGCGTGGCGTGCAGGACACCCGGACGCCGGTGCGGATCGTGCTGCTGGCCAACGCGCTGTCGGCGGTGGCCTCGCCACTGCTGGTGTTCCCGGCCCACCTCGGTCTGGTCGGCTCTGCCGTCGCCAACGTAGCCGCGCAGTGGATCGGCGCGGGACTGTTCCTGCGCGCGGTGCGGACCGAGCGGGTGCCGGTCCGCCTCCAGTGGCGGGTGGTTCGGTCCCAGCTGGTGGTGAGCCGCGACCTGGTGGTGCGCGCGGTGGCGTTCCAGGCAGCGTTCATGATCGCGGCCGGGGTGGCCGGCCGGCTCGGCCCAGCGCAGCTGGCCGCCCACCAGATCGGCTTGCAGCTGTGGACCTTCGTGGCGCTGTTGCTGGACTCGTTCGCGATCGCCGCCCAGTCGCTGATCGGCGCCTCGCTCGGCGGTGGCGATGCGGACGCCGCCCGGCACACCGCCTGGCGGGTCAGCGGGTACGGCGGCTGGGCGGGCGTGGCGTTCGGGCTGCTGCTCGCGGCCGGCTGGCTGGCGCTGCCGGCGCTGTTCAGCTCCGACCCGGCGGTGCGACACCAGGCGCACCTGCTGTGGCCCTGGCTGCTCGGCATGCAGCCGGCCGCCGGCGTGGTGTTCGCGCTCGACGGGGTGCTGCTCGGTGCCGGCGACAACGCCTACATCCGCAACGTCACGCTGGTCGCGGCGGCGGTCGGCTTCATCCCGCTCTGCCTGCTGACGATCCCGCTCGGGCTCGGCCTGGCCGGCGTCTGGGCCGGGCTGACCGGCTTCATCCTGGTCCGGTTGGTGGGGATGGCGCTGCGGGCCCGGTCCGGCCGCTGGCTGGTGGTGGGGGAGCAGCGCTGACCCTAGCTAGATTTCTTTTTACACCCTAGCTAGAGTTTAGACATGGTCACCGAACGCAAGCCCAGCGCAGCTACCAGGGCGCTGCTGATCGCCCTGCTGGACTTTCCCGTCGAGGAGGGCACCTGGGGCAGAAACCTGGCAGCCGCCAGCGGCCTGGCCGGCGGAACCGTCTACCCGATCTTGACCCGGTTGGAGCAGCGCGGCGTGGTCGAGTCGGCCGACGAGGAGATCGACCCAGTGGAGTTGGGCCGGCCAGCCCGCCGATATTGGCGGTTCACCCACAGCGGGCTTCAATACGCCCGTCAGTTGCGAGCTGAGCTGGATGCCAACCGGCGACAGGCGGTTTCGTCGGCCGGATCCGACCGAGCGTTGAAGTGGGGGCGGTTGATATGAGGGTGGCTGGGCCGCGTCGCGGGCTGATGTTGCTCGCCATCATCGTGTTCGCGACCGTGCTCGGGGCCGTTCGCTTGGACGATCCCTGGCGCGCGCTGCTGATCGCGGTCGGCGTCGCGCTGGCGTTCGCCGAGGCGACTGCAGTGGGCCAACGGCTGGCCGATGGCCTGTTGTGGCTGGCCGCCCAGCTCTTGCCGGCGAACGCGCGGCCGTCCTACCTCCGGATGTGGCGCGCCGATTTGGTCGAGTCCGTCGACGGGCAGGGGCCGGTCAGCTTCGCGCTGGACGTGTTGTTGAGTGGGCCGGTCACCGCGGTGACGATGCGCCAGGTAGGGACGACCGGGCCGATGGGCAGACGCGCTTCCTCCGGGCGGTGGTGGATCATGATAACGCTGCAGCTCATCCTTCCTGCTTGTTGCGGATTAGCGCTGGTGTTCGTCCCTGTTTCAAGGGTGCCGCAGTCGAGTTCGGTAGCCATCGTGCTGGCGACGTTCACGTGGAACGTGCTGACCGAGGTGGATCCCGCCTACAGGTCTCGCCGAGCACGGCGGCGGTTGTTCGTCCAGTTGATGGCGATCGCGGTGGCCGTCACCTCCGTCCAGTTGCCGAACTACAGCGCTCCCGCCTACGTTGGCTGGGCCATCGCCGGCTTGCTGGCGATGGTGGCGGTGCGGGCCACGTTCTGCTGGTCGGGACGGTGGACCGCCGTGCTCGGCGTCGCATCGGCCATCCCGGTGAGCCTGTTCGGTGCCTCCAGGTGGGACTACTTCGGCCGTGACATCGCAGAGTTGATCGTTTGCCTGGTTGTAGCTCCGATGTATCTCATGATCGGGCGCACCCTGTCGGTAATCGCCTGCGACCGGTTTGCTCAAGGGTGGCTGAAGCTAGCTGGTGGGCTTTGCGTGCTACTGGTTTGCGTTACAGGCGCCAGCCTCATCATGATCTCGTTCGCCTGGATGTGCGCCGGTTCGTTGCCGTTCATCGCTCTCGGTGCGGTGCTGGAACTGCGCAGACCGGCGGGGGCCGTGGAGTCGGCGACCGACGACAGCGCCGTCGTCTCGGTGGCACCGGTGCCCTGACCGGCGGACAGCCGCAGCCGGTCCTCTAACGTTGCCGGCATGGCGCGCAAGGGGCCGGCCGGCCCGGGTGGACTGATCGTGGTCGACAAGCCGTCCGGAATGACCTCGCACGACGTGGTCGGCCGGGTCCGCCGGATCGCCGGCACCCGCCGGGTCGGCCACGCCGGCACCCTCGATCCGATGGCCACCGGCGTGCTGGTGCTCGGCGTCGAACGGGCCACCAAGCTGCTCAACCACCTGCTGCTGACCGACAAGGCCTACACCGCCACGATCCGGCTCGGACTGGCCACCAGCACCGACGACGCCGAGGGCGAGCCATTCGGCGGCAGCGACGCGTCCGGCCTGGAATTGGCCGATATCGAAAGCGGAATCGCGGAACTGACCGGGCAGATCCAGCAGCGACCGGCGACCGTCTCGGCGATCAAGGTGGACGGCCAGCGGGCGTACGTCCGAGCGAGGGCGGGGGAGACGATGGAGCTGGCCGCCCGGCCGGTCACGGTGCGCCGGTTCGAGCTGGTCGCGCCGCCCCGGGTCGACGGCGGCTACCTCGACCTGGACGCCGAGGTGGAGTGCTCGTCCGGCACCTACGTCCGGGCGCTGGCCCGGGACCTGGGCGACCGGCTGGGTGTCGGCGGCCACCTGACCGCGCTGCGCCGGACCCGGGTCGGCCCGTTCACCCTCGACCAGGCGCACACCCTCGAAGAGCTGGCCGGGTTGGCCGAGCCGATCACGCTGCCGCTGCCGAAAGCGATCGCCGCGGCGATGCCGGTGCGCTCGCTGACCGAGGACGAGGCCCGCGAGCTGAGCTTCGGCCGGCCGATCGCGGCAGCGGATATCCCTGGCACCTATGGGGGAATCGCACCGACCGGCGAGGCGGTCGCGCTGCTGGCCGAGTCGGCCGGCGCGGCCCGTCCGGTGCTGGGGTTCACCCCGGCCGGCTGAGCGCGGACCGCGCGCCGACCACCGCGGGCTGCCCGGTAAGCTGGACCGCCGTACGTACGCTGCTTGACCTTTCACCCCGCTCGAGGAGACGCACCCTGCCATGGCGACCACCAACGACCTGAAGAACGGCCTCGTGCTCAACATCGACGGCCAGCTGTGGACCGTGGTGGAGTTCCAGCACGTCAAGCCGGGCAAGGGCGGCGCTTTCGTGCGCACCACGCTGAAGAACGTGCTGTCCGGCAAGGTCGTCGACCGCACCTTCAACGCCGGCACCAAGGTCGAGACCGCCACCGTCGACAAGCGGGCGATGACCTTCCTCTACAAGGAGGGTGAGGACTTCGTCTTCATGGACGGCGACACCTACGAGCAGACCTACGTGCCGGCCGCAGTGGTCGGCGACGCCGCCAACTACCTGCTGGACAACGCCGAGGTCGTGGTGGCAGTGCACGAGGGCAGCGCGCTGTTCATCGAACTGCCGACCTCGGTCGAGCTGGTGATCACCTACACCGAGCCGGGCCTGCAGGGTGACCGGGCGACCGGCGGCACCAAGCCCGCCACCGTCGAGACCGGCGCCGAGGTGCAGGTGCCGCTGTTCGTCACCACCGGCGAGAAGATCAAGATCGACACCCGCGACGGCCGGTACCTCGGCCGGATCAACAGCTGACCGCGATCTAGTGGCTGCTCGGAGCAAGGCACGCAAGCGCGCGGTCGACCTGCTGTACGAGGCGGACCTGCGCGGGGTCGACCCGGTCGGCATGCTCGCCGAGCGGGTGGCGCTGGGCGACCCGCCGATCAACGACTACACCATCGAGCTGGTGGAAGGCGTCACCGAGCACCGGCCGGCGATCGACGACTACCTGTCCGAGTACTCCGAGGGCTGGACGCTCGAGCGGATGCCCGGCGTCGACCGGGCGGTGCTGCGGGTCGGCCTGTACGAGTTGCTGTGGTCGGCCGAGGTGCCGGACGCGGTGGCGATCGATGAGGCGGTGGAGCTCGCCAAGGCGCTGTCCACCGACGAGTCACCGCGGTTCGTCAACGGCCTGCTCGGCCGGGTGCTGCGCAACCAGCTACCGGGCAATCAGCTGCCGTCCACCGGCAACTGAGCGGGTTTCGGCCGGCTCGCCAGAACCGGCCGAAACCCGGGAAGCGTCAGCCGGCCGGGTGGCCCACGGAGCCGGGCGCCAGCACGCCCCAGCCGACCAGTTTGTCGGTGAGCTGGTCCAGCGAGGTGTCGAACATCAGCGCCAGCGCCCGCAGGTCCTCGCCCCGGATCGACAGCACCTTGTTGCCGTAGTCGCCACGCTGGCGCTGGATCGACTGCGCGTACCGGACCAGCGGGGCTGCGTCCTCGGCAGGCACGTGCTGCAGCTTCTGCAGGTCCAGCACCACCTTGCTGCTGGTCTCCAGCCGGGCGCTCGGCGCACCCTCCTCGGTCGGCAGCAGCTCGGAGATCGGCACCCCGTAGAACTCAGCCAGCTCGGCCAGCCGGGCCACCGACACCGCGCGGTCGCCGCGCTCGTAGGAGCCGACCACCACCGCCTTCCACTTGCCGCCGGACTTGCGCTCGACGCCGTGCAGCGACAGCCGCTGCTGGGCGCGAACGGCGCGCAGGCGGCTGCCCAGGGCGCGGGCGTACTCGCGGTCGTCAGGCGCCAGGCCGGCCGGTTCGCTGGGGTTGGCCCGACCGGTCAGGTCGGCACCGCCAGCGCTCTCGGCAGCGGTGGATCCAGTAATGGGCTCGGTCACGTCCCCGTCCTCAGATCGGCCAACCGGCCTTGCCGGCGGTCATGCTGTTGCTGCGGATAAGCTGTAACGCTGACCTCACAGGGTAACAGTTGCCGGACGGACGGTGACTGAGTGCCGCCGCGTGTCGGTGCGGTGATACCCCGCGCAGGTCGCACTGATAAGTTCGACAGCGAAACGACGTCCTTTAACGACTCGTCCGGTGAGGCGAGGAAGGAGGTCCGGAGCAGTCATGCCTGGCCACGCAACGCCGGCCCCCGATTCGCGGGCGGCCGACCCCGGCGGTAAGACCGTCCTGCAGCCCGACGACGTCGGACGCGTGCTGGACCGGATCGCCCACCAGATCCTGGAAAAGACCCACGGCGGCGCCGACCTGGTGCTGCTCGGCATCCCGAGCCGCGGCGAGCCGCTGGCCCGCCGGCTGGCGTCCCGAATCGAGGCCTTCGGCGGCGTGCCGGTCGCCCTGGGCACTCTCGACATCACCCTCTATCGCGACGACCTGCGCTCCAAGGCGGTCCGGCCGCTGGGCCGCACCGTGGAACCCGCCGGCGGCATCGACGGCAAGCTGGTGGTGCTGGTCGACGACGTGCTGTTCTCTGGCCGCACGGTCCGGGCCGCGCTGGACGCGCTGACCGACCTGGGCCGGCCACGCGCCGTGCAGCTCGCGGTGCTGATCGACCGGGGGCACCGGCAACTGCCGATCCGCGCCGACTACGTGGGCAAGAACCTGCCCACCTCGGCGACCGAACAGGTGCGGGTCAGCCTGACCGAGACCGACGGCGCCGACCGCGTGACGATCCTGGAGGAGGCCGGATGAGCCGCCACCTGCTCTCGGCCGCGGACCTGACCGCCGACCAGGCATGGGAGATCCTCGACTCGGCCGAACAGATGGACGCGATCCAGAACCGCGAGGTCAAGAAGCTGCCGGCGCTGCGTGGCCGGACCGTGGTGAACCTGTTCTTCGAGGACTCCACCCGTACCCGGTCGTCGTTCGAGATCGCCGGCAAGTGGCTGTCCGCGGACGTGATCAACGTCAGCGCCAAGGGCTCCAGCGTCAGCAAGGGTGAGAGCCTGCGCGACACCGCGCTGACCGTCGCCGCCCTCGGGGTGGACGCGCTGGTGGTGCGGCACAACGCCTCCGGCGCGGTGCAACGGATCACCGAGTGGGTGGGCTGCTCGGTGATCAACGCCGGTGACGGCACCCACGAGCACCCGACCCAGGCGCTGCTGGACGCGTTCGCGCTGCGCCGCCGGCTGGGCGACCTGGCCGGGCGGCACATCGTGATCGTCGGCGACCTCACCCACAGCCGGGTGGCCCGGTCGAACGTGCTGCTGCTGCACACCCTCGGCGCCCAGGTGACCCTGGTGGCGCCGCCCACGCTGATGCCGGCGGGGGTTGCCGGCTGGGGCTGCACCACCAGTTGGGACCTGGACGCGACGTTGGCCGGCAAGGTGGCCGGCGACGTGGACGCGGTGATGATGCTGCGGGTGCAGCGCGAGCGGATGTCCGGCGGGTATTTCCCGAGCGAGCGGGAGTACGCGATCGGCTACGGGCTCGGTTCGGCCCGGCTGGACCTGCTGCCCGAGCACGCCCCGGTGCTGCACCCGGGCCCGATGAACCGGGGCCTGGAGATCTCCTCGGTGGCGGCGGACAGCCCGCGGTCGCTGGTGCTCGACCAGGTACGCGCCGGCGTCGCGGTGCGAATGGCGGTGCTCTATCACGTGGTCGCCGGCGCCGATCCGGCCACCGAGCTGGAGGTGCGGGCATGATCCTGCTGCGTGGGGCCCGTCCGCTCGGCGGGCCGGCGGTGGACGTGCTGCTGGCCGACGGCCGGATCGCCGGCCTCGGCGACCGGATCGAGGCGCCCGACGGCGCCGAGCTGATCGACGCCGGCGGCGCGGTGCTGTTGCCCGGCTTGGTCGACCTGCACACCCACCTGCGCGAACCGGGCCGCGAGGACACCGAGACGGTGGCGACAGGTTCGGCGGCCGCCGCGCTCGGTGGCTTCACCGCGGTGCACGCGATGGCCAACACCAACCCGGTGGCCGACACCGCCGAGATCGTCGAGCAGGTGCTGGCGCTCGGCCGGCGGGCCGGCCTGGTGGACGTCCGGCCGGTCGGCGCGGTGTCGGCCGGCCTGGCCGGCGAGCGGCTGGCCGAGCTCGGCGGCATGGCCCGGTCGGCGGCCGCGGTGCGGGTCTTCTCCGACGACGGACGGTGCGTGTCCGACGCCCGGCTGATGCGCCGGGCGCTGGAGTACCTCAAGCCGTTCGATGCGGTGTTGGCCCAGCACGCCCAGGACCCGCGGCTGGCCGACGGCGCCGCCTGCGCGCACGAGGGCGAGCTGTCCGGCCGGCTCGGGCTGCCCGGCTGGCCGTCGGTCGCGGAGGAGAGCATCGTGGCCCGGGACGTCATGCTGGCCCGGCACACCGGCGGCCGGCTGCACGTCTGCCACGTCTCGACCGCCGGCACCGTCGAGGTGGTGCGGTGGGCCAAGGCCCAGGGGATCGAGGTGACCGCCGAGGTGACCCCGCACCACCTGTTGCTCACCTGCGACCTGCTCACCGGCTACGACCCGGTGTTCAAGGTCAACCCGCCGCTGCGGCCGGCCGAGGACGTCGAGGCGCTGCGGGCCGGGCTGGCCGACGGCACCATCGACGCGGTGGCCACCGACCACGCGCCGCACGCCTCGCACGACAAGGATCACGCCTTCGCCGACGCGGCGTTCGGCATGCTCGGCCTGCAGACCGCGCTCGGCGTGGTGATCGCGACGATGGTCGAGACCGGCCTGCTGGACTGGGCCGGGCTGGCCGACCGGATGAGCGTCCGGCCCGCCGTCATCGGCCGGCTGGCCGGGCACGGCCGGCCGATCGTGGTCGGCGAGCCGGCCAACCTCACCCTGGTCGATCCCGGCCGGCGGTGGCAGGTGCGACCGGCCGAGCTGGCCTCGATCGCCCGCAACACCCCGTTCGCCGGCCGGGAGCTGCCCGGCACCGTGCTGGCCACCTTCCTGCGCGGCCGGCCGACCGTGCGCGACGGCCTGCTGGCCGAGTCCCGGGTGGTGGCCGGATGACCCGGTTCGAGCTGGTCCTCGGCTGCGTCCTGCTGTTCGCGCTGGCGCTGGCCGGCATGTGGCTCGGCTGGCGGAATCGGGAACGCCGGCAGTCCGACCTGCCGCCGCTGCCGAGCGTGCCGGCCGAACTGGGCGCCGAACTCGCCCCGCCGCTGACCGGCCTGTACGTCGGCAGCACGCCGGCCACCCGCTGGCAGGACCGGATCGTGGCGCATCGGCTGGGTGAGCGGGCCGACGCCACCGCCCGGCTGGGCACCGCCGGAGTGCTGATCGAGCGGCAGGGCAGCAGTCCGATCTTCCTGCCCGGCGAGCACCTGGTGGACGCCCGGCTGGAGCCCGCGCTGGCCGGCAAGGTGGTCGGCGCCGGCGGCCTGCTGGTGCTGCGCTGGCAGCACGGCGGCCAACTGCTCGACACCGGCCTGCGGGCCGACGACAAGACGCTGTACCCGGCCTGGACGGCTGCAATCCCTCACAACCGGCAGGAGACCGACGCCTCGTGACCGACACCGCGCTACTGGTTCTGGAAGACGGCCGCAGCTTTCTCGGGGAGGCGTACGGCGCGACCGGTGAGACCTTCGGCGAGGCGGTGTTCAACACCGGCATGACCGGCTACCAGGAGACCCTGACCGACCCGTCCTACCACCGGCAGATCGTGGTGCAGACCGCGCCGCACATCGGCAACACCGGGGTGAACGACGACGACCCGGAGTCCGACCGGATCTGGGTGTCCGGCTACGTGGTGCGCGACCCGGCCCGCCGGGTGTCGGGCTGGCGGGCCCGCCGGTCGCTGGACGAGGAGCTGCAGCGGTTCGGCGTGGTCGGCATCAGCGGCATCGACACCCGGGCGCTGACCCGCCACCTGCGCGAGCGGGGTGCCATGCGGGCCGGCATCTCGACGATCGACCTGGACCCGGATTCACTGCTGGCGAAAGTGAAATCCTCCCCGCCGATGGCTGGCGCCGATCTGGCCGGCGAGGTGACCACCGGGCAGCCCTACCGGGTGGACGCGATCGGCGAGCACCGGTTCACCGTCGCCGCGCTGGATTACGGCATCAAGGCGATGACGCCGCACCGGCTGGCCGAGCGCGGCATCACCACCCACGTGCTGCCGGCCGGCTCGACCGCCGAGCAGGTGCTGGCCGTCGGGGCGGACGCGGTGTTCCTCTCCAACGGTCCGGGCGACCCGGCGACCGCCGACCCGGCGGTCGCGGTGCTGCGGGAGCTGCTGGGCCGGCGGGTGCCGGTGTTCGGCATCTGCTTCGGCAACCAGCTGCTCGGCCGGGCGTTCGGCTTCGGCACCTACAAGCTGCGGTACGGCCACCGCGGCATCAACCAGCCGGTGGCCGACCTGAGCACCGGCAAGGTGGAGATCACCGCGCACAACCACGGCTTCGCGGTCGACGCGCCGGTGGACCGGGTCAGCGAGACCGAGTTCGGGGCGGTTCGGGTGAGCCACATCTGCCTGAACGACAACGTGGTGGAGGGGCTGCGGGCGTACGACCTGCCGGCCTTCTCGGTGCAATACCACCCCGAGGCGGCAGCCGGCCCGCACGACGCCGGCTACCTCTTCGACCGATTCGCAGAGTTGCTCAACCAGAGCACGGGCACCCGATGAGCCGGCCCAGCGTGAGAATCCTCAGCACTACCAGCGGAAGTGGGGCCTGATGCCGAAGCGGACGGACATCCAGCACGTGCTGGTGATCGGCTCCGGGCCGATCGTGATCGGCCAGGCCTGCGAGTTCGACTACTCGGGCACCCAGGCCTGCCGGGTGCTGCGCGAGGAGGGCTTTCGGGTCAGCCTGATCAACTCCAATCCGGCGACGATCATGACCGATCCGGAGTTCGCCGACGCCACCTACATCGAGCCGCTGACCATCGAGTACGTCGAGAAGGTGCTGGCCGCCGAGGCGGCCGCCGGCACCCCGGTGCACGCGCTGCTGGCCACCCTGGGCGGTCAGACCGCGCTCAACCTGGCGGTCGCGCTGCATGAGAACGGGGTGCTCAAGCGCTACGACGTCGAGCTGATCGGCGCCGACATCGACGCCATCCAGCGCGGTGAGGACCGGCAGAAGTTCAAGGAGATCGTCCGGCGGGTCGGCGGCGACGTCCCGGCCTCGGTGGTCTGCCACAGCCTGGACGAGGCGATCGCGTTCGCCGAGACGGTGGCCAACCGGGTGGTCATCCGGCCGTCCTTCACGATGGGCGGCCTCGGCTCCGGCCTGGCCAACAACGCCGACGAGGTACGCACCATGGCCGCGCGCGGGCTGGCCGCCAGCCCGGTGCACGAGGTGCTGGTGGAGGAAAGCGTCTTCGGCTGGAAGGAGTACGAGCTCGAGCTGATGCGCGACCGCAACGACAACGTGGTCGTGATCTGCTCGATCGAGAACCTCGACCCGATGGGCGTGCACACCGGTGACTCGATCACGGTGGCGCCGGCGATGACGCTGACCGACCGGGAGTATCAGCGGATGCGCGACCTGGGCATCGCGGTGCTCCGGGAGGTCGGCGTAGACACCGGCGGTTGCAACATCCAGTTCGCGGTGGACCCGCGCACTGGCCGGCTGATCGTGATCGAGATGAACCCGCGGGTCTCCCGGTCGAGTGCTTTGGCTTCCAAGGCAACGGGATTCCCGATCGCCAAGATCGCCGCCAAGCTGGCCGTCGGCTACACCCTCGACGAGGTTGCCAACGACATCACCCGGGCCACCCCGGCCTGCTTCGAGCCGGCGCTCGACTACGTGGTGGTGAAGGTCCCGCGGTTCGCGTTCGAGAAATTCCCGGGCGCCGACCCGAAGCTGACCACCCACATGAAGTCGGTCGGCGAGGCGATGGCGATCGGCCGCAGCTTCACCGAGGCGCTGGGCAAGGCGCTCCGGTCGATGGAGACCAGGACGGCCGGTTTCTGGACCAGCCGCGAAGACGATCCGCTGCAATCACTGGACGAACTGCTCGGCCAGGCGGCGGTGCCGACCGACGGCCGGCTGTACGCGGTGGAGCGGGCGATGCGGGCCGGCGCCGGGGTGGACCAGGTCGCCGAAGCGACCGGCATCGACCCGTGGTTCGTCGACCAGTTCAGCCAGATCCTGCAGGTGGGGGACGAGCTGGCGGCCGCCGAGTCGCTCACCCCGGCGCTGCTGCGCCGGGCCAAGCGGCACGGCCTGTCCGACCGGCAGATCGCCCGGCTGCGGCCGGAGCTGGCCGGTGAGGACGGGGTGCGCCGGCTGCGGCACCGGGCCGGCATCCGTCCGGTCTACAAGACAGTCGACACCTGCGCCGCCGAGTTCGCCGCCGACACCCCGTACCACTACTCCTGCTACGACTCCGAGACCGAGGTGGCGCCGCAGCGCGAGCGGCCGAAGGTGCTGATCCTGGGCAGCGGGCCGAACCGGATCGGTCAGGGCATCGAGTTCGACTACTCCTGCGTGCACGCGGTGATGGCGCTGCGGGAGGCCGGCTACGAGACCGTGATGGTGAACTGCAATCCCGAGACGGTCTCCACCGACTACGACACCGCCGACCGGCTGTACTTCGAGCCGCTGACCTTCGAGGACGTGCTCGAGGTGGTGCACGCCGAGCAGCAGTCCGGCCAGGTGCTCGGGGTGATCTGCACGCTGGGCGGCCAGACCCCGCTGGGGTTGGCCGAGCGGCTCAAGCGCGAGGGGGTGCCGGTGCTCGGCACCCAGCCGGAGGCGATCGACCTGGCCGAGGACCGCGGCGAGTTCGGCCGGGTGCTGGCCGCGGCCGGGCTGCTGGCTCCGAAGCACGGCCTGGCGACCTCCTTCGCCGAGGCGCGCCAGGTGGCCGACGAGATCGGCTACCCGGTGCTGGTCCGGCCGTCCTACGTGCTGGGCGGGCGCGGCATGGAGATCGTCTACGACGAGCAGGGCCTGGCCACCTACATCGAACGGGCCACCGACATCGCGCCCGACCACCCGGTGCTGGTGGACCGCTTCCTCGACGACAGCGTCGAGATCGACGTGGACGCCCTGTTCGACGGCAGCGAGCTGTACCTGGGCGGCGTGATGGAGCACATCGAGGAGGCCGGCATCCACTCCGGCGACTCGGCCTGCGCGCTGCCGCCGATGACGCTCGGCAGCGCCACCGTCGACCAGGTGCGGGCGGCCACCCGGCTGATCGCCGAAGGAGTGGGGGTGCGCGGGCTGTTGAACGTCCAGTACGCGCTGTCCGGCGACCTGCTGTACGTGCTGGAGGCGAACCCGCGGGCCAGCCGGACGGTGCCGTTCGTCTCGAAGGCGACCGCGGTCCCGCTGGCGAAGGCGGCGGCCCGGATCGCGCTGGGCGCCAGCATCGCCGAGTTGCGGGCCGAGGGGATGCTGCCGGCGGCCGGCGACGGTGGCGAGCTGCCGGCCGACGCGCCGATCGCGGTGAAGGAGGCGGTGCTGCCGTTCCACCGGTTCCGGACGCCGGCCGGCGACTCCATCGATTCGGTGCTCGGCCCCGAGATGAAGTCCACCGGCGAGGTGATGGGCTTCGACCGGGTGTTCGGCACCGCGTTCGCCAAGTCCCAGGCTGCCGCGTACGGCGCGCTGCCGACCAGCGGCACGGTGTTCGTCTCGGTCGCCAACCGGGACAAGCGGGCCGCGCTGTTCCCGGTGAAGCGGCTGCGCGACCTGGGCTTCACCGTGGTGGCCACCGCCGGCACCGCGCAGGTGTTGCGCCGCAACGGCGTTCCGGCCGAGGTGGTCGGCAAGTACTCCGACGGGCCCGGCAACATCGTCGAGCAGATCCTGGCCGGCGCCATCGACCTGGTGCTGAACACCCCGTTCGGCTCGCCCGGCAACTCCGGACCCCGGCTGGACGGCTACGAGATCCGGACGGCCGCGGTGCAGGCCGGCATCCCGTGCGTCACCACGGTGCAGGCGATTGCCGCGGCGGTGCAGGGCATCGAGGACCTGATCAGCGACGGGGCCACCGTGACCTCGTTGCAGGCACACCATCGAGCGCTGGCGCAATGGCGTTCGGGGCAGGGGGCAGCCCAGTGACCGGTGGCAACCAAGCGACGTCGACCGAGTCCGGACCGGTCCAGGAGGTCGGCGAGATCTTCGACGTCACCCGGTACGGCAGCTACACCCAGTTCACCGTGGTGGCGCCCGGCGTCGCCCGGGCGTTCCAACCGGGCCAGTTCGTGGCGGTCGCGGTCGGTGGCCCGGACACCTCGATGCTGCTGCGCCGGTCGTTCGCGCTGTACGGGGTGAAGCCCGGCACCGACTTCGCCGGCACGATCCAGTTCGTGGTCGCGGCACATGGTCGGGGCACCGAATGGCTGGTGCGGCAGCCGGTGGGTACCAAGCTGGACCTGGTCGGCCCGCTCGGGGTGCCGTTCCCGATCCCGCGCGAGCCGGTGCCGGCGGTGCTGGTCGGCGGCGGGTACGGCTCGGCGCCGCTGCTCCCGCTGGCCGAGCGGTTGCTGGCGCAGGGCTCGGACATCCGGATGATCCTGGGGGCCGCCACCGCCGACCGGCTGTTCGGCCAACTGGCGGCCAAGCGGCTGATCGGCTCGGTCACCGTCACCACCGACGACGGCACCGCCGGCCAGCGCGGCCGGGTCACCGACCCGCTGCCGTCGGCGATCGAGCAGCTCGGCGCCCAGCTCGTCTACGCCTGCGGGCCGATGCCGATGCTGCGCGCGGTCGGCGAGGTGGCCCAGGCGCACGCCATCCCGGCCCAGGTCGCGGTCGAGGAGTCGATGGCCTGCGGCATCGGGGTGTGCATGACCTGCGTGCTGCCGGTGCGCGGCAACGACGGGGTCTCCCGGTTCGTCCGGTCGTGTGTGGAGGGGCCGGTGTTCGACGCCGGCCGGGTGCGCTGGGCCGACGTCGGGACGCTGCCGGCCGACCTGCACGGCGCGGACGGGATGGGGGGTCACTGATGGCCGACATGTCCACCAGGCTGGCGTCGCTGGCGCTGCCGAACCCGGTGCTCACCGCCTCCGGCTGTGCCGCCGCCGGTCGAGAACTTGCCCAGTTCTTCGACGTGTCCGCGATCGGCGGCGTGGTCACCAAGTCGATCATGCAGCGGCCGCGGTCCGGCCGGCCGACGCCGCGGATGGCCGAGACGCCGAGCGGCATGCTGAACTCGATCGGGCTGCAGGGGCCGGGCATCGACTCGTTCCTGGCCAACGACCTGCCGTGGCTGCGCGAGCACGGGGCGCGGGCGGTGGTCTCGATCGCCGGCGGCTCCACCGACGAGTACGTGGCGCTGGCCAAGCGGCTCTACCGCGAGCCGGTGGACCTGATCGAGGTGAACATCTCGTGCCCGAACGTCGAGAGCCGCGGCCAGGTCTTCGCCTGCGACCCGCTGGCCGCGTCCCAGGTGATCTCGGCGGTGCGCCGGGCCGCCCACCCGAGCACCCCGATCTTCGCCAAGCTGTCGCCCGACGTGACCGACATCGGGCAGATCGCGCGAGCGGTGGCCGACGCGGGCGCGGATGGCATCTCGCTGATCAACACCCTGCTGGGCATGGTCATCGACACCGAGACGCTGCAGCCGGCGCTCGGCGGGGTGACCGGTGGGCTGTCCGGTCCAGCGATCCGGCCGGTCGCCGTCCGCTGCGTCTGGCAGGTGCACCGGGCGGTGCCGCACCTGCCGCTGCTCGGGATGGGCGGCATCATGACCGGCAAGGACGCGCTGCAGTTCATCCTGGCCGGTGCGTCGGCGGTCTCGGTGGGCACCGCGGTGTTCCACGACCCGACCGCGCCGATCCGGATCATCCGTGAATTGGAGGCTGAACTCGATCGGTGCGGGTTCGCCTCGGTGGCCGACGCGGTCGGCTTCGCACACCGCACGCCGGCGGAGCAGGCCGCGCTGCGCGGCACCATCGACGTCGAGGAGATCAACGCATGACCTTTGGCGAACGGCTGACCACGGCGATGTCCGAGCGCGGTCCGATGTGCCTCGGCGTCGATCCGCACGCCAGCCTGCTGGAGCAGTGGGGGCTGGCCGACGATCTGGTGTCGCTGGAGCGGTTCGTGCTCAGCTGCGCCGAGGCGTTCGGTGACCTGGCCGCGGTGGTCAAGCCGCAGTCGGCGTTCTTCGAGCGGTTCGGATCCCGCGGCGTCGCCCTGCTGGAACGGTGCATCGCCGAGTTCCGGGCGGCCGGTGCGCTGGTGCTGGCCGACGTCAAGCGCGGCGACATCGGCTCCACGATGGCCGCCTACGCCCAGGCCTACCTCGACCCGGCGTCCTCGCTGGCGGTGGACGCGATCACCGCCAACCCGTACCTCGGAGTGGGTGCGCTGGACCCGGCCTTCGAGTTGGCCGAGCGGTACGGCGCGGGGGTGTTCGTGATCGCGCTGACCTCCAACAAGGAAGCGCCGTCGGTGCAGCATGCCCGGCTGGCCGACGGCCGGACGGTCGCCCAGTCGGTGCTGGACGAGCTGGCCGTCCGCAACAGCGGCGCGGATCCTGGTTCGCTGGGCTCGTTCGGCGTGGTGGTCGGTGCCACCATCGGCGACTCGGTGGCAGATCTGGCCGGTTTCAACGGGCCGTTCCTGGTGCCCGGCATCGGCGCCCAGGGCGGTACCGCGGCCGACGTCCGGCGGATCTTCGGCGACCGGCTCGATGCGGTGCTGCCGAGCGTGTCCCGCGAGGTGCTGCGAGCCGGGCCGTCGGTCGGGGCGCTGCGCGACGCCGCCGAGCGGGTGATCGGCGACTTCGCCTTCCTGCGGGGCTGATCCGGTGCCCACCGCACCGAAACTGACCACCGAGCAGCGAACCCGGGCGCTGGCCGATGCCGCCGAGGCCCGGGCGCTGCGGGCCACGGCCCGGGCCGAGCTGAAGGCGGGGGAGCTGTCGCTGGCCGACTTCCTGACCCGGGCCGAGACCGACCCGCGGCTGGCCGCGATGCGGGTCAGCGCCCTGGTGAGCGCGCTGCCCGGTTACGGCGAGGCCCGTTCGACCGCGCTGCTGGCGGAGCTGGGGATTGCCCAGTCCCGCCGGATTCGCGGGTTGGGACCGCGGCAGCGGGAGTCGCTGCTGACCCGGCTGACCGACCGGGCACAATCAAGGTCATGACCAGCGCAGCTCCCGCCCGGCTCACCGTTCTCTCCGGCCCGTCCGGCGTGGGCAAGGGCACCGTGGTGGCAAAGGTGCGCGAGCTGTTCCCGCACGTCTGGGTGTCGATCTCGTGCACCACCCGCAAGCCTCGGGACGGCGAGGTCGACGGCGTGCAGTACTACTTCGTCAGCGACGCGGAGTTCGACGAGCTGGTGGCCGGCGACCGGTTGCTGGAATGGGCAAGCTTCGCCGGCAACCGGTACGGCACCCCGCGGCTGCCGGTCGAGCAGCACCTGGCCGCCGGCCACCCGGCGCTGCTGGAGATCGAGCTGCAGGGCGCCCGGCAGATCCGGCAGCGGATGCCATCGGCGCAGTTCGTCTTCCTGGCGCCGCCGTCCCGGGAGGAGCTGCGGTCCCGGCTGGCCAAGCGCGGCACCGAGGATGACGAGAAGATCGCCGCCCGGCTGGCGTATGCCGACACCGAGTTGCTGGCGGCCGAGGACGAGTTCGACGTCGTGATCGTCAACGACGACATCCAGCGCGCCGCCGCCGAGGTGGTCTCGCTGCTGCACGCCGCCGAACCGGCCCGCTGACCCTCGGCACGCCAAGGCCGGACGCACCCGTGCTGGATGCGCCCGGCCGGTAGTGGCGGAGCAGGGTCAGGAAGCCTGCACGCAGGAGTTCGTCCGGTTGCTCCACAGCGGCTGCATCGCGAAGTAGCTGCCGTTGAGGTTGATGTTGGCCAGCCCGGTCCAGCTGCAGATGTCGCCGATCTCGCTGCCGTTGGCGTCGTACCAGGCGTTGAGCAGCGGGTCGGTGATCGCCTCGGCGAGCTCGTGGCCCTCGACGATGCTCACCCCGTCGAGCACGTTGCCGGTCACCGACCGAGCACCGCAGGAGCCGCCGGCGTCCGGCATGTACGGCAGGTCGGTGTAGCTCAGGCTGGTGCCGCCCACCACGCCGTGGTACGCGCAGTACGACGAGCCGAAGCCGGAGGTGGAGTGACCGCTCGGGGTGGCGACGATCAGCTGGGCGTTCACGTCACCGTGGTTGAGCCCCAGGTAGTTCGCCAGCTTGAGCGCCTCGGACTGGATCTGCGAGTCGGTCGGGGTGGTCGGCACCGCGGTGGAGTCCGACCAGGCGCCCTGGTAGCTGGCGCACGAGCCGCCGCCGTACTGGCTGACCGTGTTCAGCCAGGACGTGCAGCCGACCTTGCTGAGGAAGTTCATCAGGTAGCTCTGCTCGCCGGACGGGTCAGAGGTCCAGCCCCAGAACAGGATGTAGTCCCGGGGACCGCTCTGCACCGGGCCGCCGTGGTTGTAGAGCGGACCGCCGCTGGCCATCGGCGCGGCGTGTGACGGACGGATGCCGATCGTGTTGTTCGGCTGCGTCGTGCTGGCGCTCGCACTCTGGGCGAGACAGGCGAGCCCGGTGGCCGCGAGCAGCAACGCGACCGGCACTGCCGCCAGTCGCCGAAGACGTCCCGAACCGATCGAACGGGTTGGTGGGGTGAAGCTGAGCATGGGGGCCTCCCTAATGCCGGATAATGGACAAAAGGTAAAAGCAACCATTCGGGCATACAACAACAGGGAAGTTGCAAAATTCTCAGAAGCAGCTCTGAGTGATCGGGCCGCGGTCGGGGTCAGTCGACCAGCTTCACCGCGGCGACCAGTTCGCCGAGACCCTTCTTGGCGTCGCTGAACAGCATGCTGGTCTTCGGGTCGGCGTAGAGCTCGTTGTCGATCCCGGCGTAGCCGGAGGCCATCGACCGCTTGATCACGATGATGCTGCGGGCGTGGTCGACGTTCAGGATCGGCATACCCGAGACCGCGTTTCCCGGCCGGCGGGCGGCCGGGTTGGTCACGTCGTTCGCGCCGACGACCAGAGCCACGTCGGTGCGGTCGAACTCGGGGTTGACGTCCTCCATCTCGCGCAGCTGGTCGTAGGGCACGTTCGCCTCGGCCAGCAGCACGTTCATGTGGCCGGGCATCCGGCCGGCGACCGGGTGGATCGCGTACGACACCTCGATGCCGCGGTCCTCCAGCAGCGCCGCCAGCTCACGCACCTCGTGCTGGGCCTGGGCGGCGGCAAGGCCGTAACCCGGCACCACGATCACCTTGCTGGCATAGGCCAGTTGCAGCGCGGCGTCGTCCACCGCGATCGACTTCACGGTGCCACCGGCGCCGCCACCGGCGTCGATGCCGGACGCGCCGGTGCCGAACCCGCCGGCGATGATCGACAGCACCGATCGGTTCATCGCGTCGGCCATCAGCTTGGTCAGGATGCCGCCGGACGCGCCGACCAGCGCGCCGGCGATCACCAGGGTGGCGTTGTCGAGCACGAAGCCGGCCATCGCCACCGCGGTACCGGTGAACGCGTTCAGCAGCGAGATCACCACCGGCATGTCGGCGCCGCCGATCGGCAGCACCATCAGCACGCCGATGCCGAGCGCGGCGATCGCCTCGACGGTCAGCAGCCAGGCATTGTGGGCGCCTGCCACCACCCAGATGCCGGTTGCCAGCGCGGCCAAGGTGAACACCGCGGAGACCACCCGGGCGCCGGGAAAGCTGATCGGCTGGCTCCAGTAGCCCTGCAGTTTGGCGGCGGCGATCAGCGACCCGCTGAACGTCACGCCGCCGATCAGCACGTCCAGCGCGCTGGCCAGCGCCACCCCGGCGCCGACGTGCGGGTCGTGCTGGTAGTCGGCCAGCGCGATCAGCGTCGCCGCGCCACCACCGACCGCGTTGAACAGGCTGACCAGCTGCGGCATCTGGGTCATCGCCACCCGGCGGGCCGAGTACAGCCCGGCCGCGCCACCGAGCAGCGCGCCGCAGAGCAGCACCAGCCATCGGGTGGCGGTCATCGTGCCGCCGTGCCCGACGTCGACCAGCGCCGCCACGATCGCCACCGCCATGCCGGCGGCGGAGAGCTGGTTGCCGCGCCGGGCGGTGGCGGGGGAGTTCATCATGTGCAGGCCGAGCACGAACGCCACCGCGGCTGCCAGCGACGCCAGCCGGATCCCGGTCTCGAACCCGCTCATGCTGTTACCTGGCTCTTCATCGAACCGATCGGCTCCGCGCTCGCTCCGGTCCTCGCTTCGCTGCGATCCTCACTCGCTGTCGCCTCCACGACGCGAGCGCTCATCGCGGCATTCGCTCCGCTCCTCACTCGCTGACGCTCGCTGCGATGCTCACTCATGCCACCCTGGCTCTTCGCGCGAGCGCTCATCGCGGCATTCGCTCCGCTCCTCACTCGCTGACGCTCGCTGCGATGCTCACTCATGCTGTCTCGTCAGGTTGCTTGGCTATCACCGGTCGTTTGCGGAACATCTGCAGCATCCGGTCGGTCACCGCGTACCCGCCGACCACGTTCGCCGCGCCGAACGCCGCCGCCAGAAAGGTCAGCACGTACCCGACCGGGCCGTTGACGTACGAGGAGAGGATCACCACGCCGACCAGCACCACCCCGTGGATCGAGTTGGCGCCGGACATCAGCGGCGTGTGCAGGGTGGCCGGCACCTTGCTGATCACCTCGAAGCCGACCAGCAACGCGAGGACGAAGACGGTGATGTCACCGACGAAACCACTGGTCACTGCGGCCCTCCCGGGCTCGGGGACACGACTGCTCGGACGCCTGCGTGCACGATCTCGCCACCATGGGTGATCAGCACGCCCTGCTGGATCTCGTCCGCCGGGTCGAACACCAGCGCCCCGTCGGCGACCAGGTGGCCGATCAGCGCGCTGACGTTGCGCCCGTACGCCTGGGACGCGCTGGTGGACAACCGGGCCGGCAGGTTGGCCGCTCCGATCACCCGTACCCCGTTGCCAGTCAGCACCGTCTCGCCGGGCACCGACCCCTCCACGTTGCCGCCCAACTCGCTGGCGGCCAGGTCGACCAGCACCGAACCCGGACGCATCCGGCCGACCACGTCGGCGGTGACCAGCACCGGCGGTCGCCGGCCCGGCACCTGGGCGGTGGTGATCACGATGTCGTGCCGGGCGATGTGCTCGGCCAGTTCGGCCTGCTGGGCGGCCCGCTCCTCGGCGGTCAGCTCCCGGGCGTAGCCGCCCTCGCCGGCGGCGGCGATGCCGGACTTCAGCTCGATGAACTTCGCACCCAGCGACTTCACCTCGTCCCGGGACGCCGGCCGCACGTCGTACCCGCTGACCACCGCGCCCAGCCGGCGTGCGGTGCCGATCGCCTGCAGTCCGGCGACGCCGGCGCCGAGCACCAGCACCGCGGCCGGCTTGGAAGTGCCGGCCGCGGTCATCAGCATCGGGAAGAACCGGTCGTAGTGCTCGGCTGCCAGCAGCACCGCCCGGTAACCGGCGACGCTGGCCTGGGAGCTGAGCGCGTCCATGCCCTGGGCCCGGGTCAGCGTCCGGGGCAGCCCGTCCAGGCTGATCGCCGTGACCCCGGCCGCGGCCAACCGGCTGACCAGCTCGGGTCGGGTGAGTGGGGCCAGCATCCCGAGAAACGCCTGCCCGGGCCGGAGCTGGCCGACCAGGTCGTCGTCCGGTGCGGTCACCGAGACGATCAGGTCGGCCTCGGCCAGCGCGGTGGCCCGGTCGAGCACCTGCGCGCCGACGTCGAGGTAGTCCTGGTCGGAGAACCAGGCGCCGGCGCCGGCACCGCTCTCGATCAGCACCGTCAGCCCGCCGGCCAGCAACCGCCGGGCGCTGTCGGGGTCGAGGGCGATCCGCCGCTCGCGCGGCGCTGCCTCCTTGAGCGCGGCGACCTTGACCATGTCGGGCACCTTAGCGATCATCCGGGTCCGGCGCTCGTGACCTGTCGCACATCGGCGCGGCGGCCGGCGGTCCGAGCGCACGGGATGGGGCGTAGCGCCGGGTAGTATGACAGCGATCAGCTCTGTCCGCCGCCGGTGCGATGCTTGCTTCGTGCCCAGTGCCCATCCGGTGGCCGGTGTTGGTCGCGAAGCGAACATCGTGCGGCGTCCCGCGAGCCTGCCGGCTCGGCGAAGGCGTCCGCCAACCCGAACGGATCGAGGCTTCCCGCGTGACCGCACCCGCCCCCGAAGGCATCACCAACCCGCCGATCGACGAGCTGCTCGAGCGCACCGGTTCCAAGTACGCCCTGGTGATCGTCGCCGCCAAGCGGGCCCGCCAGATCAACGCCTACTACAGCCAGCTCGGCGAGGGCCTGCTCGAGTACGTCGGCCCGATGGTGGAGACCGCGCCGCAGGAGAAGGCGCTGTCGATCGCGCTCCGCGAGGTCAACTCCGACCTGATCGAGTTCAAGCCGTCCGAGTCCTGAGCCCCGCCCGCCGACTGCCATGACGACCGAGGCTGAGTCCGCGTCGGTCGTTCTCGGCGTCTCCGGCGGCATTGCCGCGTACAAGGCGGCCGACCTGCTGCGCAAGCTCACCGAGGCCGGCCACGAGGTGACGGTGCTGCCCACCCGGGCGGCGCTGCAGTTCGTCGGCGAGCCGACCTGGGCGGCGCTGTCGCACAACCCGGTCGCCACCGACGTGTGGACCGACGCCCACCAGGTGCCGCACGTCGCTCTCGGCCGCCGGGCCGACCTGGTGGTGGTCGCACCCGCCACCGCCGACCTGCTGGCCAAGGCCGCCCACGGGCTGGCCGACGACCTGCTCACCAACACCCTGCTGACCGCTCGCTGCCCGGTGCTGTTCGCCCCGGCGATGCACACCGAGATGTGGGAGCACCCGGCAACGGTCGCCAACGTCGCCACCCTGCGAAGCCGTGGTGCCGTGGTGATGGAGCCGGGCTACGGGCGGCTGACCGGCACCGACACCGGACGTGGCCGGCTCGCCGAGCCGGTGGAGATCGCCCGGCTCGCCGAGTTGCTGCTGCGCCGCCCGACCGCGCTACCGCAGGACCTGGCCGGGCGGCGGGTGGTGATCACCGCCGGCGGCACCCGGGAGCCGCTCGACCCGGTGCGCTACCTCGGCAACCGGTCGTCCGGCCGGCAGGGTTTCGACCTGGCCTCGGTCGCCGCGGCGCGTGGCGCCCGGGTGAGCCTGATCGCCGCCAACGTCGAGCTGCCGGCGCCGGCGGCCGCCGAGCTGGTGCCGGTGACCACCGCCGAGCAGTTGCGCGAGGCCACCCTGGCCGCCGCCAAGGACGCCGACGTGGTGGTGATGGCCGCGGCCGTCGCCGACTTCCGGCCGGCCAGCCTGGCCGAATCGAAGATCAAGAAGTCCGGAGCGCCGGACGCGGTGGAGCTGGTCGCCAATCCGGACATCCTCAGCGAGCTCGTCGCGGCCCGCGCCGCAGGCGAGCTGTCGCCCCGGGTGATCGTCGGGTTCGCCGCCGAGACCGGCGACGCGCAGGCCGACGCGCTGACCCACGGCAAGCAGAAGCTGGTGCGCAAGGGCTGCGACCTGCTGGTGGTCAACGAGGTGTCGGCCACCACCGTGTTCGGCCAGCCCGACAATGCCGCGGTTATCCTCGGCCGGCACGGTGACCAGGTCGAGGTACCGCTCGGTCCGAAGACGGTGCTCGCCGCTGCACTATGCGACGGGATCGCCCAACTGCTGGCCGGTAAACTTACCGGCTGACGTCCTATCCGACCTGACCCGCGGCGCTCGCAGCGCAGCTGACCGGCAAGGCACAATTCCAGTTCTCACAAGCAGATCCGTACGCAGCTAGGAGCATTTAGTGAGCCGTCGCCTCTTCACCTCGGAGTCCGTCACCGAGGGGCATCCGGACAAGATCGCGGACCAGATCTCGGACGGGGTCTTGGACGCGCTGCTGGCCGAGGACCCCGCCAGCCGGGTGGCTGTGGAGACCCTCATCACCACCGGCCAGGTGCACATCGCCGGTGAGGTCACCACCAACGCCTACGCCGACATCCCGGCCATCGTCCGGCGCACCATCTTGGGCATCGGCTACGACTCCTCGCGGAAGGGCTTCGACGGCGAGTCCTGCGGCGTGAGCGTCTCCATCGGCGCGCAGTCGGCCGACATCGCCCAGGGCGTCGACACCGCCTACGAGGCGCGGGTCGAGGGCAGCGAGGACGCCATCGCGGCGCAGGGCGCCGGCGACCAGGGCCTGATGTTCGGCTACGCCTGCGATGACACTCCCGAGCTGATGCCGCTGCCGATCTGGCTGGCGCACCGGCTCGCGGAGCGGCTCACCGAGGTGCGCAAGAGCGGCACCGTGCCGTACCTGCGTCCCGACGGCAAGACCCAGGTCACCATCGAGTACGTGGACGAGAAGGCCGTCCGGCTCGACACCGTGGTGGTCTCCAGCCAGCACGCCGAGGACATCGACCTCGACACGCTGCTGAAGCCGGACATCGAGGAGCACGTGGTCAAGCCGGTGCTGGCCGCCCTCGAAGGCAAGATCCAGACCGAGGGTTACCGGCTGCTGGTCAACCCGACCGGCCGGTTCGTCACCGGTGGCCCGATGGGCGACGCCGGCCTGACCGGCCGCAAGATCATCGTCGACACCTACGGCGGCATGGCCCGGCACGGTGGCGGTGCCTTCTCCGGCAAGGACCCGTCGAAGGTCGACCGGTCGGCCGCCTACGCGATGCGCTGGGTCGCCAAGAACGTGGTGGCGGCCGGGCTGGCCAGCCGCTGCGAGGTGCAGGTCGCCTACGCGATCGGCAAGGCGGAGCCGGTGGGCCTGTTCGTCGAGACCTTCGGCACCGAGACGGTTGCGGCCGCCAAGATCATCGAGGCGATCAACGAGACCTTCGACCTGCGGCCGGCCGCGATCATCCGCGACCTGGACCTGAAGCGCCCGATCTACCAGAAGACCGCCGCCTACGGCCACTTCGGCCGGGAGGACGCCGACTTCACCTGGGAGCGCACCGACCGCGCCGAGCAACTGGCCAAGCTCGCCCGCGGCTGAGTTTTCAAGCCTTGAACGGCCCGTTCGGACTTCGGTCCGGACGGGCCGTTCGGCTTTGCGGGCCGGGTTCGCCTGGCAGGCCTACATCGGATTGAAGGGGACGATGTTGACGGTCGATTGAGCCCGGATCCGGAGGAGTTGGGCGATGGCCCAGTCCTGGGTCTCGTCCAGCAGGTCGCGGAGTGGACCTGCCCGATCCACGGCAGAGACGTCGCCAAGGGCGTGCCTAGACTCCGACCCTCCGGCCGGATTCGTTGTCGTCAGGTCGACGAACCCCGGCCGCAACAGGCCGAGCAAATCTGCCAGCGCCGCGAGCGCGATCACCGCGGGTGTTTCATGCCGCCTCTCGTAGATCACCCCGCTCAGCCGCGCGGTCAGCCGTCGCCGCGGCTCCAGCCCGAACCGGTCCCGGTATCGCGGGACGAGCACGCTGCGACACCGGAGCAGCAGGCCGCTGGCGACAAGATGGCCGATGAAGAGGGCGAAAGTTCCCTGATCGTCCGCTAGCCAGTCGGCCAGCAGGTAGCCCGGTTCGGCGGCTATCCGCTCCAACAGCGCGTTCGCGGCCGGATTCGGCGTCGGACTGGTGTCGATGCTCAGCTCGGTGGCCGTCTCGGACAGCCGGCCGCTGACCATCCAGTCCGCTAGCAGCGCGGCCCGCAGCATCGGGTCTGCCAGCGGGCTGCGTGACAAGAAGCCGTGCCGCGACACCAACAGCCGGGCGAGCGCGGTGCTGATCTCATGCTCGTCGGCCGGCCCGGTTCGATCGCCGGTCGGCAGGAAATGCATCGATACCTCGCTATCGGTTCGACTAGCGCGATTCGAGAGGCTACCCGCCGCGGAGGACCGCAGGCGGATTTGTCGTCGGCTGCTGGTAGGCATGACGGGTGACCGAATCCCGCGCCGAGGCGCCCGCCGCGCTGCCCGGTCTGGGCCAGCTCGGCGCGGTGCGGCAGCGGCCGCGGCGAGAGTTGCAGGCGGCCGACGAGCTGCCGGTCGCGCGGGTGATGGTCGACTCGCCGCTGCCACACCTGGATCGCCCGTTCGACTACCTGGTGCCGGCCGAACTGGCCGACGTGGTGCGGCCCGGTTCCCGAGTGCGGGTGCGGTTCGCCGGCCGGCTGATCGACGGCTGGGTGCTGAGCCGGCAGGCCGAGGCCGAGCACGACGGCCGGCTGGCCTATCTGGAGCGCGGGGTGGGCGAGGTGCCGGTGCTGACCCCCGAGACCGCCGAGCTGTTCCGGGCGGTGGCCGACCGGTGGGCCGGCACCTTCGCCGACGTGGTGCGGCTCGCGGTGCCACCGCGGCACGCGCGGGCCGAGGGTGCCGAGCTACCGCCCCGTGCCGAGCCGCCCGCCGCGCCAACCGCCGACGAGTGGCGCCGTTACCGGGCCGGGCCGGCCTTCCTGACCGCGGTGACGACCGGTCGTCCGGCTCGGGCGGTGTGGAACGCACTGCCGGGGGAGGACTGGCCGGCCCGGATCACCGAGGCGGTACAGGCCTGCCTGGCCGGCGGCCGCGGCGCGTTGGTGGTGGTGCCGGACGCTCGGGATGCTGCCCGGGTGGACGCCGCCCTGACCAGCGTGCTGGGACGCAACGCGCACGTCCTGCTCACCGCGGAACAAGGCCCGGAGGCGCGGTACCGGCGCTGGCTGGCGGTGCGGCAGGGAGCGGTCCGCGCGGTGGTCGGCACCCGGGGCGCGGCGCTGGCCCCGGTCGCGGACCTAGGCCTGCTGGTGATCTGGGACGACGGTGACGACCTGCACGCCGAGCCGAGAGCGCCCTACCCGCACGCCCGGGACGTCGCGGTGCTGCGCGCCTCGCTGGCCGGCTGCGCGCTGTTGGTCGCCGGCTTCGCCGAGACCGCCGAGTCGGCGCTGCTGCTCGAGTCCGGCTGGGCCCAGCGAATCGCCGCCGACCGGACGGCGGTCCGCGCCGCCACCCCACGCATCGTGGCGACCGGGGACGACGCCGAGCTGGACCGCGACCCGCTGGCCCGGTCCGCCCGGCTGCCGGCGCTGGCCTTCCGCGCCGCCCGGGTCGCGCTGGCGGCCGGCCGTCCGGTACTGGTGCAGGTGCCCCGGCGGGGTTACCTGCCGACGCTCAGCTGCGCCCGCGACCGGCTGCCGGCGCGCTGCCCGCACTGTGCCGGCCCACTGTCCGCTGGTGCGGCCGGCGCGGTGCCCGGCTGCCGCTGGTGTGGCCGGCCGGCGCCGGACTGGCGCTGCCCGGCGTGCGGCGGCGGTCGGCTGCGGGCCGCGGTGGTCGGCTCGGGCCGGACGGCCGAGGAACTCGGCCGGGCCTTTCCGGGGGTGGTGCTGCGCACCAGCGCAGGGGATTCGGTGCTGGCCGAGGTGCCGGCCGGCCCCACGCTGGTGGTGGCAACGCCCGGAGCAGAGCCGGTGGTGGCCGGCGGGTACGGCGCGGCGCTGCTGCTGGACGGCTGGGCGCTGCTGTCCCGACCGGACCTGCGGGCCGCCGAGGAGGCGGTCCGGCGCTGGGCGAACGCGATCGCGCTGGTGGCCGCCGACGGCACCGTGGTACTCGGCGCGGACGCCGGCCTGCCGGCGGTGCAGGCCACCGTCCGGTGGGACCCAGCCGGCTTCGCCGACCGGGAGCTGGCCGACCGGCGGGCCCTGGGCTTTCCGCCAGCCGCCCGGTTGGCCTCGCTCACCGGGGCGCCGGCGGACGTCGCCGAGTTGCTGGGGCTCAGCCAGCTGCCGCCCGGCGCCACCGAACTCGGCTCGGTGCCGGTGAGCCGCCGGGACGCCGACCGGGCTGACGGCGACCAGGTTCGGCTGCTGCTGCGGGTCCCCCGGCCGGACGGAGCGGAGTTGGCCGAGGCCCTGCACGCCGGGGCGGCGGTCCGGTCCGCCCGGAAGTCGGGCGGACCGGTGCGGGTGATGCTCGACCCCCAGGAGCTGCTGTAGAGCCGTTAGGCCGGGCTGAACGCCTGGCTCACCTGGGTCAGCCGGAAGTTGTTGCCGGACGGGTCCCGGAAGCCGGCGTCGATGCCGTACGGACGCTGCTCCGGCGGCTCGACGAACTCGACGCCGCGCGCGACCAGGTCCTCGTAGGTGCCCTGGCAGTCGTCGGTGGTGAGGAACACCGTGCCGGCGAAGCCCTTGGCCATCAGCGCCCGGACCTCCTCGGCCGTCTTGGCATCCATCACCGGGGCACCCGGGATCGCCATCAGCACGATGGCGACGTCCGGCTGGCCGACCGGTGACACGGTCAGCCAGCGGAAGTTGCCCAGTTCGGGCACCGTGACATCGGACTGCACCTGCATGCCCAGCTTCTCGGTGTAGAACTTCAGCGCCTCGTCCTGGTCGTGCACCCACAGCTGGGCGGTGGCGATGCGGTACATCGTGATCTCCTTGATCGATCCGGTGTAGGTCATGACTTCGGGCCAGACACTATTCAGCTCGCCGGGCGGCCGTCTTCTCGAAACGTGAGCAGTTGCGGGCGGCCGTAGGCGCGCAACACGCAGGTCGGCACCAGGGCGAAGGTGGCGGCCGGCGGGAACGAGGCGCGGTAGGCGGTCGGCGTGCGACCGAACATCCGCTTGAAGCTGGTGGTGAATGAGCCGACGCTGGTCAGCCCCACCGCCACGCAGATGTCGGCGACCGTGTCGTCGGTGTTGCGCAGCAGCGCCGCCGCCCGCTCGAGCCGCCGGGTCAGCAGGTAGGCGTGCGGTGACTCGCCGAACGCCTTGCGGAAGGCCCGGCTGAAGTGGGCGGGCGACAGGCCCGAGGCCCGCGCCATCGCCGCCACGTCGAGCGGCTCGGCGTACCGCATGTCGGCAAGGTCCTTGGCGCGCAGCAGGTGCCGGGCGATCGGCAGGTTCGGCACCGGACAAGTATGCGAGCCGCCGCCGACCCGCGGGACGCCATTCGGCAGGATCTGCGGTATGCGGATCGCCACCTGGAACGTGAACTCGGTCAAGGCCCGGCTGCCCCGGCTGCTCAGCTGGCTGGAACTGCGCGAGCCGGACGTGCTGCTGGTGCAGGAGACCAAGGCCACCGACGAGTCCTGGCCGGCCGCCGCGCTGGCCGAGCGCGGGTACGAGTCGGCGCACCACGGCACCGGTCGGTGGAACGGGGTGGCGGTGCTCTCGCGGGTCGGACTCGCCGACGTCACCATCGGGTTGCCCGGCCAGCCGGCCTTCGAGCAGGCGACCGAGCCGCGTGCGATCGGCGCCACCTGTGCCGGCGTGCGGCTGTGGTCGGTGTACGTGCCCAACGGCCGCGCGATCGGCAGCGAGCACTTCCGGTACAAGCTCGACTTCCTGCGGGCGCTCGGCGAGCAGGCGGCGGCCGAACGTGCCGAGCTGGGCCTGGACGCGCCGTTCGGGCTGCTCGGCGACTTCAACGTGGCGCCGGTGGACGCCGACGTCTGGGACATCGCGGCATTCGACGGGCTGACCCATGTCACCCCGGAGGAGCGGGCGGCGCTGGCCGACCTGCGGCGGGCCACCGGCGCGCCGCTGGTCGACCTGCCGCCGCGCGCCTCCGCCGACCCGAAGGACCGCCGTCCGGCGTACACCTTCTGGGAGATGCGGATGCTGGGCTTCCAGAAGGGACGCGGCATGCGCATCGACCTGGCGCTGGTGAACGAGTCGCTGGCCGGCCAGGTCGGCGACGTGTGGGTCGATCGGGACGCCCGCAAGGGGGAGGGGCCGTCCGATCACGCCCCGCTGGTGATCGACCTGAACCGGTAGCGGTGAACGAAGGGGCCGGGTCGAATCCGACCCGGCCCCCTGCTTGCAGCTCCTACTCGGGCTTCGGTTGCCCCGCCCGAGCCATCGACTGGCCGTCGGCCAGCGCCTGCTCGAAGGCGACGTCCTGCTGCGGGATGCCGTCCAGACCGGCGGCCTCGCGGGCCACCGCCACCGGCACGCTCCCGTGCGCCGGGTCGACCGCCGGCTCCTCGTGCACGAACCGGGCCCCGCGCATCAGCGACGCGACGGCCGCGATCAGCAGCATCACGATCGAGGTGGCGAACGCGATCGCCAGCCCGTGCCGGAACGGTTCGGAGATCAGCTCCGGGAAGAACCGGCGGCCGGTCAGGGTGGCGACGTCCACACCGGAGCCGGGCTGCAGTTGCTGCGGATCGATCTGGCCGACCAACGCCTTGATCGGGTTGTCCCCGAGGAACGCGGCGAACAGCGTCCCGACCGGGGGAGTGGTGGAGATCTGGTGCGCCGCGGCCGGCGTGATGCCGAGCTTCACCAGGCCGCCGTACAGCGTGCTCGGCAGCCGGGAGGCCAGGCCGACCGCCATCAGGGTGAAGAAGCCGCCCATCGACAGCACCATGCCGGCATTCATCCCGGTGGCCCGGATGCCCGATGCCGCGCCGCGAGCCGAGGCCGGCACCGCGTTCATGATGGCCGCCGAGTTCGGCGCGGCGAGCAGCCCCATGCCGATGCCGTTCAGCGCCAGCAGCGCGGCGAACACCGGGTAGCTGAAGTCCGCCGGGATGGCGATCAGCCCGGCGAAGGTGGCCGCGGTCAGCAGCAGGCCGCCGGTGGCGAACGTCCGGGCGCCGAGCCGGTCGGACAGCGCACCGGAGGCCGGTCCGGCCACCAGGAAGCCGATGGTCAGCGGCAGCATGTAGATGCCGGCCCACAGCGGGGTATCGGCGAAGTTGTAGCCGTGCAACGGCAGCCAGATGCCCTGCAGCCAGATGATCAGCATGAACTGCAGGCCGCCCCGGGCCATCGAGGCCAGCAGGTTCACCGTCTGGCCGGCGGCGAAGGCGCGGATCCGGAACAGCTTCAGGTCCATCATCGGTTCGCTCACCCGCAGCTCGATGACCGCGAACACCACCAGCAGCACCAGGCCGCCGATGATGCCGGCGAGCACCTTGGGCGACGTCCAGCCCATGGTGTGGCCGCCGTACGGCTGCAGGCCGTAGGTGATCGCGATCAGGATGGCGATCAGGCCGACCCCGAAGGTGAGGTTGCCCCACCAGTCGATGGCCACCTTCGAACGCTCGTCGCGCGGCTTGTCGCGCAGCGTCCGGTAGCCCATCCAGGTGCCCCAGATGCCGACCGGGACGCTCACCCAGAACACCGAGCGCCAGTGCCACTCGGCGAGCAGGCCGCCGACCACCAGGCCGACGAACGAGCCGCCGATGCCGGCGACCTGGTTCACCCCGAGGGCGAAGCCGCGCCGGTCCGGCGGGAAGGCGTCGGTGATGATCGCGGTCGAGTTGGCGGTCAGCATGGCGCCGCCGATGCCCTGCACGATGCGCAGCGCGATCAACTCCAGGGCGCCGGCCGAACCGGTGTTCGGCACCAGCGCGCAGCCGATCGAGGCGACCGTGAAGATCAGGAAGCCGAGGTTGAACAGTTTGGCCCGGCCGTACTGGTCACCCAGCCGGCCGAAGGTGACGACCAGCACCGCGGTCACCAACAGGTAGCCCATCAACATCCACAGCAGGTAGGAGATGTTGGCGGGGGCGAGCGGGTTGAGCCCGAGACCGTCGAAGATGGCCGGCAGTGAGATCAGCAGGATTGATGCGTTGAGAGTGGCGGCCAGGATGCCGACGGTGGTTACCGACAGGGCCACCCGTCGGTCATGCGCGGCGCTGTGTGACGACACGGTTCTCCCTTCAGTTCGTTAGACAGACTAACTAAGAGCGGGTGGCGGGCGCAATTCCGTTGCGCTGGGTCGTCCTGAGGAACGACCGCCATGGCGACCGTTCCGGCTACCGGGTTGTGCGTCCCGCCCAGGGACGTCCGGCACGCGGCGCCTTCCTAGACTGATGGCCGTGACAGTCCAACCCATCCGCCTGTTCGGCGACCCGGTGCTGCGTACCCCGGCCGAGCCGGTCACCGTCTTCGACAAGGAGCTGCGCCGGCTGGTCGCCGACCTCACCGAGACCATGCTCGACGCGCCAGGCGCCGGACTGGCCGCGCCGCAGATCGGGGTCGGGCTGCGGGTGTTCACCTACCGGGTGTCCGAGGACGAGCAGGGCCACCTGGTCAACCCGGTGCTGCACTTCCCGTCCGAGGAGACCCAGGACGGGACGGAAGGTTGCCTGTCGATCCCGGGACTGTCGTGGGACTGCCGCCGGATGCAGCATGTGGTGGCGCACGGGCAGAACGCCTACGGCGACCCGATCACCGTCGAGGGCACTGCCAAGCTGGCCCGCGCGGTGCAGCACGAGACCGACCACCTGGACGGGGTGCTGTTCGTCGACCGGCTCGACCCGGAGACCCGCAAGGCGGCGATGGCCCAGATCCGCAACGCCGAATGGGCCGGGCTGACCCCGCCGGTGATCAAGCAGAGCCCGCACGCCGGCGCGTTCGGCCCGCGCCGGTGAGGCTGCTCTTCGCCGGCACCCCCGAGGTTGCGCTGCCGTCGCTGCGCGCACTGCTGGACTCACCCCGGCACGAGGTGGTCGCGGTGCTGACCAGGCCGGACGCGCCCGCCGGTCGGGGCCGGACGCTCACCCCGTCACCGGTCGCCCGGCTGGCGACCGAGGCCGGGATCGAGGTGCTCACGCCAGCCCGTCCGTCCGAGCCGGACTTTCTGGACCGGCTGGCCGAACTCGCCCCGGACTGCGCTCCGGTGGTCGCCTACGGCGCGCTGCTGCGCGAGCCGGCGCTCAGCCTGCCCCGGCACGGCTGGGTGAACCTGCACTTCTCGGTGCTGCCCGCCTGGCGCGGCGCCGCGCCGGTGCAGCACGCGCTGCTGCACGGTGACGACTACACCGGGGCGGCCACCTTCCGGATCGGCCCCGGACTGGACGACGGCCCGGTGTACGGCGTGCTGACCGAACGGATCAAGCCTCGCGACACCAGCGGCGACCTGCTGGCCCGGTTGGCCGAGGCGGGCGCGCCGCTGCTGCTGGCCACCCTGGACGGCATCGCCGACGGCGGCCTGCGGCCGCAGCCGCAGCCGGCCGACGGGGTGTCGCTGGCACCCAAGCTGGGCCCGGACGACGCCCGGCTGCGGTTCGACCAGCCGGCGGTGGCGGTGGACCGCCGGGCCCGCGCCTGCACCCCGGATCCGGGTCCGTGGGCAGAGTTCCGCGGCGACCGGCTCAAGCTCGGCCCGGTCGAGCCCACCGATCACGCCGGGCTGGCGCCGGGCGAGCTGCTGGTCGAGCGCCGCCAGGTGCTGGTCGGCACCGCCACCACCGCGGTCCGGCTGGGCACCGTCCAGCCGCCGGGCAAGCGGCCGATGCCGGCGCTGGACTGGGCTCGGGGTGCCCGTCCGGACGCCTCGGAGCGGCTGGCATGACCGCGTCCAAGCAGCCCGTCGACCAGGCCCGACTGGCCGCGTACCGAACCCTGCGCGCGGTCTCGGCCGACGACGCCTACGCCAACCTGGTGCTGCCCCGGCAGCTGACCGCCGCCGGCATCTCCGGCCGGGACGCGGCGCTGGCCACCGAGCTGGCCTACGGCAGCCTGCGGGCCCGCGGGGTGCTCGACGAGGTGCTCGGCCGGTGCTCGTCCCGGCCGCTGGCCGACATCGAGCCGGCGGTTCTCGACCTGCTGCGCCTCGGCGCCTACCAGCTGCTGAAGACCCGGGTACCGACCCACGCCGCGGTCGCCACCACGGTCGACCTGGCGCGCGCGTCCGGCAACGCCCGGGCCACCGGGTTCGTCAACGCGGTGCTGCGCAAGGTCAGTGCCCATGACTTCGACGGCTGGTGTGACCGGATCGGTGCCGGCGCCACCGGGCTCGGCCAGCTGGCGTTGCGCTACAGCCACCCGGGCTGGATCGTCGGGGCGTTCGCCGAGGCACTGGGGAACTCGGCCGACGCCGAACTCGAGGACGCGCTGGCCGCCGACGACACCCGGCCGGAGATCCACCTGGTGGCCTGGCCCGGGCTGATCGACGCCGCCGAGCTGGCCGGCCAGGCCGGCGGTGAGCCGGGGCGGTACTCGCCGTACGCGGTGCGGCTGACCAGCGGCGGCGAGCCGGCCGGGCTGCCGGCGATCCGGGACGGGCTGGCCGGCGTGCAGGACGAGGGCAGCCAGCTGTGCGCGCTGGCGCTCACCCGGCTGCCGGTCGCCGGACCCGACGAACGCTGGCTGGACCTGTGCGCTGGCCCCGGTGGCAAGGCGGCCCTGCTGGCGGCGCTGGCCACCGACCGGGGCGCCCGGCTGACCGCCAACGAGCGGCATCCGCACCGGGCCGAGCTGGTGGCCCGGGCCACCGAGCGGTGGCCGGTCGAGGTGCTCACCGGCGACGCCCAGCGCCTCGACGGCAGCTACGACCGGGTGCTGCTGGACGCGCCGTGCACCGGGCTGGGGGCATTGCGCCGGCGCCCGGAGGCCCGGTGGCGGCGCGGACCGGCGGATTTGGCCGACCTGATGGCGCTGCAGGCCGACCTGCTGGACGCCGCGGTCCGGCTGACCCGTCCCGGCGGGGTGCTGGCCTACGTCACCTGCTCGCCGCACCTGGCCGAGACCACCGGGCAGGTCGAGCGCGCGCTGCTGCGACACCCGCAGCTCGAACTGCTGGACGCCCGGCCGGCCTTCGCCGGCGTCGACCAGCTGGCCGACCAGCCAACCGTGCAACTCTGGCCCCACCGGCACGGGACCGACGCGATGTTCTTCGCAGGCTTGCGGGTGCGAGAGGGCTGAAGGCCCGAGGAGGCCCACTACGGGCTCCCGGACGGCGGCCGAAGGCGACTGCGAGCGGCCCAAGGGCCGCTCGGCGCCCACCACTAGCAGCCGGGTGGTGGCCCGACCGGACTGCGAGCGGGCCAAGGGCCGCTCGGTGGCCACCACTAGCAGCCGGGTGGTGGCCCGAGGGCCACCACTACGATGGGACGGTGAGCTTTCCGTCCGCCGAGCCGATGATCGCGCCGAGCATCCTGTCGGCCGACTTCGCCTATCTCGCCGACGCCGCCGAGGCGGTGGACCGGGCGGACTGGCTGCACGTGGACGTGATGGACAACCACTTCGTGCCGAACCTGACCATCGGGCTGCCGGTGGTGCGCAGCCTGCGCCGGGCCACCGCGCTGCCGCTGGACTGCCACCTGATGATCACCGACCCGGACCGGTGGGCGCCGGGCTACGCCGAGGCCGGCGCGGCCAACGTCACCTTTCACGTCGAGGCGGCCGCCGATCCGGTGGCGACCGCGAAGGCGATCCGGCAGGCCGGATCGCTGGCCGGGCTGTCGGTGAAGCCCGGCACCCCGATCGAGCCGTACCTGGACGTGCTGACCGAGTTCGACACGCTGCTGGTGATGTCGGTGGAGCCCGGTTTCGGCGGTCAGCGGTTCATGCCCGAGGTGCTCGACAAGGTCCGCCTGGTGCGCGAGCAGATCGCGGCCGGCCGGCTGCGGCTGTTCCTCGAGATCGACGGCGGCATCGGCGAGGACACCATCGAGCAGGCCGCCGAGGCCGGGGTGGACGTGTTCGTGGCCGGCTCCGCGGTGTACGAGGCGGCCGACCCGGGACGGGCCGTCGACCGACTGCGCGAACTGGCCCGGGCCGGCATGGCCCGGTGCGCGCATTCGACCGGCAGCCGACCGTGACCGGGACCGCCACCGAGGCGGAGCTGGCCGCGATGCGGCACGCGGCCGAGCTGGCCCGTACGGTGGCCGGCCGGACCAGCCCGAACCCGCCGGTCGGCGCGGTCATCCTCGATGCCGACGGCCGTCCGGTCGGGCAGGGGGCCACCCAGCGGCCAGGTCGGGAGCACGCCGAGGTGATGGCACTGGCGGCGGCCGGCGAGAACGCCCGCGGTGGCACCGCGGTGGTCACCCTCGAACCCTGCAACCACACCGGCCGGACCGGGCCGTGCACCGAGGCGCTGCTGGCTGCCGGCGTCGCCCGGGTGGTCTACGCCGCCGACGACCCGAACCCGGTCGCGGCCGGTGGGGCGGACCGGCTGCGGCAGGCCGGCGTCGAGGTGCTCGGCGGGGTGGAGCTGGCCGCGGTCGTCCGGGGTGCGCTGGGTCCCTGGCTGCACGCCGTGGTGCACGCCCGTCCGTACGTCACCTGGAAGTTCGCCGCCACCCTGGACGGCCGCGCGGCCGCGGCTGACGGCACCTCCCGCTGGATCAGCAACCCGGTGTCGCGGGCCGATGTGCACGTGCTGCGCTCGGCGGTGGACGCGGTGCTGGTCGGCAGCGGCACCGTGCTGACCGACGACCCGCAGCTGACCGTCCGCGCCGCCCAGCCGGACGGCACCGAGGTGCTCGCGCCGGACCAGCCGCTGCGGGTGCTGCTGGACCGGCGGCACCGGGTGCCGCCGACCGCCCGGATCTTCGACGATGCCGCCCCGACCCTGGTGCTCGACACCGCAGTGCCGCGGTTCGCCTGCAAGGCGCTGTTCGACCGCGGCGTCCGGCACCTGCTGCTGGAGGGCGGCCCGACCCTGGCCGGGGCGTTCCTGGCGGCCGGGCTGATCGACGAGGTGGTGGCCTACCTGGCGCCGAAGCTGCTCGGCGCCGGCACCAGCGTGCTGGAGGACGCGGCAATAACCACAATGTCCGAAGCTGTTGCATTGGAGATCCTGGACGTCAGTCGATTCGGCGACGACCTGAAGGTGGTCGGCCGACCGGTGCTCGGCGACCCGCCGACCGAACGAGGGGACGAGAGCTAATGTTCACCGGCATCATCGAAGAGGTCGGCGAGGTGGTCGGGCTCGACCCGACCGGCGACTCCGCCGTGCTGCGGATCCGCGCCGCCCGGGTGGCTGACGACCTGGCGCACGGCGCCTCGGTGGCGGTGAACGGCGTCTGCCTGACCGTCGTCGGCCAGTCAGGGCAGCAGGACGAGGGCGTCGAGTTGGCGTTCGACGTGATGTCGGAGACCCTCAAGCGCAGCGTGATCGGCGGCCTGACCGTCGGCAGCCGGGTCAACCTGGAGCGGGCTGCCCGGGTGGACAGCCGGCTGGACGGGCACATCGTGCAGGGGCACGTGGACGGCACCGGCGTGGTGATCTCCCGGACCCCGGGCGACGGCTGGGAGTCGGTGCGGTTCGGGCTGCCGACCGACCTGGCCCGCTACGTCGCGGAGAAGGGATCGATCGCGGTGCACGGCGTCTCGCTGACGGTGACCGCGGTCGGACCGGACTGGTTCGAGGTGGGCCTGATCCCCGAGACGCTGCGAGCCACCGTGCTCGGCGCGCTGGGCCCGGGCGACCCGGTGAACCTCGAGGTCGACGTGCTGGCCAAGTACACCGAACGGCTGCTGGCCTTCCGGGCCGGCGGCGAGGAGAGGAACCGTTGATGCTGGACCCGATCGAGCGGGCGATCGCCGACATCGCCGCCGGCAAGCCGGTGGTGGTGGTCGACGACGAGGACCGTGAGAACGAGGGCGACCTGATCTTCGCCGCCGAGCTGGCCACCCCCGAGCTGGTGGCCTTCATGGTCCGCTACACCTCCGGCTACATCTGCGTGCCGCTGACCGAGTCCGAGGCCGACCGGCTGGACCTGCCGCCGATGTTCCACACCAACCAGGACAAGCGCGGTACCGCGTACACGGTGACGGTGGACGCCCGGGAGGGCATCAGCACCGGCATCTCGGCCACCGACCGGGCCCGCACCATCCGGCTGCTGGCCGACCCGGAGACCACCTCGGCCGACCTGGCCCGGCCGGGCCACATCGTCCCGCTGCGTGCGAAGGACGGGGGCGTGCTGCGCCGGCCCGGGCACACCGAGGCGGCGGTCGACCTGGCCCGGCTGGCCGGCCTGCGACCGGCCGGCGTGCTCTGCGAGATGGTCAGCGAGAAGGATCCGTCCGGGATGGCCCTGGCCGACGAGCTGCGGGTCTTCGCCGACGAGCACGACCTGGCGTTGATCTCGATCGCCGACCTGATCGCCTACCGGCGCCGGTTCGAGAAGCTGGTCGAGCGGATCGCGTCGGCCCGGGTGCCGCTGCGCTACGGCGAGTTCATCGCGCACGGGTTCGCCTCCACCTACGACGACCGGGAGCACGTCGCGTTCGTCTTCGGCGAGATCGGGAACGGCGCCGAGGTGCTGGTGCGGGTGCACTCCGAGTGCCTGACCGGCGACGTGTTCGGCTCGCTGCGCTGCGATTGCGGACCGCAGCTGGACGCCTCGCTGGCCGCGGTCGCCCGGGAGGGACGCGGCGTGGTGCTCTACATGCGCGGGCACGAGGGCCGGGGGATCGGCCTGATGCACAAGCTGCAGGCCTACCAGCTGCAGGACGCCGGCCGGGACACGGTGGACGCCAACCTGGATCTCGGGTTGCCGGCCGACGCCCGCGACTACGGCACCGGCGCGCAGATCCTGGTCGACCTCGGGGTGCGGACGATGCGGCTGCTCACCAACAACCCGTCCAAGCGGGCCGGGCTGGAGGGCTACGGGCTCTCGGTGGTGGGCACCGTCCCGCTGCCCACCCACGCCAACCCGGAGAACCTGCGGTACCTGCAGACCAAGAAGGACCGGATGGGCCACGAGCTCGACCTGGAGAACCTGCACCTGCCGGTGCCTTCGGACGCCGCCGCCGGGCCGAACGCGTGAGCGGCTCCGGCGCGCCGGCGACCGGCGCGGTGGCCGGCGCGGGTGGTCTGCGGGTGGCGGTGGTAGCCGCCAGCTGGCACACCCAGGTGATGGACGGGCTGCTGGACGGTGCCCGACGGGCGCTCGCCGACTCGCTAGCCAAGGTTGTCCTGATTCGGGTGCCGGGCACCTTCGAGCTGCCGGTCGCGGCCAGCCGGCTGGCCGCGTCCGGGGAGGTCGACGCGATCGTCGCGCTCGGCGTGGTGATTCGCGGTGGTACCCCGCACTTCGACTACGTCTGCTCGGCGGCCACCGACGGGCTGACCTCGGTCAGCGTCCGCACCGGGGTGCCGGTCGGGTTCGGCGTGCTGACCTGTGACGACGACGCCCAGGCGCTGGACCGGGCCGGGTTGCCCGGTTCGAAGGAGGACAAGGGCTACGAGGCCGCTCAGGCGGCGTTGGCCACCGCTGTGGCATTGCGCCACCTACCGCGCCGGTGATCGTCGGGCTGGTGCTGGCGGCCGGTGCCGGACGCCGGCTGGGCCGACCGAAGGCGGAACTGCTGGTCGGCGGCAGCCGGCTGATCGACCGCGCGGTCGGCACTCTGCGCGGCGGCGGCTGTGATGAGGTGGTGGCGGTCGTCCGCTCCGGCGAGCTGTCGGTGCCCGGCGCCCGCACCATCGTCAACCCGGTCGCCGAAGAGGGGATGGGCTCGTCGCTGCGGACCGGGCTGGCCGCGCTGCCGCCGGACGCCGAGGCGGTGGTGGTCACCCTGGTCGACCTGCCGGACGTCACCCCGACCGAGGTACGGACCCTGATCGGCTGGTACCGCAACGGCGGTTCGATCGTCGCCGTCCGCCGGGCCGGCGACCGGTCGCACCCGGTGCTGGTGGCGCGCCGCTGGTTCACCGCGTTCTCCGAGGCCGCGCACGGCGACCAGGGCGGCCGGTCGTTCTTCGCCGCGCACTTCGACGAGGTCGACCACGTCGATTACCCCGATCCGATCAGTGACATCGACACCGAGGACGACCTGCGCGCGGCGCAGTTCCGGCTGAACCGCTCGGTCTAGTTCGGTTGCGATACCCGTTGGCGGCGGGGTGTGGTCAGAGTTCGAGAAGCGCTTCGGCCCACCAGGCCGGAGGCTCTGGCAGCGGGTCGAGGGAGGGTTGCGTGGTGGAACGCCCGTGCACCGGCGGGGCGGCGTCGTTCACCTTCGCCTGCCGAGCGACAACGGCGTCCTTCGTCACGTTGAAGACGGTCAGGTCCTGGGTGACCGTGACCGCCTCGCGGTAGGTCGCCCCGATCTCGTCGAGGACGGCCTCGACACCGGGCGTCACATCGAGGTGCCAGAGCGCGCCCATCCGGGGCTTGGTGAGGTCGAGGATCTTGCCCAGCTGCTCGGGGATGGTGTGGGCCAGCCGGGTGATCTCCTGAGCTTTCGCCAGCGGAAGCCCCATTTCCCGCGCGAAGACCGCGGGCGACTGGAAGCACTCGTGCACCAGCAGATCCGCTCCGGCGGCGGCCTCGACCACGTGCTTGCAGGGGCGGGTGTCGCCGGAGAAGACGACCTTCAGCCCGGCGTACGCGACGGAGTAGCCGACCGCACCGCTCAGTCCATGGATCGCCGGGAAGCAGGAGATCGTGACGCCGTTGCGTTCGTAGATCGTCTCCGGCCGGTCGTAAGGGATCTCGCGTGCGAGCATCGCGAAGCCGCTGGTCGGACGGACGCCACGCACCGAGGCGGTGTCCCAGGCCAGCGCCTTGCCCAGGTGCTCGACGAAGGCGGTCAACCCGAGCTCGGGGTCCTCACTGCCACCGCCCCAGACCTCGACCGGATCGATCCGGCCTGACTTCGCCAGGCTTCCGATCAGGCCGGGGAGGTCGCCGATGTGGTCGGCGTGCAGGTGCGACAGGAAGACCTTGGTGGTCGATTCCACCGGAAGCATCAGCGAGGTGAAGTTCGCGAGTGCCCCCGACCCCAGATCGAAGAAGAAGAAGTCGTGCTCGGGGTTTCCCGCCTCGATCATCAGCGAACCTGACGCCTGGCTGCGCCTGATCCACGGATCGCCACTACCCAGTACGGTGACCCTGAGCTCGCCCGGCAGTAGCGGTTCCGTGCCGGGCTGATACATCCGGGGCCGCTCCCGTGCGGGCTCACCAACGACCGGGGTCGCGGTCAGCGGTTCCGACCCGCCCAGATAGGACAGCGCGGGTAGCCCGTGCGACGGATGGGACATGATTCCCTCCCGGTGGGCGGATCATGAGGTGCGCTTGTTGGGCAGTATGTGTGCCTCGGCCGCGCGACATCAGGTCCGAAGGTCCCCGGGCGACCGATCAGCTCGGGACGGACGCGGCGAGGGCGGCCAGCGCCTTCGGGAAGATCTCGGCCGGCGGGGTCACCAGTCCGGCGCCGACCTGGCCGACCCCGGCCAGCCGGCCGGCCATCCCGGTGTTGATCTGCGGCAGGATGCCGGTGCGCACCACTCGGGTCACGTCGATGCCGAGCGGCACGCCGCGGAAGTCGAGCACCGGGATGGCGTACATCGGATGCTCGGCGACGGTGATCTCGTACATCCGGCGGCTGGCGGCGAGGGCGTCCGACACCTCGCCGCCGACGAACCGGACGATCGCCGGCGCGGCCGCCATCGAGAAGCCGCCCAACCCGGCGGTCTCGGTGATGGCCGAGTCGCCGATGTCGGGGTTGGCGTCCGATGGCCCGTAATTGCCGAGGAAGAGCCCGTCGGCCAGCTGCGCCGGCCCGGTGAACCACCGGTCGCCGGTGCCGGCCAGCTGGATGCCGAAGTCGGTGCCGTTGCGGGCCATCGCCACCACCACCGACGAGCCGGGCAGGTCGCGGGCCGCGTCCAGGGTCAGCTTGCAGGCGGGCATCGCCAGGTTCAGGAAGAAGTGGTCGTTGCCGGCCACGAACCTCGCTGCTTCGGCGACGTCCGTGCTCGGCGCGTCCGAGTCGATCAGCTCGGGCAGCAGTTCCCGCAGCAGCATCAGGGTGCCGGCCCGGTTGCGGTTGTGCGCCTCGTCGCCCATCTGCAGCATCTGGGCCAGGATCGCCTTCAGGTCGACCGGGCCGTGCCGGCGCACCGCGCCCTGCAGCAGCGGGCCGAGCACCGCCGACATCCAGCGCAGCCGGTCCAGCACCTCGGCGGAGTAGGCGCCGTAGCGCAGCACCTTGCCCAGCCCCTCGTTCAGGCTGCAGTACGTCCGCCGGCCGGTGGCCGGGTCCTCCACCACGAAGAGCCACATCGAGGACGACACCACCCCGGCCATCGGGCCGACCGCGCCGCGGGAGTGGCACGGGTTCAGGGTGTAGCCGGCGCCGCCGGCGAACATCGGCTCGGCCTGCTCGGGGTCGTCCACCAGACCTTCCAGGGCGGCGGCTCCGAGCAACGCGCCGCGCAGCGGTCCGGACGCGCGCTGCCAGTCGATCGGCGGCCCCGCGTGCAGGAAGTCGTTCGGTTGCAGCCCGAGCGCGGGGCCGGCCGGCAGCACGTCCACCAGCAGCGCCTGGGTCTCGGCGATCCGGCGGACCGCCTCGGCGTTGGCCGGCGCCCGGCGGGGATCGGCCAGCACCGTCGCGAGGTCGGCCTCGGTGCCGGGCATCGGCGGTTGCCAGTCGACCCGGCTGACCTCGGCGCCCTGAGCGGCGGCGGCGTCGGCGAACAGCTGCACGCCGGCAGTGATCAGCCGGGGTCGGCCGGCCAGCAAATCACTCACCTGCGTCTCCCTGGGTGATCGGCTCGAGCAGGCCGAGAGCGTGCCGGGTGGCGGCGGCGTTGGAGAGGAACACCGACGCGCCGGCCGCGTGCAGCCGTTCGGCGGTGCCGGCGAAGTCCTGCGGATCGCCCCGGCTGCCGATCAGACTGACCACCACCGGCACCTCGGCGCCGGCGACGATCGGCACCAGCGTCGCCGCCGGATCGGGGTGGGCACCGTGCCCCAGCACCACGTCCAGCAGCACCACCGCGGTGCCGGGATCGGCCAGCACCCGGCGCAGCTGCTCCTCGCGCAGCGACGGGTCGATCATCGGGTGGGCCCGGCCCCGGGTCAGCGCGTCGTCGCCGAAGTCCACCAGCCACGACCCCGGCGGCACCGTCAGCGGATCGGTGAGCAGCCAGTCCGGCCGGAGCGGGATGTTCGAATCGACCCGGCCCAGCTCGGCGCTGGCCAGCAGCAGCGCCTCGTCGCACAGGGTGCCGCCGCAGAACAGCCCGCGCAGCCAACCGGGCCGCGCCGGGGAGTGCGGCTGGAGCCAGGCCGGCCAGTCCGGCACCGGCCGGCGCAACGCCGCCAGCACTGCCTCGGTGGCCGCGGTCAGGTCGGGCCGGCCGGCGCCGAGCAGCGCGAACCGGACCGGGGTGCCCAGCTGGCTCGCGGTGTCCTTCAGCGCGGACGCCACCTCGTCGGCCGGGGGCTTGGACACCAGCACGATCAGCTCGGTGGCCGGATCGTCGGCGAACAGCCTCAGCGCCGCCCGGGTGGAGCGGCCGGCCACCTCGGCCGACAGGTCCCGGCCACCCACGCCGAGCACCGCCCGCACCCCGACCCCGGCCGCGTCGAGCAGGCACAGCACCTGCTGCGCCCCGGTGCCGGAGGCGGCCACCATCCCCACCGGGCCGTCCTGGACGACGTTGGCGAAGCCGAGCCCGACGCCGCCGACCACGGCGGTGCCACAGTCCGGCCCCATCACCAGCAGGCCGCGGTCGGCGGCCGCGTCCTTCAGGGCGATCTCCTGGGCGACCGGCACGTTGTCGGAGAACAGCAACACGTCGCAGCCGGCTTCGAGGGCGTCCATCGCCTCGGTGAAGGCGTGCTGGCCGGGCACCGAGATCACCGCCAGCCCCGGACCCGGCGCGGCGGCGGCGCCGACGGTGCGGGGTGGCAGCTCAGCGGCGCTCGTCCCACCCGATCGGGGCGCGGTCAGCAACTGCTCGGCGGCGGCCAGCGCGGCGTCGAGTTCGGCGTCGGTGCCGGCCCGCACCGCGATCAGCAGGTCGTTCGCCGAGCCGGTCTCCGGGGTCGCGAAGCCCAGGCCGGCCAGCAGTTGCCGGTTCAGCTCGGTCGCCATCGCGACCTGGGCGGCTTGCACGCCCGGCAACTCGGCGACCTGCCGGCTGACCTGGAGCAGCGTCACCGAGTCGGCGTACCGGCCGGTCCGCACCACGATCCGTTCGGCCATCAGCCCACTCCCGCAGTTCCGACGGCAGCCACGCTGTCGACACGTCGGGCCCGGACGGCGCCCACCAGCAAGCCGGTTCCCAGCGCGACGCCCGAGCTGTGCCCGATCTCGGTGACCTGCCGCCAGGCCGCCGCCAGCTCGGCTCGATCCGGCTGGCCCTGGCTCGCTGAGCAGAGCGCGTGACCGAGCCGTTGCAGCTGCGGCACCCCGTCGCCGGCCGCGGCCCGCAACAGCAGCTGCCGGGACAGGCTGGTGGTGACCCGGTTCTCGGCCAGCCGGTCGCGCACCGCGGCGGCCAGCTCGCTGACGTCGGCGCCGAACAGCGGTCCGGCGGCCAGCACGCCGCAGAGCAGGTCGTCGCCGGCCGGCGTCAGTCCGGATCCGCGGCCGAGCAGCCCGGCAACGGCCGCATCCGCCGAGGTGAACGGGTCGGCCAGCTCTGGCAGCGCGGCGACGGGCCGCCCGCAGTAGGCCAGCGCGGCGGAGTGCCGCTCGGTCACCGTCACCCGCAGGCTTCCGACGGTGAGCCCGCCCGCGACCGCCCGGGCCGGTCCGGTGAACCGATCCAGCGGCAGCTGACCGCTCGTCCACGGCAGCACCAGCCCGATCGGCAACCGGACCGCGTCCGCGGTCAGCACCGCGACCACCGCGCCGGTGCGCAGCCGCAGGTAGCAGGCGGTACGGAACTGTCCGATCAGTTCGGCCGGCCCGGCACCGCGGGCCAGCTCGGCCAGCACGAACCCGGGAGCGGTCGCGGAGCTCAGCACGGTCACCCGGTCGGATCTCCGTCCCGTCGTCAATGTCTGCAGAAGCCGTCCGGCCGGCTTTAGGCCAGCAGGAAAGCGGAATCTCTCCTCTGGCTGGAAGGTAGCCAGCTGGGTTACGGTCTGCCGATGGTCACACTTGCCAATGATCGGCTCGACAAGCACGGTGATCTGCCAGGGCCGCCAGCCGACGGGCTGACCGTCCGGGAGTTGCTCGGTGCGCCGAGCCTGGCCGGCTCGGTGGTGCTGGCCGGCGCGTCCGGGCTCGACCGGCTGGTGCGCGGGGTGAACGTGATGGAGGTTCCCGACATCCTGCCGTGGATCAAGCCGCACGAGCTGTTGCTGACCACCGCCTACCCGCTCGCCGGCACCGACGCGGAGCCGGCGCCGACCACCGCGTTGCTCGACCTGGTCACCGCGCTGGACGCCCAGCCGCTGGCCGGCCTGGCGATCAAGCTCGGCCGCTACCTGCCGGCGCTGCCGCAGCCGGTGCTGGACCTCGCCGACACCCTGGGCTTCCCGATCCTCCGGCTGCCGGACGAGGTGGCCTTCGACGACGTGCTGCCGGACGTCTTCGGCCGGCTGCTCGATCAGCAGAGCCGGGTGCTGGCGCAGGCGGACGCGTTGCACCAGGCGATCTCGACCATCGTGCTGGCCGGCGGCGGGCTGACCGAGATCGCCGAGGAGCTGTCCCGGCTGCTCGGCTGCCAGCTGCTGATCAGCACCCCGGACGGGCGGGTGCTGGCCGACGCGGGGGAGCCGGAGCACCGCTCGGCGCTGGTCGACGCGGGCCTGCTCGACCCGTCCGGCCGGTTACTGGTCGAACGGCTCCGGCTCGGCATCCAACAGCCCGGGCTGGCCCGTCCGGAGGCCGACTGGCCGGCCGACAGCGTCGCGATGATCGCGATCGTGGCCGGCGGGGTGGACCACGGCCGGATAGTCGCCTACCGGCACGCCGGACCGCTGTTCGCCGGCGCCGTGCAGGGGCTGGAGCGGGCCGCGATCGTCGCGGCGCTGACCATCACCAAGGAACTGGCGGTGGCCGCCGTGGAGAGCAAGTTCCGCGGCGACTACCTGCGGGACGTGCTGACCGGGCTGCTGCCGGTGGACGTGCAGGTGGTGCAGCACTGCCGGTCGCTGGGCTGGCGGATCGACGAGCCGCTGCTGGTGGTGGTCGCCGAACTCGATCCGGAGGTCCCCGGCGCGGCGCCGGTGGACGGGCCGCACGGGCTCACCCTGCGCTCGCAGCACGAGCGGTTCAGCTCGGCGTGGTTGCAGGTGATGCGCAACCGCGACCGCAGCGCACCGGTGGTCGGCTTCAGCTCCGAGGTGGTGGCGTTGCTCCCGGTGCGCGGCGCCGACCCGGCCGCGCTGGTGGCCGAGGTGACCGCCGCGGTGGCCGGTGACCGCGGTGGCGGCCGGCGATCCTTCTGCGCCGGGGTGTCCCGGCTGGTGACTGACCCGACCAGCCGGGACGGCATCGCCGCCGGCTACGGCCAGGCTCGCCGGGCGGTGGCCGTCGGCCGGCGGGTGCACGGCGCCGGCAGCGTCTCGCACTTCGACTCGCTCGGCGTGCACCGGCTGCTGTCGCTGGTGCCCGACCCGGCCGAGCTGACCTCGTTCGCCGGCGAGGTGCTGGGCGAGCTCGCCGCCGACACCGCCGAGGCGGCCGACCTGCGGAGCACCCTGCAGACCCTGCTGGACACCAACCTGAACGTCGCCGAGACGGCCCGGCTGCTGCACTTCCACTACAACACGCTGCGCTACCGGATCGGCAAGCTCGAGCGCCTGGTCGGCCCGTTCAGCACCGACGCCAACCTGCGCCTGGACGTGGCGCTGGCACTGCAGGTCGTGCAGATGCGGGGGATCTGAGATGGGCTGCCTGCGTGGCGAGCGGGCATCGGCAGCCCGGTGGGCCATGATGTCGCAATCGTTCCCGCCGGCCCGGCCGACTCCAGAACCTGGGGCGAGCTTTCGGCAACTGTTCACCATGAAGGGACGGCCGGCCGGTTACTAGGTTGCGGCAACGCGCCGGTGCACCGGCGCGCGAGACAGGAGGCCGGGATGTCTGCGTGGGGATGGAAGCTGGTCTACGGCGGGCGCACCCCGCCGCCGGGCGCGGTGGTCCGACCGGGTGAGCGGCTGTCCGGGCCGCGGATGCTCGGGCTCGGCGCGCAGCACGTGGTGGCGATGTTCGGCGCCACCTTCGTGTTCCCGGCGATCATGGGGTTGAACCCGAACCTGGCGGTGCTGATGTCGGGCGTCGCCACCATCCTCTTCCTGCTGATCGTCAAGGGCCGCATCCCGTCCTACCTGGGCACCTCCGCCTCGTTCGTGGCGGCGGTGGCGGCAATCCGGGCCCAGGGCGGCGACTCGGCGCAGGTCACCGGGGCGATCCTGGTGGCCGGCCTGATCCTGGCCGCGGTCGGCGTGCTGGTGCACTTCGGCGGCGCCCGGTACGTCCGGCTGGTGCTGCCGCCGGTGGTCACCGGCGCGGTGGTGATGCTGATCGGCTTCAACCTGGCGACCGTCGCCACCAGCGTCTACTTCCCGACCGAGCAGTGGATCGGCCTGCTCACCACGCTGTTCCTGATCGTCTGCGCCACCCTGGTGCGCGGGTTCGTCGGCCGCATCGCGATCTTCCTGTCGCTGATCTTCGGCTACCTGATCAGCTGGATCGCCGACCGGATCAACGACGTGCCGGTGTGCTCGAAGACCGTCACCAGCGGCTGCACCGGCACCGGCCACCGCATCGACTGGAGCGGGGTGCGCAGCGCGCACTGGATCGGGCTGCCGAAGGACATCATCAGCCCGACCTTCGGCCCGCTCACCGGCCCGCACCTGCCGGCGTTCAAGTGGGCGTTCATCCTGCTGGTGATCCCGTCGGTGATCGCGCTGCTGGCCGAGAACTCCGGCCACGTGAAGGCGGTCTCGGAGATGACCCGGGACGACCTCGACCCCTACCTCGGCCGGGCGTTCATCGGCGACGGGATCGGCACCGCACTCGCCTCGCTGGTCGGCGGCTCGCCGACCACCACCTACGCCGAGAACATCGGGGTGATGGCGGCCACCCGCATCTATTCCACGCTCGCCTACTACATCGCCGCGGTGGTGGCCATCCTGTTCGGCTTCTGCCCGAAGTTCGGCGCGATCGTGGCGGCCACCCCGGGCGGCGTGCTGGGCGGCATCACCCTGGTGCTGTACGGCATGATCGGCCTGCTCGGCGCCAAGATCTGGATCGAGAACCGGGTCGACTTCGGCAACCCGATCAACCTGGTGCCGCTGGCCGCCGGCATCATCGCCGGCATCGGCAACCTGGCGATCAAGTTCACCGACACCTTCTCGATCACCGGCATCGCCGCCGGCACCCTGATCGTGCTGATCGCCTACCACCTGGTGCACCTGCTCGCGCCGCGGCTCGGCGTGGTGCGCGAACCCGGTGACGCGCCGGTCGACCCGACCCACGTCCCGCAGCCGGCGAACCGCACGGCCGGCGACAGGTTGGGCGACAGGACCGGCGACAGGTGAAGCCGTCCGCCGTCAGCTACTCCCGGCCCGGCTCGGTCGACGAGGCGCTCGCGCTGCTGACCGAGCACGGATCCGGGGCGAAGGTGCTGGCCGGCGGGCAGAGCCTGGTGCCGCTGCTGTCGATGCGGCTGGCCGCCCCCGAGCGGCTGGTCGACATCAACTCGCTGGCCGAGCTCGGCTACGTGCGCGTCGCGGCCGACGGGGTGCGGGTCGGCGCGCTGGCCCGGCACGCGGCGGTGCTGGCCGACCGGCCGGCGGCCGAGCGGCAGCCGCTGCTGGCGGCCGCGCTGCGCTGGGTGGCGCACCCGGCGATCCGCAACCGGGGCACCAGCGTGGGCAGCATCGTGCACGCCGACCCGGCGGCCGAGCTGCCCGCGGTGCTCAGCGTGCTCGGCGGCACGGTCACCGCCGCGTCGACCGCCGGCCGCCGCACCGTCCCGGCGCTGGAGCTGTTCGCCGGTCCGCTGGAGACCACGCTGCGCCCGGACGAGCTGGCGGTGGAGGCGTTCTTCCCGGCGCTGCCGGCCCAAACCGGCGTGGCGTTCGCCGAGGTGGCCCGCCGGCACGGCGACTACGCGCTCTGCGGGGTGGCGGCGCTGGTGCGGTTGGACGACGACCTGCGGATCGTCCAGGCCCGGGTCGGCTACCTGTCGGTGGCCGGCACCCCGCGGGTGCTGGAGCTGACCGGGCCGATCGCCGGCCGGAGCTACGACGCCGAGCTGGCCGAGGCCGGCCGGCTGGCCGCCACCGAGCTCGACCCGGAGCCGGACATCCACGCCACCGCCGAGTACCGCCGCCAGCTCGCTCAGGTGCTCACCGCGCGCACCCTGCAGTCGGCGGCCAGGTCGGCAGCCGGGGTCGCGGCCGGGGTCCCGGCATGACCGACGAGCTGCATCCGATCACCTTGCGGGTGAACGGCATTCCGCATCAGGTGAACGTGCCGGCACGCCGGTTGCTGTCGGACTGCCTGCGCCACGACCTCGGGCTGACCGGCACCCACGTCGGCTGCGAGCACGGGGTGTGCGGCGCCTGCACGGTGCTGGTCGGCGGGGTGCCGATGCGGTCGTGCCTGCTGCTTGCGGTGAGCATGGACGGCGAGCAGCTCACCACGGTCGAGGGGCTGGCCGCCGCCGATGGCACCCTGTCGCCGGTGCAGCAGGCGTTCGCCGAGTGCCACGCGCTGCAGTGCGGCTTCTGCACGCCGGGCTTCCTGACCACCATCACCGCCGCGCTGGTCGAGCAGCCGGACCCGTCCCGGGACCAGGCCCGCGAGATCGTCGGCGGCAACCTGTGCCGCTGCACCGGCTACCAGAACATCGTCGAGGCGGTGCTCCGGGCAGCCGAACTGATGAAGGACGAGGCATGACCACCCGGCTGATCGGCGAGCCGGTCCAGCGGGTGGAGGACCCGCGGCTGGTCCGGGGCGACGGACGCTACCTCGACGACCTGGGCAGCGACGCGGTCGAGGTGGCGGTGCTTCGCTCGCCGCACGCGCACGCGAAGATCCTCGACATCGACGTCACCGGGGCCCTCGACGTGGACGGCCTGCTGGCCATCTACACCTATGACGACCTGACCGGCCCGCTGGCCGACCCGCTGCCGCTGCTCATCCCGCACCCCGCGCTCACCCACGGCCGCACCCAGTACGCGCTGGCCCGCGACGAGGTGAACTACGTCGGCGAGGCGATCGCGCTGGTGGTGGCCGAGAACCGCTACCTGGCCGAGGACGCGGTCGAGCGGATCGTGGTCAGCTACGAACCGTTGCCGGCCGTGGTCGGGGTGGCCGCAGCCCGGGACGCGGCGAACCTGGTGCACGACGACGTGCCCGGCAACGTCGCCGCGAACCTGGTGCAGCAGGTGGGCGACGCCGCCGCGGCGATCGCCGCCGCCCCGCACCGGCTCAGCCTCGACCTGTCGGTGGAACGGTCCGCCTCGATGCCGTTGGAAGGCCGCGGCGTGCTGGCTCGGTGGGACGCCGACGCCGGCCGGCTGCGGCTGTGGACGTCCACCCAGACCGCCACCGGGGTGCGGGCCGCGGTGTCGGTGAAGCTCGGCATCGACATCGAGCAGGTCGAGGTGATCACCCCGGACGTCGGCGGCGGCTTCGGGGTGAAGATCGTGCACCCGTGGCCCGAGGAGGTGCTGGTGCCGATGGCGGCCCGGGCGCTCGGCCGGCCGGTCAAGTTCACCGAGGACCGGCGGGAGCACTTTGTCTCGGCCGCCCACGAGCGCGGTCAGCTGCAGCACGTCGAGGTCGGCTTCGACGACGACGGCCGGGTGCTCGGGCTGTCGTTCCGGTTCTGGCACGACCACGGCGCCTACATCCCGTACGGGCTCATCGTGCCGATCATCACCAGCACCCAGGCGCTCGGCCCGTACAAGATCCCGAACTACCGGGTCGAGTTCGATTCCCTTTACACCAACACGGTGATCGTCACCCCGTACCGCGGCGCCGGCCGGCCGCAAGGCGTGTTCGCGATGGAACGCACGATGGATGCGATCGCCGCCGAGCTCGGGTTGGACCGGGCCGAAGTGCGGGCCCGGAACTTCATCCAGCCGGCCGAGATGCCCTACGACCAGGGGTTGATCTTCCAGGACGGCCGGCCGCTGGTGTACGACTCCGGCGACTACCCGGCGTCGCTGGACAAGCTCAAGCGGCTGGTGGACTGGGACTCCTGGACCTCCTACCAGGCCGCCGCCCGGGCCGAGGGTCGCCGGGTCGGGCTGGGAATTGCCTGCTACGTCGAGGGAACCGGCGTCGGGCCGTACGAGGGTGGGCACGTCCGGGTCGACACCACCGGGCGGATCGAGGTGGCCACCGGACTCACCTCGCAGGGTCAGGGCCACCAGACTGCGTTCGCCCAGATCGTCGCGGACGAGCTCGGGGTGCCGCTCTCCGACATCACCGTGGTCACCGGCGACACCCGCCGTTTCCCTTACGCAGTCGGCACATTCGCCTCTCGGGCGGCGGTGATGAGCGGCTCGGCGATCGCGCTGGCCGCCCGGGCGACAAAGGCCAAGGCACTCCGGCTGGCGGCCGAGGCGCTCGAAGCCGACCCGGCCGACCTGGAGATCGTGGACGGCATGGTGCGGGTGGCCGGGGTGCCGGGCGCCGAGCTGTCGCTCGGCACCGTCGCGGTGCTGGCCAACCCGCTGCGGTACGCGTTCGACGAGGCGTCGAAGGCGGCCACCCAGTTCGCGGTCGGCGACCCGGACGCACCGCCGGTGGCCGAGGACGATGAGCCGGGTCTGGAGGGCCGCGACTACTACTCGCCGGCCCGGTCCACCTTCGCCAGCGGGATGCACGCGGTGCTGGTCGAGACCGACCCGGAGACCGCCGAGATCCGCATCCTGCGGTACTGCGTGGTGCACGACTGCGGCACCCTGATCAACCCGATGATCGTGCAGGGCCAGGTGCACGGCGGGGTGGCGCAGGGCGTCGGCGGCGCGCTGTACGAGCGGATGGCCTACGACGAGGCCGGCCAGCTGCAGAACGCCTCGTTCATGGACTTCCTGATGCCCTACGTCTCCGAGGTGCCGGACAGCATCGAGATCGACCACCTGGAAACCCCGTCGCCGTTGAACCCGCTGGGCATCAAGGGCGCCGGCGAGGCCGGGGTGATCCCGAGCGCGGCGGTGTTCGCGTCGGCCATCTCGGACGCCGAGGGCTTTTCGATCACCGCCATGCCGATCTCGCCGAGCGAGCTGTTTCACCTGCGGTTGCAACATGTTCAGCAGCACCATGAAGGAGAACCGTCATGAGAGTCGCCGGCCAGGCCACCCTGCACGCGCCGATCGAGCGGGTGTGGCAGGCGTTGAACGATCCGGCGGTGCTGGTGCGCACCATCCCCGGTTGCCAGCAGCTCGAGGCGACCGGCCCGGACGCCTACGCGATGACCGTGTCGGCCGGGGTGGCCAGCATCAAGGGCACCTACGCCGGCACCGTGCAGCTGGCCGAGTTGCAGCAGCCCACCTCGTTCGTGATGCGGGCCGCCGGCGCGGGCGCCCCCGGCACGGTGAGCGCGGACGTGACGGTGCGGCTGATCGAGCAGGAGGGACGCACCCTGCTCGACTACCAGGCCGAGGCGGTGGTCGGCGGCATGATCGGCGGGGTCGGCCAGCGGATGCTGGCCGGGGTGGCGAAGAAGCTGGCCGGCGAGTTCTTCGACGGGGTGAACCAGGTGCTGACCGGGGTGGCCGCGGTGGCTGAACTGCCAGCGGCTGAGCCGGTTCCCGGCGCACCACAGGTCTTCACCGCGCCGCCGCAACCGGAGCGGCGGGTGGCCGGTGAGCCGGTTTCCTTTATTCTGGGCGCGGTATTCGGTGCGCTTGCTGCGCTGGCCGGGGTGCTGGTCGGCGCTCGCACCGCGCGGCGGTCGTGATGCGCGCGTTCACCGCCGCGGCCGTGCAGCTGGCCCCCAGTTCGGCGCCGTTGACTCAGCTGACGATCGAGGCCAACACCCGGCGGGCCTGCGAGTTGACCCGGCAGTGTGCCGCGGCGACCGGCGCCGAGCTGATCGTGCTGCCCGAGTCGGTGACCACCGGCTTCACCCCGGGCCTGAGTTCGGACGAGCTGTGGGACCTGGTGCCGGACGACCTGCTGCAGCCGTTCGCCCAGCTGGCTGCCGAGCTGCGGCTGCACCTGGTGCTGGGCTCGTACGAGCGCGGTCCCGAGCGAGGGGTCGTCTACAACGCCGCGGTGGTGATCGGCCCGTCCGGTGCGGTGCTCGGGACGTACCGCAAGACTCATCCGTTCGGCACCGAACGGGCCGACCGCGGCGGCTGGGTGACGCCGGGGGACGACACCCTGGTGGTCGACACCGAACTCGGCAAGATCGGCGTGATCATCTGCTTCGACGGCGACTACCCCGAGCTGTCCCGGATCACCGCGCTGCAGGGCGCCGAGGTGATCTGCCGGCCGTCGGCGCTGCTGCGCTCGGCCGACCTGTGGGAGCTGACCAACCGGGCCCGGGCCTACGACAACCACGTGTACATGATCGGCTGCAACGCCACCGGCATCGACCCGGCCGGAGTGATCTACTTCGGCAACTCGATGATCGTGACGCCGATCGCCGAGGTGATCGCCCGGGCCGCGTCGCACGAGTGCTGGGTGTCGGCTCAGCTCGATCCGGCCACCGCGATGTCTGCGATGACTCCCGGGTCGTCGGTGCCGCAGACCTTCGACCACCTGGCCGACCGCAACCTGGCGCTGATCCGCAAGCACGCCGACACCCTGCTCGCCGAAGCCAGAACCTCCTTCAAGCTGGGCTAGCCAGCTGAGTCGAGTTCGGCGTGCAGATCGGCCGGACTGCGCATCCGCCAGGCGTCGATGATCAACTCGCGCAGCCGATCGACGTCGACCTCGGCGAGCCGCAGCATCACCAGCGGGAAGCCATCGTAGCTCGGGGTGGTGAAGAAGCGGTCCGGCTCACCGAGCAGCAGCGCCTGCTTCTCGGCCTCGTCGCCCACGTACAGCACCGCGATGTCGGTCCGGATGACCCTTGGTCGACCCGCTTCCCGTTCGGGGTAGGACCAGATGAATCCTTTGCCGGCCACCCGAAAGTCGAAGCCGTCGCTGTCGATCTCCACCACCTGCCGCAGGGCCAGCGCGATCCGGCGGACGTCGTCGGCATCAGCCACCGCGCCCTCCCGCACGCAACGACCGGGCGTAAGCAACACCTCGGCGGACCCAGGTCTCGAACGCGTCGTCGTCAACCGACTCGACCCGCAGCCAGCCGTTCAGTTCTCGTCCCCGCATCACCATCCGGCGCACCGTGGGCTCGTCCAGCAGCGACTCGGTCTCGGCTGGGTCGACCCGCACCATCAGGCCACCCTGGCCGCTCGCGCTGACCGCCAGGTTGCCGTCGATCAGGAACGCCAGGCCGCCGAACATCCGCTTCTCGGTCAGCCCTGGCTCACCCGCGACCAGCGCGCGGATGCGGTCGGCAAGATCCTCGTCGTAAGCCATGGCCGGAGTATGCCGCTGGCCACCGACAAAGAGGCGGGCCGCCCGGAACTGAATCCGGACGGCCCGCCTCATCGAGGAAAGCGACTAGCTGGTTACCGGACGGGTAATCTCACAGCCGCCCGAGCCGTTGTTGTAAGCGTTCGACCAAGTGGACTGCACCGGGTAACTGCCGGTGGTCAGGCTGATGTTCTGCGACGCGCCCTGGCCGGACGAGATCCACGCGCACTTGTCGCCGTTCTCCTGACCGGTCAGGTCGGTCCAGCCGCCGGCCGGGAACTGATCGGTGATCGTCTCGGCGTACTCGTGCCCCTCGACGATGGTGACTCCGTCGGTCACCCCGGACGCGCTGCTGTTGACGAAGTTCGAGCCGCAGCTGGAACCCATGTCGGTCACGTACGGCATGTTGGTGAAGGCCATCGGGCCGTACGGCGAACTGGTCGCGCCGCCGGAGAGCGACGTGTCGGCGGTGTAGTCGTGCCAGGCGCACCAGTTGCTGCCCGTCGTGTTGAACCCGTCCGGATGGGTGCCGGTGGGCGAGAGGATCACGTACTGGGCGTTGCGGTTGGCAGTCGACGAGGTGTTGCCGAAGTGACCGGCGGCCTTGACGGCCTCGGCGCCGAGCTGGTTGCCGGTGGCCTGCGTCGGCGCGGCGGCCGAGGTGTCCACCCAGACCCCGGCCAACGCGCCGCCGGTCGGGTACCCGACGTGCGCGGAGCCGGCCGGGCACGAGGTCGCCCCGCTGGAAACGCCCTGGCAGTACTGGGTCATCACGCCCGACCAGGTCTCCGAACCGGTGCCCAGCCCCTTGAAGAAGCCCTGCAGGATCGGCGCCGTCTGCTTTGGGTCACCGGTCAGGGTGGTGTAACCGTTCGAGTTGGTCGAGGAGCTGCCCCACTGCGAGCCCCAGAAGACCAGGTAGACCTTCTCCGGTCCGGTGGTGACGCCGACGCCGGAGACGCCGCCGCCGTAGCGAAGGTTGTTCAGGCCGAGGTTGGGCGCGGTCGCGCCGATGGTCTCCACCAGTCCGTGCCGGTACGGGTGTCCGGCCAGGTCACTCGGCTGGCCAGGTGCCGCGGCGTGCGCGGTGGCCGGCCACATCAGGCCGACGGCTGCTGCCGTCGCGGTCAAGGTCGCGAGTTGGGCGAGGCGCCGACCGCCGGTCCGCTTGTCCTGGTTCTTGTCCACTATCCACACCCTTCATCGGGGGTTTGAGGGAGCTGCTGCTTAAGCCCCGCTAGTCCACTCAACGAGGTGCTGTGGCTTAGGTTACGAAATGATCACGAGCCGCTTAGACCGAACCCGGCCTGGGAACACTGCAAGCCTGCAATCAACTGGCCGGACGTCCGGCTATCTCGGCGGCCGCGTCAGCGGTCAACGGCGGCTCGGCAAACTCGGCGGCCGGCTGGCCGCCCGGTCGCAGGCCGGCCAGCAGCAACTCCAGATGCCGGCGCCACGCGGTCGGCGCGACAGCGCCGGTGGTGGCGATGACGCCGACCATCGACCAGACGACCAGGCTGATGTCGGTGCTGGTCACGTCCGGCCGCACCATGCCGTGCCGCTGGGCATCGGCAAGCAGCTCCGCGAAGATCTGCCTGATCTCGGCCACCGCCGCCGGCTCGACCTCGCTGTTGCGCCACAGTCGTTGCAGGCACGCGGGCTGGGCGGCCTGCAACTCACCCGCGGCGTGCAGCAGCCGGGCTAGGCCCGAGCCGTCCTGGTGTTGCTGGGCCGCCCGGGCCAGCCGGAGCAGCTCGTGCCGCAGGCTCGCCACGAGCGCGTCGATCAGCGCCTGCTTGCTGGGGAACCGCCGATAGAGGGTGCCCATCCCGACGCCGGCGGCCTGCGCGACCTCGTCCACGCTCGCCGCCAGGCCGTGTTCAGCGAAGACCTGGTTGGCGGCCGCGAGCAGCCGCTCCCGGTTCTCCGCAGCGTCCCGGCGCAGTGGCCGGCCCGGCTCGGTGGCCATGCCTATTCCGACTCGTCGCCGGCGACCGTGCCGCCGGCGACCAGGGCCAGCTCCGGATGGCCGAGCTCGGCCTGCGGCTGAGCATCGTCCTGGGCCGCTCGACGCAGGTTCGGGATGAGCACGCCGGCCAGCGCCGCGAAGACCATGACCACCGCGAGCATGCCGAATCCGTTGGTGTACCCGGACTCCTTCGGCAGGCCGATCGGCAGCGTCTGCGAGGTCACCACGCTGGCCATCACCGCGGCGCCGATCGAGCCGCCGATCGTCCGGATGTTGGCGTTCATGCCGCTGGCGACGCCGGTCTGGGAGGACGGCACCGCGTCGACGATGATCGTCGACATCGCCGAGAAGGCCAGCCCGAAGCCGATGCCGAGCAGCACCATCGAGAGGCTGATCTGCCAGATGTGGGCGTGCGCGAAGGCCATGATCACGAACGACGGGATGCTGATCGCCGAACCCGCGATCAGCACCGCCTTGGCACCGAACCGGGCCGACAGCGGGCCGGACAGCACCCCGAAGACGAACATCGCCACCGACATCGGTAGCACGATCAGGCCCGACTCGGTGATGCTGGCGCCGAACCCGTAACCGGCCAGCCGCGGCGTCTGCACGAACTCGGGCAGGAACGCGAAGATCGAGTACAGGCCCGCGCCGAACAGGAGGGCGACCAGGTTGGTGGTCCAGACGGCCGGAACCCGCATCATCCGCATGTCGATCAGCGGGTGCGCCGCGCGCAGTTCGACGATGACCCAGGCGATCGCCAGCACCACGCTGGCCACGAACAGCGCGATCACAGTGGCCGAGCCCCAACCCCAGGTCGGCGCCTCGCTGACCGCGATCAGCAGCGTCACCAGCCAGCCGGACAGCAGCACCGCGGCGGTCCAGCTGATGCTGCCGGACGAGCGGACCGGCGACTCGGGCACCACGAAGTGGGTGGCGACGGCGGCGGCGGCCACCACCACGCCCGGGATCCAGAACAGCCAGTGGTAGTCGAGGGCGTTGACGATCGGCCCGGCGAGCACCAGGCCCAGGCCGCCGCCGACGGCGAGCAGCGCCGCGATCACCCCGACCGCGCCGGACACCTTCTTCCGTGGGAACTCGTCCCGGATGATCCCGAACGACAGCGGGATCACGCCGCCGCCGACGCCCTGGATCGCCCGGGCCACGATCATCACCGAGATCGAGCCGGCCAGCGCGGCCAGCACCGAGCCGACCGCCAGCACCGCGAGCACACCGACCAGCACCTTCTCCTTGCCGATCAGGTCGCCGACCCGGCCCAGGATCGGCGTGCAGACCGACGCCGACAGCAGGTAGGCGGTCAGCACCCAGGTAACGGTGTTCTGGCTGGTGTGCAGGCTCACCATGAGCAGCGGCAGGACCGGTGAGACCAGCGACTGCAGCAGCGAATACGCGCCGGCTCCGACGGCGAGCACCAGAAAGGTGAGCTGGTAATGGGAACGATCTGCGGTTGCGGACACGCCGGCGACTCCTGCTAGGCACTCTAAGCGGAGCGATGGCTCCGCTAACTCCGCAGACGCTACTGACCTGGGTTCGTCAGCGGCGAATCCCCGTCCGCTGATGCGGCACGGATCACTGTCCGCAACGCGCAACCCGATCCTTCTCCGGACTCGTCCGAAATAAGCCACTTACTGGGTTACGCTGCCGGCTATTCAGGAAAGAGGACTGAGTGAAGGCACCCGATCAAGGCCGGCTCCAGGTTGGCGCCGAGGTCCCCGACCGTCCGGCCACGGCGCCAGCGGTTGCCGCGGAACCGGCCGTGCTCGCGCAGCCGATAGGCGGCGCGCTGCGGCGTTCGGCGACCAGAACCGACCCGCTGGGCGGTTCGGCGATCCCCGGCTCCGTCCTCTCCGCCCTGCAACGCCGTCGCGGCGGTGGCCAGCCGCTTCCTGACGAAGTGGCCGGGCCGGCGGGCGAGGCGCTGGCGCACGACCTGTCCGGAGTGCGGGTGCACAGCGACCCGGAGGCCCACTCGATCGCCAGATCGGTGCAGTCGGTGGCCTTCAGCTACGGCTCCGACATCTACTTCACCTCGGGCAGCTATCGACCGGGCGATCCGGCTGGTCAGCACTTGCTCGGGCACGAACTCGCCCACGTCGCCCAGCCGGCGTCCGGGTCCGGGGTGATCGGACGGGCCGACGATCCGGCCGAGGCTGCCGCCGACCGGGCGGCCACCGGGGTGGTGACTGCGCTGCGGCGCCGAGCCGCGAACGCTGCCGGCCCATTGGGGTCCGGCGTCGTCCGGCGGTCACCGGCTCTGGTAATCCGCCGCCTGCTCGACACGCCGGAGAAGATGGAGCTGCGGTACGGCGTCAAGGACATGGTGGTGCCGGCCAATGAGGGGCTGCGCGACGTCTTCGACAACCACGAGGTGGGGGTCAAGGCGCTGATCGGTACTCCGACGATTCCGGCCAAGCTCAAGGCCCTCCGACTGTTTCTGTACAAGGTCGGCATGGAGGCCGCAGAGGTCAGCAGGCGATGGTTGGCGCTGACGACCATCAACACGTACCTGGGCTCGGCCATGTACCGGCTCTGCAGGAACGACGTGAGCGATTACCTGACCACCGATGATCTGGAACGGTTGGCCGTGGATATCAACGGAACTTCGGCAGCCACCAGGACCCTGCTGCGCACGCTTACCGGCGACAATCTGGCCGGCGCCAACCTCCAGGAGGCCCTACGGCCGGGGACGGTGACGGTGCCGACCCTGGACTGGGCGGTGGGGGTGGTCGACGGAGCCGGCGGTAATACCGCGAACCGGCAGTTGCTGTCGCCCGACATCCGGGAGAAGTTGCAGCAGGTGTACGGCCTGCACCCGCCGATGTCGGCCCATCCGCCGATGGCGTGGGGCACCGGCAACTGGGGCAACATCGCGGACAACCTTGAGCAACACGCGCGCAAGCACCTGCTGCGGCTCGGCAATGCGGATAACCCGGACCGGCACGAACCGTACAAATGGATGGCGCGCCTCGGTTACACGGTCAAGAAGGACTGGATCGACGGCGTCCTGGGCGTCGAGACCCTGGAGCCCACCCCCGGCAAGCTGTTCACCGACGATCAGGTGCAGACCGAGGAGCAGGCCGACTACTTCTTCAACACCTTCCTGCCAGCCAACGATTCGGTGGTCACGGCGATGCTGGGGCTGTACCAGGACGCGTACCGCGACAACGTGGTCGGTGCCGCTCGCGACATGGCGGCCCCCATCGTGACCGCCGACGGCGGCAAGGTGCAGATCGTCGGCCAGCACGATGAGCTGTTCATCGCCGGCCGCTGGGAGGGCGCCGGACTCGGTTTCACCATCTCCTCCGGTTACCTCAACACCACCAAGTGGCTCGCCAACCAGCCGATGAAGGCCTGGGCGCTGACCTGACGAAACAGCCGCCCGCGATACAGCAATGTCGGCCGGAGTGGTGGGCAACAATTGCCAGTTGGATTGGCGGCATGGCCCAAGCACGCATCCGGATCGGCATCGACACCGGCGGCACCTTCACCGACATGGTCGCGCTGGACGAGGCCACCGGCCGGCTGGTGACCACCAAGACGGCGTCCACCCCGCACGACCCGGCCGAGGGCTTCCTGACCGGCATCGGAAAGGTGCTCGACCTACTCGATATCGCCGAGGCGGAGCATGGCGACGCCATCAGCGCGGTCAGCCACGGCACCACGGTGGCCACCAACCAGCTGCTCGAGGGCAAGGTCGGCACCCTCGGCTTCATCACCACCGAGGGGTACGAGTTCATCCTCGAGATCGCCCGGCAGTCGGTGCCGGACGGCTACGGCAACAGCTACTTCTGGGTGAAGCCCGACCGGATCGTCCCGGTCGACCGGGTGAAGACCGTCAACGGCCGGCTGGACCACACCGGCCGGGAAGTGAGACCGTTCGACGACGAGCAGGCTGCCGAGGCAGCGCGCTGGTTCAAGCAGCACGGCATCGACACGATCGGCGTCTGCCTGCTGCACTCGTACGCCAACCCGGCGCACGAGCTGCGCATGCGGGAGATCCTCGAGCGGGAACACCCCGATGCCACCGTGTCGATCTCGGCCGAGGTGCTGCCCGAGTACCGCGAGTACGAGCGGTCGATGACCACCCTGGTCGACGCCGCGGTGAAGCCGCGGATGGCTGGCTACCTGGCCGGCATCAGGAACCGGCTCGACCAGCTGCGGGCAGCGGACCCCATCCCGTTCTACGTGATGAAGTCCAACGGGGGAGTGCTCTCGGCGGACGAGGTGGTGCACCAGCCGATCACCACGGTGCTCTCCGGGCCGGCCGCCGGCGCGCTCGGCGCGGGCCTGATCGCCCAGCACGCCGGGTACTCGCACGTGCTGACCTGTGACGGCGGCGGCACCTCGACCGACGTGGCGGTGGTGCTGGACGGCCACCCGGCGCTGACCACCGAGGGCAGCGTCGGCCGTTATCCCTGCAAGATCCCGATGATCGACGTGGTGACGGTTGGCGCCGGCGGTGGCTCGATCGCCTGGCTGTCACCGGAGGGCACCCTCAAGGTCGGCCCCGGTTCAGCCGGCGCCGACCCCGGACCGATCTGCTACGGCCGCGGCGGCGGCGAGGTCACCGTCACCGACGCGCATCTGGTGCTCGGTCGCATCCCGCCGCGGCTGCTGGGCGGCGAGATCCCGCTCGACGCCGAGGCCGCCCGGGACGCCCTCGCCGACCTGGCCAACAAGGTAGGTCTCGATCCGGTCGCGTGCGCCACCGGGATCCTCGAGATCTCCGCCTGGAACCAGGCCAACGCGCTGCGCCAGGTCACCGTGCAGCGCGGCCTGGACGTCCGCGACTTCACCCTCACCACCTTCGGCGGCTCCGGGTCGCTGCTGGCCTGCCGGCTGATCGACATCCTCGGCCTGCGCGGCGCCCTGGTGCCACCGAACCCCGGCAACGTCTCGGCGTTCGGCCTGCTCACCGTGGACGTCCGCAACGACTACGTCCGCACCTCCGTCGCCAAGCACGCCACCCTTGAAGCAGAAGCCGTCGAAACGGTCCTCGGCGCACTCGAAGCGGAAGCCGAACAGGCATTGCGTCGCGAGGGATTCGCCGACGAAGACCAGCAATTCCAGCGCTCCGCCGACTTGCGCTACTTCGGCCAGGCGTTCGAGGTGCGGGTACCGGTGCCGACCGGCACGCTCGATCGCGCGGCGCTCGACAGCACCGCGGCGGCGTTTCACCGGGCCCACGCCGAGCTGTACGGCTACTCCTTCACCGACGACCCGCGGCAGCAGGTGGAGTGGGTGAACCTGCGGGTCACCGGCATCGGGCCGATCGACAAGCCGCAGCTGGTCGAGTACCCGGTCACCGGCCAGCCGTCCCGCACCGGCACCCGCCCGGCCTGTTTCGACGGCCAGCGGTATGAAGAAACCACCTTGTACGACCGGACGAAACTGAGCCCGGGCGACAGCGTCACCGGCCCGGCCGTGATCGAGGAGTTCGGTTCGACGGTGCCGATCCATCCCGGCTTCCGGGCCACCGTAGACCGGTACGGCAACCTGCTGATCGAGAAGGCGACAACATGAGCCTCACCGCCGACCGCGGCAGCCTCACCCCCGACCGCGGCGCGGGCGTCGACCCGATCGTGCTGGAGATCGTGCAGGGCAGCCTCGCCGCGATCGAGCGCGAGGTCGAGACGGCGATCGCCCGCACCTCCCGGTCGCCGATGATCCGGGACGCGCACGACTTCCGGGCCGGCATCCACGACCGGCTGTTGCGCAAGTTGACCGGCCGCAGCTACTCGGCGCTGGTGCACCCGGTCGCCCGGGACTTCCCGCTGGACACCATGCGCCCGGGCGACGTGTTCTTCCACAACGACGTCTACCTGTCCGAGGGCGGCATCGGTCACCTGCCAGACCTGTGCGTGACCGTCCCGGTCTTCAGCGGCGAGAAGGTGGTGGCCTTCGTGCAGGCGTTCGGCCACCACGACGACATCGGCGGCGCGGTGCCCGGCTCGATGCCGAGCTCGGCGACCAGCGTCTTCGAAGAGGGCCTGATGGTGCCGCCGATCCGGCTCTGGGACCAGGGGGTGCCCAACCGGGCCGCGCTCACCATCATGACCCGCAACTCCCGGATGCCCGAGTCGCTGGCGGCCGACCTGGATGCCGAGTGCGCCGCCTGCCTGATGGGCGCCCGGCGGCTCGGCGAGCTGTTCGAGCGGTACGGCGTCGAGACCGTGGAGGCGTGCTTCGACCAGCTGGTCGACCGCACCACCGAGACCTACCGGCGCGAGATCCTCACCCGGATCCCGGTCGGCAGCTGGACCTGGGAGGACTACGCCGAGCACGACGGGGTGGACGAGCCCAAGCTGCACACCCAGCGGATCACCCTCACCCGGACCGCATCCGAAGACCCCGACGGCGAAAGGCTGATCCTCGACTTCACCGGCACCGCGCCGCAGGCCAAGGGCCCGATCAACCACTGTGCCGACTACGCCGACGGCAACTTCCTGAAGAAGTGGCTGGCGCCGATCCTGCGCAACCTGGCCGAGACGCCAGAGCGGATGGCCGAGTTGGACGTCAACGAGGGCGTGGTGCCGCTGATCGAGATGCGCTTCCCGCCCAAGGGCACCCTGCTCACCCCGGTGTTCCCGGCGCCGACCAACGCCCGGACGTTCGTCATCCTGCGGCTGCTCGGGGTGCTGGCAGGGGTGCTGGCCAAGGCAGTGGACGGCCGGATGCCCGCCGACCAGGAGACCATCCGCTACACCGGCGTCTACGGCACCGACTTCGACGGCAACCCGTACCTGATGCGCGAGGTGCTCGGCGGCGGCTCCGGCGGTCGGTACTACGCCGACGGCGAGGACACCATCCACGTGGTGCCCGACTCGCGCAACCTGCCCACCGAGTTCACCGAGTCCCGGTTCCCGTTCCGCGTCGAGCGGCTCGGCCTGGCGGTCGACTCCGGCGGCGCCGGGCAGTACCGCGGCGGCCTCGGCTACGAGAAACACCTGCGAATGCTGGCGGACGGGCACTTCATGTCCATCGCCGACCGGTCGATCCTGGCCTGCTGGGGGGTGAACGGTGGCCGGGCTGGCGCCCCGTTCGAGGTCACCCTCGACCCGGGCGGCCCCGGCGAGCGCACCGTCGACGCGCTCGCCGACGCCGAGTTCGTCGCCGCCGGCGAGGTGATCCGGATCCGCACCACCGGCGGGGGCGGCTGGGGTGACCCGCTCGACCGCGAGCCGGCCGCGGTGCTCCGGGACGTCCGGTGGGGCAAGGTCTCCCGGGAGGCGGCCGAACGCGACTACGGGGTGGTGCTGACCGGCAGCGAGGTCGCCGCCGCGGCCACCGACCGGTTGCGCGCCGAACTGCGTGGCCGGCGGACCGGCGACGAGCCGTTCTTCGACCGCGGGCCCGGGTACGCCCGGTTGGCCGGCGACCCCTTCAGCCCGTTCGACCGGCTGCACCCCTAGGCTGTGCCGGTGACCAGAGTGCGCGTAGTGGACTCCTTCACCGACCAGGCGTTTGCCGGCAACCCGGCCGGCGTGGTGCGGTTGGACGATCGGGACCGGTATCCGGCCGATGAGTGGTGTGCCGCGGTGGCGGCCGAGCTGAACCTGTCCGAGACGGCGTTCGTCGGACCCACCGACGAGCCGGGTGCCGACTTCCGGCTGCGCTGGTTCACCCCGACCATCGAGGTGGACCTGTGCGGGCACGCCACCCTGGCCGCGGCCCGCTGCCTGTTCGAGGACGGCGTGCCGAGCCCGGTCCGGTTCGCCACCCGGTCCGGCGTCCTCACCATCGAGGCGGCCGCGGACGGCGAGCTGGTGATGGACTTCCCGGCGCAGCCACCGACGCCGATCGAGCCACCCGCCGACCTGACCGCCGCGCTCGGGGTCGAGCCGCTCTGGGTCGGCGCCGGCGGCGAGGACTACCTGGTGGAGCTGGCGGACGCCGCCACCGTCCGGTCGCTGACCCCCGACGTGGCCGCCATCGGCCGCTACCCGGTGCGCGGGGTGATCGTCACCGCGCCGGCCGATGACACCGACGGCATCGACTTCGTCTCCCGGTTCTTCTGCCCCGCGGTGGGCATCCCCGAGGACCCGGTCACCGGCAGCACCCACACGCTGCTCGGCCCGTACTGGGCCGGCAAGCTCGGCCGCGACCAGGTCATCGGCTGGCAGGCGTCCCGGCGCGGCGGCCGGATCGGGGTGGCGGTGGTCGGCGACCGGGTGCGGCTGACCGGCCAGGCCGTGGTGGTGATGGACGGCCGGTTCACCGAACCAGCGGCAGCCCCGGCATGACAGAAGGGGGGCCGCTCTCCGACGTGGTGGTGCTGGACCTGTCCCGCGCGCTGGCCGGCCCGCACGCCGCGATGATGCTGGGCGACCAGGGTGCCCGGGTGATCAAGGTCGAGGTGCCCGGCAGCGGTGACGACACCCGCGGCTGGGGGCCGCCGTTCCTGCACCCGGACGGCGCCGAACGCGAGTCCAGTTACTTCCTGTCCTGCAATCGCAACAAGGAATCCATCGCGCTTGACCTCAAGAGCGCCGATGGCCAGCAGTTGCTGACCCGGCTGGTCCGGCAGGTGGACGTGCTGGTGGAGAATTTCCGCACCGGCGTGCTCGACCGGCTGGGTTTCTCCATGCAGCGGTTGCACGAACTCAACCCGCGGCTGGTGATCCTCTCGATCACCGGCTTCGGCCACGACGGGCCGGACGGCGGCCGGGCCGGTTACGACCAGATCGCCCAGGGCGAGGGTGGCCTGATGTCGCTCACCGGCAACCGGCCGGACGAGCCCACCAAGGTCGGCGCTCCGGTAGCCGACCTGATCGCCGGCATGTACGGCGCGTTCGGCGTGCTGGCCGCGCTGCACGACCGGGAGCGCACCTGCCGCGGCACCGTGGTGCGCACCTCGCTGCTGGCCGGGATGATCGGCGTGCACGCCTTCCAGGGCACCCGCTACACCGTCGCCGACGAGGTGCCGGGGGTAGCCGGCGCGCATCACCCGTCCATCTGCCCGTACGGGCTGTTCCACGCCGCCGACGGCATGGTCCAGATCGCGGTCGGCAGCGACCGGCTGTGGGCTTCGCTGGCCGCCGCGTTCGGGCTGGCCCGGCCGGAGTGGGCGCGCAACGCCGATCGGGTGGCCGACCGGGACGCGGTGGTGGCGGCGATCAACGACGCGTTCGGACGGCAGTCGCGGGACGAGTTGATGCACCGGCTGGCCGACCTCGGCATCCCGGCCGGCCAGGTGCGCTCGCTGGACGAGGTCTACAACTGGGAGCAGACCCGCTCGCAGGGCCTGCTGATCTCGGTCGAGCACTCCACGCTGGGCACCCTGCAGCTACCCGGACCGCCGATCCGCTACGACCACGGTGGCCGCACCGAGCACCTCGCGCCGCCCACCCTCGACCAGCACGGCGATCAGATCAAGCAGTGGCTGGACGAGCGGGAGAGCGCGGGCGACACCGGCTGACGGCCCTCGGAGCTCAGCCGGCGCTGACGCCCCCCGGAGTTCAGCCGGCGCTGCGCTCGTCCAACGATCGGCGGCGCAGCCGCAACGGCGCCACCTCAGGCACCGGCGGCGACGGACGCACTCGCACCCGTTCGGCCGGCGCCAGCCGCACCCGGTTCCGTCCGGAGGTCTTGGCCTGGTACAGCGCGGTGTCCGCCGCGTCGATGATGTCCTCCAGGGTCGGCCCGGCGTGCGGATGGGCCACCGCGATGCCGACCGAGACGGTCACCGAGATGCCGCCGTCCACCACCGTGTCGCCGATCGCGTGCCGGATCCGCTCGCCGATCGCCTGCGCCGTCGAGCCGGAGACGCCGGGCAGCAAGGCGACGAACTCCTCGCCGCCGTACCGGCCGACCGCGTCGTAGCCGCGCAGTTCGCTGGCCAACAGGTCGGCGACCTCCTTCAACACCAGGTCGCCGGTCAGGTGGCCATGGGTGTCGTTGACCGCCTTGAAGTGGTCGAGGTCCACCAGCAGCACGGTGGCCGGGGTGCGGCGCTCCGCGCACTGGGCGAGGTGCTGGCGGGCCAGCAGTTGCCAGCCGCCGGCGTTCAGCAGCCCGGTCTTGGCGTCGGTGCGGGCCCGCTGCTGCAGGTCGGTGACCAGCGAGGCGCGATGCAGGCTGGCCACCAGGAATAGCATCAGCGGGGCCAGCCAGGCTGCGTGCAGCACGGTGATGGCGGCGAACGCGCCGAACAGCAGGGTCGAGGTCTCGTAGCCCACCGCGTGCCGGCCGGGCAGCAGGGTGCGCCAGCTCGCTCCGCTGACCAGCTTCAGGCAGGCCAGCAGCAGCACCAGGTTGGTGGCGGTGTACAGCGCGATGCACAGCACCACCACCAGCGCCTCGGTCGGGGTCACCGAGCCCAGGCTGACGCCCAGCCCGTGCAGCACCCCGGACGCCGCGAAGGTGCCCAGCAGCACCGCGGCGGCGGTGAAGCAGCTCTTGTGGGCCGAGGAGACCCGCCAGCGCCGGTACCGGAAGTAGGTGTGCACGTACACCCCGCAGACCAGCAGCGCGGCCAGCGGGGTGGGCAGCACCAGCACGCCGGCGAAGCAGATCACCGAGTTCTGGTTGACGGCGGTGCCGTCCATCGCGAGGTATCGGGTCAGCCGCTCGATCCGGTCGCCGGCCTCGCCGTAGACCACAGTCATCCCGAGCAGCAGCCCGGCCCGGCCGAGCGCCGCGCCGGTCGGGATGCCGTGCCGCAGCGACCAGCCGAGGAGCGCCAGCGCGGTGAGCTCCACCGCCAACAGGTAGCCGATCGCGGCCGGCCGCAGTCGCCAGAGCGGCCAGCCGGTCAGCCGGTCCGTTGCACGCATAACTAACCAGCACCATACGCGGAGCGAACGGCCATCCTGCCAGTCTCATCTCTCGGTGCTGGAACGGCTCACCATCCGACGGGTTTCGCCGGTGCTGGGTCGTTCCTCAGTCGCCCGGCGTTAATTCGCCGTTAACGCTGCAGATTACAGGAGGTGACGGCATGAAGCACTACGCCTGGGCATAAATTGCTTCGCGGAATTGCGCCGAACGGATCGATCGAGCCGGCGTGGTCGGTTGCCGCTGGGGGAGCGACAATCGCCGGCCACGCCCGGCGCAGCCGCCCGATTCAACGGCGCCTCGGCCGGTTCCGCCAACCTGCCGACGGTTATTGGGCGAATATCGCCGATGTGAGCACCCCGCCAGTCTGGGCACAGTGAGGCCCACCGGTCCGGTCGAGCCAGCGGGAGTGCGGAGTGCGCATCGTCGTCGCGCTGGGCGGCAATGCCATGACCGCCCCGGACGGGTCCGCCCGGCCGGACGACCAGCGGGCCGCGGTCGAGACCGCGGTCGGACCGCTGGCCGACCTGGTGCTGGCCGGTCACCAGTTGCTGGTGACCCACGGCAACGGTCCGCAGGTGGGCAATCTTCTCGTCAAGAACGAACTCGCCGCCGCGGTGGTGCCTCCGGTACCGCTGGACTGGTGTGGCGCGCAGACCCAGGCGACGGTCGGGGTGCTGCTGCTCAACGCGCTCGATCGGGCGCTGGCCGGCCGGCGGAGTCCGGTGCGCACCGCGGTGCTGGTGTCGCGGACCCTGGTGGACGCCGCTGATCCCGGTTTCGCCGAACCGTCCAAGCCGATCGGCCGGTTCCTGCCCGAGGACGAGGCCGCGGTGATGATCGGGCACGGTCAGCACTGGCAGTACCGGGACGAACGAGGCTGGCGCCGGGTGGTGGCCTCGCCGGAACCGGTTGAGCTGCTGGACGCGCCGGCGGCGATCGCGCTGCTCCGGGCCGGCTACCTGGTGGTCTGCGCGGGCGGCGGCGGGGTGCCCGTGGTCGCGGACGGCCCGGCCGACTACCGGGGGGTGGAGGCGGTCATCGACAAGGACCTGACCGCCGCGCTGCTCGCCGGCCGGATCGACGCCGACCGGCTGGTGATCGCCACCGACGTCGACCACGTGATGCTCGACTTCGGCACCGACCGGGCCGCCCCGCTGGGCCGGGTGCCGGTGTCCCGGCTGTCCGAACTGGCCGCCGCTGGCAAGTTCGCAGGCGGCAGCATGGGACCGAAGGTGACCGCCGCCTGCCGGTTCGTCCAAGCTTCCGGCCGACCGGCCACCATCACCGCGCTGACCGAGCTGGCCGGCGCGGTGGACGGCACGACCGGCACCACCGTAGAACCGGACTAGCACCGGACCACCCGCAACACCGCCAACCCGGCTCGCTGAGCCGCCCGACGAAGGAGGACCGGTGCCCGACCCGATCGAGGTACGCAAGATTCCGCTGCACCACGTCTCGGACGCCAGCGAGCTGGCCCGGCTGATCGACGACGGGGTGATCGAGGCCGACCGGGTGATCGCGGTGATCGGCAAGACCGAGGGCAACGGCGGGGTCAACGACTACACCCGGATCATCGCCGACCGGGCGTTCCGCGAGGTGCTGGTCGCCCGGGGCAGCCGCAGCCCGGAGCAGGTCCGGCAGGTGCCGATCGTCTGGTCCGGCGGCACCGACGGGGTGATCTCACCGCACGCCACCGTGTTCGCCACCGTCGACCCGGCCACCCTCGACACCGCCGAGGGCGCCGACGAGCTGCGGCTGACCGTCGGCTTCGCGATGAGCGAGGTGCTGCTGCCCGAGGACATCGGCCGCACCGCGATGGTCGAGAAGGTGGCCGCCGCGGTCCGGGAGGCGATGGAGCGGGCCGGCATCACCGATCCCGGCGACGTCCACTACGTGCAGACCAAGACCCCGCTGCTCACCATCGACACCATCTCGGACGCCCGCCGGCGCGGCCACGATGTGTTCACCGAGGACACCCTGCACTCGATGGACGTCTCCAACGGCACCACGGCGCTCGGCATCGCGGTGGCGTTGGGCGAGATCAACCCGCCGTCGGACGCGGACATCATGCGCAACCGGGACCTGTACAGCTCGGTGGCCTCCTGCTCGTCCGGGGTCGAGCTGGACCGGGCCCAGGTGGTGGTGGTCGGCAACGCCCGCGGCATCGGCGGCCGGTACCGGATCGGCCACGCGGTGATGGCGGACGCCCTCGACGCCGACGGCATCTGGGCGGCCATCCGCAGCGCCGGCCTGGAGCTGCCCGAGCGGCCGCACCCGAGTGACCTGGCCGGCCGGTTGGTGAACGTCTTCCTCAAGTGCGAGGTCAGTTCCGACGGGCAGGTGCGCGGTCGGCGCAACGCCATGCTGGACGACTCCGACGTGCACTGGCACCGCCAGATCAAGGCCTGCGTGGGCGGGGTGACCGCCGCGGTGACCGGCGATCCGGCCGTCTTCGTCTCGGTGTCCGCCGCCCACCAGGGCCCGGACGGCGGCGGCCCGGTCGCGGCCATCGTCGAAGCGGGCTGAGTCGAAGCGGGCTGAGTCGACCAGCGGGCTGAGTCGAAGCGGGCTGAGTCGACCAGCGGGCTGAGTCGACCAGCGGGCTGAGAGGCCGAACGCTGCCGGGACCGGCCACAGCCGGCCTCGGTAGGCTGCGGCGTGATGAAGACCTTCGACGCGCTGTTCGCCGAGCTGACCGAGCGGCAGCGGGACCGGCCGGCGGGTTCGGCGACCGTGGCAGCGCTCGACGACGGCATCCATGCCCAGGGCAAGAAGGTGGTCGAGGAGGCCGCCGAGGCCTGGATGGCTGCTGAGTTCGAGTCGCGGGAGCGAACCGCCGAGGAGATCAGCCAGTTGCTGTACCGGGTGCAGGTGCTGATGCTGGGCAAGGGCCTCACCCTGGACGACGTCTATGCCTATCTGTGAGTCGCTGCATACCTGTGAGCCGATGTGACTGAGCTGCTGCGAATCGCCGTTCCGAACAAGGGCTCGCTGGCCGAGCCGGCCGCCTCGATGCTGCGCGAGGCCGGTTACCGGCAGCGGTCCGACAGCCGGGAGCTGGTGCTGCAGGACCCGGAGAACGGCACCGAGTTCTTCTTCCTCCGGCCCCGCGACATCGCGATCTACGTCGGCTCCGGCCGGCTCGACGTCGGCATCACCGGCGAGGACCTGCTGCTGGACTCCGGCGCCAACGCCGAGGTGATCCTGCCGCTCGGCTTCGCCGAATCCACTTTCCGGTTCGCGGCGGCCGGCGGCTCCGGCAGGACGGTGGCCGGGCTGGCCGGCTGCCGGATCGCGACCGCCTACCCGGGCCTGCTCCGGCACTACCTGGCCGGGCAGGGCATCGAGGCCGAGATCATCTCGCTCGACGGCGCGGTGGAGACCGCGGTGCGGCTGGGCGTGGCCGACGCGATCGCCGACGTGGTCGAGACCGGAACGACCCTGCGGGCGGCCGGCCTGGAGGTCTTCGGAGAGCCGCTGTTCCGGTCGCAGGCGGCGCTCATCCGGCGCCGCGGCAACGACTCGCCGCCGACCGAGGCGCAGCCGGCCGTCGAGCAGCTCGTCCGCCGGCTGCAGGGCGTGATGATCGCCCGCCAGTACGTGCTGATGGATTACGACATCGCCGACGAGCTGGTCGAGAAGGCGGTGGCGGTCACCCCCGGCTTCGAGTCGCCCACCGTGTCGCCGCTGCGCACCCCGGGCTGGTCGGCGGTCCGGTCGATGGTGCCGCGCCGGGAAACCAACCGGATCATGGACGAGCTGTGGCAGATCGGCGCCCGGGCGATCCTGGTCACCGACATCCACGCCTGCCGGTTGTGAGCGCGGCGGTGGACGTCCAGCCCGGCACGGTGACCGCCCGGCCGGTGAAGTCGACCCGGATCGCGGTCGTCGGGGCCCTGGTGGTGCTGGTCGGGTTCACGATCGCGGCATTGCTGCTGCCGCACACCACCGGCGGGGTGGCGGTCGACGCCGCCGACCAGGTGGGTATCGGCGGCAGCGGGCTGGTAGTGGCGCTCGGCATCCTGGGGGCTACCCGGCCGCGGCTGCGGGCGAACTCCGAGGGCGTCGACACGCGCAGCTTCTTCGGCGGCTACCGGCACGTCGACTGGGACCTGGTCACAGCGGTGGAGTTCCCGTCCAAGGCGCGGTTCGCCCGGCTGGCGCTGCCCGGTGACGAGCTGGTGGTGCTGTACGCGGTGCAACGCGGTGACGGCGAGCGGAGCGTGGCGGTGATGCAGGGGCTGCGGGCACTGTTCGCGGCGGCAGCCGACCCGCCGCCCACCCCAGCGGCCGACCGCTCCACCCGCTGACGGGGTAACCGCCGGTCGCTCTGGTAGACACTGCTGGTGACCGCGGTCGCCGGTGCGACGCTGCCGCCGTTCGCACTCCGGACGCTCGCCCTCAGCCCGTTCGGACTGCCTGGCGCTCGCCGCCGGCGGGGTCGGCGGCCTGCTCGGCGCGCTGAGCGCCACGGCGGTCGGGGTCAGGTCCGGTGTCGGACAGATCGTCATCGGCTGCATCCTCGGCAACGGCGCCGCCTGGGCGGTGGTCGCCTCCAGCTGGCCCGGTTCCGCCGGTTGGCTGGTCTTCGGCGCCGGCGAGTTCCTGCTCAGGCTGATTGTGGGTGCCGCGAACGCCAACGAGTGGCCTACAAGCAGGCGATCACCCGGACCGGCTGCAGGGACGGTCCAACGCCACGATGCGGTCGGTCAACCGGGCGATGATCGTGATCGGCGCTCCGCTGGGCGGACTCGCCGACGCGCTGGGCTACCGCCCGATGCTGTACGCCGCCGCGGCCGGCTTCGCGCTGATCTCCGGCGTCCTGGTCGCCAGCCCGTACCGGCACGCCCGGGTGGACGAGCCGGTACCGGCCGGCTGAGAGCTCAGCTGTGGGTGAAGCTGCCGTAGGTGGCGGTCGAGTCCCAGATGTTCTGCACCCGTACCCCGTTCGCCGGGTCCACCGCGGCGTAGCTGACGCCCGGCGAGACGTAGACCCCGACGTGGTACACCGCGCCCTCGCTGTCGTGGTAGAAGACCAGGTCACCCGGCACCGCCCGGCTGGCCGAGATCATCCGGGCCTTGCTGAACTGGTCCTGGGCGACCCGCGGCGTGCTGAGCCCGGCGCCCTGGTAGGTGTACTGCACCAGCCCTGAGCAGTCGAAGCCGACCTTCGGGTCCTCGCCACCCCAGACGTACTTGCTGCCCAGCAGCTTCTTCGCGGCGGCGACGACCTTGGTGTTGGCCGGGGGAGTGGCCGGCGCCGGGCCGCCCGGCATCGCGGTGGCCGGGGTGGTCAGCGACAGGCAGCCCAGCAGCTGGTTCGCGCCGATGCCGATGTTCACCGCCCACACGCAGACGTTGTGTGCGCCGGCCGGCACCGACATCGGAAAGGAGTAGCCGGGGTTCGAGCCCGCCTTCAGGTTGCCGGCCAGGTCCGGCCGACTGAGGGTGGCTCGCATAGGGGTGTGCGGGATCCCGTCGACGTACGGCGCGACCACCAGGCCGTAACCCTTGTTGTCCGGGTCGCTGGCCCAGCCGCGCACCTGCAGGCTGTTGGCGTTGACCGCCGAGGCTGCCTCCAGCGCGCCGGTCGGCGAGTGGGCGGCGATCTGGGCCGGCGTCAGCGGCGGCTGCCCCACCTGCACCTGCCGGCAACCGATCACGCTGGGAGCACCGGCACCCAGGTTGACCGCGTCGACGCACAGCGTGTGCGGGCCGTCGGCGGCGGTCAGGCTGAGCGCGAAGCCCTGGTTCGGGCCGGCGCGCCGGGCGGCCTGCACGTCCGGACGGGCCACCGGGCTCGAGCTCGTCAGCTTCGCCACCGTGCCGTCGAGCAGGGCGTAGACCTGCAGCGGCTGGGTGGGCAGGTCAGGGTCGACGGCCCAGCCACCGACGCTGATCGCCGACTGCTGGACGGACACCGAGTCCAGGTACCCGGACGGGCTGTGCGCGGCCGCGACCTCGGCCGGCAGGCCGGCGACGGTGACCGTCTTGCAGTTGCCCAGCGCGGCCGAAGCGCCGGCGCCGATGTTGCGCGCGGAGGCACAGATCCGGTGCTGGCCCGGGGTCACCAGCAGGCTGGCGGTGAACCCGGTGGTAGGCCCGAGCTTGGTGGCCGCGGCGACGTCCGGCCGGGGCAGCGTGGTGGTGGTGTAGACACCGGGCGCGCCGTCCAGCAGCACCAGCACGGTCACCGTCTGCCCCACCGCGTTCGGGTCGGCCGCCCAGCCGGTCACCGTGATCTGGGACTGGCCCGCGTCCACCGCGGAGTCGACGAAGCCCCGCGGGTCGTCGGGGGAGCTGGCGCCGGCCGGTCCGGGCGTCACGAGCAGGGCCGCGAGCACCGCCATAGCCACCGGCGCGGCGAGCAGCCAGCGACGACCCGGCAGGGCCCGGCGGAGCCGGCGAGGAAGCGAGACGGACGGTGCGGCATGTCGTGGCTGTGCACGGTAAGTCACAGGAGGATCCTCTTCTGTCTGGCTGCACGCCCCCGCGGGTGCGCCGATCTTAGGGTTCCGATCGGCGTGTCGGGGCAGCTATTGAGGATTTTGCGGGCCTATCCTGCGCGGTTTTGCTGACGCACAGTCACCAGAACCGGCCGGCTCAGCCGCGCAGCAGCCGCTCTCCCGGACCCTGGCCCGGCTCGTCCGGATACGGGGACGCCTCACGGAAGGCCGCCTGCAGCGACCGCAGGCCGTCCCGGAGCGGCTTGCGGTGCACCCCGAGGTCGGCCTGGGCGGCGGCCAGCAGTCCGGCCAGCGCCTCGATCAGCCGGCGGGCCTCGTCCAGGTCCAGGTACTCGGCGCCGTCTTCGGCGAGCCCCAGCTTCTCGGCCGCCGCCGACATCAGCAGCACGCAGGCCCGGGTGATCACCTCGATCGCCGGGATTCGCGCCAACTCCCGCACCGCGGCCTCCTCGGCGTCCGTACGCTCTGGGTCCGGCGGGTTTGAGGATGGCGGAGTCACACTGATACCCTGACACACGCGACCCGTCCGCCTCGGGTCGGTATCGGCTGTGGTTGGTCCGCAAGGCAACCGGACCGGTGGTCGGTCGAGGCGGATGTGCAAGCGGAAGCCCTGATGTTTCCCACCCGAGCCGCCGACGCACCAACAGGCAGCCGGGTTCGGTCCCGCACCGCCTCCTCGGCGGCGCGTCGGCGTCTCGCCGGGCACCTCGCCCGGCCGCGCCTCGGATCAGGAATCATCCGACGCCTCCCAGCATTGGTTGCACAGTAGGCAAGCAACCTAGGAGGCCACATCAGCTCTGAACCCCGGATCAACGACCGGATTCGCGTTCCCGAGGTCCGCCTCGTCGGCCCCGAGGGCGAGCAGGTCGGCATCGTGCCGATCGGCAAGGCTCTCGAACTCGCTGCGGAGTCCGACCTCGACCTCGTCGAGGTAGCTCCGATGGCCCGGCCGCCGGTCTGCAAGCTCATGGACTACGGCAAGTTCAAGTACGAGAGCGCGCAGAAGGCACGCGAGGCAAAGCGCAACCAGGCGCTGACCGTGATCAAGGAAATGAAGCTGCGCCCGAAGATCGACCCGCACGACTACGAGACCAAGAAGGGTCACGTAGAGCGGTTCCTGAAGCAGGGCGACAAGGTCAAGATCACGATCATGTTCCGCGGTCGCGAACAGTCCCGCCCCGAACTCGGGTTCCGGCTGCTCCAGCGGCTGGCCGAGGACATCACCGAGCTCGGCTTCGTGGAGTCCTCCCCGAAGCAGGACGGCCGGAACATGGTCATGGTCGTTGCCCCGCACCGTTCCGCCAAGGCGACTCGTCCCACCAAGACGACGCCCGAGCCGGTTCCCCAGGTCTGACCGCAGCGGTGAGGCAGGCGGCCGGTGCCCAGCGCCGGCCGCATCGACCGATGCCCGCTACCAACGAAGAGGAAACATGCCCAAGAACAAGACCCACTCCGGGATGAAGAAGCGCGTCAAGGTGACCGGCAGCGGCAAGCTGCTCACCGAGCGGGCCGGCAAGCGCCACCTGCTCGAGCGCAAGTCCTCCACCCTGACCCGCCGGCTCACCGGTACCGAGGAACTGGCGCCGGCCGACCGGTCCCGCGTCAAGAAGATGCTCGGTCGCTGATTTCCCCCACGCTGTAGACCCCGCGCCGCCGCTGCACCGCAGCCGGTGGCCGGCTGAGAGAAAGCAAGGACACCAACGTGGCACGCGTCAAGCGGGCGGTAAACGCCCAGAAGAAGCGCCGGACCGCCCTGGATGCCGCCTCGGGCTACCGGGGTCAGCGCTCCCGGCTGTACCGCAAGGCCAAGGAGCAGCTGCTCCACTCCGCGACGTACTCCTACCGCGACCGCAAGGCGCGCAAGGGTGACTTCCGCCAGCTCTGGATCACCCGGATCAACGCCGCGGCCCGCGCCAACGACATGACCTACAACCGGTTCATCCAGGGTCTGCGGCTGGCCGGCGTGCAGACCGACCGCAAGGTGCTGGCCGACCTGGCCGTCACCGACGCGCCCGCCTTCGCCGCGCTGGTCGCGGTGGCCAAGCAGGCCGTCGAGGCCGAGGGCATCGGCGGCGCCGCGGCGCAGAGCCCGGCTGCCTGACCTGCTCAGCTCGTCCAACGCCCGGCTCGCGGCGGCTCGGCGGCTCACCAGCCGCAAGGACCGTCGCGAGACCGGGCGTTTTCTTGCCGAGGGCGTCCAGGCGGTGCGCGAGGCACTCGCGGCCGGCGCCGTCGAGGAACTCTTCGCCACCGCCGAGGCGATCGGCCGGCACCCGGAGTTGGCCGCCGGCGCCGCCGAGATCTCCGAGCGGGACGCGGCAGCGCTGTCCGAGACGGTGACGCCGCAGGGCCTGGTCGCGGTCTGCCGGCTGATCCAGCCCAGCCTGGCCCAGTTGCTCGACGCCCGGCCCCGGCTGCTCGCCGTCTTGGTGGAGCCGAACGAGCCGGGCAACCTGGGCGCCATCCTGCGCAGTGCCGACGCGGCCGGCGCCGACGCGGTGGTGCTGGACGGCGGCGTCGACCCGTACAACGGCAAGGTGGTGCGGGCCACCGCCGGCAGCCTGTTCCACCTGCCGGTGGTGAGCGCTCCAGTAACCGAGCTGCTGGCCAGCCCGGTCATCGCGAGCCTGGCCACCACCGGGGCCGGCACCGCCGACCTCGCCGACCTGATCGCCGACCAGACGCTCACCCAGCCGACCGCGTGGCTGTTCGGCAACGAGGCTCGGGGCCTGCCGCAGCCGGTGCTCGACCAGGCGGACCGGACGGTCCGGGTGCCGATCTACGGCCGCGCCGAGAGCCTCAACCTGGCCGCCGCGGCCGCGGTGTGCCTCTACAGTTCGGCGCTCGCCCAGCACCGCCGGCTGCCCGCGTAACCGGCTCGTCGGCTCTCCTAGACTCGCAGTACCGGCGCACGTCCGGTTCCGCAGAGCAACTTCCGCCGAGCACCGAAGGGCCCGCATGTCTGGCGCCAACACATCCTATGACCCCAAGCAGGTCGCCGCGCTGTCTCCCGAGGCGCTGCAGGCAGGAGTCGAGGCGGCCGTCCGGGCGTTTGCCGACGCGCCGGATCTGGCGGCGCTGAAGGCGGCGCACACCGCGCACCTGGGCGACCGGTCGCCGCTGGCGCTGGCGAACCGGGAGATCGGCGCGCTGCCGCCGGCCGCCAAGGCCGATGCCGGCAAGCGGATCAACGCGGCGCGCTCGGCCGCCCGCGAGGCGCACGCTGCCCGGCAGGCCGAACTCGAGGCGGCCCGGGACGCGCGGGTGCTGGTCGAGGAGGCGGTGGACGTCACGCTGCCCTGGGACCGGCGGCTGCCCGGCGCCAGGCACCCGCTGACCACCACCATGGAGCTGGTCGGCGACGTGTTCACCGCGATGGGCTGGGAGGTCGCCGAGGGGCCGGAGCTCGAGGCGGAGTGGTTCAACTTCGACGCCCTCAACATCGGGGTCGATCACCCGACCCGGACCCTGATGGACACCTTCTTCGTCCGCGGCTCGGACGGCGACCCGGACAGCGGCCTGGTGCTGCGCACCCACACCTCGCCGGTGCAGGCGCGGGTGATGCTGACCCGGCAGCCGCCGATCTACGTGGTCTGCCCGGGCAAGGTGTTCCGCACCGACGAGCTTGACGCCACCCACTCGCCGGTGTTCCACCAGGTCGAGGGTCTGGTCGTCGACAAGGGCATCACGATGGCCCACCTCAAGGGCACCCTCGACCACATGGCGCAGGCGTTCTTCGGCCCGGGCATCGTCACCCGGCTGCGTCCGTCCTACTTCCCGTTCACCGAACCGAGCGCCGAGCCGGACCTGCTCTGCTTCGTCTGCCGGGGCGAATCGGTAGGCAACCCCGACCGTCCCTGCCGGACCTGCGACAGTGAGGGCTGGATCGAGTGGGGTGGCTGCGGCATGGTGAACCCGCGAGTGCTGCGGGCCTGCGGCATCGACCCGGAGGTGTACTCCGGCTTCGCCTTCGGCATGGGCATCGAGCGCACCATGATGTTCCGCAACAACGCCGCCGACATGCGCGACATCCTCGAAGGTGACGTCCGGTTCACCCAGGCTTTCGGAATGGAGGCCTGAGATGCGGGCGCCGGTTTCGTGGATCGCCGAGTACGTCGAGCTGCCGCCCGGGCTGACCGGCCGCGAGCTGGGCGACGCGCTGGTCCGGGTCGGCCTGGAGGTCGAGCGGGTCGAGTCGGCCGCGGACGCGGTCAGCGGTCCGTTGGTGGTCGGCCGGGTGCTGGCCATCGAGGAGCTGACCGAGTTCAAGAAGCCGATCCGGTTCTGCCAGGTCGAGGTGGGCGAGCCGGAGCCGCGCGGGATCGTCTGCGGCGCCCGCAACTTCGCCGAGGGCGACCTGGTGGTGGCGGCGCTGCCGGGCGCCGTGCTGCCCGGGCCGTTCCCGATCAGCGCCCGCAAGACCTACGGACGGGTGTCCGACGGCATGATCTGCTCGGTCCGCGAGCTGGGGCTGGGCGAGGAGCACGACGGCATCCTGGTGCTGCCGCCGGGCAGCGCCGAACCCGGCCAGGACGCCCTCGACCGGCTCGGCATGCGGGACGCGGTGCTCGACATCGCGATCACCCCGGACCGGTCGTACTGCCTCTCGATCCGCGGCCTGGCCCGGGAGGCGGCCGCCGCCCTGGAGGTTCCGTTCACCGACGTCTCGGCCGAGCTGCCGGCCGGTGCCGGCGACGGCTACCCGGCGAGCGTCACCGATCCGGCCGGCTGCCCGAAGCTCTCGCTGCGCGCCGTCACCGGGCTGAACCCAGCCAGCCCGACGCCCCCCTTCATCGCCGACCGGTTGCGCGCCTGCGGCATGCGCTCGATCTCGCTGGCGGTGGACGTCACCAACTACGTGATGCTGGAGACCGGCCAGCCGCTGCACGGCTACGACCAGGCGTTGTTGCGCGGCGCGCTCGGGGTGCGCTCGGCCCAAGCCGGTGAGCGGCTCAGCACGCTGGACGGCATCGAGCGGGTGCTGGACGCCGACGACCTGGTGATCACCGATGACCGGGGACCGATCGGCCTGGCCGGTGTGATGGGCGGGGCCAGCACGGAGCTCTCCGGCTCGACCACCGAGGTGCTGCTGGAGGCTGCCTACTTCGCGCCGGAGCGGATCAGCCGCGCGGTGCGCCGGCACAAGCTGCCGTCCGAGGCCGCCAAGCGCTTCGAGCGTGGGGTAGACCCGGAGATCGCGGCGATCGCCCTGCAGCGCTGCGTCGACCTGCTGGTCGAGCACGGCGGCGCGAAGCCGGTGGAGGGTTTCACCGTGCTCGGCGACGGCCCCGCCCAGCCCGAGATCACCCTGCCTGCCGACCAGCCCGCCCGGCTCGCCGGCATGCCCATCGACGCCGACTCGGTGCGGCGCCGGCTTGAGCAGGTCGGCTGCCTGGTGCAGCCGAACCTGGCCGAGCCTGACGACCTGCTCGCCGCCGACTACGAGCCGGCGGTGTTCACCGTGCGGCCGCCATCCTGGCGTCCGGACCTGACCGACCCGGCCGACCTGATCGAAGAGGTGGTCCGGCTCGAGGGGTACGACCGGGTGCCGTCGGTCCGGCTGACCGCCCCGCCCGGCGGCGGCTGGACGCCGGAGCAGCGGCTGCGCCGCCAGGTGTCGCAGGCACTCGGCTACGCCGGCTACACAGAGGTGATCAACTACCCGTTCGTCGCGCCGTCGGTACATGACGCCTTCGGGCTGCCGGCCGACGACCCGCGCCGGCGCGCGGTGCGGCTGGCGAATCCGATCTCCGACGCCGAGCCCGAGCTGCGCACCTCGCTGCTGCCGGGGCTGCTGACCAACCTGCTCCGCAACGTCGGCCGAGGCAACCGTGACCTGGCGCTGTTCGAGCTCGGGCTGGTGTTTCACCCGGCCGAAACCCCGGTACGCGCGCCCCGGCCGGACGTCTCGCGACGGCCCACCGACGCCGAACTGGACGCGATCCGGGCCAGCGTGCCCGCCCAGCCCCGGCACCTCGCGGCGGTCCTCGCCGGCGAGCTGGAGCTGCCCGGCTGGTGGGGCGCCGGTCGCCCGTCCGGATGGGCGGACGCGATCGAAGCCGCCAGGCTGGTGGCCACGGCCGCCCGGGTCGAGCTGACCGTGCGGCCGGCCGCCACCGCACCGTGGCATCCGGGCCGGTGCGCGGAGTTGCTGCTGGCCGGCCGGCCGATCGGCAACGCCGGCGAGCTGCACCCGCGGGTGGCCGCCGCTCTCGGACTGCCGCCGCGGACCTGCGCGCTGGAGCTGAACCTCGATGCGTTCCAGCCGCCGGTTCCGGCCCAGGCGCCGGTGCTGTCGAACCTGCCGCCGGTGTTGCTGGACGTCGCGCTGGTGGTGCCCGAGCAGGTGCCGGCCGCCGAGGTGCAGGCCGCGGTGACCGCCGGCGCGGGGGAGCTGCTCGAGTCGGCCCGGCTGTTCGACGTGTACGCCGATGACGAGCGGCTCGGTCCGGGGCTGAAGTCGCTGGCCTTCGCGCTCCGGTTCCGGGCGGCGGATCGCACCCTCACCGTGGACGAGGCCACCGCGGCCCGGGACGCGGCGGTTGCCGCGGCGGCCGATCGGGTCGGGGCCCGGCTGCGGGACTGAACCGCGTGCGGGCGCCCCGTGTGTGCATTAATTTACACCGGCGTGCATAATCAACCGCATGGGCGTTGCGGTGGCGGTGGCGGGTGCCAGTGGCTATGCCGGCGGTGAGCTGCTCCGGCTGGTGGCCGGCCACCCGGGGTTCGAACTGGTCGCCGCGACCGCGCACGGCAATGCCGGCCAGCCGCTGGGCCAGCTGCATCCGCAACTGGTCGACTACGCCGACCTGACGCTGACCGGGACCTCGGCCGGGACTCTCGGTGCGGCTGACCTGGTCTTCCTGGCACTGCCGCACGGGGAGTCGGCCGCGCTGGCCGCCGAGCTGCCCGACCGGGTCCGGGTGGTCGACCTCGGCGCCGACTTCCGGCTGCGGAACGCGGCGCAGTGGCAGCAGTACTACGGTCTGCCGCATGCCGGTACCTGGACCTACGGGTTGCCCGAACTGCCGGGTCAGCGGGACCGGATCGCCGCCAGCAGCCGGGTGGCGAACACCGGCTGCTACGCGGTGGCGGTGATCGTCGCACTGGCCCCGCTGGTAGCCGCCGGGCTCGTCCAGCCGGACGACGTGGTGGTGGTGGCCGCGTCCGGCACCTCTGGTGCTGGCCGGTCGGCCAAGGCCCACCTGCTCGGCTCCGAGGTGATGTCCGACCTGTCGCCGTACAAGGTGGGCAGCCACCAGCACGTCCCGGAGATCCGGCAGGCCACCGGTGCCCGGACCCTGTCGCTGACCCCGATCCTGGCGCCGATGCCGCGCGGCATCCTGGCCTGCGTCACGGCGCTGCCGGCAACGCCGGGCACCACCGTCGAGCAGGTGCGGGCGGTGCTGGCCGAGGCCTACGCCGGTGAGCCGTTCGTTCGGCTGTTGCCGGCCGGGCAGCAGCCGCACACCGCCGCGACCTTCGGGTCGAACTCGGTGCACCTACAGGCCGCGGTGGACGTCGACTCCGGCCGGGTGATCGTGGTCAGCGCCATCGACAACCTCGGCAAGGGCGCCGCCGGGCAGGCCGTCCAGAACGCCAACCTGATGCTGGGGCTGGCGGAGACGACCGGTCTGTCGGCGAACGGGATCGCGCCGTGACCGGCACCTCGGAGCTGGCCGAGCAGCTCACCGCGGCTGGTGCGAAGGCCGCCACCCTGATCGACGCGCTGCCCTGGCTGGCGCGCTTCCACGGCAAGGTGGTGGTGGTCAAGTACGGCGGCAACGCGATGGTCTCGGACGAGCTGCGCCACGGCTTCGCGCAGGACATCGTGTTCCTCCGGTACGCCGGGCTGCGTCCGGTGGTGGTGCACGGCGGCGGACCGCAGATCACCGACCACCTGAACCGGCTGGGCATCCCGAGCGAGTTCCGCGGCGGCCTGCGGGTCACCACCCCGGAGGCCATGCAGGTGGTCCGGATGGTGCTGGTCGGCCAGGTCAACGGTGACGTGGTGAACCTGATCAACGACCACGGCCCGTTCGCGGTCGGGCTGTCCGGCGAGGACGGCGGCCTGTTCACCGCCGAGCGGCGGCCGGCACTGGTGGACGGCGAACTGGTCGACATCGGCCAGGTCGGCGACGTGGTCGAGGTCGACCCGAGTGCGGTGACCGCGCTGCTGGACGCCGGCCGGATCCCGGTGGTGGCCACCGTCGCCCGTGGCCGGGACGGCCTGTCGTACAACGTCAACGCCGACACCGCGGCCGCCGCACTGGCGGCCGCGGTGAGAGCTGAGAAGCTCGTCGTGCTGACCGACGTGCCCGGCCTGTACGCCGACTGGCCGAACCGGGACCAGGTGATCGGCGAGCTGACCGCGGCCGAGCTGACCCGGCTGCTGCCGTCGCTGGCAGCCGGCATGATTCCCAAGATGGAGGCCTGCCTGCGCGCGGTCGAGGCAGGCGTGCCCCGGGCGACCGTGTTGGACGGCCGGCAGCTGCACGCGCTGTTACTCGAGATCTTCACCAGCGAAGGGATCGGCACCATGGTCCTGCCCGACCCAGGCACTACCGGGACGGCAATCGAATGAGCACCACCGCGGAAGGCGGTCCGATGAGCAACGAGCTGCTCCGCAAGCGCTGGGCCGCGGTGATGATGGACAGCTACGGCACCCCGCCGCTGGCCTTGGTCTCGGGCAGTGGCGTCAGGGTCACCGACGCCGACGGCGCCGAGTACCTGGACTTCATCGCCGGCATCGCGGTGTCGGCGCTCGGCCACGGGCACCCGGCGCTGGTCACGGCGGTGTCCGAGCAGGCCGGCCGGCTGGCGCACACCTCGAACCTGTTCATCCACCAGCCCGGCGTCGAGCTGGCCGAGAAGCTGGTGGAGCTGGCCGGCGACGACACCGGCCGGGTGTTCTTCTGCAACGACGGTGCCACCGCGAACGAGTGCGCGCTGAAGATCAGCCGGCTGTACGGCCGGGCAACCGGCCGCGGCAAGGTGGTCGCCACCGAGGGCGGTTTCCACGGACGGACCCTGGGCGCGCTGTCGATCACCGGCAACCCGGCCAAGCGCGAACCGTTCGGACCGCTGCCCGGTCCGGTGGAGTTCATCCCTTACGGCGACGTCGACGCGCTGGCCGCCGCGGTGGACCGGAACACCGCCGCGCTGTTCCTGGAGCCCACCCAGGGTGAGGGTGGCGTGGTTCCCGCCCCGCCCGGCTACCTGGCCGCTGCCCGGCGCGCCTGCACCGACGCCGGCGCGCTGCTGGTGCTGGACGAGGTGCAGAGCGGCATCGGCCGCACCGGCCACTGGTTTGCCGGCCTCGCCGCAGACGTCCGGCCCGACCTGCTGACGGTGGCCAAGGGCCTCGGCGGTGGCCTGCCGATCGGCGCCTGCCTCGCCTTCGGTCCGCCGGCCGGCCTGCTCACCCCGGGCAGCCACGGCAGCACCTTCGGCGGCAACCCGGTGGCCTGCGCGGCGGCGCTGGCGGTGCTGCGCACCATCGAGCAGGACGGCCTGCTCGAGCAGGTGACCCGCACCGGAGCGTTGCTGGCCACCCAGCTGCGGGCGATCGACAGCCCGCTGGTCGGTTCGGTGCGGGGCAGCGGTCTGTGGTGGGGGGTGCAGTTGACCTCCGACCGCGCGGCCGAGGTGGTGGCCGCCGCAGCCCGGCACGGTCTGCTCGTCAACGCGGTCCGGCCGGACGTGCTCCGGCTGGCGCCGCCGCTGGTGGTCACCGAGGCCGAGGTGCTGGCCGCTGTCGAGGCGCTGGCCGGCGCGCTGGCCGAGGTCGGCGCCGACCTAGCGAAGGAGAGATCGTAGATGGTGAGGCACTTCCGCCGGGACGACGACCTGAGCCCGCAGGAGCTGCTCGAGGTGCTCGACCTGGCCGACCGGATGAAGGCCGACCGGTTCGGCTGGCGGCCGCTGACCGGCCCGCGGTCGGTAGCCCTGATCTTCGACAAGCCGTCGACCCGCACCCGGGTCTCGTTCAGCGTCGGCGTCGCCGAATTGGGCGGGTACCCGCTGGTCATCGACGGCGCCACCAGCCAGCTCGGACGCGGTGAGCCGGTGGCCGACACGGCACGGGTGCTCAGCCGCCAGGTCAGCGCGATCGTCTGGCGCACCTTCGGCCAGGCGGCGCTCGACGAGCTCGCCGCGGCCAGCACCGTGCCGGTGGTGAACGGGCTGACCGACGAGTTCCACCCGTGCCAGCTGCTGGCCGACCTGCAGACGATCCGGCAGCACAAGGGCCGGCTGGCCGGCCTGCGGCTGTGCTACCTCGGTGACACCGCGAACAACATGGCGCACTCGTACCTGCTCGCCGGCGCGTTGGCCGGGCTGCACGTCTCGCTGGCCGGACCGGCCGAACTCGGTCCGGACCCGGACGTGGTCGACCGCGCCGGCCGGCTGGCCGCCGAGACCGGCGGTTCGGTGACGGTCACCGCCGAGGCGGCGCGAGCGCTGGACGGTGCCGACGTGGTGGCCACCGACACCTGGGTGTCGATGGGCGACGAGGCTGCCGCCGACGCCGGCCGGTTGGCCGCGCTGGCCGGCTACGCGGTCACCGAGAAGGCGATGGCTGCCGCCGAGGCCGACGCCATGCTGCTGCACTGCCTGCCGGCGTACCGGGGGCACGAGGTGGCCGCGTCCGTGCTGGACGGGCCCCGCAGCGTGGTCTGGGACGAGGCCGAGAACCGGTTGCACGCCCAGAAGGCGCTGCTCACCTGGCTGCTGGAGCACAGCTGATGGCCTCCGGCGGCACCCCGACAACGGACAGCGCCCCGCCCGAGAGCCTGCCGGGCGGCAGCGCTCCGGCCCAGACCGGTCGAACGGTCCGGCAGGCGAAGATCGTCGAGCTGCTGGCCGCCCGGCCGGTCTCCTCGCAGTCCGAATTGGCCGAGCTGCTGGCGGCGGCCGGGATCCGGGTCACCCAGGCCACCCTCAGCCGCGACCTGGACGAGCTGGGCGCGGTCAAGCTGCGCAGCGCCGACGGCGGCCAGCCGGTGTACGTGGTGCCGGAGGACGGCGCCCCGCTGACCGCCCGCCGGGCCGACGACGCGCCACCGCAACGGCTGGCCCGGCTGCTCGCCGAACTGCTGGTCTCGGCCGAGGCGACCGGCAACCTGGTCGTGCTGCGCACCCCGCCCGGCGCCTCGAACTTCCTGGCCAGCGCGCTGGACCGGGCCGGACTGGCCGAGGTGCTCGGCACCATCGCCGGAGATGACACCATTCTCGTAGTAGCCCGGCAACCCGACGGTGGCCGGGCGCTGGCCGACCAGTTGATCCAGCTGTCCCGCACCACCTGACCTCCCGGAAAGCAACCCGAAAGGATTTCGTCGAATATGAGCAATCGGATCGTGCTCGCCTACTCGGGCGGCCTGGACACCTCGGTCGCGATCGGCTGGCTGGCCGCCGAGACCGGTGCCGAGATCGTCTGCGTCGCCGCCGACGTCGGTCAGGGTGGCGAAGATCTGGAGGTGATCCGGCAGCGCGGCCTCGACTGCGGCGCGGTCGAGTCCGTGGTGCTGGACCTCAAGCAGGAATTCGCTGACCAGTACTGCCTGCCCGCCCTGCGGGCCAACGCGCTGTACCTCGAGCGCTATCCGCTGGTCTCGGCACTGTCCAGGCCGGTGATCGCCAAGCACCTCGCCGTCCAGGCCCACGAGTTCGGCGCCGACACGGTCGCCCACGGCTGCACCGGCAAGGGCAACGACCAGGTCCGGTTCGAGGTGGGCATCGGTGCGCTGGCGCCCGACCTGAAGGTGCTCGCGCCGATCCGCGACCACGGGATGACCCGCGACAAGGCGATCCAGTTCGCTGAGGACAAGGGCCTGCCGATCGACCAGTCCAAGCGCTCGCCGTACTCGGTCGACCAGAACCTGTGGGGACGGGCGGTGGAGACCGGCTTCCTCGAAGACCCGTGGAACGCCCCGATCGAGGACCTCTACTCCTACACCGCCGACCCGGCCGCGCTCCGCGAGCCGGATGACGTGGTGATCAGCTTCGAGAACGGCGTTCCGGTGGCCATCGACGGCACCTCGGTCACCGTCCTGCAGGCGATCGAGCAGCTGAACCAGCGGGCCGGTGCCCAGGGAGTCGGCCGGCTCGACATGGTCGAGGACCGGTTGGTCGGCATCAAGAGCCGCGAGGTGTACGAGGCGCCAGGCGCCATCGCGCTGATCACCGCGCACCAGGAGCTGGAGGACCTGACCGTCGAGCGGGACCTGCGCAGGTTCAAGTTCTCGGTGGAGCAGCGCTGGACCGAACTGGTCTACGACGGCCTGTGGTTCTCGCCGCTGAAGCAGTCGCTGGACGCGTTCGTCGAGAGCTCCCAGCAGTACGTGACCGGCGATGTCCGGCTTCGGCTGCATGCCGGGCGCGCGGTGGCCACCGGCCGGCGCGGTGCGGGTTCGCTGTACGACTTCGAGCTGGCCACCTACGACACCGGCGACACCTTCGACCAGAGCCTGGCCAAGGGCTTCGTGCAGCTCTGGGGCCTGCCCAGCCGGATCGCCGCCCGGCGCGAGCAGAAGCTGGGTCGGTGACCGCAGCCGAGCCGGGCGGCCGGCCGTTGGCGCTCTGGGGCGGCCGGTTCAGCGGCGGTCCGGCGGACGCGCTGGCCGCGCTCTCCCGTTCCACCCACTTCGACTGGCGGTTGGCCGGCCATGACCTGGCGGGCTCCCGGGCGCATGCCCGAGTGCTGCATCGGGCCGGCCTGCTCACCGACGACGAGCTGGCCGGGCTGCTCTCCGCGCTCGACCGGCTGGCCGCCGACGTCGAATCGGGGACTTTCACCCCCGGGCCGGACGACGAGGACGTGCACACCGCCCTGGAGCGCGGCCTGCTGGAGCGAGCCGGTGCCGAGCTGGGTGGCCGGTTGCGGGCCGGTCGGTCCCGCAACGACCAGATCGCGACGTTGATCCGCAGCTACCTGCGCGAGCAGGCCCGGGTGCTCAGCGAACTGGTCGGTGCCCTGGTGGACGCGCTGGCCGGCCAGGCCGAGCGTCAGCTCGGGGTTGCGATGCCCGGCCGGACCCACTTGCAGCACGCCCAGCCGGTGCTGCTCTCGCATCATCTGCTGGCGCACTGCTGGCCGCTGGTCCGCAATCTGCGCCGGCTGCACGACTGGGATCGCCGGGCCGCGGTCAGCCCGTACGGATCCGGTGCGCTGGCCGGCAGTTCGCTCGGTCTGGACCCGCTTGCGGTAGCGCTCGAGCTCGGCTTCGACGGCGCGGCGGAGAACTCCATCGACGCCACCGCGGCCCGTGACGTGGTTGCCGAATTCTCATTCATTACCAGCATGATCGCGATCGACCTGTCCCGGCTCGCCGAGGAGATCGTCATCTGGGCGACCAAGGAGTTCTCCTTCGTCACGCTGGACGACAGCTACGCGACCGGCTCGTCGATCATGCCGCAGAAGAAGAACCCGGACGTGGCCGAACTGGCCCGGGGAAAGGCCGGCCGGCTGATCGGTGATCACGCCGGGCTGCTCGCGACTCTGAAAGGCCTGCCGCTCGCCTACAACCGGGACCTGCAGGAGGACAAGGAGCCGGTCTTCGACGCGATCGACAGCCTCGCGCTGCTGTTGCCGGCGATGACCGGCCTGGTGGACACCCTGGTCTTCAACCGGGACCGGCTGGAGTCGCTGGCGCCCCAAGGATTCTCGCTGGCCACCGACATAGCCGAATGGCTGGTACGGCAGCGGGTGCCGTTCCGGCAGGCACACGAGCTGGCCGGTGAGTGCGTACGAGCCTGCGAGCGGCGCGGCCTCGACCTGGACCAGCTCACCGACGACGACTTCCACGCCATCTCACCGCTGCTGACGCCGGAGGTGCGCTCGGTGCTGACGGTTGCCGGCTCGATCGCCAGCCGGGATGCCCGCGGTGGCACCGCCGGGGTTCGGGTAGCCGAGCAACTCGCCGAGCTGCGTGCGGCACTGGCCGCGGAGCTCCGCTGGGACGGTGGTACGGACCGGTGAGCGGCCTCGCACCTCCGGACGTCCGGGAGCTGCTGCGCGGGCCGGCGCTGGACGCTGCGCCGGCCCTGCTCGGCGCCACCCTGGTCTCCGAACTGCCAGGGGGACGGGTGCTGGTCCGGATCACCGAGGTGGAGGCGTACGAGGGGCACCTGGATCCCGCCTCGCACGCCTACCGGGGGCAGACCAAGCGAAACGCGGTGATGTTCGGCGAGCCTGGGCACCTGTACTGCTACTTCGTATACGGAATGCACTGGTGCGCCAACATCACGTGCCAGCAGCCCGGCACCGCCGCCGCCGTGCTGCTGCGCGCCGCCGAGATCGAGGAGGGGGAGCCGGTTGCCCGCGCCCGCACCCGTACCTCAGTGCCAGCGTCCAAGCTGGCAAGCGGGCCGGCGCGCCTGGCGCGGAGCCTCGGGCTCACCGGGGAGCACACCGGGCTGGACCTGCTCGCGGCGGACTCGCCAGTTCGGCTCATGTCGCTCGGCGACCCCGCAGGTTATGCGGCCGGCCCGCGGGTTGGCGTGGCGGCGGCGGCCGAGCATCCCTGGCGGTTCTGGCTGCCGGGATCGGCGACCGTTTCGCCGTACCGCGCCGGTGGCCGCCGGCGGACCGGCGCGGGCCGGTGACGAGCTCTGTCCGATCCGTCTGACAGCAGATCAGCCATCCGATGTGCCCCAGGTCACGCCGGTCGCCCGCTGAATAGTTCGCGCGTCAAGTGCCTCCAGGGCCGATGAAACGGGGGGTTCAGCGGCCTGGCACCCCGGATTTGACCCGCGTTTGGGGCTCAGCTAATGTTCTCTCTGCACGGCGAACGGAGCCCGGAACGGGAGCCGGCCGGCAGCCCAGCGGGGACGAGCGAGCGTAGAGCCGCCGGCCGATGGGCATCGGGACGAGCGGGGCCGATTTGGCAGCCGCGGAGCGGACCGGGTAGTGTTTTACAGGTTGCCCCGGAGCGGACTGGAAGGTTCGTGATGGTGTGCGTCCGCTCTTTGAGAACTCAACAGTGTGCCGAAAGTTAGTGCCATTTTTTGCACATAA
>Ga0207664_10000065_pt1 | contig 110328 bp, 189 predicted proteins | sample LARL83metaG_FD_184349 | JGI IMG/M metagenome (GOLD analysis project Ga0207664, IMG submission 184349) | Corn, switchgrass and miscanthus rhizosphere microbial communities from Kellogg Biological Station, Michigan, USA - LAR L8-3 metaG... | ecosystem: Host-associated > Plants > Roots >...
CGTGTCCCGTGCTGACGCGCTCTGCGCGCCCATGAGCATCACCGCGGAGCGCACCCGTGACGCCGCTCTCGTCCTCGCCGGGCACGCCCGCGACGCTACGGAGCTACGCGACTGGCTTGAGGCCCTCGGGCTGGTGACGGCATGACCTGGACCTTCCTGGCTGTCCTGGCTGTCCTGGTCACGGTGTGGGCTGCCTGCCGGTGCCGGGCATGGCGGGCGGAAGCACGGGAGAAGGCCGCCGCCAGGCAGGAGGAGGCCGCCCGGCTGAACGCCGTGCGACGGCACCCGTCCCGCGTCCCCGGCCTCCCCAGAGACGGGGAGCCGCTCACCGACGCGGAACTGAGCGAGTACACGGGGATCATGTCCCGTCCCGTGCGGGATCCCAAGGCAAGAACAGACGGCAGCCCCCCAGGCGGTCGCGGACAAGACAGCAGTGAGGAAGCACGATGAGCACCACCACCGAAACCATCACTCCCGGCGTAGCGGCGCAAGCCCTGGCCTCATTCCAGGCCAGCACCAGGAACCACGAGCTAGCGGTCCTCCGCGACGACGGGCTGTACCGGCACCTGCGGTTCCGCGGTACCGGCTCCTCCTACTGGTTCGACCTGGTCACGTGGCCCGGCAACCTGGCGTTCACCGGCGACATGGGCAGCTACCTGTTCGGCCGGGTCGCCAGCGAGGACATGCTGGCGTTCTTCCGCGGCCAGCGGATCAACCCCGGCTACTGGGCGGAGAAGGTCAAGGCCGCCGACCACGGTGGCGTCAAGCGCTACTCGCCGGAGGTTTTCCTCCAGTCGGTTGCCGAGGAGGCCGCGGCGGGCGAGGAGGAGTTCCCCGGCCTGACCGACGCCGTCAACGCCGCGGTCATCGATGAGCTTTTCAACGCGGAAGACGAGGGGCAGGCGCGGGAGTTCCTGAACGACTTCGAATACCGCCCCGCCGATGAGGATGCCCGCGATGACGCCCCGCTGGCGTTCCGGTTCGCGGACACGTGGGAGTGGGACCTGACCGACTTCGGCTTCCACTACCTGTGGTGCTGCCACGCCCTCGTGTGGGGCATCGCCCGCTACGACGCGGTCAAGGCCGCCGGGGAAAGCACGATAACCGCCGAAACCCCCGGTTCCGCATCCCCCGAGCAGATGCTCCGGGAGTTCCATGCGGCCCTCAACGTCCACGGCGGACTCGCCCCCGCCACCCCGACCGCCGATATCCCCGGCTGGGTCCGTGACCTCCGCCTCAAGCTCCTCGACGAGGAAGTCGCCGAGCTTCATGAGGCGATGGAAGCCGGGGACCTTGAGAAGATCGCGGACGGGATCGCGGACATCGTCTACGCGGCCGTGGGGACCGCCGTTCCGTATGGCATCCCGTTCGACGCGGTACTGCGGGCTGTCCACGAGTCCAACATGACCAAGGACAACGACCCGGACCTCGGGAAGCTCGTCAAGGGGCCCGGGTACCAGGCGCCCCGCATCGCGGAGATCCTCGCCGCCGCCGGGGACGCGGCATGAGCGCCGGGACCGCAGAGCAGCCCGCCTACGAGGCGCTGATCCGCTGCCGGTACGCCACCCCCGATGAGGACGGCGACTTCAACGGCTGCGAACCGCACCCGGACGCCTGCGACTGGACCTGGTTCTGCAGCGTCTGCGACCGGGAGGTCAGCGACGGCGGGTGCCCCGACCACGCGCCGTCCGACGTGCCGGGGCTGCAGGTCGTCAGCTGTGACCAGCACCCGCGGACGCGGCTCCTCGCCGACGACGGGTATGAGCCGCCGTGCCCCTGGTGCGTCGCTGATGAAGCGAGCAAGGCCCACGAGGGATGCGCGCACGCCCGCCACGGCCGGTGGCGACGGTGGCGGGTCACTCACCGGGTGCTGTCGAGCCTGTACGGGGCCGGGGTGCTGCGCGGCTGGTGCAGTAGCTACGACTCCCGGTGCAAGGGCTGCGCGTCCGGGATCATGCGGGGCCGCAACCGGTACCTGCTGTGGTGGCCCCGGTGGAAGTGGTCCTGTCTCCTGGTCGCGCGGCACTGGCCCGGCGAGGAAGTCCTTGACGGCCTATGCGGGAAGTGCAACCCATGCGGCACCTGCGGATCGCAGCGGTTCGATCATGAGGCCGGCTGCGCGGTGGCAGCGTGACCGCCCGCACCGCCCGGCAGGCATTCGCCATCGCGAACCCCCTGAACCGCGCTGACGGCGACATCACCCCGTACCGTGCCGCCCGCCAGCACGGCACCGGCCTGCTGATCATGACGATCCTGGCGGTGGACCGATGATCGCGGATCAACGCCGGCCTGCCCGTGTGGCACGTGTCGGTGAGCGCCTGGTCGAGGCGCACGGAGAAGCGGGTTGCCGTCCCGGACGTGTGCGAGCGGGAGTCGGCCAGGCTGCTGCGCGGCGCAGGCGGCGACCGCGAGTGGTGGCACTGGAGCACGGCCGCCCTGATCGGGCACCTGCGCGTCGGGCTGACCGAAGCCGAGTACGCGACGCTGCCGCCCATGCAGGCCATCGACGACGCCGGGGAAACCGGCCCGGAGAGGAAGCGGACACCGTGAGCAGAAGCGACCCCGCGCCCATCCCCCTGCCCCCGCTGACTGTCGCCGCCGTGGACCCGGACGCGATGGAAGCCCTCGGGCAGGCCCTTGACGCCCTCATGGCCGAGGCGGAGGCCAGCGATGCCTGACTACCCCGGCACGTGGATCACCATCACCGCCCAGGCCGAGGGCAGCGACCATGACGGCTTCCGGGTCGCCCATTACTGGGACGGCCGCACGTTCGCCAGCAAGCCAGAAGCGGTGAGCAACGGCTTTGAGGCACGCGGGTCCGATGACTTCAACGTCGGCTACGTCAAGGGCGGCCGGCTGGAGTCCCTGTGGTGGATGGAGAACCGCCTCGCCGAGGATGAGCCCACCCTGGCAGGGATCGCCCGCGAGATCGGTATCGTGGCTTCCGCCCCTCCTCCTGAGCGCGCGGCCAGGCGGCTCCCCCCGCCCCGCCGCGCAGCCCCGCCCGCCCTCCCCGCATCCCCGGGCGGGCGGGGCCCCGAAGCCCCTGAGGCGCCGCCAGAGGGCAAGGCACCCGGGTACAGCGGGCAAGAGTGGCGCGACAAGGTGAAAGCCGCTACCAGCGGCCTGCACGATGAGCAGAGGCGCGGGAAGGGCCGCTACCGGAAGAAGGGCACCGTGCGGCCCGTGCCCGGAATGAACCGCAGGATGCCCCCGCAGCCGCCCGGCAGCGCGCCGTGAGCGGCCTCCGCATCGGCTCGCTTTGCGCCGGGTACGGGGGTCTTGACCTAGCAGTTGAGGCGGTACTCGGCGGGGAACTGGCATGGGTCGCTGACAACGACCCCGGGGCCGCCGCCATCCTCGCCCACCGGTTCCCCGCGGTAAAGAACCAAGGAGACATCACCAAGGTCGACTGGGCTTCGGCAGAGCCGGTAGAGATCCTGACCGCGGGGTTCCCGTGCACGGACATCTCCTGCGCCGGCCAGCGGAAGGGGCTGCGTGAGGGCAACCGGAGCGGCCTGTGGTTCCACGTTGCCCGCGTCATCGCCGAACTGAGGCCGCCGCTGGTGGTCATCGAGAACGTCAGGGAGCTGCTCAGTGAGCGAGCCGATAGCGACATGGAACAGTGCCCGTGGTGCCTGGGAGACCTCGGTGCCGAATCTGCTATGCGGGCACTTGGCGCCGTTCTTGCAGACCTGGCCGCGCTCGGGCTCGATGCGGAGTGGGTCAGTATTCCGGCGGCCGGAGTGGGAGCCTGCCACCTCCGCTGGCGAGTCTTCATCCTGGCCTGGCCTGCTGAAGACCCCGACAGCGCAACTCGCGGTGAACGGCGGGTCTCAGCACCCGGACAAGCGGAAGGCGGGGGGCCACGGGCCGACGCTCGCCGATCAGGTGGAGCACATGCCGCCCGCCCCCGGGGGCGCGGGACTGGAAGTCCGGGCAGTCGAACCTCATCGGGACGAACGCCCGGCCGCTGAGCGAGGTCGTGGAGATGCTCCTGCCGACGCCGGTAGCGCACGACGACGGGAAGTCCCCCGAGGCGCACATGGCGATGAAGGCCCGCATGCCCGGCGGCCCGCGGCACTCCATCACGAGCCTGGCGGTAGCGGCCCAGACGCTCCTCCCGATTGGCGGACTGCCGCAGCCTGGCGGCACCCGGGAGCCTTCGGACGCTACGAGCTCGCCGTGCGACGACACGAGCGAGCCTTCGGGCGGCCAGCCCCGGCGCCCGTTATGCCCGGCAGGAACGGTGATCCTCGCCTGTCTCCCGCCTTCACAGAGTGGATGATGGGCCTCCCTGCCGGCTGGGTGACCGATGTTCCCGGCTTGTCCCGCAACGCCCAGCTGAAGGCGCTCGGAAACGGGGTCGTGCCGGCCCAGGCGGAGATGGCGCTGCGGCTGCTGCTGGAACGCGCGGGCTTCTACGGCCGGGAGCGTGCCGCGTGACCGTCCCAGCGCCGGCGTGCGCCACGTCACTTACCGCGGCGGCGAGGGTCCGGGTCCTCCGCAAGGCAGCCGGCTGGTCACAGCGCCTCCTCGCCGAGGAGGCCGGGGTGTCCGGCTGCATGATCACGATGCTGGAGGGCGGTCAGCGGAACTTCACCCTCCCGGTCCTGGAGCGGGTCGCCAAGGCCCTAGGCACGGACGTGGCGACGCTGGTAGCCCCGGCCGGGAGAAGCCGGTGAGCACCGCCCTGCCGCCACGGGGACGGCCTCGCATCCCCAGGGGGAAGTCCCGGCCGCTGCCCCCCGCGTGGACGGGCATCACCGGCCCCGACTGCCACCTGTGCGCATGGTCGTGGCACAACGGCGTCCGCGAGGTCAAGTTCCGCAGCGAGGCGTGCACCGTCCGCCAGGCACCGGCTAGCAGCGGCTCAGAGGGCGGTGAGGGGCCGTGACGTTCCCCTGGTGGATGGCCTTCGCCGCGATCGGCGGGGTAGCCGCCGCGTTCCTGCTGTGGCTGCGGCGGGCGGGCCGCCGTTACTGGGTGCGGGGCGCGGGATGCCCGGGGTGCGCTTACCGGAACCAAGGGCCTTGCACGTGCAAGCGCAAGTGCATCAACCCCGAGTGCGGGTGGAGGCGGAAGCGGTGACCGTCATCCTGGCCGCCCTCTGGTGGACGCTCCCGGTCCTGCTGGTGCTAGCCCTGTCCAGGCTCACCCCGAGCCTCAGGGACGTAGGGCAGCCCGATAAGGACGGTGAATGGTGAGGTCAGTCACCGTCGCGGCGGCGCGTCTTCTTCCGGAGCGGACCAACCTCGGGCGCGGTGAGGCGGCTGATCGTGGCCCGGTCAAGGTAGCGGTCCGTCAGCGCCTCCAGGTCGGCGGGGCCGAGCTCGTCGCCCTTTTCCCGGCGTGCCCGGATGAACATCTCCTTGGCGCGCTCGTGGTCGCGGTTGGCGACAGCGCGGCTCGCCCGCGCGGTCCTGACCGCCTCCAGCAGCTCCTCCACCACGTCCATGCCCCAATCATCGGTGATCTTGCGTCGCGTTGCCAAGTCACGCGACAACGTCACCTTAACACGACATGCGCTCTCAGCGCGACAAGTGGACATGACTCACGATCATGTATTACAGTCATGACTGCGTTACCGGACACGGCACGCGAGCTACCACGGCAGGAGCCCAGACCTTGACCATCACCGACAGCCGGACCGTAGACGCTCATCAGTTCGCCGCCCTGTGCAACCTGTTCTGCCTCGCGCACTGCGACGGCGGCGAGGAACTGACCGCTGAGGAGATCGGCGACGTCCTGCTCCACCACGCCTACCCGGTGGTCTGCGACCACTCACGGCTGATGGCGCGCGCCGTGCTCGCCTACCTCGGGTTCCGCACCGGGGACGCCAGGGCCGACGAGCTGATCAGCGAGGTTCACGCCGCGATGCGCAACGGCAAGGGCTCGCTGCCCTGCGGCGACGACACGCCGTAATACCCCCCTGAAGACCGATGAGCGGGAAGGCGGCCGTGAGTGGCCATCAGCGCCTTGAGCAGCAAGGAGGCTCGCGCCGAGCGGTTCCGCGATGCTCAGCGCGCCTTGCCGGCAGAAGGGTGGTCCTAGTGCCCTGGGCTCGCATCGATGACGGGTTCGACGATCACCCGAAGGTGCTCGCGCTTCTTGAGCACGACGACGGGGCCACCGCCCTAGGCCTGTGGACCCTCTGCTTCACGTGGGCGAACCGGAACACCCGCAAGAAGGGGAAGGTCCCGGGGCACCTCCCGGCGAGCCTGCCCCGCCGCTACCTGGGAGTCCTCGGGCGGGACGCGGCGAAACTGCTGGTCGACGTCGGGCTGTGGGACCCGGACCTGGATGAGGGCGGCTGGCGTATCCACGACTTCGCGCAGCACCTCCCGACGGCGGAAACAAGCTCGGCGCGGGCGGAGGCAGGCAAGCGCGGCGCCGCTGCCCGGTGGGGCAAGCAGGCTGAAACCCCAGCATCCGATAGCAAATTGCCATCCGGCGATGGCAAACCCGATGGCAGTCGCATAGCTGGCCATATGGCAAACGATGGCAAATCCACGGGCACGGCGGAGGAGAGCCCGGCGGCCCCCGGGACGGGCACGGCGGATGGCTCCATGCCATCCGGCGATGGCAATTTGCTATCCGAGGATGGCAAATCCGATGGCCAGGCGATGGCAAGCGATGGCTCGCGCGCGCGTACCCAGTCCCATACCCATAAGAAGGTCAAAGTCAAAGACTCTGTGCCGGCTCCGCCGCCACGCGAAGACGTCGAACGACTCTGTGATCACCTAGCCAGCCGCGTCGAAGCCGGAGGCAGCAAGCGACCGGCCATCACCAAGGCATGGCGCGACGCCGCCCGCCTGATGATCGACCTTGACGGCCGGACCGAGCAGCAGGTCCACGACGCCATCGACTGGTGCCAGAACGACCCGTTCTGGCACTCCCGCGTCATGGCGATGCCGAAGCTCCGCGAGAAGTACGACCAGCTCCGCTTGCAAGCGATCGAAGAGCGGAAGAAGGCACGCCCCGGCGGCGGCCTCCAGCCCGGGGCGGCCGGGCACCCGAGGCAGGTCAGCTACAGCGACGAGGAGTACACACGTGGATGGCAGTGACGGGCACGGGGACGTGGCGCGGTTCTTCCCGGGCGCCGCTGAGGCCAGGTGCGACGGCTCGGGCGGCTGGGCGACCGTGGTGCACCCGGAGAACGGCCCGGCGTGGGCGCGCTGCCCGCTGTGCGCCGGGGACAAGGCGATAGCAGCCGCTGACGAGGTCATCCCGCCCCGCTTCCGGGTGCCGGTCACCATCCCCGCCGCCGTGGAGGCGTGGGCCTCCTGCGGGCGCGACGCGCAGGGCCTGTACCTCACGGGGCCGGTCGGCACCGGCAAGACCCACGCGGCGTGGATGGCCGTGCGGAAGTGGTGCGCCGCGACGGGCGTCATCGCCCGCGGCATCCCGCAGGAGGCCCGCGGGGGCGCCGTGAGCGGGCCGGCCGTCATCTTCACCCGGATGACCGACCTGCTTGATGACCTGCGGCCCGGCGACGGGGCCCGCGCCCGGGTCCGCGACTGCCAGCGGGCCGCCCTGCTCGTCATCGACGACCTCGGCGCCGAGAAGGCGTCGGAGTGGACGCAGGAGCGGCTGTACTCGGTGATCGACCACCGGTACGCCGCCTGCCTGCCGCTGGTCGTCACGTCGAACCTGCCCCCGGCGAACGTCGGGGAGCAGGCCGGCGACCGCACCGCGAGCCGCCTCGCCGAGATGTGCACGGTCGTCCCCATGACCGGGACCGACCGCAGGAGGCCGCCGTCATGACTGAGAGCGCTAGCCGGCGCCTGGTCCCCGTGGACCCGGACGACGATCCCGCTGACGGCCCGGAGGTCATCGCCGAGCAGGCGGTCCTCGGCGCGGCGGTCCGCTCCCCGGACGACGCGGCGCAGGCCCTGGCCCTGCTGCGGCCGGAGTACTTCTCCCGCAACGCCCACCGGGCGGTGTTCGAGGCCGTGGAGCGGCTGTCCGGCAAGGGCCTCGCAGTTGACCCGGAGGACGGCCCGGGGACCGCGTGGCCGGCGGCGGTCCTCGGCGAGCTCGCCGCCGCGGGGATCATGCACAACGTCGGGGCGCCGGGGATGGGCACCGGGGGCGCGTTCCTGCACTCGCTGATGCAGCGGGCCGGGTCGGTCGCCTACCACGCCGCGGCGGTCACCACGGCGGCGCGGCAGCGGGGCATCCGGGCGGCGATCGCGTCGTGCGCGTCCCTCGCGGCGAGGCCCGGCTTCGACCCGGACGCGGACGGGGAGCAGGTCCGCAAGATCATCGACGACGCCATGGCGTTCGCCGCGCCCGTCCCGCTGCGGCCCAACTCCGAGGCCGTGCTGCGGGTCCTGGAGGCGATCGAGGCGGGCGCGGTCCCCGGCCTCCCGACCGGGTACCCGGACCTTGACGACGCGATCGGCGCCCTGCGGCCCGGTGAGCTGATCGTGATCGCGGCCCGCCCCGGGGTGGGCAAGACCCAGCTGGGCTTCTGCATCGCCGACCACGCCGGCACCCGGCTGCAGGTGCCGGTGCTGTTCGCCAGCCTGGAGATGACCGAGGACGAGCTGACCCGGCGGCGGATCGCCGCGACCGCCCAGGTCAGCCTCCATGACCTCGTGCGGCACCAGGTCAGCGACGCCCAGTGGCAGCAGATCGGCGGTGCCCGCGACCGGCTGCTGGACACGCGGCTCTACGTTGACGAGACCTCGCACGCGTCGCTCGGCCATATCCGCGGGCGGCTCCGCGCCATGGCCCGGGCGGGGGACGCGGCCCGGCTGCTGGTCATCGACTACCTCGGGTTCATGAGCGCGCCGAGGGCGGAGACCCGGCAGCAGGAGGTCGCCGCGCTCGCCCGCGGGGCGAAGATGCTCGCCCGCGAGCACTCCATCCCGGTGATCCTGCTCGCGCAGCTGAACCGGGGGCCGGAGTCCCGGGCGGACAAGGTGCCCGTCCTCGCCGACTTGAGGGAAAGCGGAGAGGTGGAGCAGACCGCGGACATCGTGATCCTCCTGCACCGGGAGGACGCCTACGAGCCGGAGTCCCCGCGGGCGGGGGAGATCGACCTGCTCATCAGGAAGAACAGGCAGGGCCCGCAGACAACGCTGACGATGTGCCATCAGGGCCATTACGGGCGGATCGTCCCGATGGCCCCTGCCGCCTGGTCCCCGTCCGCGAAGGCGGCGCCATGACCCGCTCCCCGCTCGGTGATTCCTGCCAGGGCCACGGCCCGGGGACTGCCCCTGTCGTCTTCCCGTGCGACGTGACCAGTGAGGGCGGTTCCCTGTGCGCCGTGTACCGCTGCCACTGCGGGACGTCCTGGGCCTGCTGGTGGGACCTGCGGGCTGCGGGCTGGACACCGGGGGACGCGGCGGGCTTCGGGAGGGAAGCCGCATGACCGCCGCCAGCCCCCCGGTCACCGGACGCGGCCTGCGGATGACCCACGCCGGGCTGCAGGAGGCCGTCACCGACCTGTGCGACTGGTACGGGATCTTCTGGTGGCATGACACGGACAGCCGGCGGAACAAGTCCGGGCTACCCGACTTGCTGATCATCGGCACCGCTGAGCTGTGGCGTGAGCTGAAGGTCCCCCCGGACGGCTTGCGCCCTAGGCAGCGTGAGGTGGGGCAGCGGATGCTCGCCGCCGGGCTCAACTGGGCCGTGTGGACGCCGGGCGACTGGCGGTCGGGGCGGATCCGGGCGGAACTGGAGGCGATCCGGTGACCGCGGTCGTCCTGGGCTTGCTCGCCGCCCCTTTCAGGGCTGCGATCCGCTGGCTTGAGGAAAGCCCGCGCGCCGCCCGTAGCGCGAACGCGAAGGGCCGCCGCACCCCATCCCGGGCTGAGGCTGTCGCTGCCCGCCGTAAGCGCCGTGCCGTGGCTGAGAGGGCACGCCGTGGCTAGGCCCGCCGCCCGGAAGGCGGGCGGGAAGCTGGCGGCGGTCCACTACGCCGCGAGGGGCGGCGCGGCGTGCGTGCCGTTCGAGCGGCCCGGGGGCCGGCTGGTCACCGCGGAGCCGGGTGACGTGACATGCGGGCACTGCTGCAAGAGGCCCGGGTGGCGGGCCGCGGTCGCTGCCGCCGGACTGGACGAGCACGCGGGCGAGTCGCTGCGAGTCATCTCAGGCGGTGCCGCATGACCGATGCCGCGCTGGCCTTCCTGGTCGCCGACATCTTCGGGCTGTGCCGCCGCTGCACGCAGGCCCCGCGGAGGGGCACCAGGGCCTTGTGCCGCCGCTGCTACGACCGGGCGTGCCATTACGGGCGCCTGGATGACTACCCGCCCCTGGCGGACCCCTGGGCGGCGTCCCATGAGGTCATGACCGCCCGGCACCGGGGCCGCCTTGAGGACTTCGAGTTCCTCGCCGGGCAAGCCCTGAACCCCCTGTTCAACGCGAACGACAACCCCCTAGGAGGAACCCCGTGAACGACGACACCGCCGGCGCTGGCCCCGACCCCGGCGAGGTGCTAGACGCCCGGCTCGCCGCCCGGCTAGCCGCGCTCAGCGCAACCTACTCGCCGCGAGTGGAGGCGGACGCGGTTGCCGCTGAGCGGGAGCGCATCCTCGGCCTGTTCGGCAAGTGGATCACGGTCGCCCTGGCCGAGCCGAACGCGCACCCGCCGGAGGCGTGGAAGGTGGCGTTCGCTGACCTGATCAGCGACAGGCCACAGTTCGCGATCACCGGAACCGATCCCAATCATGAGCCTGGCCTCTCCGAGTGCGGCTGCCGGATGTGCGACCCGCAACGGCACGGCGGATCGGCGTGGAACTGGGCGGACGGCCTGGCCGATGCCGGGCTGCGGTCAATCGCCCGGGACGGCGCCGGCGACCTGAACGACGGTCGTCCTGTCACCTGGTCTGCTGCCTGCGCCCCCGGCGGGTACGTGTGCGCCGTACCCGATGACCTCACCGACGATGGCATCTGCGGCAAACCCGGTCGAGAGCGAGCCGTGCAACCGCCACGGGGACGACGCCCCGTCACCCGCCATGGGGGGGCTGCAGGCACCGCGCCCGGTAGTGCGCGTCCTGCCGGACCAGGATGGGCAGCACGAGGCGACACCTGCGGTCACCCCGGGGCAGGCCGCCTACGAGGCCAGCATCGGCATCATCCGCGATGACTTCGACGGGCCGCCGTGGGCGTGGGAGACGCTGCCGCCGAGGCACCGCAAGGCGTTCGACGTCGCAGGGGAGGCCGCGATCGAAGCCAGCGGACTGCGCGCCGAGCTGAACGATGCCCGCGCCGAGATGGCCGAGGTCCGCCGGATCACCTACCAGGGCGGCCAGGATGCCGCGTCCGTCCGTCACGAGCTCCTCGCCTACCTGGAGGGGCGTAATGCCTGAGACCCTCGCCCCTGCCCCGGTGACCGCGGTCGCTGACGCGGCGGTGCGGCTCGCTGAGCTGGCGCTGGCGTTCGGCCGGATTGACAGGACCGCCTGCACCCACCCGGACGGCACCCCTGAGTCCGACAGTGATCACACGGTGATGCTCGGCTGGCTGGCCCCTGCGCTGGCCGCGATCACCGAGCCTGCCCTTGACCCGTGCCTGATAGCCGCGTTCGCGCTGGTGCACGACGCTGTTGAGGTGTTCGCGGGGGACACCCCGACACTGCGGATCACCAGCGACGGCCTGGCGGCGAAGGCGGCCCGGGAGCATGCCGCAGCCCGGAGGTGGCATGAGGAGCTCGGACATGCCCTGCCGTGGCTCCCGGGCATGATCACCCGGTATGAGGCGCAGGACTGCCCTGAGGCCCGGTTCGTGCGGGCTGCGGACAAGGTCTGCCCCAGGCTCCTCCACATCCTCAGCGGTGCCGCCGACCTGGCCGCCTACGGCGTGACCGCCGGGGAACTGCGGGGGATCCTCACCCGGCAGCGGGCCGCCATCATGGGGTACGCCGGGGAGTTCACCGGGCTTCTCGCCCTGTGTGACGAGATGGCGGGCAGGACCGTCAGGGCGCTGAGCGACCGGGAGGCCCGCGATGCCGCCTGAGCAGATGACCCCGGAAGTCCTTGCCGTCACCCTGGAGCAGACAGCCACGTGGATGGCTACCCGCCCTGCCGGGGTGACGTGGACCGGCGACGGGCTGGACGGCACCGTGGCGGGGCTGAGGGACGCGGCCAAGAGCATCCGCAAGAACCTCACTCCCGCGTGGGATGCCCTCACCCGCGAGCGGGACGCGGCGCAGGCTGCCAACGTGGCGCTCAAGAAGCAACTTCTAGAGGCCAAGGCGGATCAGGCTGATGCGATCCGCGAGCGGGACACCGGGCGGCAAGCGGACGTCCGGACTGACGCCGACGAGCCCGGCTGGCTTCACGTGACCTGCGGTGGCTGCGGCGTGGAGTTCGGCACGAACTTCGCCGTCGAGGAGCTTGAGTGCCCCGAGTGCGAGGCGCGACGCTGCCCGGCATGCCATACGTGGTTCGGCGGTGAGTCATGACCTGCCCGCCCGCCCGTACCGAAGCTGAGGCCGCTGCTGCGGATAAGCTCGCCGCGCGGATGACGGAGCTTGGCCTGGACCTGGCGATGATGGTCCGCGAGCAGGGGTCGGAAGCCGTGGGGGAGTGGCTGGACGGGAACGTCTCCGGCCTCTCCGCCGCCGAGCTTCGGGCGCTGCTGGTGATGCTGGCCGCGATGGTGGACGTGGACCGTCCTGTGCGGGACCTGCTCGGCTGGACGTCGGCTTTCACGTCGTGGCCGGGGGAACGGCGGCTGCGGCATCCCTGCGGGACGGAGGAAGCCTTCCAGGCGCATGCGTGGCGCAACCGGCAGCGGAAGGAAGCCGGGCTGCCGTGCGAGCTGATCGACCCGGTGTGCCGGGAGGCGCATGACGCCCGGGTGTCCGCTGCCCGCCAGGTGACGGGAAAGCGCGCCGAGCGGAAGCAGGCGGCAGCGTGACTTGCACACGGCGTCTTTACCTGGTAAAGTAATGGCAAGCGGGAGGGAAGAGCCTCCCGGCCAGGGAAACAGGGAGCACGACATGACCGTGAAGATCCGCAAGTGCGACGCCGGCACCGACTACGCCGAGGCGCTCGCCGTGCTAGATGAAGTCGGCCCGGCCAACGCCACCGACGCCCAGAACATGGCCGGGTTCTGCGAGGACGTCATGCAACTGACGGTCGGCGCGTTCTCCCCCCGGCTGGTCTGGGAAGGCGCGCAGAAGGCCGGCCTGACCACCCTGGAACTCCACGAGATCTGCCACCGCAAGGATCTTGACAGGCTAGACGACCTGCAGTGGAGCTAAGCCGTGGTGCTCACCGCACGCGACATCACCATGAACGCCGATGCGTTCCGAAGCGCGTACCCGGGATGGCCTCATCCTGAGCCTGAGAGGAGCACCATCATGACGCTGGAAGAGGTTTCGCGGGCACTGCGCGACGCGGGATTCGCCGAGGCGGTCGTTGCCCCCACCGCCGGAGGCGTCCGTGTGAACGCCGCAGGCTTCCGCGCGTACGCCGACAAGGGCTACGCCGACAGGGGCACCGTCCGCCTGGGTTACTGGCCGGCCGAGGACGAGTTCCCCGGCGTCCACTTCGACGCGCCCGGCATCAGCGACCGCATGCGGGACATGGATGACGCCTACACGGCGGCGCTAGTGGCTGCCGGGTACGCGGTTGACCGCTCGTCCGGCGCTGTGATCGTCACGGGAAAGGAGTCCTGATGGAAGACGACGGCTACCAGGCCGTGAGCCTCGGCTTCGTGAACGACTGCGAAGGCGAGAAGGTCGAGGTGCTCCGCAACCCGGACGGCAGCGTCCTGCTGGAGCGGCTCGCGACGCTGACGTTCATCGAGATACCGGCCAGTGAGCTGGCCACGCTCCGGGAGGCGATCGACCGCGCCGCGATGACGGGGCAGGAGGAGGCACCTTCTGCGTTCGAGTGCGGTCACTGCGGCGACCGAATCACCCTCCTGGGCGGCGCATGGACCACTGAAGACGGGACGACCGCGTGCACGGACACGTCCGCCCCGTACGTCCCCCACAAGCCGAAGGAGGGCTGACCATGACCGCCCGCCTGTACCGCCTTACCCGGGACCTGAAGGCAGGCACCCCGGGGAACCAGTTCCCCCGTGACCTGATGGCCGGGGAACTGCTCTACCGGTGCACCGCCCCGTACGCGGCCAGCCTCGCCGGCGACGTCGGCGCGATGCTGACCGAGGATCCGGACGGCGGCTACCCGGGTTACGAGGTGCCGCGCAGCGCCGTGGAGGAAGCGCCGGCCGAAGCCGCCCCGGTGCCTGCCGCGCCGGCTTACGACGAGATGGCGCACAGGGTCTTCCATGACCGGCGCTGCCGTTGCGGCCACAAGAAGGGCGTCCACTCCGGGCGGGACGCTGACGGCCGGTGCGTGCTGCGCCGCTGCGGCTGCGGCCAGTTCGAGGATGCCGGGACTGAGCCGGCGGGCCGCCATGAGTGAGCATCCCGCCGCGCTGATGCGCCGTGCCGTCGCCCGCCTGCTGAAGGCCAGCGCCACCGCCACCCCCGGCCCGTGGCGGGTGTCGTTCATCGACGGCGTGATTCCGGTGGTCGACGGCCCTGGCCCGGAGTCCAGCCTGGTAGCGGAGATGTACTGGCGCGGCCACTTTCCGCGCGACGGGCACCTGAAGGCGGACGCCACCCTGATCGCGATCCTCCGCAACTCCGCTGAGGCGCTGGCCGGATGGCTGGAGGCGGAGGCGGAGCGGGCCAGCAGGGAGATTGGCGTCCCGTTCGTGCGGTCCCCGGATCTGCGGTGCCGCACCTGCGACGGCACGCCGGACGTTCCCGGTGGCTGTGAATGCTGGGACGAGGCACTGTCCGTGGCCCGCGCGATCCTCGGGGAGGGGCAGTGAAGGCGGAGCCGTGGATCGTGCATCACCGCGACGGCTGGTGTGCCCTGCCGCCCGGTGCCGTGCCTGACCCTGCCGCACTCAACGACCCGACCCTGTGCGGCTACGTGGTGACGATGCGCGGGGGGAGCAAGCACGGGCAGCCTGACTGCCCTGAGTGCCTTGCGCTGCTCGCCAGGGAGGCGGACGACAATGGCTGAGCCGCTGACCTGCGACCGCTGCATGAGCGCACCTGCCTCGCTGCTCCTGGTGCTGGCGAAGGCTGTCCGCGACAACGGAAAGGCCGCTAAGGGCCTCCGGTCAGGCGAGAGGGTGCTCCTGCTGCGCTGCGAGGCGTGCCTCAGGGGCGAGTTGCCCGTGCTTGAGCGCGGCGGCCGGGCGTTCACGGTACTCGCGGTCACCAGCGCCGAGCACGCAGCGAGGGAGGCGTGTCGTGACCGTGTGGGCTGAGGGCATGGCGTGCCGGGTCGTGGAGCACGACGACCAGACGCGGGAGCCGAAGCCGGGCGGCAGGGTGGAGGCCACGCTAGTGGAGCGGCTCACGGGACCCTACGTGCAGGTCCGGACGGGCAGGTGGGGGCGGATGAGCTTCTGGGCTGCCTCAGGCTGGGCGGCGTGGGATGGCCAGTTCCGGTGGCGGCTGTTGCCGGGGACCGGAGACGAGGCCGCCACGGCGGCAGGAACGGAGGCCCGGTGAGCGACGCTGAGCGCATCCGCTGGGAGGAGAGTCCCCTCGGCATGACCGACGGCCACGTCGGCGGCGTTGAGGCGTGCCTCTTCTCGGTCTGGCAGCCCCCGCAGGCAAGCGGGGAGTGGGTGCTGACCACGGAGCTTCCCGGGATGGAGGGTACGCGCGTCTACGGGGATGACCCGGGGGAGCTGAAGGCGGAGGCGGAGCGGCTGCTGGCGAAGTTCACCGCTTCCCTCGCCGCGGTTTTCCCGGGTCACCTCACCGAGTCGCAGCGCTTCCAGGTGCAGGAGGCCCGCGACTGCCTCGGCACCTGGGACCTCGCCCGCGCCCCTGGCGTGATCAGCCGGGAGAGCGTCCTAGCGGACCAGGTGCGTAACCTGCTCGCCATCATCGATGAGGTCGTCCCGGCCGGGCCAACTGTTAACGATCATCACCAGGAGGGGAACCCATGAGCGAGGCACGGATCGAGAGCGTCACCATCACTGCGGGGGACGATGAGCAGGTCTTCACCGTAGATCCTGAGGCCGGAGAGCCCCAGTCGGTCACGGTCACCATGGCCGGCGGCCGGAAGGTGACGGTGAACGCGGACGGGGGCCTTGGCCTGGAAGACGGCCGCACGGTCACCGTCGGCGCTGACGGGGCCATCCAGGTCGGGAGGCGCGCGAGGGCATCGGACCTGGGCGGAAAGTACGGCGTCAACCTCGGCCCCGGGGCGCGAGGCATCCAGATAGGCCCCGGCAACACCCAGGTCAACTCGTTCTAGCGGAGAGGAGCCCCCCGATGGAGCCTGACAAGACTAGCTATCCGCCGTCACCGTTCCCGGTGGACTACTCGGCTTCCCCGTGCGGTGACTGCGGGGTGGCACCAGGCGTGCCTCACGAGGATGGCTGTGACGTTGCCCGGTGCCTGTTCACGGGAGGCCAGCGGATCACCTGCGGGTCGCTGGGGTTCCTCGGCGTCGAGGTGCCCGCTCACGATGACTGCGGCGATGAGGCCTGGACTGGCACGTGGCCAGGCGAGGCGGAGTGCCGTGAGTTCGGCTGGCATTCCGTGTTCATCCCCCCGAAGGCGGCCGAGGAGTACGGGAAGTGGCTGTGCTGCGATAAGGACCACCCGGGCGCCGGGCCGGACCTGAACAGGCTCGTGACCGAGGCCCGCTGGGACCGGGAGCGCGGCCGGTGGGTGCTGCGGGCCGCCCCGGCGCCGGAGGTCATCCTCGTTCACGCCGTCCGGACATGCAACGCTTACCCGTGTCAGTGGGACGCGACTGACGCCTCCGGCGGCTACTGGTACCTGCGGTACGAAAGCGGCCGGGGGCGGATGGGCCGCGAGCCGCTGGACATACGGCTCTCTTTCACCGGGGCGAGCGACCCTGAGGTGATCACGATCGCCGAGTTCTGCGAGCGGATCGGCGTCGCCTGGTTGCCTGAGGGAGGCTAGCCATGGCTGAGCACGCGGAGGGCGAGGTCCTCGGATTCGTGGTCGTCACGTTCAATCAGGCGTCCGGCCAGCCGGACATTGATGCTCCCGGCCTTGACGACTGGGACACGGCGTGCCTGGAGCGGGACGACCGCCGGGCGAAGACGAAGGCAGCCGGGCGGGGAGAGCGGCATGAGGTAGCCGCCGTGATACGGCTAGAAGGGGATAGCTGATGGCTACCGGACGGCCGCTAAACTACACGACGACGATCGCGGCTAGCCGCACTGCCGGGGAATGCCAGTCGATCCTCGCCGCCGCCGGGGCCGCCTCGGTCGCGACCCACTTCGAGGGAGGTCAGCCGTCCGGGCTGTCGTTCACCCTGAAGACCCCGCACGGCGTCCGCGCGTTCACGCTCCCGGTGAATGTCGAAGGCGTCCAGCGGGTGCTCCGGAAGGCCGAGAAGGACGGAAAGTTCGCCGGGGCCAGGAAGGGGCCGGGGCACTTTTCCAGCCGGGAGCACGCCGCCCGCGTTGCATGGCGCGTGGCGAAGGACTGGCTTGAAGCGAACCTCGCGCTGATCGAAGCGGAAATGGCCTCGCTGGAGACCGTCATGCTGCCCTACTTGCACGTTGACGGGGAGCGGACGCTGTGGCAGGCGTACCAGGACAACGAGCGGGCAGCGATCGAGGCGGGCGGCGCGTCGTGATCGCGGTCCTCAACTGGCCCACTGGTTCCTCCTGTTCCTGCTGTCCGCCTTCGGCGTCTTCGAGGGCGTGCGGGACTTCTTCACGGGCATCGCGCAGGCGGTCTCCCTGGCCGGGGAGCGCAGGCACAAGCGGCGGATGAAGGAGCTCCGGCTCCGGGCCAGGATCGCGGAGGGCGCGGTCCTTCCCCGCCCAGCCGGCCAGGGTTCCGCGCCGGGGCCGTGCGTGCACCGCAACGTCGTTCCCGTCGTGTCCGCGGCCGAGGAGGTCGTCGCGTGGCTGTGCCGGTCCTGTGAGACGAGGCTCCCGGCTGACTGGGCAGTACGGGAGGAAGACCTGTGAGCCGGGTAATGCGGGCCGGTCCTTCTCCGCCACGGCGAAGACCCCCCGCCCGGTGACCGCGAACGCCCATCCCTCGGCGATCAGGACCTGGACGGCCTTAGTGGCGGTTCCCCTGGCGACTCCGTGTTCCTGGGTGAGGGCACGGTTGGAGGGGAGGGCGCGGCGGGGCGGTATCCGCCCGGCGCGGATGTCTTCACGCAGGAGGCCCGCGAGCTGCTCGTACAGCGGCTCGGGTGCCTCCGGGTCTATCGGCCCGGTCACGCGTACATCATGGGTTGCCTCGGGTAGCACGCCCCCCCCGGGGCTGCCCGTAGCATGCCATGGGACACTACGGGATGGTATGGACCAGCGTAGGGCACCCTGGTATGGTTGGTCACCTGCGCACGGTGCGCCGCGGCCCGGGCACCGTGCGCAGTCACGATCCAGGGCCGGGACCGGGAGGAACGGAAATGCAGCCTCAGGGTGAAGGCGCCGGCCAGGGTGAAGGCGCCCGCTGGGTCAAGAGCTCGCGGAGTTTCTCCAACGGCGCCTGCGTTGAGGTGGCCGGCCTGCCCGGCGGCGTGGTCGGCGTCCGGCACAGCAAGGACCCGGGCGGGCCTGTCCTGCGGTTCACGCCGGCCGAGTGGCAGGCGTTCCTCGGCGGCGCGCGGGCCGGGGAGTTTGACGGCTTCGGCGCCACGCCTTCCGGACGCTGAAGATGGGCAGGTCCCTGACCAACGTCCGCGGGCAGAGCAGCAACCACGGCCCGGCGGCCCTGCCGCAGGAAGTCCGGGACACCCAGGTCACCTTCTGGCAGATGATCTGAGGATCCCCCGGCGCTTCTCCCCGCTCCCTTTAGCGCCGGGGGGTGAGCGGCCCAGGGGTGAACGGGCGCATGCGGCTCGCCCGGCCCCGGACTGCCGCTCACAGGGAAGGCCTCGCCCCCCGGTTCACCCGGAGGGGCGGGGCCTTCGCCGTTGCCCCGGTGCTACGCTGGCCGGCGAGGGGGAAGCACGCTCAGAGGGGGGCCGTGACTGCCGTGACCGGTGACGTCGCTGACGGGCTGCTGCCCGACGTCCGCGACATGGACATCGCCGACCTGGCCTTCGGCGGCGAGTCGGGCCTGGACCGGGCACTGGAGCGGATCCTCGCCTCTGCCGGCGAGTGCAACTTCAACAGCTTCGGCTCCAGCATCTGAGACCCGGCTGCTGCTACGCTGGCCGGCAGGATCCCACAGGGGGGCACGGTGAAGGATGGGCGTTCAGCCACCGCTCGCGGCGGATCCCGTGCTGGCCGGTTCCCGGAGACCGTAACCGGGCCTTGTGACCCCCCGCCCACCGCGAAGGGCGGCCCGGCGTACCGCGACTGGCCGGGCTGCCCGCCCCCGCTCTCGCCCTTTGCGGCAGGATAAAGAGCGTGACCGCCGCCGTTCTCCCGCCCCTCATGCTTGAGGATCTCTTTCCCCTCATCCACCGCGGGACGCTGCCCTGCCTGGCCGCCCGTGACCTGGCTGACACCGGTGCCGCGATCGAGCGCCGCCGCCTGGATGAGGTCCACGGGTGCGCGCTGTGCGGCGAGCGGGCATGTTCGGCCTTCGCCTTCGGGCCGTCAGACCTGATCGGCTCCGCCCGGTGGCTTGACCTGTGCCCGCCGCACAGTCACGCACTACGGCTGATGGCAGGCCGGCTGTCCTGTGCCTTCGTTACCGACGATGAGATAATCCGCCGCTATGAGGCATGGCTACGTACCCGGTGACTGCCCAGCCTTCCCTGGGTCACCAAGCGGCGTGAGCTCCGGCCCGCCCTGGCGTGAGTTGAGCACCGTGACCCGTCCCCCTCGCCGCGCCGGCTCCCCGTGGCGCATCCTGGTCCACCAGTGGCTCGGCACCAGGAGCACGAGCGGCTTCCGCTACGGCACGGCGTACCACGTCGGCAACGACCCGGCAGCCCCCGCGCGGGGAGCGGAGACCACCCGTCAGCTGAACGCGATGCGCCCGGACCTGCAGCCGCTTCCCGGGGACGCTGAGGCGTACACGACGCTGGAGGGAACAGAGTTCGATGAGCTGGTCATCGGCCGCTGGATCCACCTGGAGCAGCAGGATTCAGGCCGCTGGTGGATGAGCATTGGCGGGGTAGTCATCAACGTGACCGCCGACAGGGACGGGCGCCCGCGGAAGGTTGACGTCTACGGGCCGGACGATTATGACGGCCGGCAGGAAGGCTGCCGGTACGCCATCACGTGGTCAGGCGAGGAGAACCGCTGAGCGATCAACGCGTCATGCGGCCTCGCCGGAACTCGCGCGCCTGGCGCGCTCAGCTGCCTGCATGGCCAGTATCATCGCGCGGACCTCAGTGAAGGGGACCTGCTCGGGAATCCGGGCATCCCCGGTGCCCTGGTACTTGCGCGCCCGCTGTATGTAGAGGAGCAGCGACTTGCCCGGGCGGAACCACTCCCCCTTCACGCAGTGCGCGGCGAAGACCCCGTGAGCGTCGTTCTCTTCCTTCCGTCCTCCGGGCGTGGCCAGCAGGAGCCGCAGCGGGCCGTGCTCGCCGCGGAGCCTGCGCAGGCGCGGGCGGTAGCTGGCCGTGTAGCCGATCTTGATCAGCCCGTCTGACTCGCGCTGCAGGTAGTAGACGATGCTCCGGGCCTCGCGCTGGCCCTCCGCGATCACGCGGGCGCGCTCGGCCTGTTCTTTCCGGGCTGCCTCGTGGCGCTCAGGCGCTTCCGCGATGTGGCGCTTGTAGAACCAGTCGAGGGCACGGTGGTAGTGGTGGAGGCAGAGGTCGATGTCGCCGAGGGACTCGGTTGCCCGGCGGTCGCACGGGTCGCCGGCGTCATGGGAGAGGTTCGCGGTCGCCCACCGGGCTCCGCATGGCGGGGACGCGTCGTCCTCGCGGTCGCCGGGGACGCTCACCGGGTGGCCCGGATGCCCGCACATTGCCCGCACGGACGCGCGAGAATCACCCCGGTACAGTCAGGGACGGCCGGGGAAGTCAGTCTTTTCGAAAAAGGGCACATGACCTATCTAAACTCTCGATCGCCCGGAGGGTCGGGGACGCGCTAATCCGGTCGGGATCGCACTGCTAATGCGGTTAGGGGGTGACCCCTTCCGGGGTTCAAATCCCCGATCCTCCGCTCCTGACCAGGACGTTTGCTAAAGGCCACCCGGGCCGGGAAGCCCGCACGGAGGCCCGAAAACCTGAAAGCCCGCACATTGCCCGCACGCCGGTCGGCGGGAGGCGCTCACCGGGCATCCCGGCCGGCCTGCGGGATGACCGCCGCCGCCTCCTCCGCCATCGCCGCCGCGATGTCCGGGAACAGGTGCACGTACACGTCCTCGGTGAACGACGCGCGACGGTGGCCGAGCATCCCCGAGATGTAACTGGTGTCCTGCCCGGCGGCCTTCCGGTAGCTGGCCGCCCCGTGCCGGAGGTCGTGGAACCGCACGGGGGGAAGGCCGATCCGGAACGCCAGCGTCCGGAGCCGCCGGGACGCCCACTGCCCCAGCACGCCCGTGCCGTCCTCATGGGTGAACACCCGCCCGGTGTCGGTCCACGCCGGCCCCCACGCCAGCCGCTCCGCCGCCTGCACCCTCCGCCACGCCCTCAGCGCCTTCAGCGCCCGCGCCGGGATCGGCACCTCCCGCATTCCCGCCGCCGACTTCGGGCCGTCCCCGGCCTCGGTGTCCCGCACGTACAGGACCCCGGCGTCCAGGTCCACCTCCGCCCACGTCAGGCCGACCTCCTCGCCGCGGCGCAGCCCGACGTAGACCACCAGGCACCACAGGGCGAACAGCCGCTCGCCCTCGACCGCGTCAAGGAACGCCCCGGCCTGGACCGGGGTCCACACCATCACCGGGCACGGGCGCAGCGCCGGCGACGCCCACAGGGCTTCCCGCTCCACCGTCGTCAGCCGTTTCCCCTTCGCCTCCTCCGCCTCCGCCTCCCGGCGGGCGAGGGCCGCGCGGAACGCCGCCACTCGCGGGCCAGTCCAGGCGATTGGCTTCACCTTCACCGCGCGGGGCAGCTCCGCGCCCTGGCACGGGCTGACGATGAACATCGCTGGTATCGCGGCGTTCATCGCCGCCCGGAACGGGGCGAACATCCTCGCGACCCGGGCGGGGGACAGTGGCCGCGTGTACTTCTTGCGCCGCTCCTCCCCCTCCGGCAGGACACGGCGGTCATCATCGGCGCGGGCGGCGATCATCCGGCGCAGCATCTCCGACGGCCCGGCGCCGGGGAGGAGCGACTGGCCGATGAGCATCATCTCCCGCATGACCTCCTCGACGTGCCGGCGGCGGACGTCGGTGACCCGCATGTGGCCGAGGGCCGGAATCCAGTACAGGCGGAACGCCTCGTCGTCGGTTTCCCGGGTCCGCTTCTTCTGGTTGACCTTGCCCGCCTGGTAGGCCCGCAGGTAGTCGGCGACCTTCAGCGCCCGGTCCGGTGCCCCCGCCCCGCCGCCGACCCGGGCGAGGACCGCGGCCAGCTCGTCCTCGGCGTCCTTCTTCGTGGGGAACGGCCCGCCGACGGGCTGCCTGCGCTTCTCCCCTGGTGCCTTGGGTGCCTCGTACCGGTAGTACCAGGACCCGTGGCCCTTCTTCTTCAGGTCCGGGCAGGCGGTGTGCAGCTTCTTCCCGGTTTCCGGGTCGCGGCACCAGCACTGCCGGTAGACGGTTCCCCTCATCGCTTGTCTCCTTCTATGGCGGCGGCGGTCTGGTCGTCTTCCGCGGCGATCTCCCGGAGCCGGGCGGCCCTGTCGCGGTACCGGGCGGCGGCCATGGCCCGCTCGTCGGGCGCGGTGTCATCGGCGCCTGTCCACCGTGCGACGGCGGCGGCCCACTCGGGGCTGAGCCACCGGCCGGCGAGGGCGTTGAACCGGTCCCGGTACGCCTGCATGGCGGGGGCGTCGTCGTCGCTGTCGGGCATGACGAGCACGGTCATCAGCTCCGCGCGGTCGAGTGTCACGGGGCCTGCCTCATACCGGCCGTTGCCGTCGTCGGCGGGCGGGGGAAGGAACAGCGCGATGAGCGGGACGCCGAGCGCCCAGGCGATGGCGCCGAGCTCGGCGGCGTCGAACTCCCGCCGGGAGTTCTCAGCGTCTGACACGGACTGGCTGGACCAGCCGAGCCGCGCGCCGAGCTCCCGCTGGGTGAGCCCTGCCGTGCGCCGGTAGAAGGCGGTGTTCGCCCCCACGACCTCGTGGAGGGTTGACGGGGTGTCGTCTGCCATGCCAGTGATAGTACGGGACGGCTAAGGCCGGAGCCATAGTATCCGGGGAAAACTAGGGATGGCGCTTGACTATCGGGGACGGTCAGGTAAGTATGGACGGGGACGCACCTGGCTAATGCCGGGGCCATACTCACCGGGACGGGAAGCGATGCCAGTACCGAAGAACGGAATGTCGATGGAGGAGCTGCTTGACCTCCCCGTGAGCGTCGGCCTCCCGGTGGCGGCCAAGGCGCTCGGCATCGGCCGGAACAAGGCGTATGAGATGGCCGCCGCTGACGGGGCGCTGACGGCCGACGGGTTCCTGCCGTGCCCTGTCCGCAGGTACAAGCACGAGTACCGGGTGACCCGCCCTGACCTGTTCCGGGCGGTCGGCCTGGAGCCGGACCTGGTGCGCCCTGCCGCGAAGCCCGCCGCCTGACCTTCCCCGAACTTGCCCCCCACGTCTTTACCGGGTAAAGTAAAGGTAGCCGGGGGGAACCGCCCCCCGCGTGAAAGGCACACATGAGGATCCACGTCAGCGGCCCGTCACTAGGCCCTGTCCATACAACCCTGTGGTCATCCGGCCGCAGGAAGCGCGGCAAGGGCACGGCCGGGCTGTGGGTGTTCACCATCCTCGCCTTGAGCATCTGGGCGTATGAGACGTCCCCGGTCCTCGGTGCCGGGTCAACGATCATCTTCGCGGCGATCACCGCGTGCAAGGCCCGCAAGGCATGGAAGGCACTGTAAAAGCCATGGACCAGAGTGAGTTCGAGGTCACCATCGCGGTGCGCGTCCTCGCGGGCAGCGAGCAGGAGGCCCTGGAGAAGCTCAGCAAGCTAATCCGGGTCTCCTACCGGTTCAAGTACATCATCGAGGTGCAGGAAGACGGCGGCGAATGACAATCGAGGAGTGCCGCGCGCACATCGGCCGGCGGGTGGCCTACCGTGCTGGCAGCCGCCTCGCCGAAGAGGGCGTGATCACCAGCGTGGCCACCACGTACGCGTTCATCCGGTATGGCAAGGCCAAGTTCTCCACAGCTACTAAGCCCGAAGACCTGACTCTCCTGGAGGCAGCTAGTGAATGAGGCAGGCAAGCGGGGCCGGGAGTACCGGACCACGTTCATCCTGGAAGGCTACCCGCGCACGGTGAAGGGCCGGCAGATGCGCCGCGTGCTCGTCACTGACCCGCAGGGGCGGCAGTCGGTAGCCGCCGAGGTGCCCGATGAGTTCGCGCTGGACGTCCTCGAAGCCCTGCGAAAGGGGTACGAGCAGGGCCGGGAAGACCATGAGGAAGCATACAGGGAGCCATCATGAGCGACACCGACGCGTGCTCCCGCTGCGGGGGCGACTGCCCGTTCAACCCGGGCTGGCCGTGAGTGCATGGGATGCGAGAACACCGGCCCGCAACCATGCCCGGCATGCCAGCCGCCCCCGCCCGGGGACCTCTCCGAAGGTGACTGGGACGACGAGCCTTGCAGCTTCGATGGCGACGACGAGGATTACGCCTACCACTACCACTGCATGAACTGCGGGGTGTGCGGCTGCCCCGGGTACTGCGACGACACGTCCACCTACAACCTTCGCCCGGCGGAGACGGGAGGGCCACAGTGAGCATGGTCACCGCCTACGACCGGGAGGTTCCCCCCGGCGCGTACCTGAAGTCATGCGACCTGGAGTACGCCGGCGGTCACGGGCTGGCGACGTGGACGGCCGACAAGTCGGAGGCCCTGGCGTTCGGCTCTTACCGGGAGGCGTTCGAGGCGTGGCGGGCTGTCCCGGAGTGCTGCCCGCTGCGCGATGACGGGGAGCCGAACAGGCCGCTGACCGCGTTCACCGTCGAGATCGAGGAAGGGCCGTCATGAGCCATCGATGCCCGGGACCGGGCTGCGGGGCGCAGGTGCCGGATCACCTGCTGATGTGCAAGCCGGACTGGCGCCGCGTACCGATCAACCTGCGTGATGACGTGTGGGCGACGTGGCGGAACGGGCGCGGCCGGGGCATGGCCGATCATTCCGCCGCGATGCAGGCGGCCGTCAACTCGCTGAGGACGGCCTCACGGTGACCACTGTGACTGGCCTGGTGCCGCCGCTGGCCGCGTTCCTCCGCCCGGAACTGCCGCCCGCTGCCCTCTACGGCCTCCCCGGTGAGATCGCCACGGTCCTCGGGGAAGCCGCCGGAGCCGATCCCGCCGCGGTGCTGCTGGCGTTCCTGACGCTCCTCGGCAACGCCGCCGGCCCGCAGCCTCATGCCCGGTTCGGCGGCGCTGAGCATCCCGCCCGCCTGTTCACCGTCCTAGTGGGTGATGCGGCCACCGGGCGGAAGGGCACCGCGCTGTCGGCTGTGGAACCGCTGCTGGCGGAGGCGGACCCGGACTGGGCGGACAACCGGGTGATGTACGGATTGCAGTCTGGTGAGGCGATGATCGACCAGGTTGCTGATGGCGGCGGGGACTGCCGGCTGATGGTGGTGGAAACGGAGTTCGCGCGGCTGGCGGAGACGATGGCCCGCACCGGCACCCTGTCCACTCACCTGCGGAACGCGTGGGATGGCCGGGTCCTGCAGCGGGCGGGGGCGAGGCAGGCGCAGCGGGCGTCACGCGCCCACGTGAGCGTCCTCGGGATGATCACCCCGGAGGAACTTTTGCGGCATCACCGGCGGCTGTCCCAGGCCGGCGGCCTGGAGTCCCGCATCCTGTTCTGCTTCACCGCGCCCCTCCGTGACGTCAGCCCGTTCGCGGCGGCGGCCGACACCGCTTATCTCGCCGGGCGGGTCCGGCAGGTCCTGGCCGCGTCTCGTGAGACGGTGATGTCCGCGACTGACCCGGTGTCCCGGGTGCTGCTGACCTTGCGGGGCATCCAGCCCCGCACTGAGCTCCCCGTCTCCGCCGAGGTTGCGGGCGGGTGGCCGGTGACGGTGAAGCCCCGCCTCCCCGCGCACGGCGACGGCCCCCCCGGGCTGCATTCCCGCGCCGAGGCGCAAGTCATCAGGCTCGCCGCCGCCTATGCCCTCGCTGACATGTCCCCCCGGGTCACCGCCGCCCACGTTGAGGCGGCCCTGGCCGTCCAGTCGTACTGTGCCCGGTCGGCGGAGGTCGTGTTCGGGGTGCCCGTCGCGCAGCTGCCCCCGCGTGTTGACCCCCGATGCTCGGCGCGGATCGTCCGCTGCCTCCACGATGCTTACCCGGAGTGGGTGCCCCGGGATGAGATCGGCTCCGGTGTCCTCCACGGCAACGTCCCCGCTACCACCGTTGACGCGGCCCTCAAGAGCCTCACCGGGCGCGGGCTCATCGAACGGCAGCAGGTCCCGACCGCGGGCAGGCCCCGCGAGGAGTACCGGCTCACCGCCCCCCAGCTGACCCTTTTCCCTTAACCCCGTCCCCCCTAGGAGGCCCGTGATGAACATCGGGGAAGAATCCGATCCGGTTGAGGTGCCGCTGCCGCTGCACCCCGGTCAGGTTCCGGCTGCTGAGCCGGTACCCGCGCCTGCGCCTGAGCTGGTGCCCGCATGAGCGAGAACCCCGCCGGGACTGTCCGCCGCGCCGCGAAGCTAATGCGGGAACGGGCCGCGCTGGTGCCGCCGCCGCCGTGGTACTCAGCGGTGCATGACGTGACCACACATGACGGCCTTGACGTGATCGCGTCCTCCGGGCTGACCGTGCGCGCCCAATATGTCGCGTCCATGCACCCGGGCGTCGCCCTGGCCGTCGCTGACTGGCTCGATGAGGTGGCGGCCGACCGTCACGCCGCCTTGCCCGCATGGGTTGAGGCTGCGGCGCTCACCGTCGCCAGCGCCTACCTAGGCGAGGTCCCGGCGTGAGCACCCCGGAGGATCTCGCGCTCACGGCACTGCGCGCCGCTACTGACCAGCATGCCGCCGGGCTGCGGGACCTCGCGGACGTGACGCCCGGCCTTGCCGAGCTTTCCGGGGCGATGGCACGGATGATCCTGGAGCAGTGCCCGGATACGGACGGGCGTGCCGTCATCGCTGCCGCGCAGGCAGCGAACGGGGCTATCGCCCTGACCGAACGCGGAGGCGGGGCGCTAGATGCGATCGGGGTGGTCAACCTGCTCATGCTCGCCGGGCGATCCATTGCCGAGGACGGAGCGCCATCATGACGGACGAGGTTACGGGGAAACCCCCCGCCGACCCGCAGACCCGGCTCGCGCTGCGGTCCTGGCAGGTTGACCGGGCGGCGATGGCTGTCCGGTCGCTGAACGCCCCGCTGGGCAGGCGGCCCAACTGGATCGCGAAGGCGATGGCTGCCCCGGCCGGGAACTGGCCCCATGACCAGCCGATAACCGCGACGTGCGCGCTGCCGAAGCCACGCCGGAAGAAAGACGACGACGAGGAGCCGCACGGGCCGGTCCCTGAACCGCAGTGCAGTTGCGGGATCTACGCCACCACTGACCTTGAGGTCATCAACGGCTACCTGTCCCGGACGGCGCCGGTCCTGGGGATCGTGGAGCTGGGCGGGCGGCTGATCCCCGCTACCCAGGGGTACCGGGCTGCCTGTGCGAGGGTCGCGGTGATCCTCCTCATCGATGAGGCGCTGACGGAGCCATGGGGGGTGCTGCGGGACCTCGCCGCCGCCTACCGGGTCCCTGCTGTCGTGCCGCATTCAGCGTCAGCCGAGGATTACCGGGAGGTCGCGGGGCTTCCGACGCTGGCCGGTGAGGCGGAGGCGTGGCTGCGCCAAATGGACGGCATGACCTGACTGGTCAGCGCTATGTTACTGACAGTGAAGAATCCGGGACGGGAGGGGATTGATGACCGCCGAAGACAAGCCGGAGCCGTTGAACCGGGCCGCGCTGGACCGGGCCTACGTCGCCGTCTTCAAGGCCATCACGGAGGGCAGGAACCATGTTGCCGCCGCAGTGCTGCGGGACCTTGCCCCGGAGAACCTGACTGAGCTGGCCGTGATCTGCGGGGACGTCCGGACCATGGCCGAGGCCGCGCGGGAGGGCCGGAAGTGACCGACGTTGAGACGCCGCGACCTGCGCCAGTGGCGGACGCCGACAAGGTGCTCGCGGACCTGGCCGCCTTCTGGGCGAACCCGGAGCCAGCGCGGTTCACTGGCGAGGTCCCTGGGCGGATCGCGGGCGGCAAGTGGGACCAGCCGGTGCCCGACGGCACCGCGAACCCGTACTGGGAGATCATCCGGCAACTCCCCCTCGATGATTCGATGCTGTCATGGAAGGTCCGCCCGGAGCCGGTGACGCACCTGTTCACCGACGGCCCGGCCGGGTACCGGGAACTGGCGGACCGGTTCGCGCTGTGCGGCACGTTCGCGTGGTCGATCTGCTCCCCTGGTGACATCACCTGGATGAAGGGGATCCTCGGCGGGCGGGGCGTCGTGGAGCCGGGAGCGGGCAGCGGCTACTGGGCGTGGCAGCTGCGGCAGGCAGGCGTTGACGTCGCCGCCTGCGACCCGAACGAGGCCGGCGAGGGCAACTGGTACGCCCGCCGCCGCGAGTGGACGACGGTCCTCCGCGACGACCACGACGCCCCAAAGCGCCACCCGGACAGGGCCCTGTTCCTCTGCTGGCCGTCCTACAACGAGCCGTGGGCAGCGCAGTCCCTCGCCTGCTACACCGGGGACCTCCTCATCTACGCCGGCGAGGGCGAGGGCGGCTGCACCGCTGACAGCGCGTTCTTCGAGCTCCGTGACGCCGAGTGGGAGGAGATCGGGGACTCCCCGGCGCACATCAGCTACTGGGGCATCCACTGCAACCTGACCGCCTACAGCCGCAAGGGCGCGTCGTAACGCAAAACAGGCCCGCCCTGCTCCCCCGTCAAGGGAAGCAGGGCGGGCCGTTGCCGCTAAGTGAGGGTTTACGGCCCTGCGCGGGCCGGGGGAACTGGCGGCGGCGCGGGCGCGACCGGCGTCTGGTGGGCGCGGAGGACGATGGCGAGGACCGCGACGTCGGCGACGTTCACCGCGGACACGGTCGCTGCCGTGATGTGCGGGACCCCGAACGCGACGAGGCAGACGAGGATCGCGGTTAGACCGCCGGTCAGGATGGGGACGGAGACGGGCCGGGTAGCTGCGGCGACGATGATGGCCGCGACTCCCGCCGCCGCCGCCTCGAGCGCCCCCGTCTCCCCGGCGGTCAGGGTCAGCCCGAGGGCCAGCCCGATGCCGAGGCCAGCCTGGCAGAGGCCGGTAACCATCGCCGGCTCATTGCGGATGGTGCGGGTGATCGCGTCCAACGGGGCACCCCCTATGACGGTGCACTACAATGACAGTCATGCAGGACGTTGAGCTGACCCTGAAGGCGGCGCGGGTCCTCCGGGCGTTCCTTGAGGACCCCGCAAGGCCCCGGTACGGGCTGGAGCTGATGAAGGCCACGGGGATGGTCAGCGGCACCTTGTACCCGATCCTCGCGAGGCTCGAAAGAGCCGGGTGGCTGGCCGCGGAGAAGGAGGACGTCGACCCGCGCGTGGCAGGCCGGCCGCCCCGCATGCACTACGTGATCACTGATGAGGCGGTCCCGGTGGCCCGCGTGAGGCTGGCCTCGATCGCCGCCGAGCTCGGGGGGCGATGATGTCAGCTGACACCGGGCCGAAGGGGATGGCGGTCATCCGCTGGATAGCTGAGCACCCGGGCTGCTCTAAAGCCGAGGCGGCCAAGGGGGCTAACGCAAGCTATGACTCGGTTGAGAGGCTAATCCGGCGGGGCGTGGTGATCGCGGAGGAGACCTCTTACCGCTACCGGCTGTACCTGGCTGGCAGCGCTTAGGCGCCGATCAAAACTCCCCAGGTGAGGGGCCCGCAGACCCCATCGGGAGCGAGCCCGAAATGCCGTTGCACCGCTTGGAGCGTTATCTTGGTCGCCGGCCCGAACGTGCCGTCGATGACAGCCGGGTAGCCGCGCGCGGTGCATAGTGCCTGGAGGGTGCGGACGGCTGGCCCGGTGGCGCCCTGGGAGAGGACGGGGAGCCTCGTGACGGGCACGGGGACAGGCGGCGGCCGGCCGGGGACGGGGACTGGCTTCGCCGGCGGCACCGGGACGGGCTTCGGGGCGGGACCGGCGGCGGGCCAGCCGAGCGCGGCGAGCTCCCCGATCGTCCCCCGCCAGACGGAGCAGTCACAGGTGCCGACGCCGGGTACCGGGTAGGCATCGGTGAACTGCCACAGCAAGTGGTTCCCGCCCGGCTCGTTGTTCCGGTAGGCAGCGACCCAGTGCGGTGACATGCCGGCGGCCTGCCCGAATGACAGCCCTGAGTACAGCCACGGCATTGCCCGGGGCCCGTACGCGGCGGTGATGACCGCTGACCACTGCCGCCACCGGGCGTACTGCGCTGAGGCGGGGCCTTCCTCGATGTCGCAGATGAGCTTCTCGCCGGGGCGGAGGTTCCCGACGAGCCTGACGAGGGCGTGGGCCTGCTCGGCGGCGTCCTGCCCGGCGACCAGGTAGGCGTACATCCCTACGAAGGCCGCCCCGCCAGCGTGGAGGAAGTCCCTGCGCTGCCCGCCGTACCACGCCCGGTCAACCTGGGTTCCGTACATCGCGCGGAAAATGATGGCACGGGACCAGGCCAGGTAGGCACCCGTGATGTTCGGCTGCCAAACCGAAATGTCCGCTAGCAGCACGCGCGGCCCGGCGGCCTCGGGCACTGACGCCGCGAGGGTGCCGTCGCTGTCCTCATGCCCGGCGCGGAACATGACCGGCTGGCCTTCGGGGTCGCTCACGGAAGCCTCCTCGCGTGGCATCAGGTGCCCGTCCCGGCCCTGGTCGTAGAGCCGCTCACCGTGTCCGGGCGGGGCGGGGCGCGGACGGCGACGCCAGCGGGGCATGGCCTGCCTCCCCCGCTTTGCCGGTCTATCGAAAATCGTGGTACCGTGGACTCGTGACAGTTAGCTCAGCCCGCATCCGCGTGTCCATGGTCGTCCTGGACGTCCTGGACGCCATCGACAGTTCCCCGGCCGATGACCCTGCGTGGGGCTTGCGGCTGTGCGAGCAGACCGGTCACGGCCCGGGTACCGTCTACCCGGCGCTGGACAAGCTGCTGAAGGCCGGGTGGATCGCTGACCGGTGGGAGGACCCGCAGCCCGCAGACAGGCCCCGCAGGCGCTTCTACGCCCTCACTGACGGGGGCCGGGCCATGTACCGGGCCGCGCTAGCCAGCCGTGAGGCGCGGCGCGCGGTATGGTCGCGCGCCGGGGAGGCCCGGTGATCTGCAAGGAATGCGGCACCGTGTTCTGCTGGGATGAGGCGGCCGAGGCGGGTGGAGAGCGCAGGGAGTACTGCTCCCGGAAGTGCAAGCGCACGAGCCAGGCCCGCAGGCGTGGTCACCGCCACCTCACGGAGGAGCAGAGAGCCAAGATGGCCGCATGCGCAGCCAACGGGAAGGTCGGCTACCCGGGTCCTGTGGCCGCGGCGCGGGCGGCAGCCGAGATAGCGGCGAGGAAAGGGCACGACTACAGGCCGCTGACGCCGTACAGGTGCCCGTGCGGGTGGTGGCACCTCACCAAGGCGAAGGCGAAGCTAAAGTACCTTGACCGCTTGGCGAAGATTCCCGGCGGGACCGAAGCGCTCCTGATACTACCTCCCGCCGCGTCCCGGTGAACTGCGATCGGCCGCGGCGTCTCCCCTGGTAGCGGTCAGTAGCTCTCGAGCACGTCGGCGGCGGGGACGGTGATGGTCTCGCCGCCGCTGACCACGCGGACATAGGGTTGATAGAGACCCGGCGCGAGTGCCCCGGTGGCGCCCGATCCGACCTGGCAGCGGGCGCGGAAGGTGCCGTCAGCGGCGGCGACCCAGTCCGCTGCCAGCCACGTCGCGGCATCGGGGGAGTTGCCGACGAGGACGAACGCGACGGTGACGGGGACCGCTGCGGTGACCGGGTTGACGGGGGTGCCGTCGTCGGCCTCCAGGGTGAGCATGGAGATGAGCACGTTGTGAACGGGGTCAGTGCTGACGATGCGCGCCAGGCCCATCAGGTGCTCACTTCCCCCGTCGTGATCTCGGTGGCCACTGAGGAGGCGACTGCCTCGGCGGCGACTGCCCCGGCCTTGATCTCACTGGCGATCCCTGCTGCGGTGACCGGGGTGACGATGATCCCGGCGCGGACCCGGGGCACGATCCGCCCGGCGATCATGACCAGGAACGTGACGGTGAACGACCCGGTTGCGATGGTGACGGTGAACGCGGTGCCGGTGAGGAAGATCCCGGACAGGACCGCCCCGGCAGCCACCGTGACGGTGACCGAGGTCCCGGCGATCGCCAGCCGTGCCGTGAACGCGGCCGTAGCAGCCGTGCCGGACGACGCGCTGCCCGTGAGGACCGCTGTCCAGGTGAAGCCCCCGGCCGTCCCGGACGCGACAGTAGCCGCCCCGGACACGGTCATCGTGAGGGTGAGGGAGCCTGACGTGGTTCCCGTGGTGACGGCGGCCCCGGTGAGGCGCCCCGGCGCGGTGAGGTCGCCGGCCGCCGAGGACGCCGTGGACGCTGAGCCGGCGAGCAGCGCGGACCAGGCGAGGTTCCCCGCGGTAGCCGAGGCCGAGGCGGCGGTGCCCGTGACCGCCGCTGCCTGCGCCAGTGCCCCGGCGGCAGCGCTCGGGGTAGCGGCGGTTCCCGCGATAGCCCAGTTGACGGTGCCGGACGTGACGGTGAGGTCACCTGCGCCGGCGGACGCTGATACTGCGGTGCCCGTGAGGACCGCTGTCCATGCTAGTGCCCCGGACGTGGCGCTCGAGGTGGCCGCGGTGCCGGTGACCGGAGCCAGCCACGCGAGCGTGCCCGTAGCCGAGGACGCGGCTGCCGAGGTGCCGGAGACCACGGCGGACCAGGTCAGGCTGCCCGCGGTGGTTCCCGCGGTCGCAGAGGCCCCGCCGAGGGCCATCGCCTGCGTGAGCGCCCCGGAGGCGGCTGTGAGGGACGCCGCGGTGCCCGTGAGCGCCATCGCCTGGGCGAGGCTGCCTGCGGACGATGACGGTGATGCTGAGGACCCGGCCAGGGCAGCGGACCACGCCAGTGACCCTGTGGTCGCGGAAGCGGATGATGCGGTGCCGGATACCAGGGCGAGCCACGCCAGCGTCCCGGAGGCGGACGACAGCGCGGCGGAGGTCCCGGAGGCCGTCATCGCCTGGGTGAAGCCGCCGGCTGCCGCTGATGCCTTCGCCGCGGTACCTGAGAGGGCTGCCTGCCATGCCAGCGCGCCCGCGCCCGCGGACGGCGCCGTCGCGGTGCCCGCAAGGACCATGGCCTGCGCGAGCGCCCCGGAGGCGGTCGCCGTGCCGGGAGCCGTCCCGGACAGGGCCATCGCCTGGGTGAGCGTGCCTGACGCGGAGCTGGCCGACGCCGCAGGCCCGGACACGGCCATCGCCTGCGTGAAGGCCCCGGACGCGGCGGAGGATGAGGCGGCAGGCCCGGACAGGGCAGCGGACCATGCGAGGCTGCCGGCGGAGGATGACAGCGAGGCCGAGGTCCCTGAGATGACCGCTGTCCACGCGAGCGCCCCGGCGGTAGCCGCTGAGTCGGGCGCGGTCCCGGCCAGGACCGTTACCTGCGTGAAGCTACCTGCGGCGGTCGCTGAGTCCGGTGCGGTGCCCGCGAGGGCCATGGCCTGGGCGAGCGATCCTGAGGTCGTGGCGGCCTTCGACGCCGTCCCGGCCAGCGCTGCGGACCATGCCAGCGATCCCGTGGTCGTGCATGCCGCCGTCGCGGTCCCGGTGAGCGCCCAGGTGGTGGTGCCGAGCTTGAACGCGCCGAGCAGCGAGCCCCACTGGGCGGTGCCGGTGTACGCCCATGACGTGGTCTCAGCACTGCCGGTGGACGACTTGTAATCAACGAACAGGGTGGAGAAGGAAGAGGCGTTGACGTTCTTGGCGTCGGCGGTCCACCCGGTGGAGTTGCCTATGGTGACGGCGTAGCCGGGGTCCCCGTAGATCCCCATCAGGTACTCGCCGGACACGGCGGCGGTGTAGGCGCCGCACGTCGCGGGGGACGTGACGCCGTGGCCGGGGGCGGGGACGCCGTCGCACATCGCGGTGGTGTTCCCGGCGAGGAGCCCGGAGACCTCTTGCACGAGGATCGACGCGCCGAAGTTCGTGGTGATCGTCGCGGTCAGGGTCGGCTTGGCCCCGACGTCGCCGGCGGGGGTGTCGAGGGCGTACAGGCCGGTGAAGCAGTTGGCGTTGGACGTGTAGCTCGTGATGAGCGTCCAGGTGTTCAGCGCGCCGTCCTTGACGGACGTGACCGGGTTGCCTCCGGTGCTGAAGGACACGACGACGACGACGATGACCTTGGTGCCGGCTGTGAGGTTCGCGGTGGTGAACGCTACGGCGACGTTCCCGGACCCGGCGTTGGTGGCCGAGTTGGACTGGATCCGCGTCCACGCCATAACGGCCTCTTCAGGGGATCAGCGGTGCCCGGGGCGCGGGAGGCCCGTCACGGGGACGGCGATGACGGCGACGGGGCAGCGGTGCGCCCAGCGACCGAGATCAGCGCAGTCCCGGCAGGTGGCCATGCCCGCTGTTGCGGCGATGTCCTCGTGGGTGGCGCACAGGTGCAGGTCACGGGCGTGGCGGCAGGCGCAGATGCGGCGGAACGGGGCTGCAGGGGTGGCTCCGCAGTCCTGCCCGGTGTGGTCAATAAACGCGGCGCACGGCCAGGCGCGGGGGACGCGCAGGTCAGGCGCGACCGGCTCAATCAGATGGACGGCCACGGTGGGCGACTCCCTTACAAGGTGCAAGTAAAGGCCGCTGCAGCCGCCGTCAAACTGTCCCCGACAAGAGGCGTCCGGGCGTTCGCCAAAAGGAAACTCGCGAGCACGAGGCTGGTCGTGCCCGACACGGCGTCGGTGAGGACCGCCCACGTGCAGGTTCCCGGCCCGGCGGTGGTGATCGGACCGTAGGTGATCGTGCCCGCGTTGGAGATGACGGACGGGGACGCGGCGGTGGCGGCACCGGGGCCGAAGACCTGCCTCGCGTACCCGTCAGCGGTGCTGAACTCGGTCAGCGCCGCCATGGTCAGGTCGGTCGCGTTCGGCGCGGCAGTAATCAGCGCCAGCCAGATAGACCCGGCAGCGGCGCTCTGCGTCTTCCTGAAGATCGCTTCGAGCGCGATCTGCTCGCCGTGCTCGTTGAGCTGCCCGGATGCGAGCGCCATTCAGATCGCCTCCCCGTCCGTGACCTCGGTGAAGTGGGTGGAGAGGAACTCCGGGCTGACCGCCGTGTTGCGCGGCACCCCGGTCTTGTCCTTCCACGCGACGATGACCGCGCCGGTCTCCTCGTCGGTGCCCGCGTGCTCCACTTCGGTGCCGTGGGGCATGTCGAGGTCGCGCATCTCAGCCGGCAGTTCCCGGCCGTGCTCAGTGGCGTGGTGCTCACCGAAGCCGAGCGACTCCGGGTGGTCGTAGACGTACTTCGCTGGCATCAGTGCCTCTCTCAGGGCCGGGATACGGGGAAAGGGCGGGAACTTGCCTCCCACGTCTTTACCAGGTAAAGTAAATGGCATGACTAGCGTCCACGTACTGCAGGCCGTTACGCCTGCGGAGCTCCTGGCGGCTGAGGATGTCCCGGCAGGCGCTGCCCTCGTGCTTGACTGCTCATGCGGCGCGGAGATCCCGTGTGGTGGAGACGACGCCGATGCGGTCGAAGCGGCGTTCCAGGGGCACGTTCCCGGCAGCACTCTGGTGCGGGCCGGGATGAACCTGCACGGCTCATGGCTGGAAGCGCCACAGTGAGCGCCGGCGAGGTGACCACTGCGGGCCTCGAAGGGGCTAACGGCAATGAGCTGACCGTTGACGAGGTCAAGGCCATCCGCAGTCTCCACCGGCTAGCCAAGCGCTGGCCGCAGACGCTCAAGCTCGTCAGCATGGGCGGCTCGCTCTACGTGATCCACACGGCCGATGAGCGGTTCAACGACCCGTTCGCCCTCGTGCGAGGCGAAGCGATCCTTGACACCATCTTCGGCATTCCGAACGACGGGGGCGACTGGTGAACGTGCCGGGGCGCACGCCGTCCCGCCCTGCCCGGGCCATCTCAGGTTGCGGTGCCTGCCCCGGCGATTGACCCGAACACGCTGTTGCAAGCGAACTGGATGTCGCTGTCGGGGGGCTGCAGCTGGACGGTTCCGGTCGCCCCGCCTGCGATGGTCCCGGGAACGGGAATCGTGAACGTGTCCGCCCCGGTGACGGTGACCTGCCACACGCCGTTGACGGCGTCGTTGACCTGGTGCCCGGCGATGGTGACCCACTGCCCGTCTGACAGGCCGTGCGCTGCGGTGGCCGTGATGGCGGCGGGGAACGCGCCCGTGGTGGACGCGACCGGGATGAACGGCCCGACGTCGGCGGCGACGGACACGTTCGACGCGACCGCCCACGCGAACTGCGCAACCCACGGCACCCCGATAGCAGCGCCGGCGCCGGATGGCAGCCGGGACCCTTGCAGGATCGCGGCGGCGAGGTTGTGCCGCAACTGGTACGTGGTGAGGTCCATCGACCCGACCGCCTCAGCGGCCACGTCGACCGCCGCGGTGACCATCGCGGCCTGAACCCTGGCCTGGAACAGCGGGTCGGTGGCGAGGAGCGCGGTGGCCTGGAGGCTGGCGGGCATCGGGGGTCCTTTCCGGGCTAGCCGAAGGCGGCGAGGAGGGCGTTGACCCGGTTGATGGTCGCCTGCGTGTCAGCGACGTGCGCGTTGTAGGTGGCCTGGAAGCTGTTGAGCCAGTTGGTGCCGTTCACGGTGAAGGTGCCGCCACCCGGGATGGTGGTGGTGAACTGGTCGCCCATGATGCTGCCCTGGCCGCCGTCCCCCGTGGTGCCGATCGCGGTCAGCGGCCCGCCGACCGCCCCGCCGCTGGCGACGAGGGCGACCGCGGGCGCGCAGGCGGCCACGTGGGCGTTGAGGCGGGTTTCGACGCTGTACGCCTTCGCGGCCGTCCTCGCCTGGACGGCGAGGTTCCCGATGGCGGCGACCGCGAGGATGCCGAGCGGCCCGCGGAGCAGTGCCTTCCCGGGCAGCCCCGTGACCCCCCAGGTGACCGCTGCCGCCATCCCCGCGGTGGCGGCACGGCGGGCCGCCCGCCTCTGCCCAGGCGTCATCAGGCTCCCCCCTTCTCCCTGCTCAGGCGGCGCGGAGGCGGTAGCCGATCCCGCGGACGGTCTCGATGCGGACGCTGGTGCCGGACAGCTTGACGCGGGCCCGCATCACGTGGACGGCGATGGCGTTCGACGCGGGCTCGTACTCCCACACGTGCCGGGCGACCTCAGCGCGGCTGACGACGGCGGGCGACCGGCGGATCAGCACCTCGAGGATCCCCGCCTCGGTGAGGGTCAGGGGCAGTTCCCGGCCGGCGGCGCGGGCTTCCCGGACGGCAGGATCCCAGGTGACGTCCCCGGCGGCAAGGACCGGCGGGGCGGCGTCGCGGGGGCGGCGGTGCACCGCCCGGAGGCGGGCGGCGAGCTCGCCGGGGTCGGGTGGTGAGGGGAGGAAGTCGTCGGCGCCGGCGTCGAGGCCCGCTGCCCGTTCGGCGGCGGGGACGTCGCCGAGGAGGAGCACGGGGAGGCGGGCGTCACGGATCCGGATCCGGCGGGTCACGGTGATGCCGGGCAGGACAGGGAGCCGCCAGGCGATGACGGCGGCGCTGTAGCCGCAGCACCGAATGCAGGCCAGCGCTGCCTCGCCGTCGGCGGCGAGGTCGGTGACGTACCCGTGGCCGCGGAGCGCGCGGGCGAGCTGCGCCCCCGCAAGCCTGTCACCCTCCGCTATCAGCAGTCGCACGCACCGTAATGTATCGCGGCTTGGGCGTGGCGGCGGGGGCTTCACGGCGCGCTGGCTGCCGCGGCCTGGCTAGCGGCACGGGGAACCGCCCGCCGGCCGCGCGGCAGCCAGCACGATGACGCCGGCGGCGTTCGCGCCGCCGCCGGCTGGCCCCATGATAGGACGCGGCGTGACGGTTCCGCCGCGTTAAGCCACGGTGACCGGGGTGAGTACCATGGACCGCTCGCTCAGAAGCCCCGTGAGCGATTGATCCAGTGACTGGAACGCGCTGACCTGCGCGGTCTGCGTCTGGTCATCGTAGGAGTAACCGCCCACGATGAACGACACCGGTCCCGGGACTACCTCCCCGCCGTAGGACCCATCCGTGAGGATCAGCCGGCAGACCGTGCCCGCTTGCTCGCATCCCAGGTCGACGGGTTGCCCGCCAAGGTTGAGGAGCTGCCCGGGGCCGACCGTGAAGGGCCCGGCGAATGAGGCGCGCGTGTAAGCGGCCAATACGCTTGAGCCAACTCCCTGCGCCGCTGCGAGGGTCATCGTCCCGGCGCTGCTCAGGTCCACGTAGGTTTCCATCGTCCCGTGGGCGGCGACGGAGGCGGCGTTGGACACGTAGGTGAGCGAGAACGTCGCCGCGGCCCCGGTGGCGGCGTTGTCGGCCGCTGACTGGTACCGGATGTAGATGGCGTTGATGTCGCCGCCGAGCGTCCGCGGGACCGGCGTGTTGCACACCAGCAGCCGGTTGACGGTGGTGGGCAGCGGGAAGACGGACAGGTCGTTGCCGGGCACGCCGCCGGGCTGGCTGGAGACGTACCAGGTGAGGCCGCCCCTGGAGCACACGAGGTTGAGGAGGTCGGTGACGGTCCCGGCTGCCGGGTCGGGGGCCTGCCCGAGCCACATCCCGGCGGGGGTGCCGATGCCCGGGTTGACCCATTGCAGGCCGCGGGACAGGGTCCGGTTCACTGCCTCGTCGGGGTTCCCCGTCGGCCAGGTGAGGGCGTAGTACGCCTGGAAGTCACTGCCCTGGTTGCCAACGCCGACTGCCGCGAGGTTCCAGCCGGAGGCGGTGGGGACCGGCTCGTCCAGCTTCCCCGCCCACACCTGGTGCCCGCCCCGGATCACGGACACGGTGCGGCCCGGGTTGATCGCCGGCACCCGCTCGGTGGCGGGGACCTGCAGCGTGCAGGTGAGCTGATCAGGGCCGCCCGGCATTACGGTCGACCAGTTCAATCCCGTCACATGCCCGATGGAGCCGAGCCAGCGGGGATCGCCGCCGCCGGGGAGGCTGGTGACCACCTGGGAGCTATCGGGGACTGTGTAAGCCATCGGCTCCGCCACCGTCACCCAGTGCGGTCATACCACCACCTGCTGTAGTAGCTGAGGCCGATCGCGGGGGCCGAGGCGTCCGCCGAGTAGGTCAAGAGCATGCAGTCATTGGGAGGGATCGTCAGCGGTCCCCCGGAGATCGCCTGGCAGGCGTCCATCACCGATATGGCCTGCGGCCGGCCTGACTGGCTGCCCATGTGGAGGCCGAGGTCAAAGAGCGGGGTCGGCTCGTCCAGGTAGTACTGCACGTAGCCGGACCCGCTGGCCTCGTTGATGATCACGCTTTGGCCGGCCACGTCCAGCATGAGCACGTCGTAGAACCGGTCTGACGTGTTCGTGTCGGTCACTGACACCGTGTAGTACCCGGCGGTGTTGTCCCCCGCTACCGCCTTCACGGGGAGGGTGAGGACCCCGGCGATGAGTATCCCGTTGTTGACCTGGTTCCCCGGCCCGATGATGCTGGCGACCCCGGGGGACACAGTGACCGGCACCGTCGACACCGAGTAGGAGGATCCGCCGGGTGCCTCGTACTGCTTCACGGTGACCGTGACATTCCTCGATGCCGTCGGGTTGTTCCACGATGACGCGATGAGGACGACGGTGTAGGTGCCGTCGAAGTCGGCGTTGACTGCCCCGGCTGAGGCGGGGACTGAGACGGCGCAGACGGCCCCGGTGGTGGCCGTGCCGATGTTAGAGACGGACAGCGCCGCGCCCGGCGAGGTGATGATCACGGGCGCCTGCGGGTAGGCGCCCGCCGCCCCCAGGTTGACTGACGTGGCGACGACGGTGGTGCCGATCTTCAGCTGGAAGTTGTTGACGTCGGCGGCCGAGAGGGTGCCGGACAGGGTGACGGTCCAGTTGACGGTGTAAGTACCGGGGGGCACCCAGGGGCCGGCGACGATGACGTGCCCCGCCGCGGGTGAGGTGGATGACCCGGATGCGGCCTGCCACCCGGAGGCCATCGGCACCGCGTACTCGGTAGCCCCGTTGGGGACGTCAGACCCGCCGCCGACGGGGACGAGCGGCATCAGCGACGGGGTCGCGGCCGGGCCGGGCCGGTGCACGATGAGCGTCTTGAACGGCGGTGACGCGTACGGGGTGACGGTGAGCTGACCCGCTGCCCCGGCACCGCCGGCGACGGAGGTGCCGCTTGAGTCGGCGCCTCCGCCCGCGCCACCGGGCGCTGATCCGGCCGAGCCTGCCGTGCCCGCGGTGCCGCCGCCCGCTCCGCCTGCCCCGCCGCCTACTACGGCGACGGCCCCGTTGGACGTAGGCGCGCCGCCGGGGTAGGACAGGATGATGGTTCCCGCAGCGCCGTTGCCGCCTGCGTAGCCGCCGACGTAGGAGCCGCCTCCGCCGCCTCCGGGGACCTGCCCGTTGCTGCCCGTCCCCGACTGTGGCCCGGAGCCGTTGCCGCCGTTCCCGCCGCCGCCCGGCGCGATGCCGCCGACGCTGTAGCCACTGCCCGCGTTGCCGCCCGCCGCGGTGCCAGCGCTTGAGCCGCCGCCGCCCGCGTAGGGGGTGGCGTTGCCACCTGCGCCGCCGCGATGCGGGCCGACCGGGGCACCGGTCCCGCCCGCGCCTCCCGCCCCTGACCCGGTGTAGCAGGGGCCGCCGCCGCCGCCGTGCGCGGTCACCACCGCGGACGCGGTGAACGTGCTGTTGCCGCCCGCGGAGCCTGCGTGGCCGCCGCCGCCGGACCCCAGTCCCCCGGCCCCGCCTGCCGCGACCGAGTAGGCGTAGCCGGTGCCGGGGACGACGGTGACGGTCGTGGTGACGGACTCGCCGCCTCCGCCGCCGGACCCGTTGACGCTCGATGACCCTGACCCGCCGCCGCCGCCGCCGCCGACCGCGTACACGGTGACCTGGGTGACCCCCGCCGGGGCGGTCCACGTCCCGGCCCCGGTGAGGGTGACCGCTGAGGTGCCCATCGGGGTGTTCCCCGCGGACGCAGGCCCGGCTGAGCTGCCCCCGCCGCCTCCCACGGACCCGGACGCGGTGCGCCCCGCCCCGCCCGGGTAGGTGACGGCGTTCCCCGAGACGAGGCCGCCCGCGGCGCCTGCGGTGGAGTTCTGCGCGGCTGACGCGCCGCCGTTCGCGGTGACGGCGAGGGTCCCGGACGGGCCGGGGCCGAACACGGTCGCCTGCCCGGGCAACGGGGTCGCGCCCGCGGTTCCCCCGGCGCCGACGCTGTACGGGATCACCTGCCCTGGCACGGCGGGGAAGACGTTCTCCCGCGCGTACCCGGCCCCGCCGCCGCCTCCGCCGAACCCGGCCACGGTCTGGGATGCCCCGGCTCCGCCGCCGCCCCAGCACTCGACTTTCAGCCACGCCGTGCCGCCGGGCACCGTGTACGTCCCTGCCCCGGCGGCGGTGACCGTCGTCGGGGTGCCGGGCGCGGGAGGCTGCTGGAACTGCGCCGAGACAGGCGCCGGGGCTGAGCCTTGCGTGCCGTACAGGGTGTGGATGGCACCCCGGACCACTGGGACGGCGGAGGCGCTTGGAGGGTAGGCGGTGAGGTTGTCGAGGTAGCCGGTGACCCACCTCAGGCTCGCCGGGGAGAAGTCCTTGGAGGTGACGGTGATCTGGTAGGAGGCGACGTTGGCGTAGTTGAAGAACGCGCGGGCGGGGATGGTGGCGGTGACCCGGGTGAACATCGGCACGCCGGCGTCCTGGCTGGCGGGCAGCCGGACCCCTGTGCGGGCGAACGCCGCCGTGACCCCGTTCACGTCAGTCAGGGTGATGTAGAAGGAGCAGGTGACGTGCCCGGCCTTGGCCCGCAGGTTCCAGAACCACCGCGAGCCGAGGCCGAACCACCATTGCAGCGACGTCATCCCGGTCAGGTTCAGCGGCGCCGGGAACGTCGCCCCGTAATTCATCGGGCTGTTCTGGCCCCCCGGGTCCCCGAAGCCGTCCGGGTCCCAGCACGCCGACCACGGGCCGATGACGCATCGCGGCGACTGGAAGAACAAGTTGCTGCTGATGGTGGTGAAGTTGTCGAGGACCACGGGGGGCAGCGGGGGAGGCGGGGACGCGGGGACCGGGGCGGCGAACGCGATCTGCACCTGCGTGTCTGACCGGCCGTACGGCAGTGCCTCAAATGAGATGGTGAGTGCCGCGATCTGGGCTTGCTTCTCCCACTGCGTGTTGTACACCGGGACCGTCGGGCGGGCGCGGAAGCAGTCCAGGACCAGCGGCAGCGCGGTACCGCCCGGCCCCGGGTCCCTCGTCCAGGTGAGTGACCACGCCTGCGCGTCGATGACCTCGGCGAGCACCTCACGCGCGCCCGCGAGGATCGCCCGCGTCGGCGCACGGATGATCAAAGGAAGCGTCAGGACCCTGTTGCTGGCCCGACGGCCGAAGGGCCGTTCCCCATCCAAGATCAACGACGCTACGTAGTCGGCAGTTGGCTGAGGGCTACCTAGGTCGAATCCGGGGGCGAGCATGAACTGCGCGCCGGGGCAGCGGGGGTCAGCCGAGACGGCCTGGTCTCCGAGTAGCTCGACACGTCCGCCCAGGAGCAGGGAATCCGCCATCACCCTCCGTCGCGGGCGAGTGGTGGCAGGATGAGCGCGTGAACCTGACCGAGTTCCTGACGGCGCGGCTAGACGAGGACGAGGCCATGGCGAAGGCCGCGCCAGGCAACGCTTGGCAGGCATTCGGCGAGGCTGACGTTGCCGGCGCGGCGGTCTATGACGAGCAGTGGGTCCTGCTGAACCCGGTGCGCTACGACCATGACAACGCGCTGAGCAGCAAGCCGGGCGCGACCGGCCCGCAGTACATCCAGCGGAGCCGGGACGAGTTGTGCGCCCACATCGCCCGCCATGACCCGGCCCGCGTCCTGCGCGATGTAGCCGCCAAGCGGGCGATCCTGGCCGAATGTGCCCGCTCAATCGAGTGCGGAGACGATGGACGCGTCCTGGCCGAGGCTGTCATCGTGAACATGGCCGGCGCATGGGGTGACCACCCGGACTATGCCGAGGCAATGCAGTTCGCCTAGCTGTGCGGGTACCTTGCCCTGAGGCTGGCTGCCCTCGCGGTGCCGTTGATGACGTCACCGACCCCGGCCGCCGTCGCGTGGGGCAGGGAGGCGAGGATGCCGGCGATGCGGTCCAGCTTCGCGCACACGTCATTCCCCGCCACCGCTGACGTCAGCTTGTCCCACTGGCCGCCGGTCAGCACCGGCTCCGGCCGCCCGGTCCTGTTCATCACCATCGTCGCGCCGGGCTTCAGCCAGCCGCCCTCGTCATAACCATGACCGTGGCCGATTACCGATGCCATTCCCGCGCCGCCGTAACGCGCGGCGGCATAATGGATTCCGGCATAGATCTGGGCCATTGCGTTCTCGGATACGGGGCCACCGCCAAAATTCACCAATGGTGGCGTGTTCCGGTAAGGCCCAGCGTATGCGGCAAAAGTCGCAGGTATCAATTGCAATAGACCCACAGATGGATGACCAGCCTGGGCGTTAGAATCTGTGAGGTTCACTGCCGTCAGCGACCCGCCGCTTTCTGTCTGAATCTGTGATAGCCAATTGCCAACCAGGGTCAGCGGCAGGCCCATTGACCGCAATACCGTGGTAATGTCGGCGGCGTAATTCGATGACCCGGGGCCGAGTGAGCCCGCGCCTGCCGTGACGAACCCGCCCTTGGGGACCCGGTAGCCGACAGCGTTGGAGATCGGCTGGACGATCGTGCCGACCGCGTGCCCGGACGCCGACACGTACGCGGACGGGTTCAGGGTGATGCCGACATGGCCCGGATTGGCGAAAATGCCGTCATTAAAAAATACCAATGCCCCGGTCTGATTGCCTGACGACTGGGTTAGCGGGTCAACAAACTGGGATTCCGACGTGCCATGCCTATTTCCCTGCTTCTCAGGGAAATAGCCGAAATGCTCATAAACAAATGCAGAGAAGCCTGAGCAATCCCAGCCATTCGGCGATGCGCCGCCTAGGACATATGGATGGCCCAATCCGGTGGCGAATGTCTTCGCGTAGTTCGCGACGGACGCGCCGGATCCGCCGCCTACCCCGGCTCCGGGGTCCTTGGACTTGATGTAGCCGATGAGGTCGGTGACGAGGGCCCGGGGGACTGCCTCGATCATGCCCTCGGCGCCACTGGCGGGCTTGGGCATGAGGCCCAGGAGCGCGTCGGCGGCGGGCGTGAACGTGGCCGCGAGCGCGCCGAGGGTGAGGTTCTTCGCCCAGTTGAGGGCGCCGGCGATCGTGCCGGTGACGTGGCCCCAGAGGCCGCCGAGGCCGCCCGGGTTGCCGCCCGCTGTCGCGGCGGGGGTGCCTGCCGCGTAGCCGGGGAACACCCCGGGCCCGGCGAGCCGCTGCGACAGCGGCGACGGCAGGACGACCTCGCCGCCCTTCATGTAGACAAGCTCAGGCCCTTCCTCCCCGGTCCACGCCCACCCGGGCGGCGCCCCGCCGGTGCCCCTGGCGAACCTTGGGACCTTCGGGATCTGCGGCAGGTGGACGAAGGAAAGGACGGCGTCGGCGTCGCCGATGAGGGGGTTGATGACGTTGTTGACCACGAACCGGGCGGGGCCGATGAAGGCGTTCTCGATCCCGGACCAGGCGCCCTTGACCCGCGCGACGGCGGTGGCGAAGTAGCCGGGGATCGTCTGGGTGAGCCACCGGGCGATGGGGGTGCCGAAGTTGGCCATCAGCCAGTTCCAGGTGCCCCGGAACGCGGACTCGAGGGGCGACACGAAGTTCGCCCTGAGGAACCTGATGGCGGCGTTGAAGTAGCCGGGCAGGGTAGAGGTGAAGAACCGGCTGAGGGGCACCGCGAAGTTCGCCACGAGCCAGTTCCAGGCGCCCCGGAGGCCGGCCTCGAACGGGCCGATGAGCCCGGACCGCAAATGGGCGATGGCGTCCTTGCCCATCCGGGTCACGGTGCCGACCGTGTTGTTGTAGATGATTGCCCAGATGTGCGCGGTCTCCCGGCGCATCCCGTCGAAGATGACGGCGGCCTGGTGGCGGAGCGCGGCGAGGTCAGTGGCGGCGGCGTGGCGGATCCGGTCGAACCCGGACGCGGTGACGTGGAGGAGGTCATCGGTCCAGCGGGCGAAGTCGTGGCGGATCTCAGCGAAGTGGGCGGCGAAGTCATGCTCGACCCGCTGCCAGAACGCGCGGACGTGCGTTTCCACCGGCTTGACGAGGAGGTCTGACCAGCCGGACGCGGCGAGGGTCAGGATGCCGCCGACGCCGGACAGCGCCTTGGGGATGTCGCCGGCGATGGCATTCCAGCCGGCCTTCATGTCTTCGCGGATCTTCAGGATGAGCCCGGCGGCGATCGCGGCGCCGCCGATGGCGATGCCTGACTTGCCGAGGATGCCGATCCCGCTGCTGACGACCCCGCCGCCGGCTGCCCCTGCGCCGGCGCCTGCGGCCTTCCCCCCGGCGCCCCCGGCTTTCCCCGCGCCGGCGTCAGCGCCGATCATCGTGTCGGCGGCCCGCTGCATCGCCGCCGCGGCGGTGACCATCGTGTCGGCCGCTACCTGCATCGCGGTCGCCGCCGTCTGCTGCGCGGTCGCGGCGACGGTGACGGTGGCACCGGACAGCAGCCTGCTGATCCACCCGGCTGCCGCGCCGATGACCTTCACGCCGACGCTGACCACGCCGAGCTTGTTGAGGATCAGCAGCCACCCGGCTACCTCGGCGATGGGCTTCGCGAACGACGGCGGCAGCTTCGCGATGAGGTTGAAGAACCCGGTGAGCACCTGGATCTCGCCGGTCCCGCCGGCGGTGAGGCCGGGGGCGAGGGCCTTCAGCGCCCCGCCGATGGACTGCAGCAGCCCCCAGACCTTGGGTCCGTTCTGGCTGAACCACTGCATGAACCGCTGGATGTCGTCGGATGCCTTCTTCGACTGCGACCACTTCAGGACGGCGGGGCCGAGGTCGGCGATGTGGCCGACGGCCTCGCGGATCAGCGGGTCGAACTGGGGCAAGAGGGTGATGAACGACTTGACGAGGTCGATGATCGTGGAGCCTGCGGCGGAGACCGTCGCGGTGCCGGTGGAGGAGATAAAGTCCCGGAACCGCGTGAACGCCTGTGAGTTGACGAGGTCGCCGAACTGCTGGCCTAGCCCCTTGATGACCGGTGATACGGCCTGGATGATGGGCGGGAGGGCCTTGGTGAGGCTGGTGACGGACGTCAGCCATGGGACGAGCGCCCCGGCGATGACGGGGGCCTGGGCTGCCTTGAGGTCTTTCCAGCCTTGCGACATGGTGCCGAGCTGCCTGGACAGGTCGATTTGCGCCTGGGACATGCCCGCGTAGGCGGCCTTCACGGCCAGCGCCTGGTTGGATGCCGCGGTGGCGTCCGCCTTGCGGAGCGCGGACAGGGCGGCGACCTGCTGGGCGTGGGTTTTCGCGGCCCCGGACGCGACCTGGTACTGGGCAGCGGCCTTCCCGATCGCCGTGTTGTACGTCGTCTGCGCGGCGGCGGCGGCCTTCTGGGCTGCCTCCGCCCCGGCGAGGACCGGCTTGGCGACGGCCCCGAACGCGGCGAGTGCCCCGGCGCCGGCGGTGAACGCCCCCGCGAGGCCCACCGCTGCGCCGGTCGCGACCCCGGCGGCGGTGCCGAGCGCCCCGACAGACAGCAGTGCGGGGCCGAGCCAGAACGGGCCGCCGGCGTTCCTCAGCTTGTCAGCGAGCCCCTGGACTTTCGCGGTCACCTTGTCCAGGTCGCTGTTCGCCTGCGCGGTGTCGGCCCTGACCCTGACCGTGGGGGACTTGCGGCCGAGCGCGTCCGCCTTGGCGGCGGCCTTGCCCAGCCCGGCGTCGGCCTCGGTGGTGTCGGCCTTGACCTTGACGACGGGGGCTTTCTTGCCGAGCTGGTCAGCTTTCGCGGCGGTCTTGTCGAAGTCGGCGAGCGCGTGGGTGCTGTCGCCCCGCACGCGGACGACGGCGGTCTTGCGGCCGAGGCTGTCGGCGTTCTTGCGGACGTCGGCGAAGGTTTTCCGGGCGTCTTCGGCGTCGGCCTTGACCTTGACGGTGACGGGCTTGCCGGAGAACTTGGCGGCGTCGGCTTTCGCTGCGTCGAGGTCCCGCGTGAACTCGTCGCGCTTCAGGACAAGCCTGGCCTCCACGCTGCCGGCGTCGAAGCTCATCCGCCATCACCGCCGCCACTCAAGGTGAGATGATGTGCGCCATGAGTGACGAGAAGCGGGGCGCGCGGGTGAGGGCAGCCGTGAAGCGCTGCCCGGGCAAGGGGCTGCTCACCGTCCGGGGCGTCGTGTGCGCTACAGCAGGGCTAGCCGTCGCCGGGGCCGTGGCGTGGGCTGCCGTGAAGGTGGCGGGCCGCCGTGCCGGGTGACGTCCTGCCGCCGCCGGACGAGTGGAACCGGGCCGTTGAGCACAGCCGCGCCTGCCCGGGGCACAGCCTCGGGCCCTACGAGGACGACGACGGCAACACGCACATGTCCTGCGACGGCAGCGGCGACCCGTATGAGCCGTCGAACTGCGGCTTCGACACCGCTACCGGGGCGCGGACATGAGCGAGGACGACAACGGGCGGCTAGAAGATGCCAACGCCCGTCTAGGCGAGGCGATCACCGGGGCAGCCGAGGCGGTAGCCCGGTCCCTCGGATCACTGACCGGATGCGTCATCGCGGCGCTGCGGGTCCTCGCCGCTGACCCGGTGGTGCGGTTCGCGATGGAGCACCCGGAACTGCTCCGGGCAGAGCGGCCTAAGCCGTGCTGGTGCCTGTGCGCTAAGGCCCACCCGGGGCTAGCGGTCTGCGACGGCGAGGGCGTCGCCACCGGGACGGTCACCCTGGAGGGCTACGGGCCGGTGACGGTGCAGTACTGCGCCGCGTGCGCCGCCGCGCAGGCGAGCCGGAGGTTCCGCTCGTGACCGTGACCGCCCCGGCTAGCACGGCCGAGTCCCGGGCTGCCGCCCTCACCATGTTCGAGGGACGGGTTCCGTGCCTGTTCCATCTCGCGGACCCGGCATGCGCGGCGGTTGCCCGGTGGCTGGCGTGGTTCGCCCATGAGGAGAACACCGCACGCTGCGAGAGCGACGAGCCGTGGCCTGTCTGCGACCAGCACAAGCAGGTGATCCAGGCGAGCAGTGACCCGTTCTGGCGTACCTGGCACAACATGCAGCCGGTTCTCTGCACGCGGTGCGGGACGCCGCTGCGGCTGGAGCGTTTCGAGCCGCTGTCATCGCCTTAGCGCCGCTGCCCTTCCAGGCTGGCGATCATCCCGGCGAGGTCGAACGCCTCCGCTTCAGCAGCTTCCACGGCCCGGTACCCGGACCCTGCGGCGGTGAGTGACCGAATGTCATCGGGGACGGTCATGTCCGCGTTCAGCGGCACCTCAGGCCGGGTCAGGAGCTCTTCGGCGTAGAAGCCTTCCAGGTACGCCTGCTGGTGCGCCCAGGGCAGTCCCGCCCATGCCTGCGGCGAGTAGCCCAGGTACCGGCGGGCCAGGTACAGGATGAGCCTGTTGTTGGCTAGCTGACGGACCTTAGCGCCGGCCTCGAAGCGGCGCCGCCTGCTTCCGGGTTCAGCTCACCGGCCAGCCAGCTGAAGAACGCGAGCCGCACCCTGGGGGGCAGCTTGGAGATCTGCGCGAGGGTCGGGGAGCCGCCGCACAGGTCCGCGTACGGCTTGGTCAGCACTGACAGCACTGATGGGAGCTGGCCTTCGGGGAGCGCGGCGATCGCGGTGAGGATCGCCTCCGGGTCGGTCCCGGCCGCCTCGACGCCTGCCATCGACGCCGCGTTCTTCGCCTGGCTGACGGCGAGGTCGGTGATGAACTTGTCGAGGCGCTTCTCGGACGGCTCGGGGACGGTGCCCTTCCCGCCGTTGTACGCGGTGAAGTCCCATTCGAGGGGCTCCACCACCGTGCCACTGTCGAAACCTGGCATGCAGGGGGTCCTTCCATCAGCGTGTCGGCAACCTAGAGGACATTGAGATCCTGTAGGATTGGGGCATGGATGAGATGAGCATCGAGCAGGCACGGCTGAAGCTCGGGGAGGTCGTTGACCGGGCGCGGATCGCGGATCAGTTCACGACGATCACCCGCCAGGGGAAGCCCGCCGGCGTGGTCGTGTCACCGGGCTGGCTTGAGCGCACGCGGGCAGCGCTCGCCGCCTTCGCGGGCAGCGAAGACCCGCCAGTCTCGGCCAGTGAGGTACGCAAGCACGTCGTTCACCTGGGCGGCCTGCTGGACGGGATGCGCAAGATCATGCTCACGGACGAGGTGCGGGACTACTGGAAGCACCTTCAGGACGAGGTCGTTGCCCTCGCCGCCTTGCTACCGGAGAACGCAGAGGGAGAGCAGTAATGACGGAGCACGCGGACCACGACACCGGGGGCTACCCGGCTGGGGCGATCACCATTACGTGGAACTGGACGCGGAAGGGCGCGAGAAGCGATGACCGCCGACTTCGACTGTGAGGCGTACGGCCCGGAAGGCCGGAAGATCGGCGCGCTGTGCTTCATCACCGCTGACCTGGGCGGCCGGATGTGCGCCACGGCGGCGGACTGCCACCGGGTGACCGGCGCCGAACGGCAGGAGATATTCCGCGACGCCCGCGAGAGGGCCGCCGCAGGTGACCCGGTAAGCGAGGAGTGCCTTGAGGACGCGTTCCTGTGGCCCGGAGGCGGATCATGAGCGGGCTAGGCGTGCCAGCCGGGCAGGGAGTGTTCGCTGAGATCGGCTTCCTTGAGCCCTGGGGACGCGACGACATGTCCGAGGGCGTCACCGGCTGCCTGCTGCCCAGTTACCCGGAGGCTGAGATGTGGGTGATCGAGCAGAAGGGCCTGCACCGGAACTGGCTGGTCACGAGCGTGCAGATCACCGCCGAGGGGGAGGGCGGCGGGTGATGGCCAGGTTCAAGAGGCTGACTGACGCCGAGGCCCGCACCCTGACGCGCCGCGAGCTACTGGACCGGATCGAGGCCGAGCAAGCCTACTGGTTCCGCAAGAAGACCCGCACGGGCGCGGATGATGCCGCGTTCCGCGAGTTCACACGGATCATGTACGCCTACCTGGACCCTGCCGCCGCGATGCAGGACACGATCGACCACATTGAGGGCCGCTCGGCCGGCGGCTACTGGAAGACCCGCCCGGGTGAGGATGTCGCTGAGGCGGCGGCCCTCCTCGGTGGTGGTGAGGGCTCGTGAACGCCGCCATCGTCTCGGGCTTCCTCGCCATCCTGGCCGGGATCATCGCGGAGAACGCCCACGTCTACTGGCATCGCAAGTGGCTGCGATGGCTGTCGCTAGGACTGAACATCCCCGGTGCCCTGCTGCTCACCTGGGGGGCGGACATGGCGCACAGGAGCATCCTGGCAGCCACGGCGGTCGTCGTCTGCGCGGCGTTCGTCCTAGCCGTAGGCGGGTCGCTGGCGTTCATCGCCTTCATGGCCGAGGTCAGGCACCAGGGGTGGGCGCCGGTCGTGAGGCGCATGCGGAAGCCGCCCCGGTAGCTCCCCCTACGAGTGCGACGCGCCGCCGCAAGGTGTCTCGTATGGCCACCTCTCGCAGCGAGGGCAGCGGCCCATGGTCGTCACCTTCGGAACGGACGCCTGCGGGTTCGCTGTCGTGTCACCTGGGATGGCAGCCATCAGGGGCACCTCTCGTTTCCTTTAGTGCTTCGCCACGTACAGGAGGGTGAAGATCACCAGGGACAGCAGGAACCCGGCGACGGCGAGGACGGTCCCGGTGTTCAGCCGCGTCTCATTCCGCTGCCCCGACGCGCCCGCCTCGCTGCCCTCGCCCCGGTCAAGCCGGGACGTGAGCCTCAGCTCCAGCGCGGACAGCCGGTCAGTCAGCCCGGTCACCCGCTCAGCCAGCGCGTCGTGGGCCGTGTCGTACTCGGGGCGGGGCAGGAACGTCGCCGTCTGGTCGGCGAGCGCCTTCCTGAACTCATTCACCGACTCGAACCGGGCGTTAGCCGCCAGCTCCGCTTTCGCGGTGGCCTTCTCCGCGTTCGCCAGCGCCACGGCCACGGCCTGCTCAGCGGCCTTGAACGCCGCGTCCAGGGCCTTCGTCTGCGTCGCGTACCGCTCATCGAGAAGCGCCCGCATGTCCGCGATCTGCTGCCGGTGGGCGGCCTGCTGGTCGGTGAACTGCAGCCGGGCGTACTCCCGGCTGTCGATGATCCTGCCGTTGAGGGTGTCCCGGTCGGCGGCGAGCTGCCGGGTTAGCGCCTCATGCTGCATCGTCATCTGCTGCGTGAAGTGCTCACGGAGGGTGTCTACCGTCCAGCCGCTGGCAGCCGCCTCAGTCTCGCCGCTCAACCGCGCCCCCCGGGGCTAGAAGAGCATGCCCTCCGGTGGCGGGGGGACGGCTAGCGCGATGCGGCGGAAGGCGCGGGCCAACTGCGTCCGGCTAATCCCCGACTCGGCAGCCAGCGCCAGGACGGTTGCCCCGGCCCGCCAGCGCGCGTACAGGGCGGTGTACACCTCATCGTCGTACTTGGTGTTGACGCCGCGCTCCGCGTTGACCTTCTGGGGGACTGGCTCCAGATGATTCGGGTTGACGCACCGCCTGTGAAGGCACTGCCGCCCGCCGGGGCACGTCAGCCGCTCGCGGGTGTGGCACAGGTGGTCAAGTTGGAGGCCAGCCGGGACCGGCTTCACGAAGCGCTCATACGCCCAGCGATGCGGGCCGACTACCTTCCTAGCGCCGTTCCCGAACTCGCCGTAACCGTCGCGATTGACGCTAGCCGTCCACGTCCAGCACCCGCCGGGCTCCTTGCGGACATGAGAGAAGAACCGCTCCTCCATGTCTTCGATGACCGTGGAGCGTGCCCCGCCGAGGTTGCCGCTGTTGCGCTGCCGCAGGTAGTGCATGTTGCACAACCCGAGCGCGTAGTGAGGCTTGGGGCAACTGCCGTCACCGGCATAGCCGCAAGTACGCTGTTGCATGTCGATGCCTCTGACCAGGTGTCGGCGGTGCTCCGGGGTCTGCGTCTGGGAAGTCCAGACTCCGGAGCCTTATTCGTACAGTCTATCGCATTACCGCCATTATCCTGCCTATGAGGTCGCGATGGCGGTCAGGTCAATTAGAGAGACCGAGGACATGGGGCAGGTCGCTGAAAGGGTCACGGGATAGAGCCGCGCATTAGCGGCTCTCCGGAAATCTGTCTTCACGCTCCCGGCGCTCATGACGGTGGGCACCGACAGTACCCGGGCGAAGCCGAGCTGGTTCTTGCCGACGACCGCACAGGCAAGGCTCGCGAAACTTGTCGAAAGTACGAGCGTGGACTTGCCGGGCTGGCTGGCGCCGGGGGCGGTGACCGAGATCGAGCCACCGTTGCCGTACGCCAAGTTGACGTTCGCCAGCGTCTCCTCGGAGAGGCTCGTGGTTATCTGAAGGCTGACGTTGGTGACGATCACCGCGACCGGCGTCGTTTGCTCTTCGACATTGATGTCGTTAGTCGACGGAGCGTAGTTGACGGAAACACCCTGGTCGGTGGCCCCGACGTAGGACCAGCCGCCGGACACCCAGGAGGAGCCGACGCCGAGGTTCTGATCGGACGGGAGGGCGGTGCCGACGGGGGCGGTAAATAGAACACCAATTCCATACAAGACGTTGGTGCTCGTGTAGGCGGGAGGGGTGTAGAGCAGCGGCGCACCAGGCATGGGCGGGGGCCTCCTTCAGGCGGCGGGCATGGAGAAGGCCCGCGCCAGGACGGGCGGGCCGGGGTGGCGTACGGGGCGTTTAAGCGCGGCGGGATGCGGGAAGGGCGCTACGATTGGTGACATGGGCGACACGCTGACGAGGCCGGCGGCGGCATGCCGTGACGTGATGGGCACGCTCGCGGTCCGCCTGTGCACGCTGCAGGAGGCGCGGATGGCTTCCGGGGCGGTGCTGCTGCTCCCCGCCGGGACCTGCCCCGATGCCGGGGACCGCTACTGCGGCTGGCCCGTGGTCAGGTGCTGCTGCATCCGGGAGCCGATGATCGGACTGCCGGGTCGCGATCGGGGGCGCGTGGCGTGAGCAGCCCCTTGAAGCTGACCGTCATGACCGGGGCGGAGGGCGAGCCGACCGGGTTCGACTCCGCGATCGCATCCGTGCCCGGCCGCCTCTGGCACGTCACCGCGGACGGGGAGCGGATGCTGCTGCTGTCGGTGGCCCGCCGTGAGCTGCGGGAACTGTCGGAGAAGCTCGCCGCGGGCATCAGGGAAAGGCTTCATCACGCCGACTGGGTGATCACCGCCGACCCGGATGAGGTCGCCGCGCTGGGGCTGATGCATGACTGCGCGTCCTGCCGGGCCGGGGTTGACCAGGCGCTTGCGCGGATGCGGGAGAAGCCCGGCACGGACATGGCCGTCGGGCAGTTGTGGTGGGCGCGGCAGTGAGCGGCCGGTGGGAGCACGACGACGGCGAAGCCCGGTGGGAGCTGGTCGCCTACCGCGAGGACGTCCCCAGGATGACCACGGACCGGATTGTCGGCGCATGGGTGACTGACGAGATGATCGCGTCGGTGGCCAGCCCGCAGAGGCTCGCCGTGAGCCTGTTCAATACGATCGGGTCGGTGCCGCCCCCGCTGGAGGAGCACCTTCCGCCGTGGGACCCGAACGTGGTCACCTGCGGGGCCGGATCGTGAGCGGCTTCAATAAGCCGGTGCCGAAGGTTGCCCGGGTGCTGCTGCGGGTTGAGTGGATGGACGGGCAGGTCCGGGAGTTCGACGCCGAGGAACCGCACGGGCTGGAGGTGGCCATCGGGCGGGAGCCGCCACCGCCGGACTTCGACGCGTGGGCGGAGGCGCTGGGGAATGAAGCGGGCCTGTGGAGGCCAGAGCACCTGCTGGGCCCGGAGGCGATCTACGACGGGGGCGCGTTCGGCGTCGAGGTGAGGTTCAAGGCCAACTCGGACAGCAGCAGGCACCCGTTCACGATCCGGGAGCCGGAACTGTGACCGCGCCCGCGTTCACCTGCCCGTGCTGCGGCGCGGTGTCGCATCACCCTGCCGACGTTGAGTTCCGCTACTGCGGACGCTGCCACTGGTACACGGGTGATCCTGAGCTCGGCCCGGTGCACCTCGCGGATGCGTGCGAGGCCCGGACTGCGCCTACAGCTCGCGGAGGGTGAGCCCGGCTGCCTGCGCTGCCGCGTAAGCCCGTTCAGCGACCGCGTCCGGTACCTCGGTGCCGTACACGTCGATGGTGACCGTCTCCCCGCCAGCCTCAAGGGGGGGCACGATCAGCTCGGTCATCGGGGGGACGGTGGCGAGGTTCACGTGCCCTTCGCGGGCGGGCTCCATCGGCTGGGGGAAGACGGCGGTGCCGGTGTCGGTGACCGCCACCCCGCCGGCCTGCGCGGTACCCTCCTCGGCAGGCGGGGGGAACCCGGTGGGGATCGGCGGCGGCACGGGCGGGTCCTCTACGGGCACCACGGGCGGGTCCGCGGCGTCCGCCGGCTCCGGCGCGTCTTGCTCGGGCGTGAAGGGCACTGCGAGCCTCCTAAGGGACGGGAACGCACTGATACAGCGTGACGCTGTTGCCGGTGACCACGGAGAAGTCGACGTAGGCCATGCCGGAGCCGTCGGCCTGGGTGAAGTCAGCGGCGGACCACGGGCCGAAGATGTAGTTGGTGGAGTTCGCCACCGCGGCCTGGATCGTGGACGCCGGGTACGCCTGGCCTTGCACCTTCCGGCCGATGTTCGACTGGACGTTCCCGGCCCCCGCAGCGCCGACGTACACGACGAGGAAGACCATCCCGTTGTTCGTGAACTGGACGCCGGTGAAGGTCGCGAGAGACTGGGCGCCTGACGTGGGGAGGAGCAGGCCGGATGGCCCGGCGAGGTTGACCGGGGTGAGGGTGACGCGTGCCATCGCCGCCGCCTTCCGCTAGTGGGACTGGTAGGGCAGCCGGGTCACGTGGAGTCAGCCAGCCACTTCTGGAAATCGCCGTAGACGATGATCGGGCACGACGTGACGGTGCTCCCGGCGGTGATGCCGAGGCGGATGTAGGAGCCGGGGAAGCCGCCGTTGACGGGGATGATGAAGCTCGCGCCCGTGACCGCGGTGATCGCGGTGATGGTGGTGCCGACTCCGTTGAGGGGGTTGGTGATCAGCCCGGCGGCAGCTGCTCCGGAGGCGCCGATCCACGTGGTGCCGTTGTCGGGGCTTACCTGGAGGAACGGCAGGATCGTGGGGGTGCCGGCGATGGTGCCGAAGATCCCGTACACGTAGCCGCGGACCCAGTCCGACGCGCTGAACGCGGGGCCGTAAGTGGTCGCCGCGGCGGCTAGGGTGGTCTGGGGGTAAAGCTTGACGACGTCGCTCTCGTACCCGATGGGACTCAACTCCTTGACACGGAGGCCAGCGGCCTCAGTTGCTCACTTCGATGAGGTACTGGCAAACAAAACTGAACCTGTCTGCGTCGTCAGGCTCCCCTGACAGCGGCGCTGGTGCCCCCGACAGCCGGTGCGCGGTCACGATCACCTGGCCGGACGGCAGCGTCACCGGGTAGGCCGCGGCGAAGATGAGGGCATCGAGGCGGTGGGCGAGCGCCTCAGCGGCGGACTGGGCGCCCGGGGAGCCGTCGCCGCCCTGCGGCCCCCGTACGCGGGCCTGGAAGCCGCACACGTCGGTGGCGCCCTCAAGGCGGTACCCGGCCCCGGGGGTCGGCGTGATCACGCACACCTGGTCAGGGCTATCGGGGATGTACGGGCCGAGGTAGAACGGGACGCCGGTCTCCTGGTTAGAGTCCCACCCGCCGAGGGTCGAAAGCCACGAGATCAACGCTGCGGACGGGACGGGCATCGCTCACCCCGGGCGTGGTCTCGGAGCCGGAGCACTGCCCGTCAATGGCCTGATGGCAGCCGTTGTCCTGCCAGACTGCGGCCGGGCAGGAGCATTCCGGGCCTTGACTAGGGCGGACCGGGCACCCGGGATGGGAATACGCGCACCAGTGCAGTCCGGCGAAGGTGACGCCGCCCGGCTGGCAGGCGAGGACGGCGAGGCCCCGGGCGAGGTGGTTGAACACTTCCCCGGCGGACCAGGACGGCTCACCGCGCACGTGGCAGTAGCACTTCGGGCTGACACAGCCTTCACCGTGGCAGCGGCAGTCCCTCACCGTGCAGCGCGGCCCGGAAAGGTGCCCGGCCAGTTCTTTCGCCCCGTGGCCGAACCGGGGGCCGCCGCCGTACTGGAGGACGTCGCCCTGTGACCCGGTGACGCTGGCCGCCTCTTCCGCGATCCGGTGGCGTTCCGCGAACGGCAGGCCCCGCACCTCGGCGAGGTGCATCGGGACGGCGACTTCAAGGGTGATCGCGAGGACCCCGCTATCCACGGGCTGCCCTCGCCTTGTCCCGTTCCCGGCGGCGCAGGACCCCCATGACGCTGTCGTTGCCGGAACGGCACACGTGAGCGCCCCGCCGGTCATTGCCCCACAGCCGCGACGGCTGCTCGCCCTCATGCCACAGGCGCAGGAACCGCAGCCGGGCCAGCCGGACGCGCCGGTAGTAGGCGCCCATCCGCAGCCCCAGCGCAGCCGCGGCCTTGCCGTACTCGTCATGCACCGCCAGCGCCAGCAGCGCTTCCCGGTCCACGTCGCGGAGCCGCGCCCACACCTGCCACAGCGCGAGCCGCTCCACGATGCCGTTCTCCGGCGAGGGAGTGACCCGCACTGCCTCATTCCAGTACAGGGCGTAGCTGGGCCTCTCGCTGCCGTCCGGTTTCAGGCCCCAGTGGTGCCGCTCGTCGGTCAGGAACCCCGACAGTGCCTCCCACCCGGCATGCACTAGCTCAGACGGCTCAGGGCGGTCCTCAGCGGCGTACAGGGCCTCCGCGATGCCTGACCAGGCGAGGTGGTAGCGGAGCCGCCGGTCAGCGTTCCTCGCCCATCCCCGGGACAGCGCCGAGCGTGCCAGGACGTCCAGGTCGGCGAGGTTGTAGCCGTGGCGCAGCGCGTGAACGTCCTCGTAAGCGAGTTGCACCCTCACCCGCCCGCAGTGCTCGGAGCCGCTCACGGGCGGCGGGATCGGCGGGCAGCCCCCAGCGCCCCGACTTCTGCCGCGCCAGCCCTGCGTCTGCGGGGTCCTTGCACAGGACGGGTGGGACGCGCTTGCGGTCTACGTCGTGGTGGCGGTCGAACGCGGTCAGGCCGGTGAACCAGCGCAGGCAGGCGGCGCACTGGCAGGCGGGCATCGCTCACCTCAACCGGCTACGGTGAGCGGATGACACTTCACGATGAGCTAACAACCGAGGTCCGCCGTATCAACTGGGGCTGGTTCGGGGAGCCATGGCCGTCAGGCATCTGCTACGGCGACGACGGCCGGCTGCTGGAGGAGATGCGCAAGCCGTTCCCCGCAGGTGAGAACTGCCTGTACTGCGATGAGCCGTTCGACGAGGCCGCCGGTGATTCCGGGCAGGCGAGACCGCTCACCGGGCCGTCCGGCCGGTCAGAGATCCGCCATGTCCACAAGGAGTGCGGGCTCCGTGAGGTGACCGGTTCGGTTGCCTGCCTTGAAGGCCACCACCGGCACGACACGGGGCAGTCCCGGCGGCAGGAGGCGCTTGCAGCATGGGCGTGGGTTCAGGAGCACGGGACGGCGGGCGGATGACCGGCGACACGGCGGCGCAGACTGAATCGCGGTCCGTGCCCGCCTTCCTGGTGCGGAACGTGCAGGAGCTAGCCTTCAGGATCGCGCAGGACCCGTACGCATGGCAGGTGGCCAGCGACCTGCGCAAGCTCGGGCTTGAGGTAGCGCTCCAGGTCCAGCCGCTCAGAAGCCCCGGCTCCACAGGAAGCGGAGCTGTTTCGCCGTGAACCGTGACGGCACGGGGTGATGCAGCCGGTAAAGCGCCTTCAGTTCCTCTTCGGACAGGCGATGCTGACGCGGGGGGCGGTCGTAGACGGTGACGCCGTCACTAGTCACGCTCGGGTGGCCGGAGGCCCGCAGGTTGGCGTACAAGACCGGAGCCCTGGTTGCGACCCCGCCCTCTTCGGCAAGGTTCTCCATGCTCTCAGCAAGCGACGCCTCGCCGCCATCCTTAAGCAGCCGGTCAGCGTACGCCTGAAGGTAGCGGGGGTGGTTGTCTAGCAGCGGCTGGGAGAGGTACAGCGCCTGCCCGCCCCTGGGATGCCTTAGGTCCAGGCCCTCGGGTAAGTGCTGGTAGCGCGCGTACATCTAAAATCTGGTCGACAACTACACTGCCGACCAGATCGCCGCTACCAACGATTTCCTTCAGGGCATCGATGCGCTCGCCAAAGGTGGAAGCCATGACCCCCTATCACCTCCCCTCAGCGACTGAGGCGAGCCGCGCGGACGCGGCGCTGGCCGTGATCTTCAGCAACCCGTGCGCCTGCCCGGAACGCCACGCGGGCAGCCCGGACGGCGCTTGTGGGCTCCGGGCTGCGAATACGATCAGTCACGCCGGAGCGGACCTCGCGGTGTGCATCCCCTGCGTGCGGTGCCTGCTTGACGTAGAATTCGCGGTACCCCCGGGGCGCGCAAGCGGGTCAGCGAGCAGGCGCCTGCGGACTGGCTAGGGACCGTGATACTGCGCGGGGCACGAGCCTGCTCGATCGGCAGGCCGGTGCGGCGCAAGTCACGGGAACGGCCCCGGGGGGATCACAGGACGGGTGCGCTCACGGCGGGAAGCCGAGCCGCCGCATCGTGTCGGCCGCCTCGGGCAGCTTCATGCTCAGACCGTTCGGGGTGCTGGACCATCCGGGGTAGGCAGCCGAGTAGTCCCGGTCCAGCTGCACCGCTTCCTTCTCCAGGGCATCCCCGTACTCGGCCTGCGTGATGACGCCCTTGCTGACCAGCAGCCCGGTCAGCGCGGTCACCTCGGCGCGGAGCAGGATGGTGACCTCACGGTGATCACGGACGGCCTTCGACTCCCCGTCGCTGTCGGGGCGGGTGCCGAGCTGCCAGCCGGTGAAGAACTTCCGCCACTTGGCCAGCTTCTCCAGCGCCGCCATCAGGCTCTCGTCACTCATGGTGAGTCACCGTATCGCCTGCGCTGAGGCGATGACGGCCATTCACCGCCACCCGTCAGCGAGCCGTGAACCCGGTGCCCCGGCTGGCATGATGCCGCCCCGGCCGTCGGGTTCGGTGCCGCTGTCTTCCCAGGTGAAGATCCTCGGCAGCCGGTTGACGACCTTCCCTGGACGGTCAACGGGGTCAGCGGGGCCGGTGGGCGCGACGTCGATCCTTCCCGCCGCCACGTCCTTGAGCGTCGAGATGGCGTCAAGATAACCCAGGTAGACCGGGTCCATTGGCGAAAGGTCTTTGCCTTTCCTGTACGTTAGCGTTCCGTAAAACGTGCCGATCTGGATGGTGCACGTTTTTACGAGGTCGGGGACCGTCACCGTGGGGTTGGCGGCATCCACGGCGTAACTCGTGCCGACGTAACTCGAAACCTTGGCGCTGGCCTGGGCGATCGCCGCCGAGAGCTGGTCATCGCCGAGCTGCGCGCAAGTCCCGGTTCCGGCGTCGGTACCTGCGACGTTGGCCCGGATGTCGCTTGGCAGACAATACATGGCGGCCATCAGGGCACCGGCCTCTCGCTCGCCTCACGGCCGTCGAGGCTGTGGTGTACCAGCAGCCATCCGTCTGAGCCGTCAGCGAGCGCCACGAGCCGCGCCTGGGGCACGCAGGCGCATTCCTCGCTGACCTCATGCTCAATCAGGTCGCCCAGGGGGATGACGTGGGCCTCGTTGCCGCTCATGACCGTCAGGCCGGGTCGTCTGGTGCGCCGGCACAGCAGCAGCAGTCCCGGTCAGTGCAGCGGTCGCAGCGGCCACGCTTGCACGGGGGGCACACCCAGTCGCCGTCCAGGTCCGCGTCCGCCGGCTCCCCTGGGGCCGTCTCAGCGGCGGGAAGGCTGCCCTGCGCGGTCACGGCACGAGGTCCCCGTCGTCATCGCCGTCGTCCCCGGCCGGCTGCCGCGCTCCCAGGTCACGGAGGGCTGACATGAGCTCGGCGATGCCCTCCGCCACGCACCCCGGCAGCCCCGCCGCCTCAGCCGGGGTCATCCCCGAGATCAGCGCACTGGCCGCGTGGGCACGGGCGATGAACGACGCCACCGGCTCCACGTCGGCGACAGTGACCTTGACGACGGCGTAACGGGCCACGGCCAGCCCTTACCTGTCCTTCGCCGCGTCCGGGTCAACCGAGAAATCGGTCTTCGGGTCGGTGGCCTCCGGGGCGTTCCTCGGGTCCGCCGGGTCGGTGACCTCCACCCGGGACGCGCCGGGCGGGTCGGGGCGGGCGCCGAACTGCTCAGCCTTAGGCCGCTCCCCGAACAGGTCTCGTGCCCGGATCGCCGCCGCCGGGTCGTTCTGGTCCTTCGCGGGGCGGATCACCGGGACACGGTGGCGGGTCAGGAACCCGCGGGCGGTGTCCTCGTCCAGGACGACTGTCTCGCCCTTGTGGACGATGTCGGCCATCTTCTCCCCGCTCTTGGGGTCCGTGATGGTCCTGCTGATCGACAGGTTCGTGAGGGCTTCCCACAGGCGCGTGGTGACCTTCGGCTTCGGGTCGGCCTCTGCGGTCGCCGGCCTGGCCTCGGGCGGCGCAGCGGGCTCTGCGGGCTTTGCTGGGGGCATGGGTGACGTACCTCCATGGCGGTAGGGGAAATGCCCGCCACGGAGGGCGGGTCAGGTCAGGGTGGGGACGGGCTGGCTAAGGACCGGCTCTGGCGGCAGGAACGGCTTCCATGTGCCCTTGCCGAGCATGAACGCCGTGCCGCACATCGAGTGCTTGCCGCCAACCCCGTGGTTGCACGCGGCGCACGCTGGCAAGATGTTCGCCCACGCGTCCGTCCCGCCCTTGCACAGCGGGAAGTAGTGCTCAACTTCCTCGGATGGGGCACCGCAGTAGAAGCACGGGTCCCCGGTCATCTCGATGCACCGGGCCAGCGACAGCAGCCGCTCCAGGTCGGTCAGGCCCTCTTCGGCGCGCATCCGCCGGCGCATCCTCGCCGCTGAGCGCAGGCCGGGGTTCTCACGCGCCCAGCGGCGCGCGTTCTCCCGGTGCTCCTCCACGTAGACCGCGCGGTACAGCCGGGCGTATTCGAGGCGCGCCGCCTGCGTGTCCCGGTAGTACTCGCGGTTGTACTCCTTGCGTGACGGCGACAGGTACCTGTGCTCGCGGCAGAAGCCGATCGCGTTGTCGGCGTTGATCGTCTTCCCGCATCCGCCCTTGGCGCACTTGCGGGCGTCCGGTGCCCAGTACTCGCCCCGGTGCTCGATGCAGCGGCCGAGGGTATTGGTCGTCGTCATGCGGTTATCGCAGCCGCCGACCGTGCACTCCGGCAGTTCCAGCGGGATATAGCGGTGCTCCGCAGTGCAGCGGCCGGTCATGTTGTCTGAGCGCAGCCGGTTGTAGCAGCCCTCCTGCGAGCACTCGGCGCGCTCATCGGGGCGCAGCCTTGTCAGCTCCCGCTGCCTTGCGTTCTCCCGGTCCTTGTACACCCGCATCAAGGGAGACTCCGCGAAGTGCTCCGGGCAGTAGCCGCACGTGTTGTCCACCCGGAGTTGCCGGTCGCAGCCCCGGGCGCTGGCGCAGAACCGGGCCGGAGCGCGGGCGGTCGCGTACTTGTGCTCCTCGCAGTACCCGCTCTGGTTGTCGCGCCGGACGGCCTTCCCGCAGTGGGCGCATGCGCCCATGCCCTCGCCGATGTAGCGGTGCTCCTGGCAGCGGCCGATGCTGTTGTTCCTGCGGAGGGGAGCGCCGCACTCGGTGCAGCCGGGGCGCGCTAGCCGTGCTGCCGCACGGTCGGCCTTGCGCTTGGCCAGCTTCCGCAGGTGGGCTTCATGGGCCACGATCGCGGCGCGCACTTCCTGGCAGTCCGGGCAGCGGACCTGCTTAGTGGATGCGCGGGCGAATGAGACCTGGCAATCTGCGCACGTGCCCGGCTTGAAGACTCGCGGAGACCTGCGCGCGGGGGTTATATCATGCATGCGTGTTGCACCGCCGTAATCGGTGTGGCCACGTCCCGGTGCCTGTTAGCGCAGGTGCCGGGACCTTTACGTACACGAGTCTATCAGACTTTCTAAGCCCGATAACCGGCCCATGCACGTGTTCGATTATACCCCGCTGAGCAGCACAATTGCGCTTGGCTGATCTAGACCTACGGCTGACGCCCTTTGCACGTCGCTCCTCGAAGCCTTGCGGCTCTCATCCCGATAGAGCGGAGAAGCCTGGTACGGCAATTCGTCGGCAATGAAGCCGCACCTATTGCGCTGCATGATAATGGCATTCCCGGCCGGTATTTGCCTCGATACCATAACATCGAGGTTAAATATCCGATTGGGAAGCACCCCCGTATACTGTAGCGATTCCGATGCGATATCGCCAATATAGGGCGCGGCGAATGAGGATGACTGAAGAAGGGTATTCTTCGTTCCGTGATTGATTATCATGGTGTCTGCCTCGAATCCGAGGAAAGACGAAAGGCCGGTGATCGGGCTTGCTATTGAGGCGTTTTCGATCAAATACACGCCATTGGCGATGTCCGCGCGGATGGTGGCGTTGCTTGACGCCCACGCGTTGGACACCGCCAGGGTCTGGATGCCCGCGTTAGCTACTACAGCGCTGTAGAAGGCCGCGTTCCACGAGTACACCATCGTGTTCTTGACCTGCGTCAACTGCCGCGTGACCGGGTCGACGGACTGCCGGCGCCGCATCTCGTCGGAGACCATGATGGCCATCGCCCGCTCATGCGAGAACACGACCCGGGGAATGCCGACGGACGTCGGGACGACAGGGACCTCGGCGAACTCAGCGCGGATTTCCGGCACGTCATCCGCATATAGCGGAGTGCTCTCGGAATAGCGGACGGCACCGGACTCGGCGAGGCCACCGGAGCGCAAGACGGCGTCTACGATGAACTCGTTCTTCGTCATGTCGAGGATCAGCGCGGGGATCGTCAGGGGGTCCTTGAGGAGGGCATCAACGGTAATCCGCGGGCCGTCCATGCTGGTGTACGCGGGCGTGGGCATGTCTGTGTCCTTCCGGGGTCGCTCAGTGCACCCGGCGCGGCAGGGCTGCCCAGGGCATGTCGTTCACGGGTGATGGCCCCGGGGGAGTCAGCAGGGCGGGAAGGGGGCGGTTAACCGAAGATGCGGGCGCGGCCGACGGCGTTGGTGGCGACGACGACGCCGCCGGGCTGGGTGCAGCGCCCGACGATGGTCGCGGGGAGGGTGTCGGTGCCGGACACCCACGGGGTCACCTGGCCGTTCGCGGCGGCCTTCAGGAGGGTGCCGAACGCGCAGTTCGCGGCGAAGACGACGTGCATGTCCTCCCCGTGGTGGACGGAGACGTAGTCGCTGACCACGCTCACGTCCAGCAGCGGTGCCCCGCCGGCGAGGGTGTCGGTCGCGCCGGCCTGGGTGGGGATCGGGGCGGCGTCGTTCCCGGCGACGCCGAGCACGAGGATCGAGCCTGCGCCCGCGGTGGAGACCGTCGTGGCTGCAGCGCCGTCAGCGGCGACGAGGGTTCCGCCTGCGACGGCCGCGCTGACCTGGTAGGAATCGGGGCCGGACTTAAAATGCGGTAGCGAGCCGGGCACTGTGAGTCACCATCCTGTTCGTGGGGCATGAAAAAACCCGCACGCGGCGGGTGAGTGAACTGCGGGGGCGAGGCGGGCTAGATGCCAGTGCGGCGGCGGAACTCCGAGACGAGCGCGGCACGGTCCTGCGCGGCCTTCTCCTCCGCCTGGCGCTCCGCGTCCGCGCTGAAGTCCAGGGGGGTGCCGAGCTCGCCGGACAGGTCCAGCATCCTGACTGTCTGCCCGACCTCCTTCAGTACCTTCCGCACGATCGCCCCGGCGTCGATGGAGGAGCCGTTGGACAGTTCCACGACGTGGCCCTCACCTTCGAGGACGGGCCGGGCGAGGTCGGTGATCCTGGGGGGGATGCCGTACTCGCGGGAGTACCAGTCGCGTTCCTTCTCGAACGCGGCACGGTTGAGCGCCTGGGTGACGCGGGCCAGTTCCAGGGACGTTTCCTCGGCGCGGCTGTTGGCGAGGTCAATCTGCGCCTGCGCCTCAGCGGACAGGGAAGCCCCGGCGGTGACAGGCTCCCGGTCGCCTTCCTTGTCGCCCCCGGCCCCGCCGTCACCGCTTGTGCCGTCGCCTTCCCCCTCGCCGTCTTCGGGGAGGGAGTCGATGAGCTCCTGCAGCTGCTCATCAGTCAGCTGGTCATCAGCGCCTTCCCCTGCGGCGGTTTCCCCCCCGGCGGCGAGGACGGCGTTGAACTGGTCGTCGGGGAGGTCCAGCAGCCGGGCTAGCCGGGCCTCCTGCGCGTCTGTGAGTGCCATGCGGTGTTCCTCCTGCGTGGGAGTGCCGGGTTCGGCTGGCGGCTGTGATGCGGGCGGGGGCGGCGGCTCAGGGGCCTGCCCTGGCGGGGCGTACTGCTCGGCGGTCAGGTCGAGTACCTCGCCGTCGCCGTCGTTGGCGGCCTCGATCGCCTGCCACGGGCGCATGCCGGTGATGCGGGGGTCGAGGGTGCCGAGGACGTGCTGGATCGCGGCGGGGAAGAACGCGCCGTCAGCGCGGTGGTAGTCCTCCACGATGCGGGCTGAGACGCCGAGCGCCGGGTTCTTCCGCAGCACCTCATCGCCGTCCTCGGTGGCGGCGAGGATCAGGTCGAGGCCGTCGTCGGTGGCCTCGAAGCCGCGGACCTCGCCGCGGAACCGCTCCGGGTCGTTGGTGTGGGAGTTGTCGCCGGGAGCGAGCTGGAACGGCACCTGGTCGAATGCCCGCGCATTGAAGGCTTTGGCAAGGCCGGCGAGGTACTCGGGCGTGAACGCGATCTTGCGGCCCTTGTACGAGATCTCGCCGACGGGGAGAATCTGCTTCCGCCACAGGCGGGACGCGCCGGACGGGCGGGCCTTCCCCCGGTCTACCGGGGTGAGCATGGTCGTGGTCACTGGCCGCCTCCGCTTCTTTTCCGGGTTGCCGTGCTGAGCGGCCGGGACCGCGCGCAGCCAACCCCCCAGCAACTGCGCGCGGACCGGGCGGCTCAGCCTGCTTGCCATCCGTGTCTTTACCGGGTAAAGTCTGGCGTCATGACTGACATGACCGCCGAGGCCCGTGACGAGTTCGACCCGGTCGGCCTCACCGAGATAGCCACGATGACCGACCCGCCGATGACGCGCCAGCACGCGCTTTGGGTGATGGGCCAGGAAGGGGCACCGGAGCCGAGGCTGCTGGCGCGGATGAAGGTGTGGCGGCGGTCGGAGGTCGAGCCGTACCTGAAGGAGCATGCCGCCCGGGTTGCCGCCGGGTGGCGTCCCGTTCCCCGCGACCCCGCGTCGGGGCGGTTCAAGGGGAAGGAGTCGTAAGGCCGTCCGCTTGCCGTCCTTCACTTTACCTGGTAAAGTGAAGGTGTAGCGAGGGGAGATGCCCCGCGCGGAGGGGGCAGGAAATCATGAGTTACCGCGATGAGGACCCGTGGGCGGAGGTCGAGGCAGAAGAGGCCGAGCGGTTCGATGCTGACCTGCTCCAGGCTGAGATGGACGCGCAGGGCGACGCCATCGCTCGCGCCTGGAAGGCCGGCCGTTGCACCCACGGCTCTACGGCCGGGTACATGCGCCAGTCGCCCCGCCCGGAGCAGGCAGGGCTGAAGCCGGGGCAGTCGCGGTGCACCGCCGGGTGCGAGGCCGTGTTCGGCTCTGACCAGGACTGGTATGACGCGATGGACGCGGCACTGGAGGGCGTGTGATGATCACCATCAGCCACAGCTACGCGGACGGGACCCTCATCGGAGGGTCCCGGAAAGGCGACGGCGTCTGGCAGATCCTGGTCGCGCTCCGCAGCGCCGGCCAGGGGAACTGGCGGTCATCCCGCGACGTGGGCCTGTACCTCGGCCAGTCACGCGACAAGGACGCCCAGACCTGGAAGATAGACAAGGCCGCTGAGGCGCTGCGGGCAGCCGGGTTCGAGGTCACCGTCGAGGTTGACGAGGGCGAGGCACGCCCGTTCGCCGAGCAGGAAGCCGACCGGAACGCGCGGGCGGAGGAACGCGCTGAGCGGTACGCCGGCTACGCGGACAGTGCCGCCGCGCGGTCCACTGCCGCCTATGAGGGCGTCCGGCGGATCTCAGACGGCATCCCGTTCGGGCAGCCGATCCTGGTTGGCCATCACTCCGAGCGCCGCGCCCGCCGTGACATCGCCCGGATGGACAGCGGGATGCGCAGGAGCATCGACGAGGGCAAGAAGGCCGATTACCACGCCGGCCGGGCAGCCGCCGCCGAAAGCTACCAGCAGCACCGTGAGGATGTCCCAAGGACCCTGCGGCGCATCGGGAAGCTTGAGGCTGAGGAGCGGGGCGTGCAGCGCCGCCTCGCCGGCACTGGGCTGGCCATGCACGGTGAGGACAAGCCCGCCACCGGACGCTACCGGGAGCAGTTGGAGCGCCGCGCCGAGAACTTGGCCCGGGAGCTTGCCTACTGGCGGGAGCACGTCGCCGCCCGCGAGGACGAGGGCGTCAAGGTGTGGTCCCGCGCGGACTTCGCCAAGGGTGATTACGTCCGCTACTCAGGCCGCTGGTATCAGGTGGAGCGGGTCAACCCGAAGTCACTGTCGGTGCCGCACGGCAACAATGACCACCTGCTGGCCGTGGTGACCCGGGACAAGGTGACGCATGCGCTGGGGCCGTCACAGTGGACTAGCAAGGTCACCTATGACGAGGTGCGGGGGCGGAAGACGGCCGCCGAGATGGCCGCCGCGCTCGGTGCGGCGGCGGAGTAAGGGACAAGCCCGTCATTCCCCTTGCCGGGGGGTGGCGGGCTTACTTGCCTTCCATGTCTTTACCAGGTAAAGTAAAGGCGTGAGGGGGAAACGCCCCCGGGGGAAGGGAACCGAGATGACAGTCACCACCTGCACCGGATGCGATGAGGAATGCGGATCTGAGGACTCCTACAGCGACTGCTGCAACGAGCCCGTCACCGCCAGCGCCCCGTACGGCCTGTACGGCGACCCGGACGGCTACGACCGCAACGGCGCCTGGGACGGCTTCCAGGTCACCAGCGACGCGGAAGGAGGGCTGTGATGACCTACCCGGTTATCTACGCTCCAGGCGGAGACGTCATCGGGAAAGCCAGCACCGAACGCGGGGCCATCCAGTGCGCGGGCGGCATCGTCAAGGCCAGCTTCGAGCGGTGGACAGCATCCTTGCGCGAGACCCTGGACCGTGGCGACATGGCAGACTTCACGCTGGCGTGGTTCGTTGGCCCGCAACTCAGGACCCGGACAGTGGGCCTGTGATGGGCGGCACGTACATGGCCGAGCGGGCAGCGGGCGCGACCGCCGAGGAGGCGCTTGAGGCTCTCCGCGCGGCTTTCCGGGAGCGTGGCTACACCGACGTGGACGACCCCAGCGGTGATTGGCCTGAGGATGGCCCGCAGTCGTGGCCTGACCCGTTCGCGAAGGGCTGCGTGCAGGTGTGGGGCAAGCCGGTCAAGGACCACGCAGCCGAGTGGATGCGCGGATGGGTAGCGCAGCACCCGCCGGCCGGGGTGGACCCTGACGACAAGTGGGGGCCGTGGATGACGTTCCCGCTGGAGTCCGGGGGATGGATGTTCTTCGGGTGGGTGAACACGTGAAGCTCCAGCGGCAGCCGCTCGCGTTCGGGATGACCCGCTGGGGGCCGCTGCCCGGCACCACGGACCTGTTCCTGTCCTGGGGTCCCGGTGACGGGATCTACCTGCACAAGGGCGAAGACGGCCCGCAGAAGCGGATACGGCATGAGTCGGCGTCCGGCATCTACGACACGGCCAAGGCGGCGCAGCGAGCAGTCGACGCGTTCATCGCGGCAGGGGATGAGGCACCGTGACCACCACGGCCGACAGCGCGAGCGCCACCTACGCGCTCGCCAGGAAGGTCGCCGCCGGACTCGGCGGCGGCGCTGCGGCCCGTCCCGGTGAGTACGGGGCTGAGATCACCGACGGCGCGACCCGGCTGCACCTGACGATCTCCTGGCATGACCCGAGTCGCCTGGAAGTGTCCGGGGTTTACCCGTCCACGAGGCAGGAGCGCCTCAGGCGGACCAGCATCAGCGTCCGCATCGACCGGGGGCCGGCAGTCATCGCCCGCGAGATCCGCTCCCGGCTGCTGCCCGGCTACCACGCCGAGCTCGCCCGGGTTACCGAGCTCAACGCCGGGGAGGCGCACGACGCCGGGATGCGGGAGGCGCTGGCCGGGAAGATAACCGGCATGTTCCCCGGCGCGTTCACCCGCGTCACCGGCTACACGGGCCACGGCACTGAGGTGGTCATCCCCGGCGGCGACGGGCCGGGTGGCACCGTGAGCCTGTCCGGCAGCGGGGCCTCGGTGGCGATGACGTTCCGCTGCGTACCCCCGGAGACGGCGGTCCGCATGCTGGCGGTCCTCGCCGGGTGACCTGAGCGCCCCGGTGAGCGGGCCGTCCCCCTTGACCGGGGTGGCGGCCTTTTTCAGTCCTTCATGAGGGCGTGGTCGAACGGGACGTCGGCTACCTGCCCGGCGGGGATCGCGGCGACCTCCGCCTCGATCTGCGCGAACAGGGCCCGGTTACGGGTCGTCTGCGGGGCCCCGGATTCCTCGAACGGCTTCCCCGACGCGGCGGCCATCAGCATCAGGTGGGCTGCCTCGCCGCGCTCCATCACTGGTTCTCCTTCGCCAGGAACCGGGCGTACGCCGCGCGGTCCTTCACTGACCATGCGCCGCCGCGGGGCTTGGCGCCGATCAGGGTGGCGGGGGTGCCCTGGGGGCCGTTGTTGTCGTGGAGCGTCGCGGAGTCGAACAGGTCACGGGCGATCGCCTGCCGGAACGTGCCGGACACGGCGGCGTGGGTTTCCCGCAGGAACGTCTCCGGGACGGCCCGGCCGGTCTTCGCTGCGCGGGCCTGCGCCCGCTTCAGTGCCTCGCCCGTGTCGACGGTGACGTACTGGCCGTGGACGTGATAGCCGGCCTTCCGCGCCGCGGTGACCTTCCCGGCGAGCTTCTCATAGTGGGAGTCACCGGTGCCGTCGAGGGTGAAGTCACGTTTCCCGGCGACCGCCCGGTCCATGATCTTCTTCGCGACCCGCGATGACTCCTCATGGACGTACGCGGCGGCGGCCTTGTCCCCGGCGGCCTTCATCGCGGCGTACTCCGGCAGCTGCGCCTTGACGTCGTCCGGGTTGATGACGACGCCGCGCATCTTGCCCGTCGCCGACTTCCCCGACGCCGGGCCGCCGCCCATGAACGTCGCCGTCGGGTCCGCGGACCGGGCAGACCCGGCGAGCGCCCCGGCGATGATCTTCTCGTGGAGGGCCTGCCGTTCGGGGGTGAGCTGCCCGCCCCTGGTGTGCGCGTCGAGGCTGTCGGCGGCGGGGCCGGCCCCGTCGAGCTTGACCCAGCCGTGCTTGTACCGGTACGGCGCGTGAGCGAGGTTGATCACGTCGCGGTGCCTGCCGCTGAGGGCTGGCTTCCCCGTGAACGCCGGGTTGGCCATCACCCCGGCCTTGCGCCTCGCGATGCCCTGCGCGGCGGCGAAGGCGCCGGCCTCCTTGAGGAGGGCAGTAATCGGCAGGCCGGCGCGGACCACCGGCATCCCCGCCGGGACCTTCGCGCCGCCCTCGGAGTCGGCGAGGACCCTGCCCGCCCAGGTGTGGTGCCCGTCAAGGACCCGGTTGTCGGAGCTGATGATGACCGGCTTGGTGTCGGTGCCGGCCTTGACGGAATCAGCGATGCCCCGTATCGCGGCCGTGTCCCCGGTCGCCTGCGTCGGGCGCAGCGACCTGGCGGGCACCCTGGCGGAGGTGACCGTGATCCCCTTGGCCTGCAAGTGCGCGATGAACTTCGGCATGAGCGCTTTCGACGGCACGTACTGCCCGTTCACGGTGCCGGAAAGCTGGGGCATGTCGCCGCGGTCGATGCCGAGGTTCCCGTGGTAGGTGACCGTGCCCCCGGACGGGACCCCGATGAGCCGCCAGCCGTGCGTGTACCGCTGCGGGGCGCCGGCCAGGTCGATCACCTGGAGCAGTTCACCCCACCGGGCCGGGCTGAGGCCGCCGCCTACGCCGCCGCTGAGGCTTTTGGGCCTGCCGCCTTCCCGTGCATCGCCGCTGCCCGCTTCGCCATCGCCATCGCCACGGCTGGCTTCATCCCCTTGGCGAGCAGTTTCCGGTAGATGGCCGCCACGTCAGGTGACAGCCCCCCGGCTGGCTTGGCTGTCGCCGCTGGCTTCCCGGTGCCCATCGTGGTGACCCGCGGGCCGTCCACCGACGTGGCGGCCGACGTGAACGGCAGCGCCCCCGCGAGGTCCACTGCCCCGTCCTGCTCGCCTGCGTACGACGCCGTGCCATCCTGCTGAGCCGCCGGGAAGCCCCGCGCCCGCTTGTTGTGATGGTCGATCAGCCCCGCCAGGGCGCCCTGCTGCGACCCGGACGCCCCGGTGGGAGTCCCGTCAGCGTGCTTCCCGGCGTAACCGCGCCCCTTCGCGGTGATGACGCCGATCTTCATGCCGCTGCTCTTATGCTGAGCGGTGATCATCCCCGGAGCCGAACGGGACAACTGGACGTCAGCCGGGCCGCGGACCACCGGCATGCGTCTGGTCATGGTGGCCAAGCTGATCGCCTCCGTGTCGTTATTCGCGCCCTGGAAAGGCCATGTCCCCTTCACCCCGGGCGCGTTAGTGGCTTTGAGCTGCCTCGCCCGCTTGCGGATCAGCCGGGCCAGCGCCGGGCGCTTAGGCGCGGGCGCACGTCCCACAGACCGGATAGCGCGCTTGAGGTAGTCCAGGTTCGGGACCGGGAAAGCCGGCGGCTGGCCGTCAGCAGCGGGGAGCGCCTGTCCCTTCGCGGCGAGTTTCTTCCGGGACGCGGCGCGCTGAACTGGCGGGGTCTTGACCATGCAGCTTCCTCTCGCGAGCGCTACGCTGGCCCGATGAAAGGGCGGGACGTACTAGTCCCCGCCGCCCGGAGAGCTAAAGCCGGTCAGTGTGATCCCGGGCAGGAGCGCGAGGGCCGGGCCAGGCGCGCTCTCCCGCCCTTTCACTTCGCCGTAACCAGCAGGTCATTCGCCTGCCACTCAAAACCGGGAGGGCACAGGATCGTCGCCCGCACCCGGGTGCGCTGCGCAGGCCCCATGCTGTTGATCACCTCAGCAGTCCGTTCCGGGGTGTCATGGCGGGTGAACTGCGGCGGGCGGGGAGTGAACTGGCCGCCTTCCCGCACCCCCGGGGGGACGCGCTCAGCGGGGGCGATGAGGCGGCGGACCTCTGGGGCGGGCACCGTGAGGGCGTCAGCGATGGCGAGGTCGAGGAACCGGCCGCCGTCCCCGCTGAGCCTGATGGCGTTCGCTTGCCTGTCCAGTGCCCCGGCCTGCGCCCGCAGCGCCTTCGCCTTGCCTGTGAGGGCCGCCACCGTGGCCCGGTTCCGCGCCAGCGTCCGCCGCGGTGCCCCCGCGGAGGACTTGGTTGCCGCGTTCCCGGCCTTCCTCGGGGCCGCCTTCGCCAGCGCCGCCGTAGCCTTCGCCGCCGCCGTCGGGGCCACCTTCCTGGCCGCCTTGGCCGCTGCCGTGGCCTTCACCTGCGCCGCGATAACCTTCTGAATGCCGGCGATCTGCTGGTCGATGCCCGCTGCCTTCACCCGGTCGGCGTTCGCCTGGGCGTGGAGGGCATCCTTCCGCGCCCTGGGCGCCAGCGGGGCCGACGCTTTCGGCGTGCCCGGCTTCGGGGTACCCGGCTTGACGGCTGCCGTCTTCGGCGTGGTCGGCTTCGCCTTGGCGGGAGTTGTTCCCGTGCCTCCCGCCGGCTTAGCGGTGCCGACTGCCTTCGCCTTCGGCTTCGCGGCGGCCTTCTTCTTCACGGGCGCGTCCGGGAGCGGGTGCGCCGCGATCGCCGCAGCAGCCGCCGCCTCCGTCGCCGCCGCAGTCCCCGGCTTCGGCTTCCCCTTCGGCGCGTTCAGTGCCTTCAGCAGCCCCGCCAGCTCCTGCCGCTGCGCCGGGGTCGCCTTACCTGTCGCCACCAGGTGCTGCAGGTGGGCAATGTGGGCCATGTGCAGGGCATGCTGCTGCGCGGCTGTCTTGCCTGCCGTGCCGCCCGAGTTCGTGCCCTTCCCCGACGTGGTCCCGAACTGGCCGCCGGCCGGTGAACCTGCCGGGACATGAGGCGGCACGTAGCCGAGGTCGATGGACTGCCCGTTCCAGGTGAGCGCGATCACGGCACCGCCCTCGTTCGCATGGGCGTGGGCGACAGCGGACTTCGCGGCGAGGTCAGCCAGCGCCGCCTGAGCCGCCGCGACAACCTCAGGGTGGGCCTTCCCGCCGCCCCGCGCCCACCTGCGGATAGCGCCCCAGGTGATCGCGTACGCCACGGCGGGCGGGTGACCGGAGCGGATGAGAGCATCCCTGACGTGCTGAAAGTACGGCAGTTATGGAGGCAGCTCCATCCCCTTCACGTGGTAAAGGCCGGGACCGCCCGGTTTCCCCGCCGGGGCTGGCGTCACTGCCAGCCGCGCGGTATCCGCGGACATCTCGATTGGTGCTGCGCTCACTTGCCGATCACCCCCAGCCCTAGTTCGATCGACGGGCATGCATGACGTCCCACGGGCCTGTGGCGGTCTTCGCGGTGCCTACCCATGCGGTCACCGGGCGGCCGAGCGCGATGCTCGCCAGTGCGCGGCTGTGGCCGTCCACGAGGCGGAGGAGCCTCGTGCCGGGCCGCCGGATCGCGACGACCGGCTTCCTGGCCCCCGCCCTGAGTGAGCTGACCATGGAAGCCACCTTGAGGCGGTCCTTCGCGGCCAGCGCCCAGTTCGGGTCGTTGTCGCGGTCTAGCTGCCGGGCCGGGACCATGACGGGTTGCGCCCGCCATTGGACCTCGTCAACCCAGCCGAGGGAACCGGGCGGGTAGTCGCGGGCGAGCTGGATCTTCACCTCTTGCGCCACGGTCAGCTTCTGCGGCGTGGCGAGGGGGGCGTGGGCGTCGGAGACGGGCTGGACGGACGGAACGGCCACCGGTCACCGCCGTCGCCTTGTACCTTATCGGTGTGACCGACAGTGAGCACACCACTACGAAGCTGGCGCGGGCCCTGGAAGCCATCCCCGGGGTGCCCGAGGACATGATCGAGAAGGCCAGGACCGGGCACTACCATGACTACCTGTCGCCTCTTGACTTCCCCGAGATGCAACTCTTCGCCGACCTGCGGAACCTGGCCGGGCGGCGCACGATGCCCCCGGCATCCCGGCGGATGCTCCTGAACCTCGCCAAGGACGTCATCAACGGCAAGCACGGCGCCAGCAAAGAGGAATCCGAAGAGTGGGCCCGCTCCCCGGACGGGCAGGAGACGATGGCGCTCCTCACCGGGCAAGCACCCGGGGACGCCCCCGGCGAGGCCGGCCCCGGGATCTGGATCAAGTCCACGCGCGGTCCCGACGATGAGCCTGCCTGCGAGGTCACCTGGGGGCCGCTGCAGTGCTACGCCCCGGTTGCCGACGTCCGCGACACGGCGATCGACCTGGTCACCTGCGCCGCCTACGCGGAGATGATGATGACCCTCATCGTGCGAGTGGACCTCTCAGCTGCGATCGTGTCCCAGTTCGCCACGGAACTGCTCGCCGGGCGGGACAAGCGCTACTTCGGGGCGAAGACCACGATGACGCTGCTGCCCGCCGGGTCATCGAAACGGCGGCAGGCCCTCGTGCTGCTGAAACGGGGGTCGCTGGAAGGCGCGCTCAGCCCGGATGAGGCACGGGCGATGGCGCTGGCCTGGCTGGAGGTCGCGGAGGCCACCGAATCCGACCAGCTCGTCAGCGAGGCCCTCCGCGGGACAGGCGTCCCCGGTGACGCGCAGGACAGGCTGTTCGGCTACCTGCGGCACCTGCGGAAGCAGCCGGAAGGCCAGTCGCGGTGAGCGCGCCGCCACGTGACGTTTTCGCCGCTGCCGCCCGGCTGGCCATCGAACGGCATGACGAGTGGGACGCCCCGCACGCCTTCGAGACGCTCCACTGGGACGGGGTCAAGCTCACGACGATGACCTACGCGTGCATCATGCCCGACGTTGACCCGCCGGACTACCCGAAGCTGATGGCCAGGCTCGCGCGGGAGGAACTGGAGAAGCACCCGGACGATCCCGCCTACGGGTACCTGGTTCAGGCCGAAGGGTTCAAGGTGGTGACGCCGGCACCGGGGACCAGGGAGGCGGAGGCGTTCGACTGGGAGCAGTATCACCGGGACCGCCTCGGAAGGACGTTCCACAAGCGCCCGGATGCCGTTGAGACATGCACCGCGTGGGCCGCCGACATTCACGGCCGGCTGTGGTGGGCGGAGAAGGCCCGCGGCGTGGAGGGCGTCCGGGAAGCATTCTTCGGGCCGGACGGCACCTCATCGGGCCAGATGCGGCGCATGGGCGGACCGTGGCCGGAGGCGCTGCTGGCCGTCGCCTACGCTACCGGCATGACCGCGTGGGGGCTGCCGGGGCCGCAAGGGCGGATGAACTGACCATGGGCGCGGCACGGGGGCGGCTGCTCCGCGCGGGACTGGCGGTGATCCTCGCCGGGTTCGCGTGCGGGGTCGCGTCGGCAACCCTGTCGTTCGCGTGGGCGTACACCAGGGCAGGCGGCCTCTCTGAGGCGTCATGGTGGCTGACGTGGCTCGCCCGGGGGTGCTTCGCCATCGCGGTGGCGTGCGCGGTCCTGCAGCGGCGGCTGCGGGCACAGGAGGCCAGGATGCTGCACGATACCCGGCCGCGCCCCGACTACGCTGCCATCGCCGCGATGGAGACCGAGATCTGGGGGCACCCGTTCCATCACGCGGGAGCGCCGTGGCGCTGTGAATGGCCTGCCTGGTGCGGGCCGGGCCGGGAAGCCGACGCGGCGGAGGCCCTCAAGGCGCGGGGCATCCTGGTTACCCGGGTCACCGGTCACCCTGCCATCCCGGACGGGGAAGTGGTCCTGGTGAACCCTGACAGCGGCTACCAGCCCGGCTACGGCAGCACCTCGGCGCCCTTAAACGGGGCAATGGCACGGCACCTGCAGTTGGGATGCGCGGACCCGGGGTAGGCAGGGTGGCCTTCGACGACAGGCGGATGGTCAGCCCTGAAGTTCTTCCCGCTGGCAGCAGCGCAGCCCGGCGAGCACCTCGGGTCAAGCTTGGCCTGCCAGCCCAGGAGGTTGCCGTGCTTCGCGGCCATCCCGTCGACCGCCGCCGCCGCCGCAACTCGCTGCGCCGAGGCTTCCACGTGGAGGCCGAGGTAGCGCTTCTCCGTGGCCAGCGCGTCCCTGATCGCGGTCATGGCCGGCTGATCCTTCGACCGTGCCGCCTTGACCGCCTGCTGAACCCGCCTCGCTGCGGCCAGGAAAAACTGCGCCTTCCGGAGAAGGTTCTGCCGCGCGGCGAATCGTGACGCCGGCCCGGCGCCCTTCACGGCCTCACCCGGCCCGGAGGAGAACAGGGCGGCCACGGCGGACAGGACGGCGGCGGAGATCCCCGCCGCCTTAAAGGGTGCCCGTAGCGCCGCGCTGAGCGCCTTCACGGTCCCGTAGGCGGCGAGGGCAGCGACGATCAGGGCAATGAGGTGATCATCGGGAGACGGCGGGGGCTGCTGGCCCGGTGCGGGCTGCTGCTGCGGGGCTTGCGGGGCGGGCGGCACGGCTCACCTCACGCCCCTGGGCCTCCGCAAGTCATCCCCGGCCAGCGCCACGCCGTCAGTGCAGATCAGCACCGGCCACCCGGAGGAGGTCACCCCGACCGCCATCTCATGATCATCAGGCAGGTCTGTCGCCTTCACGCCGCACGCCGGGCAGGTCACCGCCACGGCGACCCCCTACGCTTTTGGATCGCCGTGGGCAGGCACGCGCCAGAGTGCGTCGGGTGCGGTATCCAGCACCTCGGCCAGCGCGATCAGCTCATCGGCCTGCACGTAGCGTTCGCAGCGTTCAACGGCTCCCACGGTCTGCGGGTGCCAGTTGCCGTAGCCGAGGTGCCGCATGCCGTCCGCTACCTGTTTCTGGGACAGTCGCCGCCGGGCCCGCTCGGCGCGGATGTTCGCCGCTATGGACAGGCGCACGCTTACATAGCGACCTGCACCGGTATCAGCCATGCGTGCATTTTACATGATCTGCTTGCGCTGCACGCGGTAGGCTGGTATCATCGTAGATGTAAGCAAAGCAGTTAGCCCGGCGGGGGTTCGCTACCGTCACCGGGCGCGTGGGAGGACAGGCCTTATGCACCCCGGGCCTGCCAAGTGGCCACCAGACCACCAGGGGTGAAGTAGCGGCCAGGGACCGGGTCTAGCTAACCCGGGGTCCTGGCCGTTGCGTTTCCCTAAGCCTTCGGTATCCCGAGGGTGGGCATCCCGAACGGCTCGGCGATGTTCTCCGGCAGCGGCTCACGGCCCGCCTGGGCGAGGGCCTGCTGCGCCACCCGGGTAGCAGCCGCCGTCCCCCCCGCCAGCCGCCCCAGTGACGCCGCTGCTTCCTTCGGCATCCCCGGCGGCGCCGTCGCCACCACGTGGGCCTCCCGGTCCCTAGCGCCCTGCTGCACGATCTGCGACACCGCGTCCACGTCCAGGTTCAAGACCGTCGCCAGCCGTTCCGTGATCAGGTCGAGGATCGCGGGCGGCACCTGCAGCGACGGGGCAACGGCCAGCTCCTGGAACAGGCCCACCAGCTGGGATGACGACTCGTCGGTGAGCGCCCCGAACTTGAACACCGGGTAGGCGGCGGACGGCCCGAAGTTCAATGTGACTAGCGGCGCTATCACGTCATGGGTGAGGGACTCGGCGATCTCCGCCGAGATGGCCTGCCGGGACTTCAGGAAGAACGCGCTCTGGTCCTGGGACAAGGCGAGGCTGCCCTTGCCCATGGACGCGAGGCTGGACAGCCCCGTGAAGCCTGCGAGAACCGATGCGGTCTGCCACGTCTCCAGGAACGCGAGCGCATCGGCAAATTGTGAGGCGCCTTTCCCTGAGCTTTCGAGCACCTCGAAGTCTTTTGCGCCCTGCGGGCCTCTTGTGAATCCCGCCACCCCGGAAGCCCGCATTGAGGCGACGTCATCAGCTCGCGCATTGGCCTCACGCTGATCCTGGCCGTACACGATCACTTTAGGCAACGACTGTTGCTCAAGGAACGCCAGCCACAAAAAGACCAACTTTAGCTTCGTTTTGTAACACCAGTAACAGACCGCTAGCTCGGACGTGCCGGTTAGCGGCTCACGGTGCCGGCCATTTACGTGGACGAACGAGCGCACCTTCGGGATGTCCACCCAGCCCGGCGTGGACCCCGGTCTCGTGCTCAGCGCCTGGCCGCCGAGCAGGAACAACTGCTGGCGGAAGCCCATCTCAGCGGCCGTCTTCGGATCGCGGCGCAGCTCGCACGTGGCGGTCGGGCGGTGCGCGAGCTTCTCGTAGGTGACCGCGCCGTCTTCCTCGCGAATCCGGAAAATCTTTTCGTGAAAGGATTTTCTATAGATTTGCGCTGACGTGACTTGCCCGATGACATCCTGCAGCGGCGTCTTCATGCCGCCGGACGTGGCGGGGGCGAACAGCGCGGAGTTGCAAAGCTCTGCCTCGCCGCTGTCGCCCTTGGACGGCTCGATCGCCCGCGATGCCTGCCTGATGGGCAGGGTCAGGACGGCCTCAAGCGCAGACGCCTGGCCGTCCTGGTCAAGCATCTTCGCAACGTCACGACTTGACCACTCTCCGTAGTCGAGTACCGAGCCGTCACCGAACGTGGAGAACATGCGGGTCATGGAGTCGTACTGAGTCCCGAGTTCCCCGCCGAGGATCTGGTTGCGAGTCGCGGGCTTCAGGTCGGGGAACTTGACGATGCGCGCCGTCTGCGGGTCGGGAGCCACGAGCGCCCCCCGTCGCTACGCTGGGGTTTCATGACCGGGCCGAAGACGTCCGCCGACCGCCTCCGCGAGTATCTCTACCACCGGCCGCGAGCCATGTGGGCGTACGCGAGCGAGCCGCTCTACCACGCTGAGGTCGAGTGGACGTGCCGCCTGCTGGGCATCGTGGACGAGGCAGCCGACGCGGAGACGGCGGAGAGGGTCACCGCCGCGATCTGCGAACGGCTAGCAGGCGACAGCGTCACCGAGGCCATTGAGCGGGCGCAGGACAGGCAGGCTGAGATGGACCGCCTGATGGGGCGGGGCGCTCCCGGCTAGTTCGCGACGCCAGTCTTCAGCCCGGGAACGCCCCTCAGAACATTCGCCGGCGTGGTCGTGTCTACCGAATTCGGGGGCGCAAGCAAGATCTTGCCCTCGGCGAGGAGACGAATCGTGGACGCCTTAGCCGGGTTAAGCGGCAGCACGTCCCCGGGCTCCGCAAACCAGTCATCGATCACGGAGTAGACGCGCAGCGGGACCAGGGCCGTGTACAAGAGAGTGGCCACGGCTCACCTCCACGTGCGGACGTTGGGCCGGTCGGGGCGGCCGTCGTCGTCCTGCGGCGCCCACGCGTCCGGGGAATCCCACCCGTCCCGCCTGTCCCGGTCATCCGGACCACCGGGACGGCGACGCGACCTGTCCTCCGTCAGCCGCTCCAAGTCGGTGTGCGCCGCCCACTGCCTCGCCGACGGAGAATGAGGCAGTGAACGCGGCCAGTAGCTCTGAACGCAGGCGTCACCGTCGTCCGTGCTGCGGCCAAGCCGCTTCTCGATCTCGTCCTTGGACTCCACCGCGATCTTGCCCCCGGAGGTGACCGTCCACTGAGGGGCCGACAGGTCGCCGAGCAGCATCTCGTCGTCGGGGAGGCACAGGTCCGAGCCCGCCGACGGGTCAAGCTGTTCCCTGAGGCCCCACCAGGCCGCGCTGCGGGTGCAGTTGAAACCGAGGGTGCCTGTGCTGTCCATGCGATCCGTGCGGTTCGACGCGCCGAACGCCTCCACCTTGCAGCCCTGCTCATGCAGCCGGTCGTACACGCCGCCGCCGACGCCGACCACGTCAATGACCGCGGTGCGGGCCGGGTCCGCGTCGAGAACAGCCTTTACCTTGCCCGCGGTGACCATCGTGCTTTCCTTGGCCGTCTTCCGCAGCTCCACCAGCACCGGGCCGTTGCGGACCGCGATTACCGTCTTCGCGGTCCCGTACCTGGCGACGTCCACGCCCGCCGTGCGCGGGTAGTCCATGTCGGTGCCCGGCCTGCCCGCGAGGTCCCACTCATGCCAGCGCTCAACCGCCGCCTCGGCCCACGCCAGGGGGATGACCGAGTCCTCATCGCCGGCGTGGAACTCGCCCAGCACCCGGTTCTGGTAGATGCTCGAATCGGGGCCCCACTGGAGCGCACGCTGGGCGGCCCATGCCGGGTCGATCTGCCCCGCCGCTATCGCCTGGTCGAGGGTTATGTGGACGGCGTGCCAGTCCTCGTAGCCGGGCTTGCGGGACTGGATGTCATAGAAGCGGCCAGACGGCGCACCGGGCGTTGACAGGGCCAGCGCGAACGCTTCCCCGGTGCCGTTCAGCGCGCCCTCGCAGGCGTCGAACGTGCCCGCCGGGATCGCCTTAGCCTCATCGAAGACGAACAGGAGGCTGTCAGCGTGCGCGCCCTCAATGAGGGCCGAGTTGGCGGACGCGCTGGCGAACGCCGCGCCGTGGTTGAGGCGCAGGTTCAGGTTCATCAGCTCATTGGGGCTGAACGGGTGGCCGCGAAGGCGGACGTTGAGCTCCTCGTGGGCGGTCAGCCGGTCACCGCGGACCTTGTCCCAGCGGACCCGGACGGCCCAGCGGTGGATCTCCCTCCACAGGAACTTGGAGATCTGATGCCATGACCCGGCGGTGGTCGCGACCTTCCAGTCCACCCCGGCGGCCTCGCGGGTCAGCGCGAACCACAAGACTGTTATCGCGGACAGCGCCGACTTGCCTGCGCCGTGCGGCGAGCGGACGCATACCCGCTTAGCGGCAGGCAGGCCGCCGATGATCTCCCGCTGGTAGGCGGTGAGGCTCTTGCCGCGCCAGTCGATGCAGTCCTCGGCGAACGCTACCGGGTCGTTGTAGTACCGCTGCGACGCCGCTGCCTGGCTGGCCGCTGCCTGCCGCTGAAGGTCACGGAGGTAGCGGAGACGGTCAGGCGGTGCCTGTACCAGCCGGGTCGTTGGCACTCAGCGCGCCCTCAAGGCGGGCGATCTCATCCTCGATCAGCTCGGCGGTGATCACCTCAACACGGGACCGGGACGGGGCGTACAGGCCGGTGAGCTTCGCCTCATGGTCATCGAAGCGGAGCAGCCGGTCCAGGGCATGCAGGACAGGGGCGTCATCAAGGAGCGGGTCACCGGTCACCGGGTGCAAGGCGACCTGCCCGGACGCGGTGGTGGCGTAATGCTTGGAGGTCGCTACCCGCCAGGCGAGCCGCCGGTAATCCTGCAGCCGGTCGAGCATCACCTGCAGCGCTTCCGGCCCTGCCAGCGTGTCAGCGGCGGTGGTGCGGGCGTGGCGGCGGATCGCGTCCCCCACCGACTGCGGTGACCGGTAGCCGAGCTGCTTCGCTATCTGCCGGTAGGACAGGCCCCGCCGGTACAGGTCAGCGGACTGCGCGTCACGCTCCATCACAGCCAGGGAAGGGCGCTGAGGCATGGCCACCCCCTCGGGCTTTTGTCCAGCGTTCAGTGTCCGGTGGACAGGGGTCAGGCGAAGGAGACGGGGACGGTAGTGCCGTCAGGCTGGACATGCTCGGGCTTGATCCCCGTCTGGCGTTCCCAGCGTGCCGCGATCACGTCGCAATACGCTGGCTCCATCTCAAGCAGCGCCGCCGTGCGGCCGGTGTTGTGAGCGGCGATGAGCGTGGACCCGGAGCCGGCGAAGGCGTCAAGGACCACCGTGCGCTCGCCCTTGGGGTCGATCACCGAGAAGGCCCACTCGGCGAGCGCCACGGGCTTCTGCGTCGGATGCACGCGCTTACCGCGCTCGGAGGCCCGCAGCATCCCGTTCCACATGTGGCGCAGCAGGCGAACGGCCCCGGGGTGGTTCGTCCAAGCGAGCTCACAGTCGGCGAAGTCACCGTTTGTGTCCTTGTCCCAGACCAGCCAGCAGGAGGAGTCGGACAGGCCGGCGGAGGCGGCGTAGTGATTGCCGCCCCACCAGACGTGCAGGGCGGTGGGGTACTCGGTAGACAGGAGGCGGAACGCGTCGGCAGCGGTCTCTGTCGTGCTATCGCCAGCCACCGGCCTGTACTGGGTCCAGGTGACGTTCCCGAAGCCGGGCCGGTAGCGCCCCCCTGATGCCGGATCGTAGCCACCGACGTTGCCGGTTTCCCTCACGATGCCGATCCCGTACGGCGGGTCGGTGTAGACGATCCCGACCGTTCCCAGCCCTTCAGTGACCCGTTTGAGGTCATCCGGGCTGGTGGCGTCACCGCACAAAAGCCGGTGCGGGCCGAGCAAGTACAGGTCACCTAGCGCGCTGACCGGTTCCGCTGGCGGTTCCGGCACGTCATCCGGGTCACCGCTGCCACCAGTGCTGCCCGGTTCGTCCCTGCCGAGCAGGTCCGCGAGGTCATCCAGGTCATGGACGCCCCACCCGGTGCCGTCATAGTCGCCGTCCAGCGCCAGCAGCAGCTCAGCGAGCGCCCGGTCGTCATACCGCTCACCCGTCTCCGGGTCCGGCAGTTCCCCGGTGCGGTTGTCCGCTAGGTTCACGCGGCGGGCTTCGTCGTCGGTGCAGGTGATGACCTCGCACCGTGCCGTCTCATGCCCTTCGGCCTCGAGCGCGTCGGCGGTGTGGTTCCCGGCCAGGATCACGAGGCCGGTGCCGGTGTCGCGGACGACGATGGCCCGGTACTGGCCGAGGCGGGCGACGCTCTTGCGGATCTCGGGGACGTTGCCGCGCCGGGCGTTGCCGGGGAAGCGGGTGAGCTCAGCGATCGGGACCTCCCGGATCCCCTCGGGCTGGATGGCCACGCGCCTGCCCCGCCCGGCTCTCTTGGCTAGTTCGAAGTTCCCGCGGCCGGGGGTGCCGGGGGCGCGAGGTCAGTCACCGACGACACGGAGGAGTCCAGGGACGCGGCGGTGCCCTGCGCGGCGGCGACGGCAGCGTCCAGGGCAGACGTGTCCACCGAGGCGGGGAGGGCGGCGAGGGCGGCCTTGATCGCGTCGATGTCGGTCCCCAGCTGGGCGACGTTCGCGGCGACGTCGCCGGTGAGGGCGGTCAGGGCCTGCGTGGCCAGGTCGATCGACTGCTGCTGCTCGCTCACGGTATCCAGCTTTCTCTCAAGGGCGGTCAGGGACTTGCGGATGGCTTGCAGTTCCGGGGAGTGGTCGCAGGGCCGGCGTCCCCATTCGGGCTCCATCAGGCTGCCTCCGCCCGCCGTGGGCGGCCTCGTAGCTGCCGGGGGTCGGTGCCCGATGCGGTGATGCCGTGCTCCCGGACCAGCCTCTCAGCGGCCCTGAGCGCTTCGGGGGTGTGGAGCGGCCTGCCGCGCTCGTCAAGGCCCTGGGTGGCGAGCCAGCCGCGCCAGCGCCAGGACCGGATCGTGGCGGGGCTGACGCCGATGTACCGGGCGGCCTGGACGGTGCCGAGCATGCCGTCATCACGGGTCGGGACCACGGTCACCGCCCTGTTACATGCGAAATGCCCCCGTACGCGAGGTGCGCAGGGGACAGTTGTTCTAGTGGTGGCTAGTGTTGCACCTTGCTCGTGAGCTGGCAAGTTACGGCGGCTGACGGCGTGGCCGCCTAACCACTCGTCATCGTCGCCCCAGCCACTAGACGGGCACCAGCAGTCCCGGCACAGGCACAGGCAATCGTCCCCGCATGAGCAGTCCGCGACCTCGTTGCCGTCCACGTCGGTGCGCCCGCTGTAGGTGTCGGCGGGGCAGCATTGCAGCGGCTCAGGCGGCGGCACGGCCCCGGCCCCCGCAACATGAGCACGACGCCCAGGAACATTCAGGATGCCGGTCCAGGTCGGGGCGCATCTCGCAGCGGCGGCAGGTGAGCAGCCCCGACCCCCGCACCCACGCCGCGTACATCACGGCCCACGCGGTCAATTCCGGGCGGGTCATCTCGTCCCCGCACTCCGCGCACCGTGTCCACCGTGGCGGCGGCTGGGCCGGGTCCGGTGGCGGCTGCTCCAGCACCGTGAGGGCTGACATGGCCTCGCACGACCGGCACGGCATCCCGTCGAGGACCTCCGCGGACGCGGGGACCTGCCCGGTCAGCCGGCGGGCATGCCAGTCCAGGGCGAGGATCTCCGCGCCGGCGTGGACGGCGTTCCGGCGGGTCAGCACCTTCACCCACCCGTCGCCGGCGGAGACGATCTCCAGGTCGCCTAGCTCCGCCTCAGCCTCGGCGGGGACCGGCCCGGACGGCACGGCTTCCGGCACGGGGCCGGGGTCGTGGTCACAGAACCCCGCCGCCTGGCCGTCGCACGCCCACCACCAGCCCGACACCGGGGAACGGGTCACCGTCCGCCCGCACCTCCGGCACGCCCCCTGCGCCCGGTTCAGCGGGGCCGTCGCCTCGGGGAGGTCGTAGGCGCGGGTCGTCCACCCGTCCGGCAGGGCCATCAGCGGGCCGGGATGGCGGGCCAGGACGTTGCAGTCCTCCCGCACCCTGCCCGGGGTGCCCGGGGGATGCCGGGGCGGGGACAGGCGCAGGCCCGGGGTATCGCGGACCCGGGCGGCCCACCCGGCGAGGACCGCGGACGCCTCCCGGGCCAGTGCTTCGGCGGGGGGGCTGACCAGGATCCGGGGTCCCGGAGGTACCCGGACCTTCCCCGTAGCCCGCGCGAGGGCGGCGGTACCGGAGGCTAGCAGGGAATACAGCGGGGGGAGCTCCGTCAGGCAGGTGACGATCTTTGACGTGCAGGCCGGGCAGTACGGCTGCCAGGTGAGGGCCGGATGCCATGCGCCTTCGGCGTCGCGGGTCGACGCGGCGCACCAGTCACCTCTCGAGCACGAGCGCTGCTCGTCATCGGTTACCGCCGGAACCTGGGCCTGGACTGCCTGCCGGGGAGCCATGCCCCCATCATGCCACCGGGGGTGACGGGTGCAACGCGAACAGTTAACGGGTATCAGTCGCGGGCAGCGAGAAGGGCCGCCTCCCCCCGGGAAACGGCCCTTCGCTTTAGTCCTCGCCGAGCGCCAGCCGCATGTCGCGAGGGTGATCTAGTACCAGGTGTAGATCTCAGAGGGAACGGGCGGGCCAAACAGCCAGATCGCCGCGTATTGCCAGATGAGCAGCGCGTTAGGCAGCTCCATGACAGTCCCGGCGCGGGTAGCCTCTTCGTGGATCAGGTGCCGGGCGACGGTCAGCCGGTCGGCGGTCTCTCCGTCGGCGACCGGGCGTCCGAGCGAGAAGCCCTCTTCCGGGCCTGCCGCCCAGTCGGGCGCAATGGCGATCCCGCTCTGATGCAGGCCGATGGTGGTCATAATGTCGATGAGCAGGCGCAGGTCTTCCTCGGCGCGCGTGAAGTAATCACTGAAGACCGGGCTGTCCAGGGTCCCGCCGGGGGTGTCCTCGCCGAAGGTCTCGGGCTGCGCTATGTGGGGTATCGCAAGCAGGCCGAGGGGACGGGGATAGCCCGTGCTGGCGGACGCCTCGGCGGGCATGGGCTGGGTGGTTGTCTTTTTCCTGAACATCAGCGTCCCCGCACGCTGTACAGGACGTCGATCCACTCGGGCCTCTCAGGGTCGAACGGGTCCTCTTCGAGCGTCACCGGGTACCCGAGTTTGCCTCCCGCCCACGCGGCGAGCTCGGCGGGAGCGAGCCCGCGCGGGCCATCCAGCGCGGCGTACGGCGGGCAGTAGAACTGCCTGTCGTAGTCGCCGCGGGTGAGCAGCGTCCAGGTACCCGGGCGGCCCGCGAGCCGGTCCCGGAGGCGGGGCTTATCCGGCTGGCTGTAGAACAGCACGTGATCGTCGTCATCCGGCATGATTCGTTTCCTTTCAGCTAGTACCAGTTGGGATTGGTGTGCTTCTCGTGCCACCATGCGCCGCACGGGTTGGCATAGGTGGCCGCGATGTAGTTCAGGCCCCACCTGATCTCCCAGTACGCGGACCCGCTGTTGGCCTGCCGCGCCTGGGCGTCGGTGAGGCCGAAGCCGCCGTACTCGTTTCCGAGGGTGCCGCCCCGGCCGGGCCCGCCGTGGGTCAGCGCCTGGGGGATGCCGAGCGCCCCCGACTGAGGGTTGGCGACCGACGCAGACCAGGTGTGCGCGGATTCCTCGTCCCATAGCAGGTCAAGGCAGTGCTGCTGCCTGGCCCCCCACCCGAGGGCGGCGGCCATCTCGTTGGCGAGCCGCTCGTTGGCGGGCATGCTGCTGTCCCGCACGGCCAGCACGGTCCCGCCCGAGAGTGCGTTACCCCCGGGGTGACGGTGGGCGGCGGCGTGGCTGGCCGGCATGTACCCGGCGGCGGCGAGTACGGCGAACGTGCCCAGCGTGGCCCTGGTGCGCAGTTTCATCGCTTGCCCTAGAGGTGGCCGGTGGCCCCGTAGGCGACTGCCATGATCACGGCAACGCCTACGGCCCAGGCGAGGATGAACAAGACGAGGTATTTCACGGGGGGTTTCTCCTTTTCAGGCCCGCGGGCGGGCGTAGCCGACGACTTTCCCAGGGCCAGTGCCGCTCAGCGCGGAATCGACCCCGAACGGGTAGGCGCCGATCGGAGTGCCGGGGGCGTACGCCTGGATCATCCGGTGAGCGCCGGTCACGAGGCCGACATGCCCCGGCGCCTTGCGGGTGCCGTCGGCCCCGGCGAAGAACACCAGGTCCCCGGGCTGCGGGCTGGTGACGTGCGGCAGTTCCGCCCACTGCTCCTGTGACGTGCGGGGGATGGTGACGCCCGCGCGGGCATACGCCTCCATGACCAGGCCAGAGCAGTCGAACGAGTCCGGGCCGGTGCCGCCCCACAGGTAAGGCTTGCCGAGCTGGGCCTCGGCGTAGGCGAGGACCCGCGCGGTGACCCGGTCCCCGGCAGGGGCGCCGTGCCGGGCGGCGCGCAGGTGCGCCGCCGTCGCGGGGGCGTGTGAGGCGACCGCGAGGACGCCGCCGGCGGCGACCACGCCCAGGAACGCGCGGCGCCTCACCAGCGCCGTCCCCTCGAAGGGCCGGCGACCGCGGCGTGCAGGTCACGGGCGGCGCGCAGGATGTCATCGGGGCTGGCGTCCTGGTGCTCGCACGTCATCCACAGCGCCGTCTTCCGCAGGTGGTAGTCAGCGTCGCCGCCGGCTTCGCTGAGCCATGCCCGCCACTCTTCGGCGACGCCGTACACGCGGGCGCGGCCGTGGAACAGCGCGTTGCCGCGAGCCTCCAGGCGCAGGTAGCGGGCGGCGAGCGCGATCGTTACGGCCTGCGCCGCGAACAGCCGGTCAGCGACTGGCAGTTCCGGGTCAAGGCCGGTGACGCCCTTCCACCAGGGGTCGGCGTGCACGCAGGCCACGTGCGGCCCGGGGGGCGGCGGGATGGTCAACTGGTCCTCCGCTGTGTACGGGATAAGAGTGGTCACTGGGCTGCCTCCTGGCCGCTGATGAGCGCCAGCACGGCGCCCAGGTCTTCGGGGGCCTTGAGCACGTCGCGGGCCTTGGATCCCTCACTCGGCCCGACGATGCCCCGGCTTTCCAGCAGGTCCATCAGCCGCCCGGCCTTCGCGAAGCCGACGCGGAGCTTGCGCTGGAGCATTGACGTGGAGCCGAACTGGGTGGTGATGATCAGCTCGGCGGCCTGGGCGAGGAGGTCCCGCTCGTCGTCGTCCACGATGCCCGCAGATCCCCCGCCGGCGTCCCCGTCCGGGCCGCCGCCGGCGGGCGGGGCCACGGTGGCGTAGGCGACCGGGCCGCAAGCCTTCACCTGGGCGACGACCCGGGCGATCTCCTCCTCGGACACGAACGCGTTCTGCAGCCGCACCGGGCGGGACGCGCCCATCGGCAGCCACAGGCAGTCACCCTGGCCGGTCAGCTTCTCCGCGCCCGGCTGGTCCAGGATCACCCTGGAGTCAGTCAGCGACGATGTCGCGAACGCCAGCCGCGACGGTACGTTCGCCTTGATCAGCCCCGTGACGACGTCCACCGACGGCCGCTGGGTGGCGAGCACCAGGTGGATCCCGGCAGCGCGGGCGAGCTGGGTGATCCGCACGATGGATTCCTCGACGTCACGGGGGGCGACCATCATCAGGTCGGCGAGCTCGTCGACGATAGCCACCAGGTAGGGGTAGGGCTCATACACCCGCTGCGAGCCGGGCGGCGGGACCAGCTTCCCGGCCCGCACCGCCTTGTTGAAGTCGTCCACGTGCCGGTAGCCCGAGGCCGCGAGGTCGTCGTAGCGGCGGTCCATCTCCCCGACGACCCACTCCAGGGCCTCGGCCGCCTTCTTCGGGCTGGTGATGACCGGGGTGATCAGGTGCGGCACGCCTTCGTAGACCGAGAACTCGACCCGCTTCGGGTCGATGAGGATCATCCGCACCTCCTCCAGGGTGGTGCGGGTCAGCAGGCCCGTGATCAGCCCGTTGAGGCAAACAGATTTCCCGCTCCCGGTCGCGCCGGCGATGATCACGTGCGGCATCTTCGCGAGGTTCGCCAGGACGATGCGGCCTTCCACGTCCTTGCCCAGGCCGACGGTCATCGGGTGATGGTCGGCGACCGCCTGCGGGGAACGCAGGACGTCACCGAGCATCACCGTCTCCCGGTCCTCGTTCCTGCGGGGCACGTGGACGCCGACGGCCTTCTCGCCGGGCACGGGGGCCTGGACCATGACATCGCCCGGAGTCTTCGCCTCGTAGGCGAAGTTCTTTGCCAGCGCGGCGATCTTCTCCACCTTCACCGCGCCAGTGAGGGTCAGGTCATAGCGGATGACCTGCGGGCCGCTGACCCTGCCGGTGACGGCGGCGGGAATTTCGAACTGGGCAAGGACGGACTGCAGCGCCTTCGCGGCCGGGTCGTCCTCCAGGCTGGGATGGGGGCCGACCTGGGGTTCTGGGAGGCTGGCGAGAACAGCCGGGCCTGGCGGCGCGTACGCGGTGCCTGCCGCCGCGGGCACCGTAACGTCATCAGGGCCGGCGGGCTCGCTGGCGATGACCTGCCCGGCGAGTACCCCGGCGGCAGGCCGGGCGGCCTCGGTGACAGCAGCGGGCGGCTGGCCGGGCACGGGGTGGAAGGCCCGCCAGGAGCAGGACGCGGCGGTGAAGCCGCCGCCCGCGACCCAGGCGGCCTGCATGACCCCGCCGGCGCCGACCGGGGTGATGAGCACCGCGACAGTCAGCCACGCCGCTGCCGCCACCGCCACCATGATCACGGCCCGGCCGTCCGCGCGGGATGCCCTGGTGGCGATCATGAAGATGGTGACGGCAGCGACGGCGACGGCGGCGGCAGTGAGGCGCCCGGCGGGATGGCGGGCGGCCAGGTGGGCGATGATCGCGTAGGCGTCCCCGGCGGCGAGCAGCAGCCACGGGGCCGCTGCTCGCCTGCCCGGCATCCCGGCTGCTGGGATGGTCACGAGGCCTCCTTCGCCGGGCGCGGAGGGGCTGGCAGCCGGCCGGGACCGGGCTGGCCGCCGGCGGCCTGGGTGCCCGGGTGGGCGCGGCGCGGCGCGGCGGCCTTGCCGGCCTTGCGGTAGCCGCGGACGAACACGAGCGCGAGCACGACCAGGAAGGCCACGGCGATGATGACCACCGGGTGCCCCCCCGCCGAATGAGCGGCGGCGGCCGGGTGACGGTGACCGCCGGCGGGTGCCGTGAAGGCGGTGCCGCTGATGACGCCGGCGGCGGCGTGCCGGGCGCTGGCCAGCCCCTGACCGGTGCTGCGGGTGATCTGGTGCCACCCGCCGATCACCAGGGCCAGCGCGGCGGCGAAGGTGACGGACACCGCGATCGTCCCGTGGTGATGATGGGCTTTACCCCGGAAGGCGCCCAGGAACGCGAAGACCCCGGTGACCGCCAGCACCGCCAGCAGGACCACCAGCCCGGCCCCGGCCCCGGTGACCTGCCACAGCACCGCGAGGCTCGGCGCGAACGCGATCATGCCGCAGAACACGGCGACCGCGAAGATGACCGCGGCGGCCCGCTCGCACGCAGCCGTCCTCTTGCCCTTCGCCTCCGCCCCGCCGCCTTTCACGTGGTTCCGCATCGTGAAGACGAGGACCCCGGCCACGGTGGCGAGCACCGCGACGGCGGCCATTGGCCCGTTCATGCTTTCCCCTTTCCTTTTCTCTTTGGCCTCATCCGAAGATGAGGATGATGAGGGCTAGCACCCCGGTAATGGCGAGCACCGTGAAAATGCGCGCGAACCGGTCACCGGCCCAGTCAATCCGGGTGCCCGCGAACACCAGCGCCTCGCCGGCGATGATGAGCGCTTTCCCGGTGAGCTTCGCCGGGGCGGTAACGGCCAGGTGGCCGGCGACGAATGCCCGCCCGGCCCACGGGGCGCCGATCTCCTCCAGGACCGGGTGGGCGGTGACGTGCCGCCAGTGCTGGCGCATCGTCTCCGTGCTGGGGCTGGCGAGCTCGGCGAGGAGGCCGCCGGGGCCGCCGCCGACCGCCTCGCTGCCGGCCAGGGTCCCCAGGTGCGCCCGCAGGCGGAGGCCGGGCGCGGAGCGGGCCTCCCGGGCGGCGGGCCCGCCGGGCCCTGTTACCCACTCGCTGGTACCGAGCCAGTCAAGCGACCGCGGGTCGTTTCCCCCGCCGGGGTGATCGCCGTTACCCGGCGGGGTAACGCCGGAGGTGACAGCGGGGGTAACGGGCGGGGTAACGCCGGGGGAAACATCCGGGGTAACAGTGCCGGGGGAAACGGCGTAGTCCGGGTCGGCCCAGTAGTCAACTGTGCCGCCGGTGTCATAGGGCATGGCGGTCATCGGGGGTCCTCCTGTCCGGGTCGCCGGGCCAGCGCCCGGAACGTCGCGGTGACCGGGGCGAGCGGCGCCCACCCGGCCGGGTTGAGCTTCCGGGGCTCCCGGAACCACGGGTCGGGCTGCTCGCCGCGCTCGACCGCGGCGGCCAGCGCGTCGATCACGTGGACCGTCGCCCAGCACCAGGCGGCGGCGTAGTGCCAGTTACGGCGGCTGGCAGGACGAAACACGCTGGTCAGGTACTCCACGGCGCGGGCCAGGGCCATGAACGGGTCAGTCTCCGCGTTGACCCTCGCGACGCCGGGAGCCCCCCGCCGGCCCCTTCCCTGCAATACCACTGCCGGGGAAGGGGTATAATCACGCGCCGGCGACGCATGCCTGCCCGTCGGGCGAGGCCACGGCCCCCCTTCGAGGGCACCCGGGCCCACGGGGGAGGGGCGTTCGGGGCGGCCCCGCGGGCCCGGCCCGGTAACGTTCTGGTCACGGATCTCTCGCATGCCGGTCACTCCCCGGCCGCTGACTGCCCGGCAGCGCGGGCTTCCTTGACTCGCTTCACCAGCGGCGCGACGCGCTTCGGGGTGCCGCCGTACTCGTCCATGAAGGCGCGGACGGTGAGGTCCAGGCCGGCCCGCTCGCGCTCATCGGCGAGCTTCATCGCCAGGGCCCACATCTCGTCGTCGGCCATGGGGGGCTTGCGCATCAGGTCCGTGACGGTCGCCAGCGGGCCCGTCTCGTCCTCCGGCGGCTCGATGGCGAGGGGGGTGGCAAGGGGGAGCGCGGCCTGTCCGGCGTTACCCTCCGGGAGGCCCTGCGCGTTACCCGCGAGGCCCCCGGACGCGTTACCCCAGCCGTTACCCTCCCTGTTACCCCCGGCGTTACCCTGGCTGTTACCCCGGCTGTTACCCGGCCTGGAGAACCGGGCCGCGAGCGCCTCACGCTCCGCCTCAAGCCGCCGCGCCTCCTGCCGGGCCTCCCACCGGGCGAGGTCCGCAGACTGGGATGCCGAGTACATGAGGACCCCGACTGCCGTGAGGGCCGCCAGGTCCAGGCCGTAGGACGCGACGCCCGCCGGCACGGTGCCCATCCCCGGCGTGAGGACCTTGATGCCGGACGACGCGGACGCGAACATCAGGGCCGCGGCGATCCCGCCCACCCATATCTTCAGGGTCCAGTGGAAATTCACGTGCGCGGCCACGTGGGACAGGATCGCCACCAGCAGCGGCACCGCGAGGCCGACTGTCCAGCCGATTAGCGCGGGCATGTGCCCGAGCTTCACGTGCTGGTAAATGTTCAGCTCAACCGAAATGGTCAGCGCGATGACCGTGCCCGCCTCGCACGCGTACGCCACGTCCTTGCGGAGCGTCTTCGGACGCGGGTCGTGTAGCGCCTTAATGTCACTCAAGGCCGTTTCCTTTTCTTCCGGGGGGCCTAGGGGGAAATCGGGGATTAGTCAATCTCAATCGCGGGCATGGTGCGGGGCCTTTCCCGCAGGCGCGGCAGGCGGCCTTCCCTCGCGGCCTGCCGCGCCCTGACGGGGAGGTGTCCCAAGGGGACTCAGGCCACCGCCTCGCGGCGGCGGTGGCGGACGGCCACGGTGATGAACAAGGCGGACATCACCACGAGGGCGACGAACCCGGCGGCGGCGCTATGCATCAGGTCGCCGATGAAAGCGGCTCCAACGCCGGTGATGACCGCGCTGACGAGGATGCGCATGATAGGTGCTCCTTCCGAGAGCTGACTTGTGCTGTTTCCTTGCGTGACTGCCTGGCCGGGCGGCCAGGTCAGGACTTGTGGCCCCGGGTCCGCCTCGCCCAGCCAGTGAGGGTGAGGATGACGGCCAGGATGATCACCACGGCGGCGATAGAGCCGGCGTGGGTCGCGGACCCGGCGGGATCCGGGTGGCTGGTGAACGCGGAGATGAACGCGTGGATCGCGGCCGGGGACTCGCGGACGGCGGAGAGCACGTCACCCGCGTAGTGGGTGAGGTGGGCTTGCCAGGGAGCCGGGCGGGCCATCAGTGACGCCTCAGCCGTATGAACGCGACCACGAGCAAGATGAGCAGGGCGAGTAGCAGCCACCAGGCCGAAGGACCGGCATGATGGCGGGCGGCGACCGCGAGGGCGACGCCGGCGAAGGACTTGATCACCAGGGGGCTTCCTTCCGGGGGGTCAGGCGGCGCGGGGACGGCGGCGTTCACGCTGCACGCTCCCGGGTGCGGGGACGGGCCTCGGGGGCGGTTGCAGTGCGGGCACGGTCTAGCCTGATCCGCTCGCGTTCCGGCGCGGACTTGCCGCCGTACACGCCGTGCGGGTCACCGATCCCGTACTCAAGGCAGGGAGCCTTCACCGGGCAGGTGGCGCACACCCTCTTCGCGTACGCGACGGAGCCGCCCTTTTCCGGGTAGAAGAGGTCTGGGTCGACGGTCGCGCACAGCGCCGCCTCGGTCCAGTGGGGAGGACGGGGAAGCACTGGCGGATCATCGGGAGGCGGGAGGGCGGGCGCCTTGGCGGGCCAGTGCCTCGCGGTCCTGGTGCGGGTGCTCACGACGCCTCCTTCTCGCTGCCGGGCCGGGTGTTGACGGTCAGCACGGCGATCGCGAGGGTCACGTATGTGGCGGCGAGCGTCAGCCACAGCGCGTGGCGCCCGTGGCCCGCGAGGATGAGCGCGAGTTCCACGACGGCAGCCGGGATGCCCCACAGGGCGACCCGGAGGGCCTGCGCCGTGACACGGCGGGACCGCACTGGGCCACCGGAGACCGTGATCATGTACACGGGCTCAGGGAACGGGATCACGGGGAGCCTCATGATTCCGCCTCCGTCCGGTCGCTTGCGCACTCCGGGCACCGGCCGCGGCCAGTGGCATCCCAGGTGACCGGGTCATAGCAGCGGGTGCACCCGAGCCACCAGCCGCCATCGACAGCCGGGATTGCGAGGCCGAGCACCTGCCCGCAGGGATGAGGGCCTTCGCTGTCGATGACCAGGAGGCACCCGTCACTGGCGGGGGTCAGGTACAGGCTGGGCCTGCGGGGGATCCGCAGGGCGGACAGCACGCCGGCTTCCATCTCCGGGGAAACCCGCGCGGGGGACAGGACGGCGGTCATGACGACTCCTCCCCTGCCGGGATGACCCGCTCCAGGCACACGTAGGAGTCCCCGGCATGCCAGAAGATCAGGTAGTCGCCGAACCGGTCCCAGTAGCCTTGCCCGGCCATCGGGGTGGCGGGCCTGTCCTCAACCGGGCCTGTCCCCCTGTCGCGCTCGCCGGCGAGGAACCTCGCCACCTCAGTGACGCCCAGCTGGCCGTACTCGCTGATGTGCCGCAGGTACCAGCGTGCGTAGTCGTGCTCCAGGTGCGCGACATGCTGGTAGCGGTCACCCGGCACCGGGGACCATCCGCTCTTGTGCCCGGTCACGCGGTCACCTGCTCTCGTGCCTGGTCCCACGCAGCGGCCAGGACGACCCGGAGCGGCGGTGAGCAAGGCAGCCCGCCCGCGTGCCCGCAGGCGTCAAGGAGGAGGTCCCCGGCAGTGCCCGGGTCGCCGTCAGCGGCAGTGAGGAGGGCGAGCGACGCCGCGTTCAGCGCATGCCACAGGCCCGCCCGCCACGGCGCATCGGCGTTCGACGGCCTGGAGGCGGCGAGGACCAGGCCGAGGGCGTGGACGACCTCAGGCGCGGCGGTGACCCCGGAGGCGGCGTCACGGGCTGCCCCCCATGCGGCCCGCGCCCGGTGAGGCCTGCCCGAGCCTGCCTCGTCGACCGCGACAGCGCACAGGTCAAGGGCGTCGTACAAGGCGAACAGCGCCTCCGGCGGCGGGCCCTCATGGCCGCACCCCGGGGCGCAGGGCGCGGTCATGACACGGCCTGCAGGTGCCGCCGCTTCCCCGCAGGGCGCGGGAAAATGCGGGCCTCGGTGTCGGCGCACCCCTGCTCGTAGGCGGCTGCGGCGATCTGCCCGTGCAGTTCCCCGGCGCGCAAGGCCCGCAGGAACTCCCGCTGCTGCTCGGTCAGTTCCGGGGCCGGGGCGTCGCCGGGTGATAGTGTGTCCATCAGTCGTGAACCTTTCAGTGGGGGAATGACTTACGGCGGGTCCCGGCGTGGCAGCGTCACGGGGCCCGCTTTCATTGGCGGGGCTGTTACCGGTGGTACGGGCACCCCGCGCCGACGTTGGCGCACAGGATGCAGTGGTCGCGGTCGGGTCCGTCTTCGCGCATGACAGCGCTCCTTCACTCGCCCGGGGCGAGCAGCCAGGGCACGGCAGGCCAGCCCACTTCGGGGACCCGCAGTTCAGGCAGACCCCGGTCTGGTCAAGGGCGTCCGGGACGGCTGCGGTCACGCGGGTGACAGGCTGCATCGGATGCCCGCACGTCGGGCACGCGCCCGGCGCCGAGGACATGTTCCCGTGGCAGGCGTAAGCGGGGGCGGCGGCCGGAGGGTAAGGGATGAAGGGGGTGCCGTCGGGGAGCGCCCCCGGCAGCGGCGGCAGTGCCGGGAGCCGCACCGCGCCCCGCTTGTCCGGCGGCTGGCTGGCCATCTTGGCGTACTGGCGCAGGACGATCTCAGCGACCCTGCACGACGGGCACGGGTACCCGGCCTCGATGACGTGCCGCCAAGCCAGGCAGCACTCGTGAACCGGGCCGTCGCCGTCAGCGCGCCACGACGGGCGGGCGCAGATGCGGCACGGGGCCGCTTCCAGTACAGCGCTGGTCCGGTTCAGGTTCTGCGGCGGCACCGGGGTGTACGCCATGCCGGCCGGCCGTGGCGGCGCGCAGGCGGCGCACAGCCGGCCACCGGGGTACAGGCCCGCCGGGGACCCGCCGCACGTGCTGCACGGCGCGGTCATCACGCAGCCGCCTTCACAGCCGGGGCGGTCATCGTGACCTCCGGGGCGTCCATCTGATGGGTCGCGCCGTCTGCCGGGCAGATCCCCCGGGCACCGCCACCTACCGGGGCCAGCTCACGATCCGGGTGGACCGGGCAGGCGACGGCGGCGCGGATGCGGAGAGCGGAGGTGGTCATCAGGCCACCGCCTCGGGGGCTGCGTTACGGGTCGCCCACTCGGCTGCGAACGCTTCAACATCCACGTTGCGGCCAGAGCAGATCTCGCCGATCAGGGCAAGCACGAACGGCCGGTAGAGGTCGATCTTGCGGCCGAACCTGCGACCGGGGAACTGGCCGGCGTTGAAGCGCCGGTAGACCGTGAGCGGGCTGACCTTCAGGAGTCCCGCCGTCTCCCTGACGGAGATGTACGTGGACTCCTGTTCGCCCGCTTGTTTCCCGAAGCTCTGCACACTCCGAAGTTAACTCATCGTATCGCATAATGCAAGCATTGCCAGAGATATGCGATACTGACGGTGCCAGGTTCCGCACCCCGGGTGGGCGCGTACCCCGGCTGACCGCACGTCAGCCGGGGTACGTTGCTCGCAGCCTCGCAATTTGGGAGCATGGAAGCGGCAATGCGGAACCAAGGAGGTACCAGCCATGAAGTTCGACCAGATCGAGTTCCTGTGGAAGACCGCCGACTCAGGCGGCGGCAACTGCCCGTCGCTCAGCCGGGTCGCGGGCGGTTACATCGTCAACGGCGTCCCCGTGGACGAGGAGACGCGCGCCACGATCCCGCACGCCGCAGCAGGCGGCGAGGCTGCCGTGTTCGTCCCCGCCGACGTCCTGGACCGCCTGAAGGGACTTATGTGACCCTGCTCGACGACGCCAAGTTCTCCGAGGTGCTGCTCAGCTTCGAGCACACCGCCTTCAGGCTTGAGCTTCAGCGCTCCTACGCCGTCGCCCACGAGGCACCGCAGTTCGCGGCCTTCCTCCGGGGCGACCCTCAGCCGGGGCCGGACGACCCTGAGCTGCGGGACTGGTACAAGGGCGTCGCCGGGCATGTCGCGCAGGGCGGCAAGGTGGAGCGAGTGCGCGTCCAGGAGGACCCGCCGACCGACTACCAGCGGTTCGAGCGGTGGCTTGACCAGTGGAACATCGAGGCCGGCGAGGTCATGCGGTACATGACCCGGCAGCGTGCGCACGAGGTCGGGCTGCTGCCGGCGGCGGGAGACGCTGACTGGTGGCTGCTCGACTCAGCGCGGCTGATCGTGATGCGGTTCGATGACGCAGGGCACCGGATCGCAAGCGAGCTCGTCACCGACCCCGAGGCCGTACTCCAGGCGTGCAAGTGGCGGGACCTGGCAGTCCACCACAGCGTCCGGCATCACTTGCCGGGCGCTGCCGCCTGATCAAAGGGAATCCCGTGGAATCGCTTGAGGAATGGCTCACCGAGCCGGAAGGACTGGCGACCCGCCTGCGCGCCCTGCGCGCGCAGGCGGGCCTGTCCGGTAAGCAGCTAGCCGACGCCAACGGCTGGGCGCAATCGAAGGTCTCCCGCATCGAGAACGGCCAGCAGATGGCGTCACCGGACGACATCCGGGCATGGGCCGGAGTCACCGGCTCCGGCGAGGAGACCGTGCGGGAACTACTCGCCAAGCGCGAGGAAGCGCGGATCATGCACGCAACCTTCCCGCAGCGGATGCGCCGCGGGCAGGCCGCCACGCAGAAGACCTACAGTGACCTCGCCGCCGGCGCCACCCTCATTCGCGACTTCGAGACCGTGTACGTACCGGGGCCGCTCCAGATCCCCGACTACGCCCGCAGGGTGCTGACGGAGATGATCTCCCTGCACAGCCTGGAAATTGACGACGTGGACGCCGCCGTCCAGGAGCGCATGGCACGGGCGCAGATGCTCTACGACCCGGCTAAACGGTGGGAGTTCCTGATCGCCGAGCCGGTCCTGCGCTGGCTGCTGCCCGCGCCCGCAGTGATGCGCGCCCAGCTTGACCGCCTCCAGGGCGTCATCGGCCTCGAGCGGATCCGCCTCGGCATCGTCCCCATGGGGGTTGAGCTGAAGACCACGCCGCAGAACACGGTCGCGATTTATGTGGGTGCCGAGACGGTCACGGTCTCGGAGACCTTCATCGGAGAGACGTGGCATCGCGGCGATGAGGCCGCAGCCTACGCGAGGGCGATCGACCGGCTGTGGGAAGACGCCTTGGAAGGCGACGCGGCTCGGGAACTGATCGTCCGCGCCAGGAACAGCCTGCGAGAAGGGCCGTGACGAATGCGTTACAAGCGGTGGAACAGGAACCCGGAATGAAGACGGCCCTCTACCGCATCTTCGGCGACGAAGACGACTCGCTGCTGTACATCGGCATCAGCAAGCACTTTGGGATTCGGTGGACGGAACACGCCGCGGAACAGCCGTGGTGGCCGCTAACGGAACGCATGACCGTGTACTGGCACGGGACGCGGGAACGTGCCCGCGCGGCAGAGCGCACGGCCATCGCCGCCGAGCATCCCCGGTTCAACGTAAGAGACACGAACCCTCGGCAGCGACGGCGGTCGGTCTCACCACCGCCGGGCGGGCGGGCCGGCCCTGTTCCCACGCGCCTGACGATCGCATTCGCCGGGGCGCCCCTCACGATTCACGCTGGCGACATCGAAGGCTACGCATCGCCTTTCCAGGAAAGATCCGGTGCCGTCATCTTCGAGGGGTTCATCACCGGGCCTGGAGCACGAGGAATTCTCTATCCCGGGTGGACCCCCGGATGGCAGGACTGGGCGAGAGAAATTCAGGAGCGGGGCGGTGTCATGACTCCGGAGGAAGTGGAACTGTGGACGCATCCAAGGGTTTCGTGAACATGATGATCCAGGTAGCCGTGCTGCCCGGGAGCGACCAGCGGCCGAACGAGGACTTCGCGGGGGCGCTCCCGTCGTGCGCGGTGCTCCTCGACGGGTCCGGCGGGCCGGCTGAGCTTCCCTCCGGGTGCATCCACGGCACGCCGTGGTACGTCCGGCAGCTCGGCGCACGCTGCCTCGCGGGCATGGAAACGGCCCCGGATGAGCCGCTCCCTGACATCCTCGCCGGGTGCATCACTGAAGTCTCTGACTTGCACCGCGGCACCTGCGACCTGTCCGCTCCCGGCACCCCGGCGACGATCGTCGTCATGGCGCGGGCGCGCGGGGACGCGTTCGAGTACCTCGTCCTCGGCGATTCCACGATCGTGATCGACGCCGGCGGGAAGCTGACCGTGGTCTCTGACCGGCGCATCGACGGCGTGGCCGTCGGCGAGAAGCGGGCCATGGAGGCGCTGCCGACCGGCACCCCCGGGCACCAGGCGGCGCGGATCCGGTTCGTCACCCGGCAGCGGGAACTGCGGAACTCACCCGGCGGGTACTGGATCGCAAGCACGGACCCGCAGGCAGCACACGAGGCGTACACCGGGAGCGTGCCGCTCGCCGGGATGCGGCGCGCGTCCCTGATGAGCGACGGAACCACCCGGTTCACGGAGTTCGGCCTCGGCACCTGGGGAGAGCTGCTGTCCATCCTTGACCTGTGGGGGCCTGCCGCAGTGTTCTCCCGGATCCGCGCGGCGGAAGACGGTGACCCGGACGGCATCCGCTGGCCACGGGCCAAGCAACGCGATGACGTTGCGGTCGTCCATTTCACCACGTTCAGGCGGGATGGGTGGGGCCACATCGACCTGCAGACCGTGCCTACCGGAGAGGCTGCCTTAACGATGGAACCCGAGGTGAGCAGCCCGTGAAAAAGAGATCGGGCCGCCGCAGGTATCTCACACCCGCGACGGCCCCAAGCACCGGAACCCTCTGAAGAAGGCCAGGACTTAACTATGAGTAAGACTACCGCACGTTCCCCCTCGGCGGTCAACTCGTGACCGCCGAGGGCATCGTCATCGAGCGCAGCGTGCACGCGCAGGGATTCGTGGTCGTCGGCAACGACGCAGCGCGCGACAGCCGGCTTAGCTTCCGGGCACGCGGCCTGCATCATTACCTCCTCAGCCTCCCGCCCGGCTGGCGGGTGACCACGGCCCAGATCGGCAAGGACAACCCCGAAGGGCGCGAGGCGATCCGCACCGCCCTGAACGAGCTGGTCAAGCTCGGCTACGTGACCAGGGCAAAGCGCCAGGATGAGCGGGGCCGGTGGTTCACCACCATGACGGTTCACGACAAGCCGCAGGGCGTAACTCCCAGTGACGACCCGGCTACGGCAACCGAAGACGGGTTTCCGGGCACCGGAAACCCGGACTCCGGTGAACTGGGCGCTAAACAGAAGACGGTTACCGAAAACGGTAAAGATCAAGAGATGGCCCAGGGGCGGGCCTCCCGGCGGGCGCAAACCTTCGGTTCGCGCGAGCCGCGGACAGTCGGTCAAGTCGTCGCGGACATCCGCCAAGCCGTTGCCGGGGTGCACAGCGAGGCCGAGGCTGATGAGCTGACCGACGGCCAGGTGCTCGGCCTGTACTTCACGTACGCGAACCCGAAGAAGCCAGCCCGGGACCTCGTCGCCTACATGTCCAAGATCCTCGGCGACGCCCCTTACCTGGACACGCTCATGGCCAGCGTCGAACCGGTCTGCGTGCCGTGCTGGCAGTTCGAGAGCAACTGCCGCTGTGAGGCGGCGTGACACCGGGTGCTCGTACCACTCGACCTGCGGACGCGGCCTACTGCAGAGCGGCCCGTGCCGCATGACCCGAAAGGACACCCGATGGACCCGACCACGCCAGGCCCAGCCGCATCCGAAGGCCCGCCACGGGGAGACGGAGACGGCCAGCCGCGCGGTCCGCAAGGCAGTAGCGAGGCGGCCCGCCGTGCGTCGATGATCGTCCGGGCCGCGCGGGAGTGCGTTGTGCACGCGCGGATGGACCGTGACGCCTTCGCCGCCTACCTCGGCATGACGCTGGGCGCGGACATCCCGCCTGAGGAACTTGAATTCTGGGAGCTAGGCGGCTCCATGCCCGGGGATGTCCTGCTGCTGTGCGCCGCGGTGATCCGGGAAGTCGCCGACGCGGTGCCCGGCCTCGCGCTTCCGCCCGGCGTTCGCCGGGATGTCGAGAGGTTCTCACGCGGCCTGCCCCGCTTGGCTCCTGACGACCCGATCCGCGAGGCACTCGGCGGTGAGGCGGCATGACGCTCGGGCCAGTCGGTGAAATCAGCGACTTACATTCACGCAATTCCGCCAGTGTTAGGGGTCATGGTTGACCCCGAAAGCTTCCCGAACATAGGTTCGGGCAAGGAAACAAACGGAAGGATCATCCGATGGAATCAACGATCAAGCAGGCATTCAACCTGCTGCCGGGCCTGCCCGCACGGGACGACGCCGAGGTAGCGGAGCTGATGGAGGTCATCGCAAAGCTCCCCCGCGAGAACGTGGAGGAGGTCGTCAGGGACCTGCTGCGGGCGGCGGCCGGGTACCGGCGGTCGGGGGATTCGTCCTACCTGACCGGTTTGGCCGAAGATGCCCTTGTCACGATCCGGCTACGCAGCGATCCTGAGGTGGACCGGGCGCTGAGAGATGCGCCGAGGAAGCCGGCCGGCCCTGGCGAGTCCCTGGACGTGGAGGAGATGCTGCGGGAGCGCGGCCTGTAGGGGATGGTGCGTGATGGCGCTGCGTCTCGCCGCTGACGGCGTGCAAGTGGTCGATGAGTGGCGGGTGCAGCGTCAGTCGCCGGAGGATGAGCGGCTAGTGGCCGAGATGCTCAGGTCGGTCGCCGACGGCCGCTGGCAGCAGTGCTGGCGGTCGTATAAGGACCAGTCAGAGCCGGACGTCACCGTGATCGAGCTCCGGGACGGGCTGGTCGCCCACGTGCGCCTGTGGGACGGTGACGCTGAGGATGAGTTCACTGTCGTCGCCATCAGCGACGTGCCCGCGGGCGGCGAGTGAGCGCGGTGGACCCGCACGGCCCTAGAGCGCGACCGTCCTGCTGCCGTACGGTGGACGGCGTGGCCCCCTGCATTCATGCTTACTTGATCGCTGAGCTCTCCGTCCTCGGCGTCGCGCTCATCGTAGCGGCCGTGATATCGATCCGGATCGGCGCGTGGCACTGGGGCTGGCGGTAGCCCCTCGAATGTCGGTGCCTGTCGTTACCCTGCGGGCATGGACGGGATGACCCCGATTGACTTCCCTGAGCTTCCCCCGCCGGGGCCTGAGCGCTCATGGTGGGAGGTGTCGGCGTCGTTCCCTGACGGGGAGGCGCCATGGCCTCCCGTGTCATACCCGGCTGAGGCGGGGGTGCTGGCGGTTCACACGGCGAGGATGAGCGTGATCATGGTCCGGGCCGGGTCCGGGTCGGAGGCGCTGGCGGCTGCTGAGGGGCTTCTCGGGCTGGGGCCGGCGGAGTGGCGGGTGCGCTTGGCGCCAGTGACGGCCATCTCCGTTCAAGCTTGACTGCCTGCCGGCGGCGTGAGCGGATTTGCAATTGCACGTGCTATTGCACATGCGACCTGACCTGCGCTGAGACACGAGGAGGCCCTGCGTGTAGCGTGGAAGTTGCTGAAGCTACCACGACTACAGGCAGGGCAATCTCATGCACGACGATAGCACGACAGGCGACCGCGTCCGCAGGCTCCGCGTCCTCGCGGGCATGAGCCAGGGTGACCTCGCGAAGGCGGCGCGGGTGTCGCTGCGGACCGTCAAGGACATCGAGGCCGGCAACGGCCACCAGCGGGGCGAGACCCTCCACAAGGTCGCGCGGGCGCTGCGGGCCCGGACCAGTGACCTCACCGCGCCGGGGCGCCCGGAGCGGGTGCCCGCCGAGCCGTGGGGCGACGTCCGCGCCGCCCTCTACCACCCGGCCGCGGGGGACGCTGAGCCTGCGACCCCGGCGGGGGTCCTCGCGGCACTGGACGGTATCCGCCCCGACTGGGAGGCCGCCCGCTACTCCGCCGCCCGCCCCGCGCTCCCGGCCCTGATCGCCGACGCCCTGTCGCTGCCCGGTGACACGGCCGGGCGGTCCGCGCGGTCAACGGCCCTGTCCGCGGTCGCGTGGCTGCTGACGATGACCCGCCAGTTCGATGACGCCGCCGTCGCGGCGAGGCTCGCGCAGGACGCCGCCCCGGAGATGCCCGACTACCTCGCCGCCGTGTCGATGAGGATCTGGGGGCTGCTGCGGCAGGGCCGCACCGAGGAGGCCGCCGCGATCGCCGTCCGCCACGCGGATGAGGCGGAGCCGAAGTTCAGCAGGGCGACGACCGGGGAGATGGCCGGCTACGGGCGGATGCTGCTGTACGTCGCGCACGCGATGGCGACCGACAACCGGCCCGGGGAAGCGCAGGACGCGCTGCTGCTGGCGCGGGCGGCGGCGGCAAGGCTCGGGCGGGAGGTGCCGTTCCACCCGGCTACCACGGCCCGGTTCGGGCCGGCGACGGTGATGGTCATCACGGCGGAGAACGCGGCGCTGACGTGGCAGCCCCGCCGGGTGCTGGCCATCGCGGACCGGGTCAGGGGGTCACTCCAGCTGATCGAGCCGGCGCAGCGGCTCCGGCACCGCCTCGACGTCGCCTCCGCGCACGCGATGCGCCGCGAGTACCCGGAGATGGTCGGGGTCATGGCGGGGCTGCGGGCGCAGGCACCGGAATGGCTCGCCTCACAGCAGTACGCGCGGGACATTCTCGAGCGCGTCATCGACAGGCGGCGGGGGCCGTGGCCGGAGGGGCTGCGGGAGCTCGCCGTGGCGACCAGGCTGCCTGTCTGACCCGATGACCTGCGCTTTTGCACTTTCGCCGTCGGCGGGGCGCGAATGGCCGTTGCGCCCTCCTTGCTGCCGCGCGTAGCGTCCCCTTCCATCGAACGGAGGCGGGCAGCCTCCGGGCCGCTACGCCGGCAAGGGGGAAGGGATCCCGGGGAACCGCGCCCCATGGGGTCTCGCCCGGCCGCAGGGAGGGTGATGGTGATGGGGGAGGCAGCTACGCGGGCTGCCAGCCGGCGTAAGTCAGCCGCGCCGGACGGGTACGACCAGGTTGTCCGGCGGGAGGAATTCGAGGAGGCCCACCCGGCCGCGCATATCCGGTGTGACGGGCGGGACTGGCGCGCGCAGTGGTCTCTCGGCGGGCCCCCGCTGCGGTCCCGGCCCCACTGGCAGCTGAACGGTCTTCTGGATGAGCTGGACCGCCTCGCCGCCGTCGACGCCGAACGGCGGGCGATCATGGGCGACTTCCCCGGCTGGCACTGCTACGTCACCCGCCGCGGCCCGATGGAGTGGTGGCGGGCTTTTCCCCTCGGCGATGGCGTGCAGGCGCCCCCGGAGGTGATCGCGGCGACCCCGGCGGGGCTGCGGACCGTGATCGCCGCGGCGGCGTGGTCCCGGTGGCGGCTGATCGTCCCGGCATGGGCGGCGGCGTGAGCGGGGCGGCGGGCAGGCTGGTGTGCCGGAAGTGCCGTGAGCCGGCGCGGCTGGAAGGCCCCGGCGCGCGCGGGGGCCCGCTCGAGCGGGCCCTGGCCCGCGCCGTCCACGACGCCACCGGCCTGGAGCGCGGCCCGGACGGCCACGTGGCCGCCCCCCTTGACGCGGGCATCGCCCGGCCCGCGCCCGCGTGATCCCCGGGGGACGGGGCGGCTCTCCCCGCCCCGTCCCCCGGCCTTGCGGTCACGAGCCCGCGCGGGCAGCCCCCGCCCCCCCCCTGCCGAGAGAAGGCCAGCCTTGCCGTCGCCTGAAGGTCCCCCCCGCCCGGTGCCGTCCCGCGTCCGGGACGCATTGCTCGGCGGTGACCGTAACCTTGCCGCCGACCGGGACCACGCCGCGATGATGGAGGCCCGGTTCCCCGGCACCGCCGCCGCAGTCCGGGACGCCGCCGCGTTCACCGCCCGGGCCGTCACCTGGGCGGCGCGGCAGGGCATCGCCCGGTACGTGGTGCCCGAGCCGTGGCTGCCGTCGTGCGCGGTCCGGTCCGCCGCGCGGGCGGTGATCCCGTCAGCGCGGGTGGCGTACCTGTGCGGGGCGGGTGACCCGTCCGCGGTGGCGTACGCCCGGGACGCGGCTGCCCGGTTCCCCGGCACCGTCGTGGTCAGCGGCGCGGGGGGGCCGGCGGCGCTGCTGGCGTCGGCGGCGGCGCGGGCGGTCACCGGGGAGGGCGAGCCTGCCTGCGCGGTCCTGGCGATGATGGTCCACATGATGCCCCCCGGCGGTGCCCGCGGGCTGGTCGCCGGGGTGGCGGCGGGGCTGGCGCCGGGGTCGTGCGTGATCGTGTCGGCGGCGGTCCCGGCGGCCGGTCCGGACGGGGACGCGCTGATCGCGGCGGCGGCGGGGTGCGCGCCGGCGTGGCGGCACCCCCCTGCGGTGATCGCGGGGTGGCTGGAGGCGGCGGGCCTGGAGGTGGTGCCGCCGGGGGTGACGGACGTGCGGGGGTGGCGGGCGGGGTGGCCGGAGCCGCGGCTGCGGGCGCGGCCGCCGGCGGCGCTGATGATCGCCGGCGGGGTGGCGCGGGTGCCGGGCTAGGCGGGCAGCGGCCGGGTGGCGTGCTCGCCGTCGCGGAGGCCCTGCTCGTAGGCGTCGGCGGCGATCGTCCCGGCGCGGGACAGGCGGGCGAGGAGCCGGCTGGTGTCGGCGAGCTGCTCGGCGAGCCACAGCAGCTCGGGGCAGGGCGCGGGGGCGGCGCGGGCGGCTGCGCGGGCCTGGGCGCACAGCGCGGCGGCGCGGCGGAGGAGGTCCGCGGTGGCGGGCGGGGCGGGCGGCGGGGGTGATGCCCCGGGGGCGGCACCGCAGCCGGCCCCCGGGGGACAGAGGGTAATCAGGCCGTAGCTGTGCGTCATGTCCGCAGCGTAACCGGTTAACGGCACTCGCAACATGCGTAACACCAGGTTAACCCTTTAACACCACCGGGGGACCGGTCAGCCCGCCCGCCGTGCCGCCCGCAGCGACGCCCGCCGCGCCCGCAGGCCCGCGATCTCCTCCGCCCGCTCATCCGCGGTGAACTCAGGCGACTCCCAGATCATCCGCTCGAGCGGGTCAGCGAACGGCACCTCGCCACGGGCCTCCGCCAGCACCTGCTCCCGCAGCGGCGCGTTCACGGCCTTCAGCGCCGCGTACAGGGCATCGCGGACGGCCTGGTCCGGCGGCGGCAGCGCCGGGGGCTCCGTCTCGTAGCCGGCGGCGGGCAGCAGCCGCAGCGCGAGGCCGGACACGGCGGGGCGGTTCTCGATGAGCCACGCGGTGAGGCGGCGCAGCGGCTCGTAGCCGGGGCGGCCCGTGCCCTTGGCCCACCGCCATGCCTGGCTGCGGTCCACGCCCGCCGCGTCGGCTATGTCGGAGTCGGTAAGGCCGGCGGCGGCCTTTGCCTCCTTCAGGAGGCGCGCGAGCTCAGCGCCGTCGTCGTGCACCGATGCAACATAGCACACGGGGCCTTTGAGCGCACGCACGCGGGGTTCCCGCTGGTCACGGTACCCGCCGGGTGTGCGCCTGCGCAACGGGACACGCAGGCCGAGGGGTGCCGATTGACAAATCGCTGGCCACGGGCGTTGAGAATGCGCACGCGCACTGGTATGTTGAGTGCATGCGCACTCCGACCTTGCCGCCCCCGGGACCGCCGGCCCCGGCGACCCTCCGGCTCCGCGACGGCCAGTTCCGGCGGTACGCCGGGCTGCAGGGCCTCGTCACCGACGCCGAGATAGCCGCGGCAACTGGCCTGGACCGGTCCACCGTCAACCGGCTGCTCCGCCGCGAGCTCGCCCCCGGGCACCGGATCATCGCCGCGATCCTGCTGGCGTTCCCCGACCGGCGCTTCGACGACTTCTTCGAGATCGCCCCCGGGGCAGTACCCGCCGCCGCCTGAAAAGCGTGCCCCCGGCCGCCTTGCACGCGACCGGGGGAAGCCGGAGAGCAACCGGCACACCGCCAACGATAACCGAACGGAGAGCGAATCGCATGACCATGACCGCCATTTCGCCCGAAAAGGCCGCCGGCGCCCCGGATGACGAGGCGACGCGACGCGCCGCCTACGTCGCCGGGCTACGGGTCCTCGCCGGGATACTGGAGAACCACCCTGAGGTCCCGCTGCCCTTCCACGGGTCGGCCAGCCCGCTCACCTTCCACTTCCTGGCCGGCAACGGGGACCGGGAGAGGATGGCCGCCGCCGCCCGGGCGCTGCCCTGCACGTGGCGGAAGGGCGCCCGGGACTACGGCGAGCTCGGCGGTGCCTACTTCGACCTCGCCGGGGACCTCGCCGGCCTGAAGGTTCAGCTCACCGCCGCCCGCGAGGACGTCTGCGAAAAGGTCGTCACCGGCAAGCGGGAGGTCACGGAGATGGTCAAGGACCCCGTCCTCCTCGCCGCGGTGCCCCTGACCGAGGTCACCCGCGAGGTCGAGGAAGTGGAATGGCGATGCAGGCCCGTCACCGCCCCGGCGAAGGCCAGGACCACATGACCAGCCCCGGCCCCGCCACTGCGGAAGTGTCAGTCACCCGCGACGACGATTCCCGCTACTACCCGTACCCGCCGACCCAGGAGCTCCTCGACTCGGTCACCACGATCATCGGGGCGACGAGCTCCAAGCCATGGATCGCGAAGTGGCACGGGTCCACGTCAACCGCGTGGTGCGTCGACAACATCGGCCGGGTGGCCCGGGTGAAGCGGCTGGAAGGCCGGAAGGCCGCCATCGACCTCGGGAAGGACGCCGCCGAGCGGATCCGCGACATCAAGTCCGACGCCGGCGTCCACGTCCACGACGTGCAGCAGGCACTCATCCTGTGGGCCGCCTCGCCGGGCAGGACCGGCACCGACATCGCGTACCCGCTGCTTCCCGAGCACCTGGAGAAGGCCACCTACGACCTCGGCGACGGACGCCCGGAGCCGCCGCTGCTCCGCGACGTCGTTGACTGGATGGTCGACGGGTTCATCAACTGGGTGTCCGATTTCAACCCCCGCTTCGAGTCCACTGAGATGCCGGTTTACAACCAGCCCCTCGGCTACGCCGGCACCCTCGACGCGATCGTCGCCCTTGACGGGTACGCGCTCAGCTACGGCACCGGCCCGAAGGGCGCCGATGAGGTCATCGCCTCACCCGGGTCCGTCCTGCGGGCCTGCATCGACACGAAGACCGGAAAGGCCCCGGAAGGCACCTGGAAAGAGCAGCTCGCCGCGTACCGGCGGGCCACCGAGTGCCAGCCCGCGATGGTCGAGGGGCTGTACCCGATGCCCCCCACCGACTGCGGGGCCGTGCTGCACCTGCGGCCCGACTACCCCGACGGCTACTCGCTGACGCTGGTCTCCGCCCGCGATGACGAGGCGGCGTGGGAGCGGTTCGCGAAGGCGGCCAGCATCTACCGGGACCGGCAGGCGGTGAAGGACAGGCCAGGCCCGGCTATCCGCCCGCTGAACGCTGACGGCACCATGCCCGGCTACCGGCTCTGCGATGTCATCGGCATGGGCTACGGGCGGGCGCTCGCCCCACTGCGGAAGGCCCTCGGCGCTGACGCGGAGCTAACCGAGGTCGCCCGGTTCAGCGCCGGGGAGATCCTCGCCGTCAAGGGCGTCGGCCCCAAGCTGATCGACGTCATCCGGGAGATGCTCGCCGACCACCACCTCGCCCTCAAGGGCGAGGAGATCCTGCCACGCACGTGCCCCCCGAACGCGAAGGCGGCCTGACCATGCCGATCGAATTCCGGTTCTCAACCGGTGACAAGGAGATAGCCGACAGCATCGCCCGCCAGTACGGCGGCGAGGTGCATCCGCTGGACGGCCCTATCGGCGGGTACGAGGTCGTGGCCGTCATCGCCAGCACGGACGCTGAGGACGACGCCACCTTCGATGGTGACCTCACCTACTGGAGCGACGACGACGTGCCGGCCGGGGACGTGGCCTGACATGCCGATCGACGGGACGCTCCTCGGGCTGCAGCGGCGTGACGCGCGGCTCGGCGAGATCCGCATCGGCACGTCCGTGGAGGTGCCCGGGAAGAAGGGCCGGCAGCCGCAGCGGCTGGAGGCATTCCGGTTCACCACCTCAGTTGAGCTGAACGCGCGGGCCATCGTCGCCAAGTTCGGCGGGGAGATGGCCCCCTGGGAGCGGCGGAAGGGCCGCTGGGAGGTCATCACCGCCTGCACCGCCCTGGAAGTGTTCGTGCCCCCGGCCGGGGCGGCGGTCGACACGAACATGGAACTGTGGGACGACCAGAAGCGGCTCCGGGTCTGCGACGGCCGTATCGAGCAGATCAGCGGCGAGCCGTGCTCCTGCCCCCGCCCCGCCGACCCGTATGACCCGGCGTCAGTGCGGGCGGCCCTCGACGAGCGGCACCGGCTTGCCTCCATGCGGCACCCGCAGGCATGCAGGCCCCGCACCCGCATTAACGTCACCATCCCCGGGCTGCCCGGCCTCGTCGGCGTGTGGTGCCTCAGCACTGGCAGCGAGAACGCCGCCGTGGAGATCGCCGCCGCCGGCGACGCGATGATGTTCGCCCGCGAAGGCGGCGTCTACCTCCCCGCGGTGCTGTCCATCCAGTGGCGGAACCGGGCCGACACAGGGGCGCCCTACCCGGTGCCGTTCCTCCAGATCGGCGTGTCGATGGCGGAGCTCGCCGCAGGGCAGTTGCCTGCCGGGGTGGGCGGCCTGGCGGCCCAGCTCAAGGCCGCCGCGGAGCACCGCGCTATCGCCGCTGACGGGGACCAGGCCCGCGCTATCACCGCCGGGGGCGAGGAACGCGTCATTACCGGGAAGACCCTCCCGCCCGGTTCTAAGCCCCCCGCTGCGGACGATGACGGGCAGTGGCCGCAGGAGCCTGAGGAGCCCGCGGACGGCGTCCTGGCCGAGGATGAGGTGGACTGGCTCGCCGCCGACTCGGAAGCCGCAGCGACCTTCACCACGAAGGACCAGGCCCGCGCACTGTGGCGGGCAGTCGCGGCCAGGGCCAGCGCTGGCGTGTACGGGGCAGACGACGCCGAGCGCATCCAGGGCACCATAACCGCACGGCTGGCGGACCTCGCCGCGCCCGCTGGCACGCTCGCCGACGATGACCCGTGGCGGCTGAAGGCCGAAGGGCTCGGCGACGAGCACGACGCCGCTAACGCGCTTGACGAGCTCGCTGAGCGTACTTCAGCCGGGGCCGTGGACCCCCGCCGTTCTGCCCTCATCCGCGCCGCCATCCTGGCCCGCTTCCCCCGGGCGGAGGCGGCATGAACGCCCCCTGGCACCTCGGCATGATGTGCGCGTTCGACACCGAAACTACATCGGCCGACCCCGAGGCGGCCCGGCTGGTCACCGCGTGCATCGCCTGGATTGACGGCAGCGGGAACACCCCGCCCGCGTCGCGGGACTGGCTGGTGGACCCCGGCTGGGACATCCCGGAGCAGGCCACCGCGATCCACGGGATAACCACCGCGCACGCCCGCGAGAACGGCACGCCGACAGTCACCGCCCTCCCGGAGATAACCGGGGAGCTGACCCGGGCAGCGTCCGCCCTCGCCCCCGTGATCGCGTACAACGCCCCCTATGACCTCACCGTCCTCGACCGGGAGACCCGCCGCCACGGCATGACGGCGTTCGGGGCGGAACTGGACGCCGCGAAGGCAACCGTCGTGGACCCGTTCGTGCTCGACAAGGCACTCGACCCGTACCGGAAAGGATCACGGAAGCTCACCGACGTCGCCGCGCACTACGGAGTGAAGGCAGGCGAGGCGCACACCGCCGCCGGGGACGCGGTCACCGCCGCGCGGATCGCGTGGAAGATCGCCGCCGCCTACCCGCACGTCGGGCGCATGTCACTGACTGAGCTGCACGCCTTCCAGGTGAAGGCGAAGGCGCAGCAGGCCCGCTCATTCCAGGACTACCTGCGCCGCACTGGCAGCGCCGAAGTAGTAGACGGGTCATGGCCGCTGCGGGCATGGGCGGAGGCGGCATGAGCGCCTTCAGCGCCGCGTGGCAGGAAGTCACCTGCCGTACCTGCAAGCGCACGTACACCTGCACGCCGGAAGACGACTACTACAACGCCGACAGCGCCACGACCGGCGTATGCCACGGATGCCTCCTCGCCGGGAGCGGCCTCAACCCGGAGACCACGCCGGTCCGGGTGATCAACCTGACAGGCGGGGGAACTGACCCGCGTGACCTGTCACGCAAGCCCGGGGGCGCGTCATGAAGCGGTCACAGATGCCGCGCCGCGCTACGCCGATGCGCCTGTGCGGGAAGCAGTACTGGTCAGCCGGGGAGATACCCGAGGGCGCGCGGCTCAAGGACGGAGACTGCCCGTGCGGTGCCCTCCACGCCTGGCCGTCATCTCCAGCCCGGGTCCAGGCACTGCCTCCCCGCCCGCGTGACACGGGGTTCCCTGCCCGGGTGAAGCTCCTCGTGCGCGCCCGCGCCGGAGCCGGGGAAATCGATGACGCGGCCTGCGAGTCGTGCCGCCGCTGGCTAGGCCGGTACGGCGGTCAGGTGCAGCACATCGTGGCGCGCGGCGCGGGCGGCACGAGTAACACGGTGCTCGCCACCGTCGTCAACGCGGCGCTGCTGTGCGGCACTCCGGGAGACAAGAAGACCTGCCATGGCCTCACCGAGTCCCGTGACCTGCGGATGCAGGCGAGGGGCTTCTGGCTCCCGCGGGGAACCGACCCGCGCCTGGCACCGATGACCTTGCACACCGGCGCCGAGGTGTGGCGGTCCGAGGCCGGCGGGTACCTGTTCGAGGCCCCGGCAGGTGCCGC